>JAABUS010000840.1_pt1 | contig 73070 bp, 62 predicted proteins | sample 5560161 | NCBI WGS metagenome assembly JAABUS01 (sample SAMN10711885, study PRJNA513376) | rock metagenome | isolation source: Antarctica rocks | place: Antarctica: Victoria Land, Trio Nunatak nord | collected 2016-01-04
GGCCCGCCGCCCACGCCGCCACCTCCGACACGCCCAGATCATCAACCATGCCACCAAGATCGCGACACCCGGCACCAAATCAGCGCAGACACACCGACACTAGATCAAACTAAGTGCGGCTGTAGTAGTACTAGGGCACGGTAGGCAGCCACTCGATGCGGTGGTCGACGTGGTTGACGTAGGGCAACGCGAGGAACTGAAATACTCGCTCCGCCAGGTTATGGACAACCCGGCATTGTCGGCTGGCTGCGCCGCCGACACCAACAGGTCGGTGACTAGTTGCCGCTTGGCCAGGCATTGGAGCAGCTGCAGATCCGCTTCAAGACTGCCCCCCAGGCGAGGTCGAACCGTGCGTTTTCTTCGTCGTCGGCGATACGGGCGAGCAGGAACTCCACAAGACCGGTCAAAGTGGACCATGCAGCGACGCGCAGCGACCTACACCCTCCTCTGCGGAGAGCCGCATTGACGCCGACGAATACGAACTGGTCATGAACCAGACCGCTGCTCAGGCGGCCTGACCAACTGTCACAGATCGGTGCGGCAGACCTAAGTGCCCGCTTGCGGGGTTTGTTCGTAAGTCGCTCTGGGTGGTAAACCTCATTCGTGGCGATCGACGGGCAGGAGCTGACCGCGAGGAGCGGCGGCGGCGGGAGTGAGAGCTGGTCGCCTGTCTGGCAGCGAGTGCGGCACGCACTGTTGTCCTCGCCCGCCGTCCCCGCGATGGCGGGCAATACCTGGGAGATCACCGGCGGGGACCTCGTCGGGCACACGGAGGCGACGGCGGAGCTGCTGCGCGGGCGCACGTCCCCCGGTGAGCCAGTCGGGCTGCTCTTCAGCTCAAGGCTGGTGGAGCGATGTGCGTGGACGGCGGTCCTGGCGGCGGGCTTGACAGCAGTGCCGTTGAATGTGCGCTTCCCCAAGGCGCGCACGGCGGCCATGTTGGCTGAGAGCGACGCTCATCTGCTGCTCACCGACACCAACGAGGGCGAGACCGTGACCTCCCTACCCGGCTCGGCGGTCCTCGCGGTGACCGGCGGCGAGCAGGCGGAGTTGTCCGACGACCGCGGCGTTATGGAACCGGGTGGCGGCTACCTGCTCTTCACGTCGGGAACGACGGGGCGCCCGAAGGGGGTGCGGGTCGGCCCGTCGCAGCTGCTGGCCTTCCTCGACGTCGCCTGCACCGTCGCTGGGTCGGAGCCGGGCGCCCGATTTTCCAGCCTCTTCGAGTGCACCTTCGACCTGTCGGTCTTCGACGCTCTCGTACCGTGGCTGGTAGGCGGGACGTCGTACCTGCCCGAGCCCGCCGACATGCTCGACCCGATTGCGTACGCGGCGCGGCACGGGCTCACCACCTGGTTTTCGGTGCCGAGCGTCATCGCGCACGCTCGCCGCGCAGGGAGGCTCACGCCGGGGTGCCTACCGGACCTGCGCCGCAGCCTGTTCTGCGGTGAGCGGTTGCTGGCGGCCGATGCGAGGGAGTGGGTTGCTGCGGCGGCGAGGTCGTCGGTCGTCAACCTCTACGGGCCCACCGAGGCGACGGTTTTCGTCGCGGGCCACGACTTCGACGACCGGGAGGGCTCTAACGGGACGGTTCCGATCGGGGAGCCCTATGCCGGCGTCACGGTTTCTGTCGTGGACGACCAGGGTGTGCCGGGTGTGGACGAGGGGGAGCTGTGCCTCGCCGGAGCGCAGGTCGTCCCAGGATACTTGCGCTCCGCTGACGACGAGGGCCGTTTCGCCGACCTGGGCGGCGTCCGGCACTACCTCACCGGCGACCGCGTCCGGCGGGAGGCAGCCGGCCTGGTGCACCTGGGCCGGCTCGACGAGCAGGTGAAGATTCATGGCTACCGCGTCGAGCTCGGGGAAATTGAGAGCGCGCTCCGGCAGGTGCCCGGCGTCCGTCAGGCGGCCGTGGTTGCCGTCCCCCAGGGCGACGAGCTGGAGATCGTCGGGGTCGTCGCCGGTGACGCCGAGCCCGATCAGACGATGCTGCGCGCGCTGGCCGCGACCCTGCCTAGCTACATGCTCCCGGGTCGGCTCGTGAAGGTTGATGCTCTTCCGTTGAACAGCAATGCCAAGATCGATCGCGCCGCGCTGCGCCACACCTACATGGAGGCCTCATGACGCGCCCCACCTCGCCGTTGACCTGGGACGAGCTGACCGCCATGGCGGCTGACGTGCTCCTGATGGCCGGCGAGGACCTGACGCCCGAGGACGGGCCCTACGTGACCCCTGGGTGGGACAGCCAGCGTCACGTCGAGCTCTTCGCGGCTCTCGAGACGCGCTGCGGAAGAACCTTCGAGGCCCGCGAGGTCTTCAGTACGCCGACGCTGGGAAAGATCCTGACACTGCTGACCGCTGACCCGTCGGAGGGCGTCGGAACGGCCGGCACCGCGCTGGCCGATCCCGCGCCGGCCAGCGCGCCCAACGAGGACCACGTCTCCTACGGGCTGCGCGGCGTGGTCGCCGATGACACCGAGATTAGTCGGGTCGACTCGCTCGGCGACCGGCTCATCGTCCGGGGGCGGGACCTCATCGAGGAGGCGACGGCCAGGTCGTTTGAGAATGCGGTGGCGCTCACCCTCGGGCGTCCCCTGCATGACCTGCCTGCGATCGATCCGTCGTGGCGGGCCATGGAGGCGGCACCCGAGAACCCCCTGGTGGCCATGCAGCTGGCCGTGCTCGCCGCAGGCTCGCAGACGTCCGAAGCCGACTACGAGTGGCTGCTGGTCGTCCTGCTCGATGCCGTGCGGTGGTGGCGCGGCGCGAACACTACGACGGCCGCGCCGAACGCCCCGCTGGCACAGATCGTCTTGGACGCGCTGGGCGGCACCGCCGCCGACGACGAGGTGCTGCACGTTTTCGAGAACACGCTGTCGCTCCAGGTCGAGCACGGTGCGAATGCGAGCTCTTTCACGGCCCGCGTTGTGGCGTCCACCGGAAGTGACGTCAGCGCTGCGGTCGCGTCGGCATTGGCTGCCTTTGGCGGTTGGCGGCACGGTGGCGCGACGGCGGACGTCGACCGCTTCCTCGCCGAGCTCGCCGAGGACGGCCCGACAGCGACGGTCGCGCATTGGAAGGGAGAGGGCCGCCCAATGCCCGGCTTCGGCCACAGCGTCTACCGGGCCGCCGACCCGCGGGCCACGTCTCTGCGGGACTTCCTGGACAAGCTCGCGATGACGCGGCCCGAGCTTGAGGACCAGCTGGCCGGCATCGACAGCGTGCGCGACGCGCTCACCGCCGAGCGCAGGCTGGGGGTGGCGGAGAACGTCGACCTCTACGCGGGCATCGTCTACGACATGGTCGGCATCGCGTCGCCGCTGCACGTCGCGACCTTCGCGCTCTCGCGCCTGGCCGGCTGGGTCGCTCACGTGCACGAGCAGGTCGAGCACGGCTTCCTCATCCGCCCGGACTTGCGCTATGTCGGGCAGTGAGCGAGCGGGGCGGCTGACGGCTGTCGGGGCCGAGGTCCCCCGCCCCGCACTACGGCCGCGGCTGCGCGCGCACGCGGAGGCGTGGGAGCGCAGCAGGCAACCCGCCGCTGGACAGGTCGTCGGGAGCCGCGCCTACACGCCGTGGCTTGGCCTGGACGTGCGCCTCGCCGGCCCGACGACGTCCCTCGGACTGGACGTCGTGGACCGCGTCCGGGCGGGCCTGCCTGCCGCGGAGGCGTGGGTGCGTCGCAAGACCGGCGGGCTGTCCTGGGGTCGGGAGGAGTGGACGCTCACCCTGGTCGAGGCACTCCTCAAGGCAGGGGCTTCAGCCGATGAGCTGAAGGGCGCGACCCCGGTCCCTCACGGAGTTCGACTGGGCGCCAGCAGCTCCAGGCGGACCAGAATGCTAGCGGTGCGCTACGGAGCCTTCGGCACGCTGCGCTGGGTCGCCGCGAGCGACCCTGGACGCGGCCGCTGGACAGGATCGGCCTGCCTAGCCTCGGCCAACGGGGGCGCTGCGTCGACGCGGTCGGCCACGGGTACGGCGGCGGACCTCTGCTCCGCGCTCGTCCGCGGGGTCATGCTCGCCCACGTCGGAGCTCCCTCGTGACGCTGCTCGTGCTCGGCTACAAGTCCGGCCTGGCCGGGTTGCTCGAGCGGGAGCAGGTCGACGCGCTCATCGCCGTGACGTCAGCCGATCTCGCCGCCGGAACGATCCCCTCAGCGCTGCACGACTTCTGCGTCTGCGTGCCCGATCTGCGTGATCCCTCGGCCATCCTTGGCACCCTGCAGCGTCGCGGCCTCGACGGCTCGGTGCACGCGGTCCACACCCAGCGGGAGTTGGCTGTCGTCTCCGCCGCGCTGGTGGCATCGGAGCTCGAGGCCGCCGGCATGACTGTGCGCACCGCGCTGGCCTGTCGGGACAAGGCAGTGCAGAAACGGCTTCTCCGCGCCGCGGGTCTGCCCTGCGCCGACCAGGTGGTCTTCGAGCCCCCAGCCTCGAAATGGGCGGCGCTGGCGACATCGCTCGATCCCGTCGCGCTGCCCGGCGTCCTCAAGCCGGTGGCCGGCGGCGGCAGTCGAGGAGCCAGCGTCGTGCAGGACACCGATGGTCTCGTGGCGGCGCTCGCCGCGGCCGAGGGCGGGGACGCCCAGGTCTTGGAGTCCTTCATCACGGGTGCGGAGCTCCACTGCGACGGCTACGTCACCGGGGGTCGCCTCGGCTTCCTCAGCGTCTCCCGCTACGGCGAGCCCGTGCTATCGGTACGGGCGGGTCGCCCGCTCCGCTCGCACGTCGTCGGCGACGCCGAGCCCGCGCTGCTCGCGGCCGCGCGCACGCTGACGGACCTTGCCCTGGCGGCTCTCGGCGTCGCCGACTCCGTCTTTCACCTCGAGGCTTTCGACACGCCCGCTGGCCTGGTCTTCTCCGAGGTCGCGGCGCGACCGGGCGGCGGATTCGTCACGCAGGCGGTCGAGGCCCGCCACGGCGTCGAGCTCCGGCACGCGGCTCTGCGCATCGCCCTCGGCCGGCCGCCCGAGCACGCGGCGCCCGCGCGGACGGGCTCAGTGGGCTTCACGTTCCTACCGGCACCGGCCGGGCGGGTCGACGCCGTCCCGGACCTTGCCGAGCTGGCCGGCCTGCCGGGTGTCCTGCGGGTCGACCTGCAGGCCAGCGTCGGCGACACCATGGCCGACATGACGCAGGACTCTGCCAAGCGACTCGGCCTCGTGCTCTGCGAGGCTGACGACGACGCAATGCTGCACCGACGGCTGGACGCCGTGGTCGACTTGTCCCGCGAGCGTACGAGCGTGCTCGTCGGAGCTACGGGGTGACCGCTGTGACGGCAGTCCTGCCGCCCCGGGAGCTGTTCGGCGCCGGCGGGGTGCTGGCCCATGTCGTGCCCGACCTGCTGGCCCTGGCCGGGCACCGCGGCCGCCCGCCGATGGTGACCACGATTCTGCTGGAGAACGCTCTGCGTGCCACCGGTGGTCACCTGCAGGACGGGGTGCTGGAAGCCGTCGTGCGGGGAAGCGGAGCCCCGCAATTCGATCTGCGCCCGACTCGGCTGCTGATGCAGGACTTCACAGGCGTGCCCGCCTTGGTGGACATCGCCGCGCTGCGCTCGACAGTGGCCGAAGCCGGCGGAGATCCCGGCGCCGTCGACGTGCGGGTGCGCACCGACCTCGTTATCGACCACTCGGTGATCGCAGAGTTCTCCGGCACCGCGGACGCCCTCGCGCGCAACATCGACGCCGAGTTCGCGCGCAACGCCGAGCGTTACTCCTTCGTCCGCTGGTGCGAGTCCGCGCTGCACGGTCTGCGCGTGGTCCCCCCGGGCACGGGCATCGTCCACCAGGTGAACGTAGAGTGGCTCGCCACGGTCGTCGACGTCGTGGACGGGCCGCACGGTCGCACTGCCACGTCCGAGGTGGTGCTGGGGTCGGACTCTCACACGACGATGGTCAACGGCCTGGGCGTGCTCGGCTGGGGTACCGGTGGCATCGAGGTGGAGTCGATGATGCTTGGCCACGCCGTCCGGCTACCCCTGCCGCCCACCACGGGAATCCGCGTCACAGGACGGCTACAGCCCGGGGTGACGGCGACCGACCTCGTGCTGCTCGTCGCCGAGCGGCTGCGCGCGCACGGCGTCGTGGGCCGCGTCGTTGAATTCTTCGGTCCGGGCCTCGCGTCGATGTCTGCGGAGACTCGCCTGACCGTTGCCAACATGAGCCCCGAGTTTGGCTGCACCAGCGTCATGTTCCCCGTCGACGCGCGGACGCTCAGCTACCTGCGGAGCACCGGCCGGGCCGAGGCGCACCTGGCTCTGGTGGAGGCGTGGGCGCGCGCGCAACGGCTTTGGCACGACGAGAGCGACCCGCCCGCGGTCGACGACGTTCTCGAGCTCGACCTCGCCGACGCCGAGCCTTCGTTGGCCGGCCCGCGACGGCCACAGGACCGGGTGGCCTTGTCGGCAGCCCGGGACGCCTTTCGGCGAGAGTCTCGCGAGGCACTCGCGGCGCGCGGGGACGGCGTGCCCGGCGTGCCTGGCCCGGTCCTCATCGCCGCCATCACGTCCTGTACCAACACGTCCAACCCCGAGGTCATGGTGGCGGCCGGTCTGCTTGCCCGAAACGCCGTCGCCAGGGGCCTGACCGTGGCGCCGTGGGTGAAGACCTCGCTGGCACCCGGTTCCCGGGTGGTCACCGACTACCTCGACCGGGCAGGGTTGAGCGCCGATCTAAACGCACTGGGCTTCCAGACTGTCGGCTATGGCTGTACGACGTGCTCCGGGTCCTCCGGGCCGCTGGCCGTGGAGGCGGTGCCCGATGGCGTCGCGGTGCTCTCTGGCAACCGAAACTTCTCGGGCCGCGTGCACACCGACGTCGCCTTCAACTACCTTGCCTCACCGCCGCTGGTGGTCGCCTACGCTCTCGCCGGCAGCATGGACGTCGATCTCGCCCGAGAGCCGCTAGGCCATGACCGCGGGGGGGAGCCGGTGCACCTTAAGGACCTGTGGCCCGGCGACGATGAGGTGGCCGCGACCGTCGCCGCGGTCAGCTCGCCGGTCGCCTACACGCACCGTTACAGCCCTGCCGAGGTCACGTCGCAGCGGTGGGAGGCGGTCCCCATTCCCGCGGGCGACACATTCGCCTGGTGGGCGTCCTCGACCTACGTCCGCCGTCCGGACTTCACCTCGCCGCCCCTGGTGCCGCAGCGGGCACGCATCACCGGGGCACGCGCGCTACTGCAGCTCGGCGACGACGTCACGACCGACCACATCTCACCCGCAGGAGCAATCCGACCGACCAGTCCCGCTGGCCGCTACCTGAGCGCGCAGGGCGTGCCGGTCGCCTCGTTCAACTCCTACGGCGCGCGCCGCGGCAACCACGAGGTGATGGTTCGCGCCGCCTTCGCGAGCCCCCGACTACGCAATCTCATGGTCGACGTTGACGGCGGGGTCACCCTCGACCTGCTCGATCCGGCGTGTCCCGTCGTTGATGTCCACACGGCGGCGGAGCGCTACGCCCGGGCAGGAGTGCCGCTCGTCGTGCTCGCCGGGTCCGCCTATGGGTCGGGATCGTCGCGCGACTGGGCCGCCAAGGGCACGCGGCTGCTCGGAGTGCGCGCGGTCATCGCCGAGTCCTTCGAGCGCATCCACCGTGCCAACCTCGTGCTGATGGGTGTCCTGCCCCTGCGTTATGCCCCAGGGGAGAGCGCGTCCACCCTCGGGCTGACCGGACAGGAGGCCTTTGACCTCGACGGCCTCAAGGCGTTGACCGAGCACCAGCTCGCGGTGCGTGTCACGGCGGGGAGCACGTCGTTCGACACGGTCGCCGCATTCGAGACCGCGGAAGAGGTGCACACCTGGGCGGCCGGAGGGCTGCTCACCCGCGCGCGCGAAGAGATGACGGCATGAGCGACGATGCGCTCACCCTGCTCGCCGAGCTGGGTGTCACGCCCGTGCTGCACGGAGGAGGCACCAAGACCACCATCGGCGGCGGTCCCGTGCGGCCGGGGGTCGCGGAGGTCATGGCGCAGGCCTTGGAGCACTACGTGGTCCTGTCGGAGCTCGAGGTCGCGGCGGCCCGGTGGATCGCCGACGCCGCGCAGGTCGAGGCTGCCATGGTGACGGGCGGAGCCGCCAGCGCGATGGTGCTGGCAGCCGGTGCGGCGCTCATCGCCGCGGACCCGCGCGTTGGCAGGTCCCTGCCCGATACGGCTGGTCTGGTGGCGACGGAGCTGGTGGTCCAGGCCTCGCACTGGGGCCGCTACACCTATGTCTACGGACTGTCCGGGGCCACCTGCCGCCTCGCGGGAACCGTCAACGAGTGCCCGCTGGAGGCGATCGACGCCGTAGTCGGCCCGCAGACCGCGGCCATCACGCATCTCCAGGGCCCGGGCATCGCGCAGGTCGGGCCGCCGCTGGCCGAGGTGTGCGACTACGCCCACGAGCGCGGCCTGCCCGTGATCGTGGACGCCGCGGCCATGCTGCCGCCGCGCAGCCACTTGCACCACTACACCGACCTCGGCGCCGACCTCGTCATCTTCTCCGGAGGCAAGGTCATAGGTGGCCCGCAGGGCACCGGCCTGCTGCTGGGACGGCCGGACCTCGTCGGGCTGGCCCGCTCCCTCAGTGCGCCGCGGCAGGGGCTTGGCCGACCTCACAAGGTCGGCAAGGAACAGATCCTCGGCCTCGTCACGGCGCTGCGCGCCTTCCTCGCCACACCGGAGGAGGCGGAGCGCGCGGTCCTGACGGCCCGCGCCGAGCGCATCGCCGAGGGACTCGCCGCAGTGCCCGGTTGGACGGCGCGCGTGGTGCGGGACGACCACGAGTTCTTCACCCCGACGGCGCTACTGACGCCCGACGCGGGAACCAACCTCGCCGCCCTGCAGTCCGACCTGCTGGCGGGCACCCCGCGAGTCTTCGTCCAGACAAGCCACGACCACCAATCGCTGACCGTGTCGCCGCTCAGCCTGCCTGAGGACACGGTGCCGACGGTGGTGCGGACGCTCGCCGCGGCGCTTGAGGCTGCGGGGTCCCGGTGACCGGGCCGACCGCGCCGCCCGCGGCGACCGTGCTGCTCGAGTCCCTTGGGCTCGTCCGCGACGGGGTCGATCGTGGCCGTCTCGCGGCCTCCGACGTCGCGGCCCTGGCCAGCGGCGAGAGAACCCTTGAATGGGTGCATGCCGGGATGGCCGACGTCCCGGTCGGGCAGGTGATCGACGCGCTGCGCAGGCAGGACCGCTGGCTGCCGCCGCGCACGGGCCACATCGGCAACTGGGGCGACATCCGTCGCGGCCGCAGCGTAATGATCGACTACAACAAGACCATCTGCACGGACCTGCGGATCGGCACGCCGCTCGTCTACGCGTTCACCGAGACGGAGGCCGACGACGGCACGGGTGACTGGATCTACCTCCCCGGCTCGGTCGTCGAGCGCGGACAGCGCAGGCCGCTCGCGCTCGTGTCCTTCGACGGCAGCGACTTCGTCGCCCGCGAGCGCAACGGCAGGCTGCTCGTGCCGTTTGCCTTCACGCGTGACGGTGGCGCGCTGCAGTCGCTGCCGGAGTACCACCGCTCCGCCTCGATGACGGCGTCGCCCGAGGAGGCGGCGTTCGTGAACGTCGCCGAGCGGGTCGCGGGCCAGGCCGACCGCTACGTCGCGCTGACTGAGGGTCTGCTGCGTGAGGCGCTGCGCCAGCCGAACCGCGAGCGGTCCGTGAGCGCTGTGATCGGCCGGGTCATGACCCTCGACGGGCGCGCCGTCCGCGAGCCACTGACGATCGTCGGCGACGCCTTTCGGCTCGGCGACGGGGAGGCGATGAGTGCGGCCGAGGTGGCGAGGCTCTCCCTCGAGCCCTTCCTCGCGGCCGCCCGGCCTGACGGGCTCGCGGACCGCCTGCCCGGGCTGCCGTGGCGAGTTCCACTAGTGTCGAACACCTACGTCAGCTACCTGCGTGGCGCCTTCGAGACGCATCACCCGACGGCCGGCGACTCCTGTCCCGGCGACTACGTGCTGCATCCGGAGTGGGGCGCATTGGCGATGGCCGGCTACCCGCCGAAGGCTCGCGGCCACTTCACCGAAAAAGCGCACCTGCGCGACCTGCGCTTCCTCGTCGACGCCGGGCTCGCGGTGGACCCGACAGCCCGGCCGGTTGCCTACGTAGTCCTGCCCGCCTCGATCTTCACCCTCCTTGCTACTGACGCGCATCCAGACGACGCCGCGGCGCTGGAGGAGCTTTTCCGTGCGTGCGCCGGCGTCTACCACGTCGATCCCGGCGAGATGGCGGCCCGCGTCACCGCTGCGGCGGCCGGGTGGTGGGCGGCGAGCGAGGCGAGGCTCTCGCCGTACTTCCGCCGGCGCTGGTCCGCCCGTCGCAGCGTCGCGAACGACGTGACCCTGCCCGACGGCTCGAGCGCTGTGGTACCCGACAGCTTCCGCGACCTGACCATGCGGCAGGCCTCGATGCTCGTGGGCAGCCTCCTCGAGGTCGCCGCCTGATGTCGCGCCGCGTGGGCGTCATCGGGCGTGCCTCCTTGGTACGCACCGCCCTCGGCGAGGGCCTGGAGGTCGTCTGGCTGCGGTGGCCGGACCAGGACGGCGACACGCTGCCGGACGACGGCCCGGGACACCTGGTGGACGCTCCGGTCCTCCCGTTGGGCGACCTCAACGCCCTGGCGCAGCTCGCGCCGCGCCTGGCGGAGCGGCACGCGATGGAGCTCGTCCTAGCGACCAGCGAGCGCGGCCAGCTGCCCGCTGGGTTTCTCAACAGCGCGCTCGGGCTGCCTGGCACGGCGCTCGCTACGGTCCTCGCCTTCCTCGACAAGCCGCGCTTCCGCACTTTGACGGCGGCGACGGCCACCGCGCCGGTGCGTGCGGTCTCCTTCGTCCCGGCCTCCACCGCGCCGCCGATGCCCGCACCGCTCGTGGTCAAGCCCATAGCGGGCGCCGGCAGCGCCGCCGTGGCCGTTCTGAGCCACGCCGCCGACCGCACCGGCTGGCACGCCGAGCACGCCACGGACAGCGGCGACTGGGTGGCCGAGGAGCTCGTCCCGGGCGTCGAGTACAGCGTGGAGACCCTCACGCTCGGGCGGGGCCGGCACGAGGTGCTGGCTGTCACCGAGAAGCATCTCTTCTCGGGCTCCCTCGTCGAGCAGCGGCACGTCGTGCCCGCGCTGCTGGAACCGGAGGTGTCTGATGCCGTCACCGCCGAGGTGTGCGCCGCCCTCGACGCGACCGGCCTCGCCGGCGGTATCGGCCACACCGAGGTGATGGTCGACGGCGGCGTCGTGCGCCTCATCGAGTCGCACAGCCGCAAGGGCGGCGACTCGATCGTCGACCTCGTCCGGTTGGCCATCGGCCACGACCTGGAGAGGCTGTACTGCCTCGCCCTGGCGCGCGGGCCCGAGGCGGTCAACCGCGTGCTGGCGGACGGCATCAACGGCACCCCCGGCGGGTGCGCAGCCGTCGGCTTCCTGCGAGCCGAGCCGGGCGTAGTGACGGCGGTGCAGGGCGTGAACGCCGCAACCGCAAAGGCGGGCGTGGTCGAGGTTGCCGTCAGCGCGCGCGTGGGGGACGCGGTTGGGCCGCTGCGTAGCAGCCGCGACCGCGTCGGTCGGGTCCTGGTACGCGCGGCAACCCGGTCCGAGGCCCTCGCCGTACTCGACGACGCCCTCGCGCTCCTCGCGGTGCACACCGTGCCAGCCGATGCCGGCGCGCCGTGAAGCCCCTCGGGTGCTCGGCGGACATGCGGCGGGCGGCGTCCTGACGGCCGTAGACCCCGCCCTGCGCGCCGCCCGATTGCGGCTCCTGGTGACCGCGGCCGTCGACGCTCTCGGCACCGGGCTCTTCTATGCCAGCAGCGTCTTTTTCTACCTGCGCGTGGTGGACCTATCGCCCGCCAGCCTCGGCGCCTCGCTCGGAGTGGCGGGGCTGGTCGGGGCGCTGGCGTCGCCGGTGGTCGGCCGCCTTGCTGACCGAGTCCCGCTGCGGCCGCTGCTAACCGGCTCGTTCGTCGCGCGCGCCCTTGGCTACACAGCCCTCGCCTTCACGCACGGCGCGGTGGCGGCGGGAGCGCTGCTCGCGGTCATTGGAGTCTCGGACCGCACCGCGTCGATCGCGCGCCAGATCTATGTCGCCGGGCTCGGCGACCGCGCCTTCGCCGTCGACCTGAGCGCCTCCTTCCGCGTCTTCAAGAACGCCTTATACGCCGTCGGCGCCCTTATCGCCAGCCCCTTCGTGGCGTCGGGCAGCGGAGTCGCGCTGCGGTGGTGCGTCGTCGCGAACGGCGTCAGCTTCGGGGCCGGCGCCCTCGTCCTGCGGGGGCTGCCGCGGGTCCGGGCACGGCGTGTCCGCGCCGCCGACGGTGCCCTGCGGATGCCGGGAGCGCTGCGACTCCGGCTTACGAGCCTCGCCGTCGCCGACGGTCTGCTCTCCTTCCACGCGACCTTCCTCAGCCTGGGCTACGGCCTCATCGCGACCCTGTCCGGGCGGGTGCCGGCCTCCGTCGTGCCGGTTGTCTTCGTCGTCAACACGGTCATCGTGGTCGTCGGCCAGCGTCCGGTCACGCGCGCGATCACGGCGCGGCGGCTCGAGCCGCTGGGCATGGCCGGGGCGGGCGCGCTGCTCGCGGCGGCGCTTCTCCTGTGCACCCTGGCCGTAACCGCGACGCACGGGGCCGTCGCCTTCTGCCTCGTCGTCGCCGCCGCAGCCCTGCACTCAATGGCGGAGCTCGCGGAGTCCACCGGCTCGTGGTCCCTGCCGCTCGAGATCGGGGAGCCATTCGGCGTGCAGGGCATGGCCGTAAGCCTGTTCAACCTCAGCGTCGGCCTGCAGGCGTCCCTGGCACCGGCGGTTGTCAGCCTCCTGCTGGGCGCGTCCCTCGTAGCCGGCCTCCCGGCGCTGGCCGCGCTGTTCGCAGTGTCCGGCGTCCTCGTCATGGTGCTGGCCCGGTCGTCGCTGCGGCTGAGCCGGCATGCTCTGGAGGTGCTAGAGCGGTCGCCCCGAGATGAAACCCGCGGCGGCGGTACCGGGCGCGGCAGTGTGATGTGACCGGCCGGTGATGTTCCCCGAGTTCCGCGGAGTTGAGATTCTGAATTCTGATTGTCCGGCTCCCCGTTTTTCGATCCACATCTTGTGTAAGTGCCCGACAAGATGAGAGGACTGATCGGTGCGGCTGATGCCCCGCCTCCCGCAGCTTGGCCACGATCTGCTCCGCCGTTAATCGTGGGGTCTGAGTAGTAACGCTGCAGGATCGTGCGCTAAGGGATGAGGCTGATCATCAGTCGGGTGAGTTGGGGTCTCTGAGCGGCCGGAGCGCGTCAGTGAAGGCTGGGGTGCCGAACTGGTATCGCCCGAGCAGGTTGATGTGCTCGTGTCCGAGCGGTGAGAGGCGTTTGACGTCGGCGTCGTTGACAGCAAAGCCGTTGTGGCGCAGGTGCTTGAGGGCGGCGTCCTGGTAGCGCGTGTTCCAGAGCACGATGGCGTTGACGACCAGGCCAAGGGCGCCGAGCTGGTCTTCTTGTCCTTCGCGGTAGCGCTGCCGGAGTTGTCCTCGTTGGCCGTGGAAGACGGCCCGGGCAAGTGCGTGACGGCTTTCGGTGCGGTTGAGCTGGGTGAGGATCCTCCGCCGGTAGGTCTCGTCGTCGAGGTAGGCCAGCAGATAAAGGGTTTTGGCGATCCGACCGAGTTCTGCGAGCGCGGCCCCGAGGGGGGTGGGCCGGCCACCGCCTCGGAGGACGCGCAGGAGGTCGGAGGCTCGGACGGTGCCGGTGGCGAGGCTGCCGGCGATCCGCAGAAGGTCATCCCAGTGGGTGGCGATCAGGTCGGAGTTGACGTGATGACGGGCCAGGCCGTTGAGCGTGCCGTAGTCGGCCGCCCGATCGATGCGCCAGAACCGTGCGGAGCCGATATCGGCGAGCCGCGGGCTGAACTGGTAGCCCAGGAGCCGGAACAGTCCGAAAACCATGTCGGAGTAGCCGGCGGTGTCGGTCATGAGTTCGTGGGGGTCGAGGCCGGTCTGTTGCTCGAGGAGTCCCTCGAGGATGTAGAGGCTGTCTCGCAGCGTGCCGGGGATGACGATGGCGTGAAAGCCGGCGAACTGGTCGGAGAGGAAGTTGAGATAGGTGACGCCCCGCCCGGGCCCGAAGTACCGGGGGTTCGGCCCGGCGTTAAGTGTGCGGACGGGTACGACGAACCGCAGCCCGTCGGCGCTGGCGACATCACCGCCGCCCCACGCACGGGCAAGCGGAATGTCGGACTGCACGTCGACGAGACGGGCGTTCGCTGCGGTGATCGTGTCGGCCCGGAGGTAGTTCTGGTCGACCCAGGACAGCCGCCCGCGGGTCAGCGCAGGGTTGCCGTTCTGCACGACGGGCTCGAGACCGATGTTGCAGGCCTCCGCGACGAGGACGGCGCAGACGCTGACACCCAGGTCGCCTGCGCGGGCCCTGCCGTCGGAGATGTGGGTGAATTCGGTGAGGAACCCGGTCCAGCCGGCGACTTCCTGCAGGATCTCGGGGAGGTCGACGCGGGGTAGCAACGCATCGACGGCGGCGCGGAGTCCCAGCAGGCTAGGTGGTTCCTCGAGGCGGTCCAGCGCGGTCAGGACCGGGCGGTCGTGGCCATCCACGATCTCGATTCGGACGGCAGCATTGTCGGCGAGCCGGCCGGCGACGGCCCGGTACGCCGAGTCGAGGTCGGCACCGAGCACGGCCAGTTCCTGTCGGGGGTCGATTTCACGGCCCAGGCTCACGGCAACATCGGAGCGGGCGTGCTCCCAGGCGGGCCCAACGGCGGTGACGTACCCGTCGAGACCATACTGAACCTCCGAAGGGCTCAGACCAGCGCTGACGTACCAACTCAGCGCCGGACAGATGCGGCGTAGCGAGAGCCCTGGCGAACCGCTCCACCGTCGGGTCCAAGCGGGCCGGCGTCGAGCCCTTGGTTCTTTGGTGCGGTTTTGTCGGTCGCGAAGCGGCCGTCCTACTCGCTTTTGGCTGTTCGGCCTTGGCTGGTTGTGCACATGCGGTTCCGAAAGTAGTTGTTCCTACGTACAGCGAAACGATCGCAGTCCCCGGGCCGCTGCTCCCTACGGGTAGGCGGACATTACCCAAAGTGGGGAGTTCACCGTGCACAGGCCACGGCCGGGAGTTATCCACAGACCACGCGTAGTCGCTGCCACGCACGGGCTTGGGAGAGCGCACCAGCGTGCTGAGTTCGGCGACCGGGCGCGGCATCGTCGCGGCATAGAAGTTCGGCAACGACCGCCACTTCGCGCCCCGCGTGCCGCGACTGAAGTGACCCAGCACGGTGACGCGCTGACCAAGAGACATATCCGCACCGTCCAACACGCGGACGAGCAGGCCGAGCTCCTCAGCCACCCGGCAGGCCCGCTGAATCGTCTTCTCACAGCGCCCGAGCTGCTCGCCGACCGTGGAGTAGGCCACGGCGATGTCGCGGCCGGTCTCCACATCGGCGTGCTCAGCCAGAATGCCGAGCACGGCCAAGAACGTGGGGACAGCGATGCGGCCATGGCAGGTGGCGTTCAGCCGCGGATGCAGCTTCGCCGCACCCAGCCACGCGTTCGCGCTGTGCCAGGCCGCAATCGCGGCGTAGGCACCAGGGGGAGCGACGAACGTCAGCCGGCCGTCAGGCAGGTAGTACGGCTCAGCGAGGGTCGACAACCCCAACCTCGCCTGCCGTGCCGACTCGGTCGCCGGGGGGCGCCGCAGGGTGGCCGTCACGCGAGGCGCTGCAGGTGAGCGGCACGGGCGACCGCCTCGTACCGCTCGACGGTGCGGATACTGCGGCCAAGGCGTTCGGCGATCTCTGCCGACGTCGCGCCGCGAGGTGACCGGCGTCGCGGTGTCCCTCGCCGACTTCCTGGCCGCTCCGACGGTCGCCGCCATGAGCCGCATGGTCGACGCGGTCGGTCCCGTCACCGCGGCCGACCCGGTGCCCGGGCCCGACGGGTCGGACCCGTTCTTGGTGCTGTTGCCGATCAACACCGGCCCAGGCCGGCCGCTGTTCTGCATCCACCCGATCATCGGTCTGAGCTGGTGCTACCTGGGGCTGGCGGCGCAACTGCCGCCCGACGTCCCGGTCTACGGCCTGCAGGTGCGGGGTCTGACCGGTCCGGAGCCGCTGCCGGACTCCATCGAGGACATGGCCGCGGACTACGTCGCGCAGCTGCGCACGGTGCAGCCGGCTGGCCCGTACCGGCTGCTCGGGTGGTCGCTGGGCGGGTGCGTCGCGCATGCGATGGCGACGCAGCTGCAGACGGAGGGCGAGCAGGTCAGCCTGCTGGCCATGGTCGACTGCTACTTCTTTGGACCCGACTGGACCCCTCAGGCGGGAGACGACGCCGGCGCTCGCGACCTGATGCGGCTGCTGCCCGTCGACAGTCTCGGTGGGCTCGACGAGGACCGGCTGGCCGACATCGAGCGGATCTCGACGCGCAACGTGGGGCTGTTGACCAGGTTCCGCCCCGGCGTGTTCCGGGGCGACGCGCTGTTCGTCGCCTCCCGGGAGGACGACGACCGGCCCGCCGACGTGCAGCCCGAAATGTGGACCGCCCACGTGACCGGGCACCTGGACGTCCACGGCACCGACCACGGACACTACGACCTGATGACGCCCGAGCCGCTGGACCTGATCGCCCGGCTGGTGTGCGAGCGTCTCCGGCAGGAGGAGGCAGCCGATGGCGCCTGAGGCAGCCGCCGCCCGCGCCCGACGCGGGCGCACGTCGAGACGAGGTGAGCGCCCGTGTTCGGCAGACCGGAGCTGATCGGCCAATTCGGGGCGGTGTCCTCCACCCACTGGCTGGCATCGGGGGCGGGCGCCGCCGTCCTGGAGCAGGGCGGCAACGCGATGGACGCGGCGGTGGCCGCCGGATTCGTCCTGCAGGTCGTCGAGCCGCACTCGAACGGTCTGGGCGGCGACGTCTCGATCGTCACCTACTCGGCTGAGTCCGGCGCGGTCAGCGTCCTGTGCGGCCAGGGCCCGATGCCGGCGGTCGCGACAGTCGACTCGGTCCGGTCCCTGGGGCTGGACCACCTTCCCGGCTCCGGGCTGCTGCCCGCGACCGTGCCGGGCGCCTTCGGTGGCTGGCTGCGCGCGCTGGGCGAGTTCGGCACCATGCGCCTCGCGCCCCTGCTGAAGCCTGCGATCGGCTACGCCGAGCGGGGCTACCCGCTGCCCGTCGACGCCGCGTCGGCCATCGCCTCGTTGGCGCCGCTGTTCGCGACCGAGTGGAGCGAGTCGGGCAGGGTCTTCCTCGACGGGTCGGGCGCCGCACCGGCAGCGGGGTCCAGGATGCGCAACGCCGCGCTCGCGGCCACCCTGCGGCGGATCTCGACGCAGGCGGCGGCCGCGTCGCGAGACCGTCAGGCGCAACTCGACGCCGCGCACCGCGCCTTCTACCAGGGCTTCGTGGCCGAGCAGGTGGATACGTTCGTCCGGGACTCGGCGGTGCTCGACGCCACGGGCCGGCACCACCGCGGCTTCCTGACCGGCCAGGACATGGCGGGCTTCACCGTGACACCCGAGCCGCCGGCGTGCATCGACTACCGGGGCCACACGGTCTGCAAGCCGGGGCCGTGGTCGCAGGGTCCGGTGTTCCTCCAGCAGCTCGCCCTCGTCGAGGGGCTCGACCTGTCCGACATGGGGTTGGACAGCGGGGCCTACCTGCACGCGATGACCGAGGCGGCGAAGCTCGCATTCGCCGACCGCGACGCCTGGTACGGCGACCCGGCCGTCGTCGACGTGCCGCTGGACACTATGCTAGGCCCGGACTACACCAGGGTCCGAACGGCGCTGATCGGTCCCGATGCCGCCGCTGCGCCGCAGCCCGGGCGCCCGGACGGCCGGACGTCGTTCGTGCCCCGCTTCGGCAATCAGGCGCCGAAGCGCATCGCCAGCGACTGGATGACGCAGTTGCAGAGCGGGCTGCCCACCGTGGTGCTCGCCGCCACCGCGCGCTCCGGCGACACCTGCACCGTGGTGACGGCCGATCGCTGGGGCAACCTCGTCGCCGCCGTCCCGAGCGGCGGCTGGCTCAAGAGCTCACCGGTGATCGCCGGCCTCGGATTCCCCCTCGGCACCCGGGGGCAGACGATGTGCCTTGACGCCGGACACCCCAACGCCCTGGCGCCGGGCAAGCGTCCCCGGACGACGCTGAGCCCGACCGTGGTGCTGCGTGACGGCGGGCCCTGCATGGCGTTCGGTACGCCCGGAGGGGACCGGCAGGACCAGTGGACGCTGGCCAGCTTCGTCGCCGCCGTCGACTTCGGCCTGGACCTGCAGGCCGCCACCGAGGTGCCGACCTTCCACACCGACCACTTTCCGTCCTCCTTCGCGCCGCACAGCCACCGGCCCGGGGTGCTGGTCGTCGAGGACGACTACCCCGCCGCGACGTGGGCCGACCTGCGCCGGCGGGGCCACCGGCTCGACGTCGTCCCGAAGCACTCGATGGGCGGCCGGGTCTGCATGGTGGGCATGGCCGAGGGCTTCCTGCGCGCGGGGGCAGGGCCCCGCGGCCGGCAGGCGTACGCCTACTGCCGCTGAGGCTCTGCTAGCCGCGCGCCGCGGCGTCCGCGAGGTCTGCGTCGTCGAGGTGCACGGTCCCCTCGAGGTAGAGCCGGGCCTGCCCCCCGAGCAGCACGCGATCGTCCTCGTAGCGGCAGGTCACCCGGATGGCCAGCTCGCGGCCGAGCCGGGTCGAGAGCTGCGCGGCCTGCAACTCGCGTCGGCCGAGCCGCGCGGCCCAGTAGGGCACCAGCGCGCAGTGCGTCGAGCCGGTGAACGAGTCCTCAGGGATGTCCAGCTTCGGGCCGAAGAAGCGGGTGCAGATGTCGGCCGTGTCGCCCGGCGCGGTGACCGCGACGCCGCGCAGGTCCAGCGTCGCGAGCGCGGCGAGGTCGGGGCGCACGTCGCGCACGCTGCGTTCGTCGGCGAGGACCACGATGTAGTCCATCGACGTCAGGACCTGCACGGGCCGCACCGGCCCCAGCGCGACGATCAGCGCGTCGGGCACCTGCGCCGGCGCGGCCTCGCTCCAGGGCACGGCCGGCAGGTCCAGCTCGACGGTGTCGCCGACCCGGCGGCACGTCAGCGGACCGCTCGGCGAGTGGAACGTGACGTCCTGCCAGTCCGGGTGCAGCGCGGTGAACACCACGTGGGCGGCGGCGAGCGTGGCGTGCCCGCACAGGCTCACCTCGACGGCGGGCGTGAACCATCGCAGCCCGTAGCCGCCGTCCTGGGCCACGATGAACGCGGTCTCCGGGAGCTTGTTCTCCAGCGCCATCGACTGCATGGTGTCCTCGGGCAACCACTGTGGCAGCGGGCACACGGCAGCGGGATTGCCGGTGAAGAGCCGGTCGGTGAAAGCATCGACCTGGTACAGGGGTATGTCCACCAGGACTCCTCGACTCGCCGCCGGCGGGGTCAGCGGCCGGAAGCAGGCCCGGCGGCCGGTGCGTCGATTAGGTCGTCGAGGGCCCGCGCCCAGCTCGCGGCGTACTCCGCGGTCGCGGACAGCAGCTCCTGCTGCTCGGCGAGCGCCCCGACGATCGTCGTCATGCCGGTCTCGTCGTCGCTCACCTCGGCGCGGTGCAGCACCTCGGCCTCGATGTGGGCGTCGATCCAGCCCAGGTCGGCCTCGGCGAACAGCGGCTCACCGTCCACCGTCACCCGGCTGAACAGGAAGCGGAATGCGGTGGCGATGTCGAGCGCGATGTCCTCCACGACCCGCACCTGGACGGCCGCGCCGATCGGGGAGCGGGCCAGCCGCCGCATGGTGTCGAGCAGGCCCTGCACGCCCGGCTTGGAGTCCAGGCCGCGCTCGCGCGCCGCGGGCAGCGCCGCGGTGAGCGGGTCGACGATGGTGCACTTCCACCACCGGTAGTGGATCCCCTCGACCCCCCGGGGCGCCCCCGCCCCGAAGATCGGGTTGATGTTGATGAGGTCGTCGCCGATCACCCGGAAGCCGGTCTGCAAGGCGGTCAACCGGTTCGGGGCCGGCACGGGCTCGGCCGCCAGCTCCGCGGCCAGGACGCCCAGGCTCGCGATCGTGGTCAGCATGAACGTGCGGGTCATCTCGGCCCACGCCACGGCGACGTCGAGGGCGTGGTCGGGATCGGGTGCGTCGACCTGCGGCTGGGTGGTGAACAGCGGGTGGGGCCGGAGCCCGGCGTCGAGGATGATCTTGTCGATGCTGGCCTCGGTGGCGTCGCAGTCCAGTGCTGTCACGAAACACGCTCCTGTGGGGTGTCGAGGTGGCCGGCGGGTCGGTCAACCGTCGGTCTTGGCAAGCTGGCGGGCCACCTCGCCGTCGGACAGACCGGCGACGTAGTCGACGACGGCCACCTTAATGCTCTCGGCGAAGGTCTCGATGGTGGGTGCGGCGAAGAACTCCGGGACGGGGACGTCGACCTCGAACACGGCGCGCACGCGCAGCAGCACCTGCAGCGACCGCAGGGAGTTGCCGCCGACATCGAAGAAGTTGTCCGTGCGGCCCACGAAGTCGACGCCGAGGACTTCCTGCCAGATCCGGGCCAGGGCGAGCTCGATCGGACCGTCCGGCGGGCTGCCGACCGCGAGGGCCGCCCGGTCGCTCGGCGTGGGCGCGAGCAGGCTGCGCCGGTCGAGCTTGCCGGACGCCGTCAGGGGCAGCGCGTCCATGGCCACGTAGGCCTCGGGGAGCATGTAGCTCGGCAGGTAGCGTGACACCCACGCCGCCAGGCGGTTGGCTGGCAGACCGTCGGCGACGACGTAGGCGACGAGCTGGTCGACGCCGTGGTCGTCGGGCCGTGCGACCACCGCGCAGGCCCGTACCTCGGGGTGCCGCGCGACGACCGCCTCCACCTCGCCGGTCTCGACCCGGCAGCCGCGGATCTTGACCTGCGCGTCGAGCCGGCCGAGGTGGACCAGCGTCCCGTCGGCACCGGCGACCGCGACGTCGCCGGTGCGGTACAGCCGCTCCCCGGGATGGCGCGGGTAGGGGTGTGGGACGAACTTCTCGGCCGTGAGCGCCGGCCGGTTGACGTAGCCCCTGGCCAGGCCGCCGGCGCCGGCCACGCACAGCTCGCCGGGCACCCCGGGCGGGACCGGACGCAGCAGTTCGTCCACCACGGGCAGCCGGTACAGCCCGACCTGGGACCCGATCGGGACCGGGGCGGTGTCGGCCGTCTCCGGCGACGCCTCCCAGACCGCGACCTCCGAGGTCTCGGTCTGGCCGTAGGCGTTGTGGAACTCGGCGGCGAAGTGCTGCAGGGACCGGGCGGGCATGCCCGCCGGCACGGCCTCGCCGGACACCTGGACCCAGCGCAGGTCGGGGTGCGGGGCGAGCGGCGCCGAAGTCAGGTACGCGTTCAGCATCGACGCAACGAAGTGCACGAAGCGCGTCCGCTCGGTCGCCAGCAGTCGGCTGAGGTGCTCGACGTCGGCCTCGGCGCCCGGGTCCGCCATGAGGACGGTGGCCCCGGTGGCCAGGGTGCCGAACAGCTCCCAGATAGCGACGTCGAAGATGAGCGGGGTCTTGTGGATCACGCGGTCGCCCGGTTCGAGCGGGTACCGCTGCCGCAGCCAGGCCAGCCGCCCGCTGACGCAGCGGTGGTCGAGGAGCACGCCCTTGGGCTCACCCGTCGAGCCGGAGGTGTAGTAGCAGAACGCGACGTTCGCCATCGTTACCGCGACGGGCGGGCCGACCTCGTCACCGGCCGCGACGTCCGAGTGCGGCGGGACGGTCACGAGCTGCACCGGCACCGGGTCCAGACGCGAGCGCAGGTCCTCCTGCGTGATCACCACCGCGACCGACCCGTCGTCGACGATCGCGCGGACCCGCTGGACCGGCATCCGGCGGTCCAGCGGCACCACCGCGGCTCCGGCCTTCAGCACGGCCAGCAGTGCCACGGCGAGCTCGACGGACCGGTCGAGCAGGACGCCGACGCGGTCCTCCGGACCCACGCCACGGTCTCGCAGCGTGGATGCCAGCGCGGCGGCCCGCCGGTCGAGGTCCCGGTAGGACACCTGCGTGCCGCCCGACTCGACCGCCACCGCGTCAGGCCACCGCCGGGCGGCCCGTTCGACGCCACGGTGCACGAGATCGAGGGAGGGGTCGGTGTGGTCGTCCGGGTGGTCGTCGCCGTCGGAGTCGGCGCGGTCCGGGTAGTCGGTGCACGCGTCGTCGGCAGCGGCGGCCGCGGCCGCCGCGTCGGCGTCGCTAAGCAGGGGCATCGTGTCCACCGGTGACTGCGGATCGGATGCCGCACTGCGCAGCAGGGTCGACAGCGCGTCGGCCCAGCGCTGCCTCGGCACCGGCGATCCGTCGGCGCCCTCGTCGACGGCCAGCACCGCAGCGAGGTCGCCGACGTCCAGGCTGCCGCCCGCCCCGATCCGCGCCTCCTCGCGCGCGAGCTGGGCCAGCAACTCGGCGAAGCGGGTGTGGCCGTCGAGGTCCACCTCGAGCGCGCCACCGGCCGGTGTCGGCAACTCCTGGCGTTCGTGGCGCGACCAGCGAAACCGCAGGGCGAGCATCGCCGCCGCCGCGACCACCACGTCGGACACGCGGTGCTCCTGCGCGAGACGAGCGACCGACTCCTGCACGTCGGCAGGCAGCAGCCGCGCCGCGTCCGCGGTCTGGCTCGTCGTGTCGGCGTGCGTCACCGGCTCCGACATTTGCACCCCCTCACCATCCGCACAAACCTCACCTGGGATTCGGTGAACTCCGGCCATCGTCGGCGAGCCCGCGCGAGGACGTCAATCGAGGTGACGCGGCGACAACGGGCCGCCACGCCGCCCGCGACCGGGCGGGACAATTGAGGAAATTCCCCGGTTGCACGCTCCCGGCGACGGCCGCCGCGACGCCGCGTCCGGCCGCCTTGACGGCCTTCCTCGGGCGCTCCTAAGTTCGCTCAGAGCCGACATTTTCGGGGGCGGACAGGTTCTACGGACGGCTGAGTCGAGACGACGTCGGCCGTGATTCCACGACACACGAGGAGCCGCCGCCATGCCGATCTCGCACGACCCCACCGAGCTGCTCGACGTGGCCGGAGTCGGTTTCGGCCCGTCCAACGTGGCGCTGGCCGTGTACGCCCGCGAGGTGGCGGCGCCGGTGCAGTGCCGCTTCTTCGAACAGGCCGACCAGACCCGGTGGCACGCCGGCATGCAGCTGCCGGGCACGCGGATGCAGATCTCCTTCTTCAAGGACCTCGTGACGCTGCGCAACCCGGCCAGCCCCTACAGCTTCCTGCAGTACCTCGCGTCCTGTGGCCGGCTGGAGCACTTCGTCAACGCCGGCCAGCTGCGACCCACCCGCCGGGAGTACCAGGACTACCTGCGGTGGGTAACCGCGGACTTCACCGACGTGGTGCGCTACCATGCGGCCGTGCGGCGGGTCAGCCCGGTCGACGGTTCGGACGGCCCGTTGTCGCTGCTGCGGCTGCAGGTCGAGGACACCCGCACCGGGGAGCGGTCGGACGTCTTCGCCCGCAACGTCGTGTTCGCCGGCGGCGGTCGCCCGCGGGTCCCCGCCGCCGGGGTGACGCTCCAGCCGCCGCAGGTGATCCACACCAGTCAGTTCGACCCGCAGTTCCCCGCGGCGTTCCCCGACCACGCGCAGCCGTACACGTTCACCGTCGTCGGCGGCGGGCAGAGCGGCGGCGAGGTCGCTGACTACCTGCTCGGCCACTACCCGCATGCCACGGTCCACCTTGTCATCACCGGGTACGCGCTGCGGCCCACCGACAACAGCCCGTTCGTCAACGAGCAGTTCTACGCCGCGGAGGTGGACGAGTTCTACGCCCGCGACGGTGCCGGACGCGGGGCCCTGCTTGCCGAATTGAGCAACGCCAACTACGGCACGGTGCGCGCGGATCTCATCGACCGACTGTACGACAACGCCTACCACGAGGCCGTCGCAGGGCAGGCGCGGCTGGTCGTGCACCGCTGCTCCCGGCTCACGGCGGTGACCCCGCACGACGACGCGCACCCTGGCGCGCCGCGGCACACAGTGACGGTCGTCGATCGCGACAGCGGCGCCCAGGAGGACTTCGCGTCCGACGGGGTCGTGCTGGCCACCGGGTTCGACCGGTCCCTGCAGGCCGACGTGTTCGGCGAGCTGCTGCCGCTGATCGCGCGTGACGCCGACGGCGAGCCGGAGGTGACTCGCGGCTACCGCGTGCGCACGACCGCCGGGCGCGCAGGCATCTACGTCCAGGGCTTCGCCGAGTCGCGCTTCGGGCTGGGCGACACGCTGCTCTCGCTGCTGCCGTTTCGGTCCAAGGAGCTCATCGACGACGTGTGCCGCACCGTCGCCACCCGGCCCTACCCGCCACCGGTCTACGTCGAGTCCGACCGCGAGAAGCTGTACGAGCTCATCGAGCAGTATCGCTTCGCCACCCTCATCGGCGCCACGTGCAGCGACCGGCCGATGGCCACCCATCTGCCGATGGTGCTCGACACGAAGCGCGGGCAGCTGGGCACGCTGTTCGGTCACGTCGACCGCGCCAACCCGCAGGCGCGCCTGCTCGACGGCCGCCGGGTGCTGGTCGTGTTCCACGGCCCGAACGGCTATATGCCGCCATCGGTCTACGACAACGCCCCGCTCCCGACGTGGAACTCGATGGCGGTCCACGTCCGCGGCCGGGCGCGCGTCCTGGACGACCACACCCGGCTGGTGGCGGGGCTGTGCGAGATCGCGCAGCGTTCCGGGGCCGCCGGGATGCTCACACCCGACGACCCGCGGATCGCGCAGCTGATCGACCAGATCGTCGGCTTCGAGATCGAGATCGAGGAGATCGTCGGGCGGTTCAAGCTCTCCCAGGAACACACCGAGGCCAACCGGCGGCGGGCGGCCCACGCCCTCGCCAGCAGTTCGGCGGACGACGAGCGCGAGTTCATCCGCCGCGTGATGGGGCTGTAGCCGCAGCCTGCAGCGCCGGCGCGTCGCGCTGCAGCGAGGAATCACCGAGAGAAGAGGTGTCCCGTTGGCCAGCAGCGGCGTGTCGCACCGAGGTGCCCCCGAGCGTGCCGTGGACAGCGCCCCGCACTCCGCCGAGGGCCAGGCGGACCCGCTGGTCGCGCTGGTCGACGCGCAGGTGCGTCGCACACCCGACGCTCCCGCCGTCGTGTTTGGCGAGCGCGTCACCACCTACCGCCAGCTCGCGGCCGCGGCCGACCGGCTGGCCCGCCGGCTGCGCGCCGAGGGGGTCGGTCCGGAGGCGGTGGTGGCGGTCCTGCTGGGCCGCTCCGACCTGCTCGTCACCGCGCTGCTGGCGACGTTCGAGGTCGGTGCCACCTACCTGCCGATCGACCCGGACCTGCCGCGGCAGCGGGTGGCCCAGCTCGTCGACGACGCCGGCCCGGCCGTCGTCCTCACGACCAATCGACTGGCCGACCTGCTGCCGCGCGGGCTGCGGGTGCTGCCGGTGACGGCCGACCGCGAGGAGGACGGCGCGCCCTGCGCGGACACCCGGGCGGCGCAGCCACGACGCCCGGTCACCCCGGACACCGGCCGGTACCTCATCTACACCTCGGGTTCCACGGGGTCGCCGAAGGGTGTCCTGATGCCGGGCCGCAGCCTGGCCAACCTGGTGACCTGGCACGTCCGTCACTTGCCGGCGGGGCCGGCGGAGGTCATCGCGCAGCTGACCACGCCAGGCTTCGACGTCTCGCTGCAGGAGATGTTCTCGGCCCTGGTGACCGGGGCGTGCCTGGCCGTTCCCACTGACGCGGTGCGCATGGACCCCGCTCGGCTGGTCGCCTGGCTCGAGCACCGTGGCGTCACCCAGCTGTTCGCGTCCAACGCCGTGTTCGCCGGCGTGGCACGGGCGGCGCAGGAGCAACGGCGGGCGCTGCCGGCACTGCGGGACATCGTCCTGGGCGGCGATGCCATGGAGCTCACCGAGGACCTCGTGGCGCTGTTCCGAGCGCTGCCCGAGCGCCGCCTACACAACCACTACGGCCCGACCGAGACCCACGTCGTCACCGCGCACTCCCTGCCGGCCCGCTGGCAGGACTGGTCCGAGCCCCTCCCGATCGGCACCCCGATCTGGCACACCGCCGTACACCTGCTCGACGCGCGCCTGAACCCGGTGCCGCAGGGAGAGGTCGGCGAGCTCCACCTCGCCGGCGACTGCGTGGCCCGCGGCTACCTCCGGCGGCCGGCGCAGACCGCGGAGCGGTTCGTGCCCGATCCCTTCGGGTCGTCGGGCGCTCGGATGTACGCGACCGGGGACCTCGGCCGACGACTGCCGGACGGCAGCGTCGAGTATCTCGGGCGAGCCGACCACCAGGTCAAGGTGCGCGGGGTCCGGGTCGACCTCGGCGAGGTCGAGACCGCTCTGCGCCGGCTGCCCGGAGTCGCGAGCGCCGTCGTGGCCGCCACCGGTGACGGGAGCCGGCGCCGCCTCGACGCCTACCTGGTGCCGGCGCCCGGGGCACGCGTGGGTCCGGAGCAGGCACGTGCGGCCCTGGCACGCGTGCTGCCCGCGGCGGTCGTGCCCAGCTCCTTCACCGTGCTCGACGCGCTCCCGCTGACCCCCAGCGGCAAGGTCGACCGGCTGGCCCTGCCGCGGCCGGACCGCGCCGCCGCCGGCCACCCGAGCGCGCCGGGCACCGCGCAGGAGCAGGCGCTGTGCCGCATCGTCGCCGCGGTGCTCGGGGCAGAACACGTCGGCCCCGAGGACAGCTTCTACGACCTGGGCGGGCACTCGCTGCTGGCTGCCGAGGTGGTCGCACACGTGCGTCGCGAGCTGGGTGTCGATCTCTCGGTCGCCGACGTCCTGCGCCATCCCACCATCAGCGGGCTGGCCGCCCGGCTGACCGCCGGGGGACACCGGCCGCCGCTGCGCCGGCGCCCGCGGCCCGACCCGTTGCCGGCCTCCTACGCGCAGCGGCTGCTGTGGGTCCACGACCGGCTCGAGGGGCCGAGCGCCCGCTACAACGAGGTGCTCGTGCTGCGGCTGTCGGGCCGGTTGGATCGCGCGGCGCTGCGCGCCGCCGTGGGTGACGTCGTCGCCCGGCACGAGTCGCTGCGCACGGTGCTGCCGATGATCGACGGCGAGCCCTGCCAGCAGATCCTGCCGCCCGATCGGTTCACTGTGCCGTTCGAGGAGGTGCGCTGGTCGGGCGAGGGTCCCGAGGACCTCGCGTCCCTCGTGTCCGCCGTGGCGAGCACGCCGTTCGCCCTGAGCGACCAGCCGCCGGTGCGGGTGTGCCTGGCGCAGCTGCACGACGACGGGTACGTCCTCGCGGTCGTGATGCACCACGTCGTCTGCGACGCGGCGTCGCTGGGGCCGCTCGCCCGTGACCTCGCGGCCGCCTACAACGCGCGGGTGAGCGGCGACACGCCCGCGCTGGCGCCGATGCAGTTCCAGTACGCCGACTACGGGCTGTGGCAGCGGGAGCTGCTCGGCCCACCGGGGAGCCCGACTCCGCTGGCCCGGCGCGACGCCGCCTTCTGGGCCGGCACGCTGGCCGGGATGCCCGAGGTGACGCCGCTGCCGACCGACCGGCCGCGCGACCCGGTCCGGGGCGCCGCGGGCCGGCAGCTGCCGTTCGAGATCAGCGCGCACCTGCACGCGCGGCTGGGCGCGCTCGGCCGCAGCCACGAGGCCACCGTGTTCATGGTCGTCCACGCCGCGCTGATCACCGTGGTCCGCGCGCGCGGCGGTGGCGACGACGTGGCCATCGGTGCGGTCGTCTCCGACCGTGCCGACGGGCGACTGGCCGACCTGGTCGGCTTCTTCGTGAACACCGTGGTCCTGCGGGTGGACGCGTCCGGCGACCCGTCCCTCGGGCAACTGATCGAGCGGGCGCGAGACTCCGACCGTGCGGCGTTGGCGCACTCCGCCCTGCCGTTCGATCGGGTCGTGGAGATCGTCAACCCGGCCCGCACGCTGTCGCACCACCCGCTCGTCCAGGTGGTGCTGGCCTTCCAGGGGACCGAGACCCCCGCTGCGCAGTTCACCGGGTTGCACAGCGCACTCGAGCGGGTCGACACCGGCGTGGCCAAGTTCGACCTGTGCCTGATGGCCACCGAGCGGTTCGGGCAGCACCGTGCCCCGGACGGCCTGGTGGGCTGCCTCGAGTACGCCACCGACATCTACGACCGGTCCACCGCCCAGGCGATCGTCGAGGACCTGGTCCACGTGCTGGCCTCGGCGGTGGCCGACGACGCGGGCAGCGTGATCACGCGTTGAGCAAGGCGATAAATCGCTCGTATAGTGCGTTATGCTACGGGGCCGGGAGCACGTGGCAGTCTGCCGTGGGCCACGCCTCCGCGCGGCGTCAGCTCGACTCGGGGAGGTGACCGGTGGCCGGTGACGCATCAGCGCCAGCGGGTGACGACGCCCTAGCCGGCGTGGCCGGTCACCGCCCGCAGCCGGAACGCCCGGGCGGGCTCGCCTGCCGGTTCCGGGTGCCGGACCTGCTCCGTGAGGTCAACTTCCAGCGCTACTGGACCGCCGCCACGATCTCCTACCTCGGCGACCAGGTGACGATGATCGCGCTGCCGTTGACGGCCGTGCTGTCGCTGCACGCCTCGGCCGCGCAGGTCGGGCTGCTCAGCGCTGCCATCTCGGCACCGAACCTGCTGCTGTCGCTGCACGCCGGGCTCATGGTCGACCGGCGGGGACGGCGGCGCAAGACGATGATCCTCGCCGACCTGCTGCGCGCCGTGCTCGTGGCCAGTGTGCCCGTCGCCTACGCCTTCGACGCGCTGACCTTCGGTCAGCTCTACCTGGTGGCGTTCCTCGTGGGGGCGCTGACCGTCGTGTTCGGCGTCTGCACCACGAGCCTGTTCGCCGCGATCGTGCCGAAGGAGCGCTACCTGGAGGGCAACTCCTGGACGCAGGGCACGTACGCCTTCTCCTGGGTCGCGGGGCCGAGTATCGGCGGCGGGCTGGTCAGCCTGCTGATGGCACCCTTCGCCCTCGTGGTGGACGCGGTGTCCTTCCTCGGCTCGGCGCTGGCTCTGAGCTCGATCTCCCCGCAGGAGCCGCCGGGTGGCAAGACCGCTCGGCGCGGGGTCCGCGAGGGTCTGCGGTTCGTCCGCGAGACCCCCGCGCTCTTCGCCAAGCTCGCCTCCTACACCGTGTTGAACCTCTTCTACGTCATGTACTCCACGCTGCTGCTGCTGTACGCGACGCGGACGCTGCACCTGCCCGCCGGCCTGGTCGGCCTGGCGCTCGGCGTCGGGGCGCTGGGCGCGTTGTTGGGCAGCGTCTTCTCGGCCAGGACCACCCGGCGCCTCGGCGTCGGCCCGGCGATGATCATCGGCACCGTCGGCTACCCGGCCGCGCTGATCCTGGTGCCGCTCGCCCCGCGCTCGCACGCCGTGGCGATGGCGTTCCTGATCGCGGCCGAGTTCGTGTCCGGCTTCGCGCTGGCCATCGTCGACATGGCCGGTACCGCGCTGCAGCAGGTGCTCGTGCCCGACCGGCTGCGGGCGCGCATCCAGGGCGTGCTTATGGTCACCGCGAACGGGTCGCGGCCGCTCGGGGCGCTGGCCGCCGGCCTGCTGGCCACCCTGGTCGGCGTCCGGTCCACGCTGGTCATCGCCGTCGTCGGCGGGATCGCCAGCGTGCTGTTGCTGCTGCCCTCGCCCATCCCTCGCATGCGCGAACTCCCGGACCCCGCGCAGTGATGCCACGCCCGAGTGGTGAAGGGAGCGCGCGGTGCACGATCGGGTGATCGAGGTGTCCGGGGCGGCCGAGAACACCCTCGCCGACATCGACGTGACCTTCGGGCCCGGGATCACCGCTGTAGTGGGCGTCTCGGGCTCGGGGAAGTCCTCCCTGGTCTTCGACACCGTCTACCGGGAGGCGCGCCGCCGGTTCATGGAGGCGCTCTCCCTCGGGTCGCCGTGGGCACGGGTACCCCCGGCCCGGGTGCGGCGCATCAGCGGCTTGGGGCCGGCCGTGGTGGTCGGGCAGAATCTCCTCAACCGCAACCCGAACTCGACCGTGGCCACTGCGACGGGCCTGCACCCGTTCTTCCGTGTCCTCTACGCCCGCGGCGCCGACGTGAGCTGCCCCGCGTGCGGCACCGCCGTGCACGTCGTGTCCCGGGAGCAGCGGCTGCGCCGGGCGGTCGAGGTGTGTGCCGCCGGCGACGTCGACGTCGAGGTCCCGCTGGTGCGCGGGCTCGCCGGGAGCCACGCGCGCCTGCTGGAGACGGTGCGTGCGTCGGTGAGCGAGGACGTCGCCGTCGACGGCCGCCCGTGGGACGGCGCCCCGCTGGACCCCGACCGGCGCCACGACATCGTGGTGCGGGCGGCGCGGCTGCGCCGCGGCAGCCCCGCCACGGCCATCCGGGCGGCGCTGGAGCGGGCCGACGGGCTCGGCTGCCCCGAGGTGATCATCGCCGGGCAGTTGGTGCTGCGGGCGCCGGTGTGTCCCTCGTGCGACCACGACGTGCCGATGCTAGACCCCGCCGCGTTCCACTCCGCGTCCACCGACACCTCCTCCCACCGGGTCGGCGGCCTCACCTTGCCCGAGCTGCTGGCCCGACCGATCGCCGAGGTGGCGCGCTTCGTCGACGACCTGCCCGACGAGCCGCGTCTGCGGCGCCTGCGAGACGAGCTCGGGCGCCGCCTGCGTCCGCTGGCGGCGCTGGACCTGGGCCACCTGGCGCTGGACCGACCCATGCCCACGCTCTCGCGCGGGGAGACGCAGCGGGTCCGCCTGGCGGTGGTGCTGAGCGGGCGGGTCGAGGACCTACTCCACATCCTCGACGAGCCCACGATCGGGCTGCACCGGCGCGACGTGGGCAGGCTGTTCGACGCCATCACCGCCCTTCCCGGACCGGTCGTGATGGTCGAGCACGACGGCGCCGCGATCGCCTTAGCCGACGACGTCGTCGAGATCGGCCCGAAAGCCGGAGACGCGGGCGGCCGGCTGATCTTCCAGGGCACGCCCGCCGAGCTCCGGGGCGCCGACACGCCGTCTGGGCACGCGCTGGTCGCCCGGCGGGCGCCGGTCGCGCCGCCTCGGGCGCCGGGGGAGCAGTGGCTGACCATCCGCGGCGCCGCCGTCCACAACCTGACCGGGTTCGACTGCGCCATCCCCGCGGGGCTCCTGACCGTCGTCACCGGCCCGTCGGGCGCGGGCAAGACCAGCCTCACCCGCGACGTGCTGCTCGCCTCGGTGCGCGCGGGCCGACCGGTCGGCTGCGCGGGCCTGGACGCGCCGCCGATGGGGGCGGTGGTGGTCGACCAGGCGCCGCTCGGCAAGAACCCCAGGTCCACACCGGCCACGTACCTGAAGGTGTTCGACCGCGTCCGCGCCCTGTACGCCGAGAGCAGCGAGCTGAGCCCGCCGGCGTTCTCCTACAACCACGCCGACGGCGCCTGCGCCGACTGCGAGGGCATCGGTGCCATCGAGGTCGAGCTTCCGTTCCTCGCCCCGGCGTGGACCACCTGCGAAGCATGCGGCGGGCGGCGCTACCGGCCGGAGGTGCTGGGCGTGACCCGTGACGGGCTGTCGATCGCCGACGTGCTGGACCTCAGCATCGACGACGCGCTCGCTCGCTTCGGGTCCGACCGGGCGGTCGCCCGACCTCTCGCGAGTGCGGTCGAGGTGGGCCTGGGGTACCTGCGGCTGGGCCAGCCCTCCTCGAGCCTGTCCGGCGGCGAGGCGCAGCGACTGCGCCTCGCGACCCAACTCGCCCGCGCCCGGCGCGGCGACCTCGTCGTGCTCGACGAACCCTCGACCGGGCTGCATCCGGTCGACCTGGACCGACTCGTGGCGGCGATCCGGCGCCTCGGGGACGCCGACTGCACGGTCGTCGTGGTCGAGCACCACCCGGACCTCGTCGCCGCCGCTGATTGGCTCGTCGAGCTCGGACCCGGCGGCGGCCCCGACGGCGGCCGGCTGCTGCACTGCGGGCCGCCTGCGCCGCAGGAGGAGGTCGCGCTCGAGCCGCGGACGGCCCCGCGGACCCGCCCCCGCTCCAGCGACGTCATCTCGATCACCGGTGCCCGCGCGCACAGCCTGCGCGACGTCGACGTGGAGTTCCCGAAGGAGCGGTTCACGGCGGTGACCGGCGTGTCGGGGTCGGGGAAGAGCTCGCTGGTCCGCGACGTGCTCGGGGCCGAGGCCACCCGCCGGATGCTGGAGTGCCTGTCGGTCTATGAGCGGCAGTCCGCGCACGAGGGTCCCGAGGCGCCGGTCGGGTCGCTGCGCGGACTCGGCCCGACGATCGTCCTCGACGGCATCCGGCAGCCGTGGGGGCCGCGCGCCACCGTGGGCGGTACGAGCGAGCTGGACCGGTTGGTCGCCGTGCTGCTGACCCGGGCGGGGGAGCGCGAGTGCCTCGCGTGCGGCGGCGAGGTGCGCCGGGTGACGCCGGCGACCGATTCGCCGTGGCGGTGCCTGTCCTGCGGCCGCGACGCGCCGCCGGCCGAGCCGCGGCACCTGATGGCCGTGGCGAGCAACGCGGTGTGCCCGCGCTGTCGGGGCCTCGGGCAGCGCCGCCGCCTGGTCGAGGCCAAGCTGATCCGCCGGCCCGAGGAGCCGATCTGCGGTAACTGCCTGCACTCGCCCGGCTACTACCCGCGCGACTACCTGTGCACCCCGGGCACCGGAGGCCATGCCTCGCTGACGGCCTTCGCCGACCGCCACGGGTTCGACCCGTATGCCACGCCTTGGGCGCAGCTGCCGGCGGACGTGCGCCACGCGTTCCTCTACGGCGATCCCGAGCCGTTCCCGGTCGTCGTGCGGCACGGCAAGCGCCAACTTGTCCACTCCGGCTGGGCGGACGGCGACTCCTGGTGGTGGCGCGGCGCGGTCAGCGTCGATGGCGACTCCGGAGGTCAGTACTCGGTGGCCGAGCCCTGCCCGGAGTGCTCGGGCCGGCGGCTGCGGCCGGAGTACCTTTCGTTGCGCCTCGGCGGCCGGGACCGGGCCGAGCTGTTCACGATGCCGTTGACCGAGATCGAGTCGGTACTGGCCGATGTGCGACCCGAGGACCAGGTCGCCGCCGATGCCCTTCCGGTGGTGATGCGCAGGCTCGCGTACCTGCGCATGGTGGGGCTGGGCTACCTGCACCTCGACCGTCCCACCTGGAGCCTGTCGGCCGGAGAGGCGCAGCGGGTCAAGCTCGCGGCGGTCCTCGGCGGCGAGCTGCGCGGCATGACGGTGTTGATGGACGAGCCGTCGCGCGGCCTGCACCCCTCGGAGGTGGAGGCGCTGGCGCACGCGCTGCGGCACCTGTGCCGGACCGGCAACACGGTGATCGCCGTGGAGCACGACCCGGCGCTGATCCAGGCTGCGGACACCGTCATCGAGCTCGGCCCCGGCCCCGGACGCGACGGCGGACGCCTGGTCGACCCGACCGGCCCCAGCTCGGTGACCAGGGCGCTGCTGGCCGGGGAGCTGCGCGCCGCGGTGACCCTGCCCCGGCGCGAACCCACCGGCTGGATGCAGGTGTCGGGTGCGCGGGAGAACACGTTGCGCGTCATCGACGTACGCATCCCGCTCGGCGTCCAGGTGGGGGTGTGCGGCGTGTCGGGCTCCGGCAAGTCCTCGCTCGTGGTCGACACCATCGGCCTGGGGCTCGCCCCGCCGAAGGTGACGACCGGGGTGGCATGGCGCGAGCGCCTCGAGCCCGGCCGCTGCGACTCCATCGACGGTGCGCCGCCGCGGGTCGTGGTCTCCGACCAGTCCCGCACTGCCGTCACCTCTCCCGGCGCGTACCTGGGCATCGTGAACGCCCTGCGGACCGCGTTCGCCGACGGCGACGAGGCGCTGGCCGCGGGGCTGACCCGCCGCGACCTCAACCACGGCTGCGACCGGTGCAAGGGCCGCGGGACCTGGTCGGAGAACATGACCTTCCTGCCCTCGGTGGTGCAGTCCTGCGACGTCTGCCGCGGCACCGGCTACCGCATCGAGGTGGCGGCCCTGGTGTCGCGGGGACGCACCCTCGCCGAGACTGAGGCGCTGAGCCTGCAGGAGCTGGCGCAGGAGTGGGCCGACGTCCCCGCCATCACCCGCGCCTGCGAGGCCGCGTGCCGGCTGGGACTCGGCTACCTGTCGGCGCGGCAGCCGGGCTGGAGCCTGTCCGGAGGGGAGGCCCAGCGGTTGACGCTGGCGAAGGACCTCGCGCGGACGTCGACGAAGCCGACGCTCTACGTCCTCGACGAGCCGACCGTCGGCCTGCACGCCGTGGACGTCGCCCGCCTGGCCTGGGCCATGTCCGAGGTGGTCGACGCCGGCCACACGGTGCTGCTGGCCGAGCACGAGCCGCAGCTGCTCGCGTGCTGCGACTGGCTGATCGAACTCGGGCCCGGCGCGGGTGCAGAGGGCGGACGGGTCGTCTTCGAGGGAACGCCCGAGCAGCTCGCGCGCAGCGACACCGCCACGTCCCCGTACGTGCGCAGGGCGTTGTCGTGAACCCGCTGCTGCTGGCAGATCGCTCGCCGTCGCTGCGCCTGCGCGCCCTGACGGAACTGGCCGACGGCGAGCCCTCCGACGACGCGGAGGTGGCCCGGCTGCGCTCGCTCATCGCGGCGAGCCCGCAGGTCGACCGCGCTCTGGCCGAGCGACCGGAGGACTCCGCGGGGTTGGGCTTCCTGCTGTGCCGTCTCGCCTACCTGCGCTACACCGGCCCGGAGGTCGAGCAGATCGCCGAGGAGCTCTTCGACCGCCAGCTCCCGGACGGGTCGTGGCCGCTGTGGCTCGACAAGCGGCCCGACCCCGGACGACGCCGTGGCCGGCAGCGGACACGACCGCGCAACGAGACCTACACGACGATCCCGATCCAGACCGCGTTGCCGCTGCGCGGCCTGGCCGCCGCCGGGTACGCACGCGACGCGCGCGCGGAGCGGGGGTATGAGTACCTGCTGCGGCAGCGGCTCGACGACGGCTCGTGGTTGGGCGACCGGAAGGCCGACCTGCCCGCCTCCGAGGTGCCCGGGTACCGCCGCCTGCCGGGCAGCGACGGCTGCCGCACCAACACCACCGCGGCCGTCGCCTGCCTGGCGCTGCATCCGCAACGCAGGGCCTCCGATGCCGCCCGTCAGGGGCTGGGTCACCTGCTGAGTGCGGCCACGCGGCAGGAGTGGTCGCTCGGCGTCGAGGTCGCCCGCCTGTGCGGCCTCGAGCCGGCCCGCGGGCGGCTCACGTTCTACGCGCGCTCCGACCTCGCCCTCCTGCTCGACCTGGCCTCGCGCTGCGCCGGACCGGGGGAGCCCGGCGTCGCCGACCTCGTCGCGGTCATCGAGGGGCTTCGCGGTCCGTACGGGCTGTGGTTGCATCCCGCCCGTCCCCAGCTGTCCCGGTGGCTGAGCCTGGATCTCGACTCCAGCCTCGCGCGCCTGAACCGCGGTGTGCCGTACAGCGACGCGCTTCCGTCCGCGGGCGAGCGCTGATATGCAGTGAGACCTACCGGCGCACCCAGGGCAGGAGGGACACCGTGTCCGAACCGTGGCCGACGTTGCATCACCCGGGGCTCTACGCCCGAGGGACCCCGTCCGCGGTGTGGGCGCGCCTGCGGCGCGAGTGCCCGGTCGCCTGGCGCGAGTCGACCGACCACGACCCGTACTGGGCGGTGACGGCGTACGCGCCAGGCCTGCAGGTGCTCACCGACTGGCGCAACTTCAGCTCCGCCAACGGGACGGTGTTGCGCGCCGACCTGTCGACCCCGTTTCCCGGGGCGGGCACCATGCTGGCGCTCTCGGACCCGCCTCGTCACACGGCGCTGCGCAAGGCGATCTCGCACCTGTTCACCCCCCGGGCGGTCGCGCGACTCGAGCCGGGCATCCGCACGGTCGCGCGGCGCCTCGTCGAGCAGGCCGTCGCCGCCGGCGACTGCGACTTCGCCCGCGCCGTCGCCGCGCCCTACCCGCTCGCCGTGACGGCGGAGCTGTTGGGCATAGCGGCCGAGGACCTGACCCGCGTCTCCGCGCTCGCGAACGCGGTGTCGCGCACTGCCCACGACCTCGGCGCAACGGCCGCCCGGACCGCGCACCTGGAGGTCCTCTACTACTACGCCGGCATCGTCGCGAGCCGGCGGGCGCGGCCCGGGGCGGACTTCGTGTCCGCGTTGATCGCCGCGCGACCCGGCGGCGCGCCGATCACCGACGAGGAGATCATCCTCGCCTGCGACAACGTGGTGGTCGCGGCGAGCGAGACCACGCGGTACGTGATCAGCGCCGGCCTGTTCACCCTCCTCGAGGACCCCGCGCAGCTGGCCGGGCTGCTGCGGGGCCAGGTGCCCCTCGACGCCCTGGTCGAGGAGATGCTGCGCTGGGCCATGCCGGTGAACCACATCATGCGCACCGCCGTGCACCGCACCCGCGTCCTGGGCCAGGAGATCCTGCCGGGCCAGGCGGTCGGCGTCTGGATCCCCGCCCTGAACCGCGACGAGTCGGTCTTCCGGTGCCAGGACACCTTCGACGCCGGCCGCCACCCCAACCGGCACCTGTCCTTCGGTGGCGGGATCCACTTCTGCCTCGGCGCCGCGCTCGCCCGGCGGAGCATCCGGGTGCTGTTCGAGGAGCTGGCCCGGGCACTCGGCCCGGACGGTGAGGTCGTGCTGGCCGGCGAGCCGGAGCGGGTCGCCTCCTACGCGGTCAACGAGATCGCGTCGCTGCCGGTGCGCCTCGACCGCGGGCCCGGGCCGGGAGGCGAGGCGCACCGAGCGGCAGCGGCACGGCGATGAGCGGCCCACCGCGGCTGTCCGGCGTCCCGGAGACCATGTTGTTGACCCTGTACCACCGCGCCGCCGAGACGGCCCGGCCCGACCGGCTGTTCCGCGACGACTTCGCGGTGCGGTTCCTCGAGGGCATCGATCACGACGTCGCGCCGTTCGACGACTGGCGGATGCGCTGGGTGGTCCCGGTGCGCACCTGGTTGATCGACGCGGTCGTCCGCGGCTTCCTCGAGCGCCGCCCGGACGCGACCGTGGTCACGGTGGGCGCCGGGCTGTGCGCCCGGTCCCTGCGCCTGGACAACGGCCGGGCCCACTGGTGGTCCGTCGACCTCGACGTGGTCCGGCCGTACTGGCACGACCTGATCGGCGACAGCGCGCGCAACCGCTTCGTGGCCGGTTCGGTCACCGACTCCGCGTGGCTCGAGCAGATCGTCGCCGAGGCCGGGACCGGCGCGGTGCTGGTGGTCGCCGAGGGCGTGCTGCACTACCTGCCGGTCGCCCAGGCGCAGGGCGTTGTCCGTAGCTTGCGCGACGCGCTGCCGGGCGCGGAGCTCGTGCTCGACGTCGTCGGCCCGGTCACCTTGAAGTTCGCCGGGCGCAACCCGGCGCTGGCCGCGACCGGGTCCACCTACCGGTGGGCGGTGGCCGACTGTGCCGAGCTGACCAGCTGGGCCGCCGACGTCGACCTGCTCGGCCAGTGGTATCTCAGCGACTACTGCCCCGACCGGCAACGCCATCTGGCCGAGTTGCCGCGCCTGTTCGGAGGCAAGGGGGCCCTGGAGAAGGTCGCCCACCTGCGCCTCGGCGTCAGCGCACCCGCACCGGCAGGTGGCTGATCTCGTTCTCGTGGTTGAAGGCGGCCCGCACCGGGGCCCCTGCCAGCTCGAGGCGCGGAAGCAGCTGGCTGACGATCTCGCCGACGACGGCGGCCAGCTGGATGCGGGCGAAGCTGGCGCCCAGGCAGTAGTGGGGGCCGAACCCGCCGAATGCGAGGTGCGGGTTCGGCGAGCGGCCGACGTCGAACCGGTCGGGCTCGGCGAAGCGGAGCTCGTCGCGGTTAGCCGAGCAGTACCAGAGCGTGACGGTGGCACCGGCGGGGATCGTGACGCCGGCGAGGTCGGTGTCACGGGTGGCGGTCCGGCGGAAGTAGTTGACCGGCGACACGTAGCGCAGCACCTCGTCGGCGGCAGACCGGAGCAACGACCGGTCGGCCAGCAGGCGCGCCTGCTCCTCCGGGTGCTGCAGCAGCGCCAGCGTGCCACCGGTGATCGCGCTGCGCATCGTGGTGTTGCCGGCGAAGGTCAAGAAGATTAGGAACATGCACAGTTCGAGCGGGTCGGCCGGCCGGCCGTCGACCTGGTGGGAGGTGAGCTCGGACAGCACGGCGGACCTGCGGGCCACCTGGTCCGACCCGCCGCTCACGGCGTCGAGGACGTAGGCCAACAGCTCGGTCGCGTGCTGGCTGGGCACCTTGCTGCGGTCCTGCGGGGCGTTCCTGAGCAGGCCGTCGATCCAGTCGAGGAACCGCGGCCGGTCCGCGGCTGGGATCTCCAAGAGCTCGACCAGCGCCATCGCCGGGATCTTCGCCGCGACGTCGGTGGCCATGTCGAAGTGTCCCTTGCCGGCGGCGGCCGCGACGACCTGCCGGGCGATGGTCGCGACGCGGTCCCGGATCGCGTCGAGCTGCCGGCCGACGAAGGGCCGGCGCACGTGGGCCCGCAGGGCGAAGTGCTCCGGCGAGTCCTTGTTGATCAGGTGCAGCCCGGCGTCCGCGCCGACCGGCTCGATCAGCGTCCCGCCGAGCTGATGGGAGGATGAGAACGTCTCGGGGTCGCGTTCGACCGCGACGACGTCGGCATGCCGGGTGATCAGCCACAGGCCGACGCCGTGGGCCGAGGACGTCGGCTGCCAGGCCACCGGGGCCTCGCGGCGCAGCCGGGCGAAGAACTCATACGGCGGGCCGTCGCGGAAGACCTCCGGGTCGGTCAGGTCGACCTCATCGACGACCGGGGCGTCGACGGTCACGACAGCACGCTCAGCCGACGGGAGAGCAACGTGCTGATGCCAGCGATGGTGGTGAACTGCGGATCGAGCAGGATGCCGTCGTCGAGGGTGATCCCGAACGTGCTCTCCAGGAACAGGGTCAGGCGGACCACGCCCAGGGAGTCGAGGTACCCGGCGTCGAACAGCTCGACGTCCCGGCCGAAGCCGGGGTCGTCGGCAGCCACGGCGCCGGCGGTCCGCACGAACTGCTCGACCCGCTCGGCGATGGTGCCGGCAAGCGCGTTGTCGCTCATCTACATCCCTTTCAGGATCTCCAGTGCGTGGTCCAGGTGGTCTCGGGTGCAGTTGAGGGCGAGGCGGAACCAGCCGGGCTCGTGGAACACGCTCGAGGGCATGACCAGCAGACCCGACTGCGCGAGCCGTGTCGCGAAGTCCCGGTCGGGGGTGCCGTCCGGGCAGCGCGCGTAGACGAACGGGGTGGCCTGGGCCGCCACCACGTCGTACCCCATCGCGTCCAGCCGCGCCCGGGCGTGCCGCTGGTCCTCCCCGAGGCCCGCGATGTCGGGCGTCAGCCCGGCCAGCTCGGCTGCGACGCGCTGCATCACCGCGGTCGGCCCGTAGTGGCCGGTGGCGCGCAGGCTGCGCCGGGCGTTGTCGGCCCGCACGTCGTGGTCCTCCAGCGCGGGGGACAGCGCGAGGCACCCCGCCCGCTGGCCGTGCATCCGCCAGGCCTTGCCGAAGGAGTACGTGACGATCGTGTGCGGGTAGCACGCTGCCGGGCTGGTCAGGGGGCCGCCCGACCACACCTCGTCACGGTGGACCTCGTCGCTGATCAGGACCGGCGCCCGGCCCTGCGGGCCCCGCTTGTCGCCGAGCAGGTCGGCGAGCCGGCCCAGCTCCTCGGCGTCGTAGACGACTCCGGTGGGGCAGGCCGGTTGGCTGAGCACGACCGCGGCCGTGGCCGGACCCCAGGCCCGGTCCAGCGCCGCAACGTCCAGGCGCTTGTCCGCGGCCAGGTGCACGGTGCGGTAGGTGAGCCCGTGGCGAACCAGGAACAGCGGGTAGTCGATCCAGCACGGCACCGGCACGAGCACCTCGGCGCCCGGTGGGCAGGCCACCTCGAAGGCGATATGGAGGGCGGCGGCGCCGCCGGGGGTGAGGAACACGTCGCCGACGCCGAACGCCACCCCGCTGTGCCGGGCGAGGCCGGCAGCGACCCGGCGGCGCTCGACCGACCCGCCACCGAAGGGCCGGTTCTGGAGCTGGTCGACGTCGAGCGTGGCGCTGACCTCGTGCAAGACCTCGTAGCCGCGGGAGTCGAGCTGGGTTCGCGGGTTGGCGAAGGACAGGTCGACGAGCCGGCCGCCGTGCGTGCGGGCCGTGCGGGCGTGCAGGGCGTCGAACCACTCCAGCGGTTCGGCCAGCCGGGTCATCTCCGGCGTCCAGCTCACGCGAGCCCCCTGGCCGCGAGGTACTCGGACTTGACCAGGCCGCGGTTGACCTTCTGCCACGAGGTCTGCGGCATCGCGTCCCGCACGACGATGTCGTGGGGGTGCAGGTAGGACGGCAGCTCGCGCCGGCAGTGCTCCCAGAGCGCGTCGAGGCTGAACCCGTCGTGCAGCCCGGGTACCACCACCGCCACCAGCTGGACCCGGCCCGCCTCGTCGTGGTGGGTGAACGCGACCGCCTGGGAGACCACGCCGGAGTCGGCCAGCACCAGCTCGACCTCCGAGGGGCTGACCTTCATGCCCTGGATTTTGACCTGCTCGTCGCGGCGGCCGACGTAGTGGATGAGGCCCTCGGGACTGCGCCAGACGAGGTCGCCGGAGTAAACGACCCGCCGGCCGGCGTGCTCGGGACCGGTCCGGGGGTCGGGCCGGTACACCTGCGCGGTGAGGGCCGGCCGACGCCAGTACCCGAGCGCCACCGTCAGGCCGGCCTCGACGAACTCGCCGACCTCGCCGTCGGCGCAAGGCCGCCCGTGGGGGTCGAGGATCAGCGCCTCGGTGCCCGGTATGGCCCGGCCGATCGAGTTGGCGTGGCGCTCGACCAGCGACGGCTCCTGGTAGGTGGAGCGGAACGCCTCGGTGAGCCCGTACATCAGGTAGACGTCGACGTGCGGGTGCACCCGCCTGATGTCCTCAAGGATGCCGCGGCCGAGCTTCTCGCCGGAGTTGGTGACGTAGCGCAGGTCGGGCAGGGGCTCGCTCAGGAACGTCGACGGCCGGCGGGACAGCAGCTCCCACAGGGCCGGCACTCCGGCCAGGCCGGTGATGCGGTGCTCGCGCACCGTGCGGCAGATGTCGGGGCCGAAGGCCGAGCGCTCGACGACGACGGTGGCGCCGGCCCAGAAGGCGGACAGCACCTGGTTCAGGCCGTAGTCGACGCTCCAGGGCAGCACCGACAGCACGCGGTCCTCGCAGCGCAGCCGGGTGTACCGGGCGACCGACTCGGTTCCCGCGACGAGGTTGGCCTGGCTGGTCATGACGCCCTTGGCGAGCCCGGTCGAGCCCGAGGTGTACACCAGCAGGGCGAGGTCGGCCGCCGTGCACGCGTCGGGCGGCGCGGTGCCGTCGGGCCCGCCGGACAGCTCGGCCGGCTCCACGACCACCTGGTCGGCGTCGTCGGGCACCGCGGCCAGGCGGCGCAGCCGCTGGTCGGTCACGAGCATTCGGGCCCCGGAGTCGTCCAGCACGTGCTGCACCTGCCGGGACCGGAGCCGCTCGTTGATCGGGACCGCCACCGCGCCCAGCAGCTGGGACCCCAGCAGGCAGGCCAGCGCGTCGGCGCCGCGGGGCAGCATGATCGCGACCCGGTCGCCCCGGCCGACGCCGAGGCCGGCCAGCGCCGCCGCGGTGCGCTGCGCATCGGCGTACACCTGCTCGTAGTCCAGCGTGCGCTCGCCGTCGACCAGCGCCGGTGAGGTTCCCGACCACCGGGCACGGAAGCGGATCAGGTCGGGGATCGTGTCGACGACCGGGGAGCAGTCGGGGTGCGACCCGGCGCCGGGCAGGCGGCCGCTGAGCCCCAGACCCGCTACCACTGCGGCTCCTGGAGCACCTCGAGCACCGCGCAGCCGTAGTTCTCGCCCTGGCCCACGCCGACCAGGGCGACCCGGTCGCCGACCTGCACCGAACCGGCCTCGAACAGGTGGTCCAGCCCAGCGAGCTGGTCCCCGGCTCCGAGATGGCCGACCTCGCGTCCCCACGACCATGTCGTGCGGGACTCCTCGATCCCCAGCCGGCGGCGGAAGTCCCAGTCGACGACGGCCGTGCCCATGTTGGGCACGACCCACCAGGCGATCTGCTCGGCGGTGACGTCGGCGTCGGCGAGCGCGCTGTCGATGCAGGCCTGCTGCACGCGGGTCGAGGCGACCATGAGCCGCATGAGCACGTCCACGCCGCGCGCGTCCAGGTGCTCCTTGCGGCGCCGGGTGAGGTCGACCGGCCACGTGCTCGGGTCGACAGCGTCGGTCCATCGGGCGTCGCCGATCTGCAGCTCAATGAACGAGGCGTCGCCGATGACGCTCGTGGACAGCAGCCGCGCGACGCCGGGGCGGCGCGAGAGCACGAGCGCGGCGGCGCCGTCGCCGAAGACCGTCCCCTTGTCCGTGCGGTAGCGGTCGTAGGTCGGCGGGACGAAGCGGTCGCTGGTGGTGACCAGGGCGGCCCGCGGTTGCGGTCGGACGGCCAGTGAGGCGGCGGCGAGCTCCACGGCCATCACCCCGCCGCTGGAGAACTGGTTGACCTCCACCGCGGTCGCCGAGCCCTGGACGGTCCGGCTCTGCACGTACGAGGCCGCGGCGAGGTTCTCCAGCCCCTGGTGGGCGCAGCAGGCGTGGATGACGAGGCTGAACTCGGAGCTGTCGAGCCCGGAGCGGCCCAGCGCCTGGCGCGCGGCCTCGACCGCCATCTCGACGGCCGGGCCCTCGTCGGCCACGCGCGCGGCCAGGTAGCCGTCGGCCTCGTTGTCGAGCGCGCTGTAGCGGCCCGACGCCACCGCGGACGCGGTCGACTCGCGGCGCCCGAGCACCAGGCCGAGGCCGTTGACGTAGATGCCATCCCAGCGAATGGGTCTACCTCCTTATTAGGCGAGGTCGTCGGGCGAGGTTGTCGGGGCGCTCGTCGGGCCGGCCGGCGCGTGGCGCGCGGTCACACGCCGAGTCGGTCCTTGACCTGCTCGAAGTAGGGGATGTGCCGGTAGTCGTGCGACTCCTCGTCGACGACCGCGTAGGAGTTGGCAAACTCGAGCAGGCGGCGCTGCACGGCCTCGGGCGACTCGGTGGCGATGTGGCCTTCGATCTCGTGGATGTGCCCCAGGATCTCCGCGAGCACCTCCGGCAGCCGCGGCCGCAGGTGGATGATGCCGTCCTGCAGCCGGATGCCGTCCTTGGCCCTGAGGTAGTTGAACAGCACCTGGGACGCGACGCCGTCGTAGTTGGGCCGTTTGGCTCCCTCGACGGAGTAGCGCAGCAGGCGCTCGGCCAGGATGAACTCGTACGCCATGGCGGCCTCGTCGGCCGGCAGGCCCGGGTGCGACAGGCAGGCGAGCATCCCGGATACGTCCGCCCGCAACTCCTCGAGCCCGGCCAACGGCTTGAGGCTCTTGGTAGGCAGGAATTCTGGCAGGGGCATGTCACCGTGCCGGTGGTGGTACTCGTGCAGGCAGACCCAGTAGGTGGCGGCGCGCTCGGCCTGCGCGTCGGTGGCGTTGCGGACGAGCGGCAACGCGTCGTCGGCCACGATCTCGCGCAGAAGCGTGCACGTGATGCGGCGGTAGCGCTCGATGAACTTGTCGATGAAGTAGAAGATGCGGTCCTCGCTGCGCTGGACGCCGTCGATGTGGTTCTCCGGGAACAGCGCCACCACGATGCGTGACGCGAACCCGCGGCTGCGCCTGCGCAGGGTCACCGGGGTGGTGGGACCCGGGAACGCCTCGGCCAGCGTCTCGTTGATCGGCAGCGGGTCATAGACCAGGTAGTCCAGCGACAGCGCGGGGAAGTAGGACGCGTTGAACAGCGAGAACAGGTGCGTGTCCGTGGCCTCGTTGATGTGCCGCTTCGTCTGCTGCAGCGGCTGTCCCGGCTCGAACTTCTCGGCGTCGGCGATGAAGCACTGCGTGACGGTCTGCCGACTCAGGGTCTTGGTCTGCTTGAGCCGGCCGGCCAGGTCGTGCACGAAGTCGGCGTCGGTGAACCGTGCGCGGGGCGGGAGTTCCTCGCGCAGCTGTTCGCACTCGGCGATCACCTCTGCCAGGGCAGCGTCGGACATAGCGGCTCCTTCCCCTACCTTTTCGTCGGCGCACCCGGAAGGAGCGCTTGACGGCGAACCGGGACACGAGCCGGGCCGGACGTCGTATCGCCTACGAGGCCGGCGCGCCGTCCATGGCCCGACGCAGGCTCGCCGGTCGCATGTCCGTCCAGAGCTCCTCGATCCGCTCGAGGCAACGGGCCTTGTCGGCGGGCTCGCCGACGACGTACCACCCGGCAGGCAGATCCTGGTTCACCCGCCAGATCGAGTACTGGTCCTCGTCGTTGCGAACGACGTAGTAGAGCTCGCTCGTGCTGGATGCCTCGTCGCGCACCGACGGTTCACTCACCTGCTCCACCTCACTGTGTCCGCCGGTCAAACACCCTCGATGAGACGAACGTGCCGAACCGATCCGGACTCATCGTCAGCCGGGCGCAGCACGGCGTCAAACGTCCTGTCGTCGGTGCGGCGCGACCGTCCGGTGGTCGCCGGAAGGCCGGTCGAGCGCAACTGGGGAACTTCCGCACTTGCGCCGCGGGGTCGGCCCGGCGCGCCGTTGACCGCCCGCGAGCCGCGTCGATAGCGTTGACGATCCAGGCTGTCTGGTGGGGTGCGCTGCCGATGCCGCCTGCCGTCGGCGTGGCGCCATCGGTGGGCGTCGGTGCCCGCGCGGTGGTGGGGTACACGCGCTGGGTGCGGTCGACTCGCGCCGTGCGGCGACACTGTCCGACGAGGGGTCGAGGACGCCGTTGACCACACTGCACGAACTCGCAGATCGCCTGCGCCGAGGCACGGTCACGTCGGTCGAGCTCGCCGAGGCTGCCCTCACCGGCGCCGGATCCGACACCTGCGGCGCGTTCACCCGGCTCACCGCCGACCTCGCCCTGCAGGCCGCGCGGACGGCCGACCGGGAGCTGGCCGCCGGCCGGGACCGCGGCGTCCTGCACGGGATTCCCGTCGCCGTCAAGGACGTCATCGACGTCGCCGGGATCGCGACCGGCAACGGCGCTGCGGAGTTCGCCGGCCGGATGCCGCAGCAGGACGCTGCGGTGTGGTCCGCGCTGCGGGACGCCGGCGCGGTGCTCGTGGGCAAGACGCGGACGTCCGCCCTGGCCCTGAGCATGCTGACGCCGGGATGCACCAACCCGCACGACCCGACGCGGACGTGCGGTGGCTCCAGCGGCGGGTCGGCCGCGGCGGTCGCGGCGGGCATCGTCCCCGTCGCGCTGGGCACCGACACCAGCGGCTCGATCCGTATCCCGGCGGCACTGACCGGAGTCGCCGGGATTCGGCCGACCCATCGGCTGCTGTCATACGACGGGGTGTCCGCGCTGTGCCCGCCGCAGGACACGGTCGGGGTCCTGGCCGGCACCCCCACCGACTGTCTGCTCACCCTGGATGTGCTGCGGCGCGGCGCGGGTCGGGGGCCGCTCGCCGATGGGTCGCCGGCGGACGGCGACGGCGGCAGGGGCCTCGACCATCCGGTCCGCATCGCCGTGCACCGGCTGTGGGGCGGTCCGATCCAACCGGCCGTCGCCGAGGAGTTGGAGGACCTGTGCAGGGACCTTCGCGCCGAGTTCAACGTGCGCGAGTGCACGCTGGACCTGGCCGGGCTGTCCCCGGCGCTGTCCTACCAACTGACGGCCTACGAGGCGGCCCGGCTGTGGGGCGGCGCCGCCGTGCCCGCGTCGGTGGCCGACGACCTCGCCTACGGCGCGACCCTCGCCGCGGAGGACTACCGGGGCGCGACGGCGCTCGCCGGGCGGGTGCGCCAGGCGCTGTGCGAGGTGTTCGCGACCCAGGCCGACGTGGTGCTGCTGCCGACGACCGCGGCGACGGCGGTCCCGGTGGGCGCCGACTCGCTCGACCTCGGCGACGGCCGGTCGACCCCGGTCTCCTCGGCGTACGGGCGGTTCACCGCGCTGGCGTCGGTGTGCGGCGTGCCGGCGATGTCGGTGCGGTGCGGCGTCGACCCGCTCGGGCTGCCCATCGGCGTCCAGCTGGTCGGCCCGCCGAGGTCCGAAGCGCGGCTGTGCCGTGTGGGGGAGTGGGTCGCCCGTCGCGCACGTACCGAGGCAACCGCGTCGTAGGGCAGGCCGCGCGCTACTGGACGGTCACGTCGTTGAGCGCCACGTGGCCCCACTGGTCGTTGGCCGCCTTGGTCTGGATCTCGAAGCGGGTTGCCGTGACCGGCGCGCTGAAGGTGATGGTCCGCGACTCCACGGTGGCGGTGTTCGACTACCACGACACCGGGGTCGTCGCGGCGACGGTCTTCCACGCCCCGTTGTCGCCGTTGAGCGCCCGCGCGTACACCGAGGTGGGGCCCTGGCCCTGGCCGAACGCGACCTTGAGCGTCAGCGAGGTCGCCGTCACCGTCGGCAGGTCGACGTGCAGGTAGCCCAGCGTCGAGGACGCCGACGCCCACGAGGTCGACGGGGTGTCGTCCACCAGTGCGGCGGTCGGGTTGGTTGCCGTCAAATCGCCCATGTTCGTGGCCGCGGCGCCCTGGTAGCTGGCGCGGATCTCCGAGATCGCCAGGTGGCCCCACCGGCAGGTTGGCCCTGTTCACGACGATGCGCAGCTGCGAGGTCACGACCGTGCTGCCCAGCGGCACCCGTGCGTACTCGACGGTGGCGCTGGAGGCGTACCAGGTGATCGTCCGGTCACTGACGACGGTCGTCCACCCGGTGCCGTTCCAGGCCTGAATGTCGATGTTCGTCGGACCCTGGGCCTGGCCGAAGGCCACCGCCAGGGTTACCGCGTCGACGGTGCGCGGGTCGGAATAGGCCACTGTGACCGACCCGGGCAGCGTAGGAGCGTTGCCCGAGGCCCATGACGTCGCGTCCCAACCGTTGGCGATGGTGCCGGCGCTGGTGCCGCCTTCCTCGCCGCCGCCAGCCTCGGCGCAATCTGGACGTCGTGCGCGCTTGAGTTCAGAGCACACGCCGCCCTCACCCGGGTCTCCCAGATCGAACCCGCCATCCTTCTCACCATCGACGGTGACCGCTACGGCGACAAACTGATCGACCGACGCGCGGACTCAGACACCGTCCGCGCCGGACTGTCATCCCTGCGCGCTCCGCCAGCGCTGCGACACCAATCGTGCACCACGGTGCCGGCAAGGTCATCGCCGGCGGGACCGACTGGGTCGGGCACTACGGATCACCCTCAACGGACGCAGCACGATCGTCTACTGCATCAACCCCACCAAGCGCGTGCCCGCCCACCTGAGCCTGAAGACGGTCAACGTATCCCCGGGCTGGCTCGGCAGCTATCACCCACGATAATGAACGGAATCGTGGGTGATGGACGCTAGCGTGGCGACGTGAGCCCAAACCTGCGTGTTCCCTGGGACGAGATCTGCGCGAACCCCGTGGACTACGAGCGGCTGGTCAAACTGGTGCTGCAGCGGCTGTACGGCGCCGGGCAGGCCATCGACGGATCAGGCGGTGATGGCGGACGCGAGTTCCAGGTGCGCACACCGGAGTCGCTCACGTTGTATGAGGCGAAGTCGTTCCGCGGTCGACTGGGCAATGAGCAGAACCGACGTGGACAAGTCAAGCGGTCGCTGATCTCAGCCGCGCGCCATCAACCCGACGCGGGGTAGGGGTAGCAGTCGTACAGAATCCGCGTTAGCGATCGCCGCCGGTCAAGAGCGGGCGCAGTTCTCCTGCGCGGAGCTGGTCGGGTAGGAGGAACGAGTAGCGGCCGTGCAGGTTGACCTGCTCGTGTTGCAGTGGTGAGAGTCGTTCTTGATCGCTGCCGGCGGTCGGTGTTCCGCTGCGGTCGAGATGGTCGATGGCGTAGTTCATGTAGGTGGTGTTCCAGAGCACGATCGCGTTGGTGACCAGTCCGAGCGCGCCGAGTTGTTGCTCCTGGCCGGATCGGTAGGCCTGGTGGATCTGTCCACGTCGGCCGTGGCAGACGGCGCGAGCGAGGGCGTGGCGGGACTCTTGCCTGTTGAGTTGGATCAGGATGCGTCTGCGCTGTTCGGGGCGGGTGGCGTAGTCGAGCGTCGCGATGGTTCGTACGACCTTGCCGATCTCGGCAATCGCGCGGGCGAGCACGACGGGTCGGCCGCCGCGTTGCAGCGCGCGGATGACTTCGGAAGGCACAGCGGCCTTGGTGTGCAGCGTGCCGGCGACGCGGCAGATGTCGTCTCAGTGGTCGCGGATCAGGCCGATGTTGATGCGGTGGCGGGCGAGCGGGTTCAACGGCCCGTAGTCGCGGGCGGGGTGAATTCGGAACACTCGCCGGTCGGGCAGATCGACCAGTCGCGGCATGTATCGGTAGCCGAGCAGCTGGCACAGGCCGAAGTTCAGGTCGCTGGCCGACGCGGTGTCTGTGACGATCTCGGTCGGGTTGAGGCTGGTGGGGTTGTCCAGGATCCGGTCGAGCAGGAACTGACTGTCGCGGGCGGTGCCGGTGACGACGATGCTGGCCCAGCCGAGGTAGTTGTCCGCGACGTAGTTGAACAGGGTGATCCCGCGGCCGGTCCCGAAGTAGCGCGGGTTGGGGTCCGGCGTGGATCGAGCGCACTGGCACCACGAAGCGCAGGCCGTCGGCGGAGGTGAGTTCGCCGCCGCCCCACTGCTGGGCGAGCGGGATGCCTGCTTGGTGGTCGACGAGCCTGGTGTTGGCCGCGGTGATTGTGTCGGCGCGCAGGTAGTTTGCCTCGACCCACTTCAGGCGCGCCTCGGTGAGGGCTGGGACGTCGCGGCGCGACACGGCGGTGTAAGGGACGTTGCAACCCTGAACCAGGAGGGCGGCGCAGATCGAGAGCGCCAGATCGGGCGATCGGGCGGTTCCGGTCGCTGGCAGGAACGCCTGGGTGAAGCCGGTCCACGCGTCGACTTCGAGCAGCACCTCGGGCAGTTCCGAGGTGGGGATCAGGGCGGCGATTCGATCGCGCAGCAGCTCTGTGCTGACAGGCAGCGGCTCCGCGTCGAGCGGCGGAATCTTGAAGCGTTCGTGGGTCCGGTCGGCGGCGAGCAGGCTGGGTTCGTCGGTGACGACCTCACCGGCGTGGGCGTAGGCGTCGTCGAGTTCACGGCCGAGCCGGGCGAGCAGCCGGCGCGGCCCGCCGTCGAGGTCGAGGGACCGTTTCACGCTGGCGCCGTTGCGTTTCACGAGGTCTTGTCCAGCAGCAGCCGCCGCGGGTCGCCCCAGCGCAGCGCGTCGGGCACGAACACGTCGCGGCGCCTGATCGCCAGCCGTAGCGCGTCGAGCGTGCATAGGGTGTAAGCGCCGATGTCGAGGGTGGCGTCGTCACGGAACACCAGCGCCGTCCAGTGTCTGCCGACGTGGCCGGTCGGGGCGTCGCTCAGGACGGCCTGCGCGTCTTCGACCGCGGCGAGGTGTTTGATCGCAGCGAGCGCAGGATCAGCGGGTGTGGTCGCATCGAAACTGACCTGCCGGAGCAGGGCCGGCAGGAAGCGTCGGACGTGGGGATAGCGGGCGCGCATGCCCGCGGCGACTCGGTCGCCAGGATGAGCGACGATCGCGTGGACGCGAGCGATCGCTGTCTCCAGCTCGGAACGGCTGGCCTGTTGGAAGGTTGCCGCGCGGACGCGGCTGTCGGCGACGGTGGGATCGAGTAGCGCTCGCGCGGCCCGGGCGAGTAGCAACGCTGCGGCGTCGAGGTCACCGAGGGTGCGAAGGCGTTCCTGTTCGCCGAGGCGCTCGACCTTGGCGGTGAGGTCGTGCAACACGATCAGTAGGACGTCGATGACGTCGTCGTGAGCGGTGGCGTGCAGGTGCCGGCCGAACAGTGCGAGAGTGGCGTCGCGCAGTTCGGGAGAGTGGCGCCGGATGCGCTGGGCCTTGACCTGCATCGCCTCGGTCACCATCCGGGCGGTGCGGCTGGCCGGTACTCCATCGAGCTGAATCACGGATGCGCCGAGTCGCTGGACACGGGCGAGGCGTTGCAGGGCGGCAATGATCCCGTCGATGCTGGGTTGGCGCGGTGGGCGCCGCAACTGCTCCAGCCGTGAAGTGTTCTCGCCGGCGGCGACGTCGAGCAACGACTTCAGGTCGTGCCGTCGATCGTGAGGTAGCTGCCTGGCGATGCGTCGGGAGGCCAGCCGGGTGGCTCGGTCGCGGGCGGTGGCGCACAGGCGCTGCAGCACGGTGAATCCCGGCAGCAGGATCTGGTGTTCGACGAGCCAGCCGGTGGCCAGATCGAGCAGCTGCGAGGCCGAGTCGTCAGCAGTCCAGGCCCGGTCCCACAGCCATCGGAGAAATGCGACGTGCGCGGTGCCCTGGCCAAACACGTGATAGCCATGCTCGAGGCGGATGTCGACCTGATGAACCTCCCGCGCCCGGGAGGCGACGTAGTCGCGCCACTGGCTTGCGTCGACGTCCAGCTGGCGGGCGACCTCGGCGACGACTGATCGCGGGATGCTGGCGAGAGCGGTGAACGTGCCGAGGAAGCGGACGGTTCCCAACTGGATGCCGTAGCCGAGTTGGGTCGCGGGGCTGCGTCGCCGACGGGCGTGCTCCAGGTCGGTGGGGGAGAGGTGGAAGTAGCGGGTCAGCTGTTCCGGGGTGGGGTCGGCGGCGTAGCGGCCCCACAGCGCGACCTTGTCCGCGGCGAAGCCGACCCCGTGTTCGGCGGCCACCTACAGCAGCCCGGCGTCGTCCAACACGCCGATCAGCGCCGAGGCGGCGACGGTGGTGTAGATCGCGGTGGTGCGGGGGTCGGCGTGACCCATCAGCTGGCTGATCGCCGGCTGCGGGACCCCGCGCAACGCGAGGGTGACGCCGTAGTGGTGGCGGAAGGCGTGCGCGGCCGCGCCGGCGGGCAGCCCGACCGCGGCCCGCAGCGCGATCGCCCGCAGCAGACGGTCCAGCGTGCGCTCGGTCAGCGGCGTGCCGTCGGTGCGCACGAACAGCGGCGCTGCCCGGCCGGGCGCGCGGCCGGGCAGTGTCATGGTGCGAGTCTCGAGCCAGTAGTCGACTGCGTCGACGGTGTCGCGGCGCAGCGGGACGTCGCGTTGCTTGCCGCCCTTGGATCGCCCGACCCGCCAGATCGGGCGCTCGGGGCGGCGGTCGATCTCCCCGATGGTGGCGCCGCAGATCTCCTCGGCCCGGGCGCCAGTCCCGGCGAGGAACCGCAGCAGCGCGACGTCGCGGGCCGGCCAGAACATCTGCTGCCGCCCGGTCGGCTCCGCCCGGGCCGCCGCCACCATCGCCTCGACATCGGTCTCCTCGACCGCGCGCGGGCGCCGCTGAGCACGGGCGGACACCCTCAGCAGCTCGCTGTCGCACGGGTCGACCGTCAACAGTTGACGGCGGGTGAGCCAGCGGGTGAACCCGCGCATCGTGGACAGCATGCGCGCCACCGTCGCGTCGCTCCACGCCTTCTTCGCCGCCGCGACCGCAGCCACCAGCTCGTCTGTGTCCAGGTCGGTGAGGGAGACGCAGGCCAGATCGATCGCTACGTCCAACCCCGCGCCCTCATCAGCGACGTTGTCAGCAGGGTCGTGCCGTGTTGTGGTGAGCAGGCGTCCCCACCGGGCCAAATCGGCGCGCCGGGCCCGGTCGCTGTGTCCCTTGGCCGCCTGACCTGCCGATTCCAGAGCACGCTTGGCCGTCAGCCACTGCTCAGCCAACTCCGCCACCGACAGCGCGGGCACGGGAGCGGGGCGCTTGCGGCTCCTCGCGGTCGTGGTACTTACCATGGTGGTCAACCTAAACGACTGCGCGCCGATATTCCCCTATATCGGCGTACTGCCGTCTCGATTGCGTGCCGACCAGGTGCACTTCCAGGTTCAGGGGGTCGTGGGTGTGAGAATGACCTTGCCTTTGGCGTGACCGGCCGCGAGGTACTGCAGGGCCTGCGGTGCCTCAGCCAGGTCCAGCGTTTGGTCGAGCAAGACCTGGATGCCGCCGTCGAGCATCTTTACGACCGTGGCGAGGCGTTGGGGATCGGAGGCGTGGAAGAGGAATTCGGCGCGTATCCCGCGCGCCGACGCGCGTTCGGTGTCGGGTGGCATCGGCACCGCGACGAGCAGGCCGCCGGGACGGAGAACGTCGAGTGATTGCTCCTCGACTGCGCCGCCGACGGTGTCGATCACGACGTCGACCTCGGCGGGGGCGAGCTGGGAGCTGAACGGTCCGCTCGTATGGTCGATGACTTCATCCGCTCCGAGGTCGTGCGCGATCTGCAGGCCGGCTCCGGAGGCGGTGGTGATGACGTGGGCGTCGAGTGTGCGGGCCATCTGTATGGCGAAGCTGCCGACTCCGCCGGCGCCGGCGTGGATCAGCACGTTTTGGCCGGCGGTGACGTCGGCGACCTCGGTCAGGGCCTGCCAGGCGGTCGCGGCGGCGGTGGCCGCTCCGGCGGCGAGGAACAGCGGTATCGAGGTGGGCGCGGGGACCAGTTGCTCGGCCGGGATCACCGCGAACTCGGCGAAGGCACCTCCGTGGGACGGGTCGAGACGGGCCACGATCTGGTCCCCGACTGCCCACCCTTCGACGCGGTCACCGAGGGTGGTAACAATTCCCGCCACGTCGGTCCCCAACGTGTAGGGGAATTCGACGGGAAAGAAGTCGTGCATGTATCCGGCGGTGATCTTGAGGTCGAGGGGGTTGGTGGCGGCCCCCGCGACGCGCACGAGCACCTCACCGGGGTCGGGGGAGGGCTGCTCGATGTTCTGCAGGGCTGGTGTGTCGCCGTAGCGGGCGATCTGGACGGCTTTCACTGGTTGTCCTGAGTGATGTGCGGAGCGGAGCCGACCTGATTGAAGAATCCGAACCAGTCCTCGAGGTGCCACGTGCGCGCCAGGCGCCCGTCGCGGACGTCGTGGAATTCGTGGATGGGGATGCGCACGTCGCGGCCGGTCGCAGGGATCCCGAATAGGTCAGCGGTGTGGGTGCCGCGCATTTCGGCGCGGACGCCGATCTTGCCGTTGCCGTCCGGGCCGCGCCCGTCGATGACGTCGTGGACGACGATCTGGAAGCCGGTGAACGATTGCCCGAGGCCTTTGATCATGGGTTTGATGCCGTCCGGGCCGGGACCTTGGCCGGGGTTGAGTGGGATGTCTTCCCAGTCGGGGGTGACTACTCCGTCGAGGAGGTCGGTGTCGCCGGAGAACGCTCGGTAGAACGTCTCGACGAGCTGGTGAAGTGGATCGGGCACGGTGGTCTCCTTGGTCGTGGGGGTGGTCGTGCTGGTGGTGGTGGAATAGCGGTGGCAGGACGCGGTGGGCTACGGGCCGTCAGGAATGTCGATGAGGTGGTCAATGCCCAGGGCGGCGAAGAACGCGCGCTGGCGTTCGGTCCGGACCGCGTCGATGTCCTGGACTCCCTTGTGCTGGGCATCGACGATCACCCGCCGCGGCCGTGTGCCTCGGGGTTGACCCAAGACGTCGACGAGGGCGTCGCCGACCGTACCGATGTCGGCGGGGTGGCCTTGGTGGGCGATGTCGATCGCTTCCAGTCGCGCTGGAATCTCGGCCACCGTCGACGTGAGGTCGCCGTACTGGGCGGTGACCGCGGGTTCTGCCGGCGGGTTGCTGTGGGCGAAGTGCTGGGTGCCTTGGGTGAACGCGCCGGGCACCAGGATGATGGTGTCGATACCGAATGGGGTGACCTCGAAGCCGATCGACTCGGCGAAGGCTTCCCCGGCGGCTTTGCTGGCGATGTAGGTGGCCATGAACGGTTCAGTGATGTGCGTGGTTGTACTGCTGACATAGACGAGCGTGCCAACTTTTTGTCGTCGCATCACCGGCAGCACCGCTCGGTTCATCCGCAGCCAGGAGACAGCGTTGGTGTCCAAGATGGTGAGAAACTGCTCCGGGGTAAACGCCTCAGCTATCCCGGACATCAGCATGCCGGCGTTGTTGACGAGCACATCGACTCGACCCTGCTCGAACACGACCTGGTCGATCGCGGCCCGGCAGCCGGTGTCGGACAGCACATCCAACTCCAGCGGCCGCAACGTGACCTGGTTATCGGTCGCGAACTGGAGGGCGGTCGCGGCGCGTTCGGCGGAGCGCGAGGCGATGCCGCGCATCCCGGCGTACACGATGTGCCCGGCGAGGGCCAGCTTCTCGGCGATCGCTTGGCCGAGGCCCGACCCTGCACCGGTGACCACGACCACCTGCCGCGGACTGTCGTGGATAGAGATGCTCATGCGAGTCCTCCGTTCACGCGAATGATCTGGCCGTTGATCCACCCGGCGTCAGGCGAGACGAGCAGGGAGACGGCGCCGGCGATGTCGACGGGCTGCCCGATGCGGTGCTGCGGGGCCAGCCCGGCCATCCGCTGCACATCGGCTGCGGTCTTTCCGGTCAGGAACAGCTTCGTTTCGACCGGGCCGGGGGCGACGGAGTTCACCGTGATGCCGCGTGGACCTGCCTCCTTGGCGAGGACTCTGGTGAATCCTTCGACCGCGCCTTTGGTGGCGTTTTAGATGCCGTACCCGGGTGCGTTCAATGCCAGGGTGGTGCTGGAGAATGTGATGATGCGCCCGCCGTCGCGGACGCGTCGGGCGGCTTCGCGCAGCGCGTTGAAGGTGCCCCGAATGTTGACCTCGACCTGCTCGGTGAAGTCGTCGTCTGTCGCCTCGGCCAGAAGTGCCGGACGCATGATGCCGGCCGAGGTGACCACGATGTCGATACCACCGAAGTCCGACTCGGCCTGGTCGAACAGGGCTTTCACCAGCTACCTGTGAGGACGTGGCGTAGGTGATCACGACGGCGACGCCGTCGTGGACTAGCCGTTCGGCGACTGCACGCCCGATCCCCCGCGACCCGCCGGTGACGATCGCAACCCTTGATCCGGTCATAAATCGATGCCTCTTTCTGGCGCTCGTTCTGGTCGCCGTCTCCGACTGTGTCAGGGCATGCCAGCGTGAGCTAGGCGACGTCTGTACTGGTGATGGCAGCACCTGGATGACCGGCAATCTCACTGCTGCGCATCGGTCGGACCCTGGGTTGGGGTGGTCGCCGACCCGGTGCCGGAATTCTGACCTGCTGTCGTCGCGCTGTCGGTGCTGGTGGCGGCGTCGCCTGGCTGGGGCAGCGAATGCGGACCATGATGGTGAGGTGGACTTGCTCGAGTTGGGTGGCTTTCTGAAGTCGCGGCGGGATCGGCTCAACCCGCGGGACTTGGGTTTGCACGACGGCCCTCGGCGCAGGGTTGCCGGGCTGCGCCGCGATGAAGTGGCGAACTTGGCTGGCGCATCGGTTGACTATTACGCCCAGCTCGAACAGGGCCGCGGCGCGCAGCCCTCAGAACAAATGCTCGCTGCCCTGGCCCGCGCGCTGCACCTCAGCCTGGATGAACGTAACCATCTCTACTACCTCGCTGGACGCACACTGCCGTCTGCCGGCAGCCCGAACGCCCACGTGCACCCCGGAATGCTGGACCTGCTGGACAGGCTCACCTCCACCCCCGCGCAGATCATCAGCGACCTCAGCGTCACCCTCGTCCAGAATCGGCTGGCCGCCGCGCTGCTGGGACAGCCCACACACAGCACCGGGTTGCGCGCCAGCTTCCTCTACCAATGGTTCACCGACCCTGATGCCCGCACCCTGTATCACCCCGAGGAACACCAGCACCAGTCACAGGTCTTCGTAGCCGACCTGCGAGCCGTCACCGCCCGCCGCGGCAGCGACCCAGTCGCCGCCGAACTGACCCGCCGCCTGCTGGCCCACAGTGACGAATTCTCCGACCTCTGGGCACGCCAAGACGTCGCAGTCCGGCGATCAGACCGCAAACGGCTCCTGCACCCCACTATCGGAGAAGTGGAACTCAACTGCCTGAACCTGCTCAGCGAAGACGGCACCCAACGCCTGCTGTGGTTCACCCCACCAGCTGGGAGCAAGGCTGTAGAGAAGCTCGAACTCCTCAACGTTATCGGCGCCCTGTCTGTCCAGCCCGACCACTGAACTCTCCCGCTCAGATGGGCGCGGCGAGAGGCGTCTGTCCAAAAACGATTTCTGCCACGGTGTCGCCGGAGCACAGGCCCGGAGCTTGACTGGTTTTCGCTCCCGGGCAGCAGGCCTGTCGAGCGTGTCGTTCTGAATTCAGCGGTGGTGGCTGCCGCTCGTTCCGGGCACCACGGGATGGACTTGGAAGTGGCAGGAGTAGGCCTGAAACGGGATACGGGTGGCCTGGGTGGTGTTGGGCGGTGTTACGAGGATCGTCTGACCACGCAGGCATTCGTCACCACCGCCGTTGTCGCCCTCGACGAGACTGGAGGCCGTGGCGCCGGGGGTGAGCTGAATCGGCTGCGGGTGGGTGCAGCCGCAGCCGCCGAGGTATCCGGTGAGGGTCCGTTTCGCCTGGGTGAATTGTCGGCCGCTGATGTCGAGATCTGCCGCGTCTGGGTAGCCGTACAGCGCGCAGGACGTGCCGCTGCGGTTGGTGAAGACCACGATGATTCCGCTGTGGCTGCTGGCGCCGCCGGCCGGTTTAGCGCGCTCCGCGAGCTCGACGTCCGTGCAGTTGCCCGAGGCAGACCCCGTCGGACGAACCGACGTGGACGGCGCCGTTGACCTGCTCGCCGTAGTCGTTGCCGCGCCGGTCGGCACTGTTGTGGTCCTCGTGATCGAAGCAGCGGCCGTGCTGACTGGCGTCGCCGTAGCAGTCGGAGAAGCCGGAGGTGGCTGAGCCGCTGTCTTGGATGTGCACCCCATAAGACTGAGCACGGCCACCAACGTCACGGCGCCGAGTCGCCACGGCATCCGCAGTGTCGTCGTCATTGAGTACCTCCAGAACAATGTTGGGGCTACTTGATTGACACCGCCACCGCTCACACTGTTGCACGCGTGACCGTCCCGAGCGGAAAGGATCGAGACTGGCGAACCGTGTTCCAAGACGATCCTGCTGCAGGAGCGGAGCGAGTAGCTTTTGCCCGTAGTTTTGGCTACGATGCTCGTTATGACTGCCGTCCCGCTAGGTGAGGCCCGTGACCGGCTCTCGGAGTACGTGAGCGACGTTGAGCGCACCCACGAACGGGTCACGATTACCCGTCATGGTCACCCAGCCGCGGTACTGATCTCCGCCGACGACCTCGCCTCGCTGGAGGAAACATTGGAGATCCTCGGCACCCCCGGTGCCGTGCAGGCGATCCGGGAAGGCCAGGCAGACGCCGCAGCTGAACGTTTCGCCGACACCAACGAGATCAAGGCCCGCTACGGGGTTGCGTGAACGCGCCCTACCAGGTCCAGATCACCGCTCGTGCTGCCCGTGACTTAGAGCGGCTGCCGGAAAAGATCGCGACGGCCTGCGCCGAGTTCATCTTCGGCCCCCTCGCCAAAGATCCTCGCCGGGTTGGCAAACCGCTGCGTGACGAGCTGGTCGGCCTGCATTCTGCTCGTCGCGGTGACTACCGCATTATCTACGCCGTCATCGAGGACACGCGTCGAGTAGAGATCGTGCACATCGCCCGCCGCAGCGACATCTACCGATAGCGCCGCCGCCGGCGCCACCCTTTCCAGGATTGCTCCTCGGCGCTGGAACTGCACCGTCACCTACCAGAGCACCGCAAACCAGCAGTGAGTCGGTGAGCAGAGTTAGGGGCGTGAGTAGCAATGCTGCAGGATCGTGCGCTAAGCACGGGACGCGGACCACTGGTCAGGCGTTCGGCGAGGTGAGATCCGCGTAGCAGTCGAACTTCGTAGCTCCGGAGTAGTTACGGTCCGCGCCGATGTAGCACGTCTCGGCAGATGACGCTGCCCTGCTACCTCGGCGAGGGGGCTCAGGAGTAGTGGTGCCAGTAGTCGGTGAACGTGGTTCCACCTGACACGCCGCCGGGCGCGGCCAGGACGTCACCGGAACTGCCCTCCATGGTGAGGGATTGGCCGCCGTTGGCGATGGTGTATTCGACGTTGCCGAGGTGGGTCTCGTCGTAGCCTGCGTTGGTGATGTTGACGCTGCCGAAATCGGCGAGCTGAGGCAGCTGGCCGTTGATTTGGGTGCGTTCGACGATCCACTCGGCGGAGTTTCCGGGCGCGGTCGAGGACTGTGAGCCGGTGACACATCCCCGCGGGTGTAGTCGCACATGGCGAAGGTGGCGGTGCCTGAGGCCCAGGAGATGTCCGTCGCGACGTCGTCACCGATTCTCGGGGTCAGGTTGGTGACTTCCTGCTCGGACTCGCCTGGAACGATCTCGAACCAGAAGTAGTCAGTCTGTGCGCCGCCTGCGGTCACATCTTGCTCTGTCCCGTCCTGGATGAGCTTGCCTGTACCGCTGTAGCCGCCGATTCCGGGCCAAATGCTGGAGTAGGCGGCTTGGTCGTTGGATTTGACCGACGGGACGTGCCACTCCATCTGGGCGTAGGTCGGGGCGGTGGTCAGAGCCACGTAGCCAGACCAGTTGCCGCTTGCTGGTAATGCGGCGGTTGCTGGGGTTGGGCTTGCCGTCGGGCGAGGGTTTCTGTTGCGTACGGCGCGGCAAGAGACGTCGGTCAACCAGGTGGCGTGCATGCGTGCAGCTTTGGCGAAGAGGTTCGCACCCTTGGGCATGCCGGCCTGCTGCGCGGTGAGCGTTCCGTGCGCTGGGTGTCGCACTGTCACCGCGCCGCCGCACTGGTCGACGTGCGCGATGACCGTCGGCTGGCTTCCGGACGGGGCCGCGATCGCGGGCGCAGCAAGCCCTACCGAACAAGCAGCCACAGCGGTCACGGTGATTACCAGGCGTGCGAACATGGGCGGAGCGTAGGCCTTATCCCGCTAAGGGGGGCAATAGGCAGAATTCGACTATCCCAGCCCGTGTCAGGCAGCGAGGAAACTGACCGTTTCGGTGTGCTCAGCACTGATCAGCTCAAGGGTGCCGACGCCGGCCGCGGTTGACACCTCGACCGCAACAGATCCGGCTGGGCTGGGATAGGCGTGGAGGATTCGCAGAGCACCCCGCGCCTGGACCTGAACACGCTGGGCACAGCTTCGGGCCACCTCGATCACGACCTGCGAGTGCGGCCCCACCCTCACGGGCTGATCGCTCAATCGTGCCGCTGCGACAACTACCGGCCACACGTAGCCGGCGATTCTCGTTCCGCAGTATTCCAGGGGTTGTCGAGAATGCGAGGGCACCGGGCGGGCGACCAGACCGGACCCGGACACCGGCTGCGTGACAGGCGTCGATCCGTGAGACGACTCCCGACTCGTCGAGCCGCATCCGGCCACGAAGATCAGTAGGAGGACAGCGACCGCGGCACGGACCATGCCCAGACGGTACGCCCGGCGGCCGCGGCGATCGCTGCGATCGACTGTTTCGTTACCGAGCTAGCCGTGGCGAGGCACGGTCGCCGCTTAAGCTAAGAGCGACCGTGCGCCCTGGGCGTCTGGGCTCTCCTGCACCGCACGGACGCGCGCCGGAGCCGCGACCCGACGTCCGGCGTCATGCAGCGGGGTCGGCGGCGGTGACCGCCGCCGGGGTCCTCAGTCGAGCGGGACCGTCGCCGAGCGTGACGCGACGGCGTCCAGTGCGGCGAGCGCGGCGTCGTCGAGGACCACCGCGCCGGCGGCGAGGTTGGCCTCCAGGTGCTGGATGTCCGCGGTCCCGGGGATGAGCAGCGTGTTCGGGGCGTGCCGCAGCAGCCAGGCGAGACCGAGCTGCGCCGGCGTGCACCCCAGAGCCTGGGCCGCGGCGCGGACCGCGGCTCGTCCGTGACCTTCGGCACACCGGGGAACGCACCGCCCAGCGGGAAGTACGGAACCCAGGCGATCCCCTCGGCGACGCAGAGGTCAAGCATCGCCTCGTCCTGGCGGCTCACGAAGCTGTAGGCGTTCTGCACGGAGACGATCCCTGCCGGGATCGCTCGGCGCAGCTGGTCGAGGTCGACGTTGCTCAGCCCGATCGCACCGATCGTTCCTTCCTCACGCATCGCGATCATCACCGCGAGCTGGTCGTCGAGGTCGACCACCTGGTCTCCTTCGGCCCGCAGCCCGAACCCGGTGTCGGCGCGTCGCAGGTTCACGACCGGGAGCTGGTCGACGCCGAGGCTGCGCAGGTTGTCCTCGACGCTGGCCCGGAGCTGCTCGGGCCATTGGGCCAAGCGCAGCGGGATCCGGCCGCCGGGGTCGGGGTCGATGCCGACCTTGCTCACCACGAGCACGCCGTCCTGCGGGCGCAACGCCTCGCGCAGCAGCCCGTTGACGAAGCGGTCGCCGTAGAAGTGCGCGGTGTCGACGTGGTCGACGCCGAGCTCGACGGCCCGGCGCAGCAGCGTGAGGGCGGCGCCGCGGTCGTGGTGCAGAGGCTCCAGCTGCATCGCGCCGTAGCCGACCCGGGAGACGGTCCGGCCGGCGAGCAGCCCGGGCCCGCCAGGACGCGGGACGCCCGACGGGGCGACGGCGGTGGCCGCCTGGGCGGGGGTGGGCGCGCTGGTGGCCGCCATGAAGGCTCCGATCAGGGACGACGGTTGCGAAGGATCTTCGGTTCGATCGACCGTAGCAGCAGCAACGTTGCCGATGTGTGGTGGTGATCAGCACGGCGTCGCCGCAGGCTAGTGAGGCATGTCCTCGCTGGCTGGGGGCACCTCCCGCGTGCGGGGGACTTCGCCGGCCACGGACGTCGTCACCGACGGGCTGTGGCCTTTGATGGAACCGCTCGTCCCGCCGCGGCCATGGACCTGACCCAGCGCCTCCTCATCACGGACGGCGCGAGCGGCAGGGGCTGAGATTCGGGCGAGTAGGCGCGGACGGGGTAGCAGCATCGAGCGCGGCGAGGCTCCGGGGAAGGCCTCTCCAGGAGACGACCGACCAGTCCCGCGAGGGCCGCCCTCTCACCCCCGGGCCCAGCCACTGCGCGCCTCGGCCAGCAGCAACACCGGCACCGCACCAGCCACTGTGCTCAGGCGCGGAAGGCTGCGACCGAGCCCCGACCGCCGTCGACATCCAGCGACGTGCCGTGCACTCGGGCCGCCTCCTCGCTGGCGAGGTGAACCGCGGCCGCGGCGATGTTGTCCGGGCGGAGGATACGGCCGTACGGTCTGCGGTTTCCCGGTCACCTCCACCGCCCGCGCCGGATCAGCGTCGTTGTGCGGCACGGCTGGCCGTAGCCCGGCTGGATCGGTCGTGGCCGACTTTCAAGGCCCCGCAGTGCCTGCTGTCCCGTCGCTGGTGCGCGCGGGGTGCCACGCCGGGCGTCGAAGGGCTCCTGACCGAGGCCGGGTACCAGCCCGAGGTCGCCTACTTCGAGTGCCTGCACGAGATGAAGCTCATCGTCGACCTGATGTACGGAGGTGGGCCGGCGAAGATGCGCTGGAGCCTTTCGGACACCGCCGAGTGCGGCGAATACGTCTCCGACCCGCGCCTGGTGGACGACTCGGTGCGGGCCCGGCTGAACGAGGTCCTGCCCGACATCACCTTCGCCCGCCGCTTCATCGAGGATCAGGACGCGGCGCCAGGAGTTCGCGCGCCTGCGCGCCGAGGCCGAGGGCCACCCGATCGAGGCGACCGGCCGCGAGCTGCGCACGCTGATAACTTTGATGGAGACCACCGACAGCGACCACGTCGAGGGCACGGTCGCCCGCTGAGCGCCCCCACCCGAGTTCCGTCACCACCCCTCCCACGATCTGGAGACACTCATGCTCAAGTTCTCAAGCCCCGGCGCCGTCGTCACGGTGCTCATGACGTCAGCAGTGACCGCAGGTCTGGTCATCGGTGCCCCCTCCGCCGCCGTGGCCACCCCACCGGCCGGTGTGGCCGCGAAGCTCCTCGCCGAGTTCACGGTCGGGAACACCGACTACGTCCTGCGCGAGATCACCATCCAGCCTGGCGGGACGACGGGATGGCACTGGCACGACGGGTCGCTCTACGGCGTCGTCAAATCCGGCACGTTGACCCACGAGATGGCCGACTGCACGAGCATCGCGACCTACGCCCTCGGCAGCACGATCCTCGAGGAGAGCGGTGCGGACAAGGTGCACCGCGGCGTGAACACCGGAACGACCCCCGTGGTGCTCGACGTCCTCTACGTGGACCCGAAGGGCACTCCGCTGTCCGAGGACGCCGCGGACCCCGGCTGTCCCGCACTGCCGTAGGTCCGCCGTGGTCACCGGCACTCCACTGACCACCATGGACACGAGCGGAGCCTGATGGACACGCAGAGCTCCCGCCAATAGGCGTGATCGTCGTCGGCTGGTGAAGTCCGGCGCGGGCAGGCACGGGGTGCCCCGCATGGAGTTGCTGACCGTTTGTGACTGGAGGCCTCCGCGTGCCTGCGCTGCCATCACGCATCTTGGACCCGTTCGTGCTGTCGTGGCGCGGCTGGCGGGCAGGCCCGGGCTGCGCTCCGCCGGTCTGGGCGACCCCGCCGTCGACGAAGAGCTCCACGCCGGTGATGCCGCTCGCGTCCTCGCTGGACAGGAACGCGACGGACTTGGCGACCTCCTCCGGACGTATCAGCCGCCCCATCGGAATGCCCTGGCCCATGGCCGCGACCCGCTCGTCGACCTTGTCGGCACGGGACGCTCCTGCGAACTCCAACCGCATCGAAGGCGTGTCGACGGCACCGGGGCTGAACATGTTGAGGCGGATGCCGGTGCCCTTGACCTCTTGGATCCAGCCCCGCACGCATGCGCGCAGCGCAGCCTTGGACCCGCCGTACATGGCGGCACGCAGCGACTACTCTGGTTGACGCCCGTCCCGCGAAGCGCGACTACAGAGAAGCTGGAACTCCTCGGCGTGGTCGGCAGCTTCCGTGGGTGAGCCCCAGGACTGACACCAGGCCCGGACGTGTCAGTGCGCGTCAGGCGACCGTGACCCGGTCATCGACCACTGCCGAGCGGTGCTTCCTGGGCCTCCACCGATCGCTGCCACCACTGAGCTCCAGCCGCGCCGACGACGCCGACGTCAGGATCGCTCCTGCGCGGCGATCTGCTCGATCGCCGTCATGGCGTCGTACTCGGCGTAGACCTCAGCGATTCGCTCGACGTTGCTTTTGATCTCGGCGTCGCCCAGGACGGCTGCCACGGCATCGGCGATCTGGGCCGGCGTGGGCGTCGAGGTCCGCAGGTCCACGCCGAGACCATGCTGGGCGACGCGCGCCGCGACCAGGGGCTTGTCCTCGGTCGCGCCGGCGATGACGACCGGGACGCCGGCCGCGAGCGCCTGCTGGGTCGCGCCGAAGCCCCCGTTGGTGATGAACAGGTCCGCCTTGGGCAGAAGGGCACCGAAGGGGATGAAGGATTCCACTCTGGCGTTCGCCGGCACCTGCACGGGCAGCGCTGCGACGTCCCTGCCCAGGGCGGCAACGACCAGGACCCCGGCCTGTCCCAGCCCGGTCAGCGCCGGCCCGACGAGCTCGCCGAGGTCGCGGTTCGCCAGCGTCCCCTGGGTGACCACCACGACGGGGCGGTCGGTGTCCAGCTCGGGCCACCAGGCCGGTTCGGACCAGTCCGCCGGGCTGGGCGCCGGGAGCGGACCCACAAAGCGCAGCGAGTCCGGGGCGTCGCTGCGGGGGAACTCGAAGCCGGGGACCGTCAGTGCGCAGAAGACCTCGGGCACCGTCGCGACGCCGTCCATGAACCCCGGCACGTCCCCGGTCGCGCCCAGGGAGCGGACGATGCGCTCGATGTGCTCCCGCGAGGGCCGCAGCGCCTCCTGCAGGGCGGCGTTCGCGGCCAGGTTCGCCGTCTTCGCGCTCATGCCGGGCTCGACGGGAGCGGGGCCGAAGGGGGTGGTGTCGCCGCTGCTCATGCCCAGCGGGTTCGCTCCGACGGCAATCCAGCGCCGAGGGCGGATCCCGGATGCTCCAAGGGCGACGGGCCACATCCCCAGGAACGTCGAGTTGGTGATGACCACCTGGTCGGGGTCCGCGCGGAGCAGGTGCTGCAGCAGGTCGTGCTGGGCGGGGATCCCGTCACCGGACAGGTGTGCGAAGTCGAAGTTCAGCTGTTCGGGGCCGGGCTGGGTCCTCGCCCGGTCCGGGAACGCCTCGTCGATGCGCCGGTCGTCGTAGTCAGCAGCACCAGCCAGCGGGACGAAGGTGGCGCCTGCGGCTTCTGCCTGGGCGGCGAAGCGACTGCCGCCGACGAAGGTCACCCGGTGTCCCCGGCCGGCCAGTCCAGCAGCGATCTGGAGCATCGGTGCAGTCTCTCCGCTGATGGGCGGGGCGGCGATGATGGTGCTTGTCATGGCTCTCCTCGATGTTGATGGATGGTGGCCGGGTGGCTCAGCGCCCGGACGCCGGTAGGTGTTCTCGGTGGCGTGGGATCCAGCCCAGTTCGGTGCGCAGCCGAGTGAGACCGGCGCCGCCGGTGACGAGCGAGCGCATGGATCCCCTGTCTGCTCGAAAGTGGGCTTCGATGACGTGCAGCGCCGCGTCAGTAGGGCGTGCCGACCGGGTCGGAGCAGGTCCAGGAGGTAGGTGCCCGTCCCCTAGCAGCCGCTCGAAGGCTGAGGCCTCGTGCGGGGTGGTGATGACCAGGACGTCGCGGATGCCCGCGGCGATCAGCGTGGCCAGCGGGTAGTAGACCATCGGCTTGTCGTAGACCGGCACCAGCTGCTTGAAGGTCGCCCGGGTCAGCGGGTGCAACCGGGTGCCCGAACCCCCGGCCAGGACGATGCCCTCACAGCCGGGCGGCGACCTCGGCAGCCAGGAGCTCGTCGACCTGAGCGGCGACCTCGTCGAAGGGGTGCTGGGCGGCGATCTCCGCCTGCAGCCGCTGCGCTGCTCGGGCGTAGGTCGGGTCCTCCAGCACCGCGCGGACGGCGTTCCCGACGGCTTGATCGCTCGGGTGGCCCGTCCCCAGGTCCACCCCAGCTCCGGACCACGCCACGCGCGCGGCGATCTCTGGCTTGTCCTCGGTGTCCCCGGCCACGACCATCGGCACCCGTGGGACAGGGCCTTGAGGACCCGCCGTAGCCGTCGTTGGTGACCAGCACGTCGGTGTGGGGCAGCAGCAGGTCGAAGGGCACGAACCCACCCACGCGGGCGTTGACCGGCACGTCGTCGATCATGACGTCGTCAGAGCCGGTGGTCAGCACCACGAGGGCGTCGACGTCGGCCAGGGCTCGCAGCGCCGGCTCGAACAGGGCCGTGGTGTCGCGGTTGGCGATGGTGCCCTGGGAGACCACCACCACCCGCTCCGCACGCTCGACCTCCGGCCACCAGTCGGGCAGGTCCGCAAGTGCGCCCCCCTCCGTTGCAGTGCCCTCCGGTGCGGGCGAGGGGATCGGTCCGATGAACCTGAGTCCTGCGGGGGCGTCGGAGCGGGGGTACTCGAAGCCGGGCGGGCACAGCTGGAGCAGGCGGTCGGGCAGGGTGACCAGGCCGTCGAAGAAGAAGGGTGCGGACTCGGTCGTCCCCATGCTGCCCATCACCTGCTCCAAGTGCTCCTGGGTCGGGGCCATCATGGCCCGGTAGCCGGCGTTGGCCTCCGCGTTGCGGGCGCGGCCCTGCTCGGACACGTCCGGGAGCAGCGCGAGCCCGTACGGGCCTGCATCAGCGCTGGTTCCCATGTAGACGACGATCCCGATGCTGATCGTGCCCGCCGGTCGGAGCCCGAGTGCCCCGAGCAGGGTCGGCCAGCCGGCCAGACAGGTCACCTCGGTGATCAGGATGGTCGGCTCACCGTCGGCGGCGGCGAGCTCGCGCTGCACCAGCTCGTGCTGCACCGGGACGGGGTCGATGAAGATCCGCTTCATGTCCCAGTTCACCTGGTCCGGTCCCAGCGGGATCTTGTCGCGCTCGGGGAAGAGGTCCTCCGGCAGGAACGACGCCAGTCCGTGGGTCGGCGCGAAGCGCGCGCCGGTCGCGAGCACGGCATCCTCGAAGGCCGGGCCGGTGATGAACGTGACGTCATGACCTCGGCGGACGAGGTCGGCGGCGATCAGGGCCAGCGGGGTGACGTGGCCGTAGATCGGGGAGGAGACGAACAGGATTCGAGCCATGGGACTGCCTCTCAGGTAGTGGTGGTGGTCGGCGCAGACCCCTCACGGGTGCCGGCCGTCGTACGCGGGCTCCCGTGACCTGCCTGGTGACGCACGGGGGCCGATGGTGCCGCTGAGCAGAACGAGGGAGCGCTCGTCGGGTGATCCCGCCGGAGCCGAGAACATGTACAGGAACTGTCCGGGAGCGCGGACGTCCGCGAAGGTCTGGAGCAGCAGCGAGACCTCGCCGACGACCGGGTTGTGGTGCCTCGCCACACCTTCGAGGCGCTTGTTCACGTGGCGGCGGACCAGATCTGCCGGAAGGCCGCGCCCTTGAGTGAGAGCTCACCGACGAGGTCGGTCAGGTGCGGATCGTCCAGCTCGGTCCGGCGGCGGGGCGGATGCCGGCGACCGCTCCCTCCGCGAGGCTCTGCCAGTCGGGCCCCCGGGCAGGTCCCCGGTTTCCACCATCCTGAGATCACCGTATTTCCTTCGTTCGGAGGTGCCTCTCCCCTCAGGGCGACCATGGTGGGGAGCTCCTCCGGGTTCACCGACGTTGGGTGCTATCGGGCACCGGCGATGACGTCGGCCAAGAGGCCGGGCTGGGACAGGAACGGGGAGTGCGAGGAGTCCAGCTCCACCACGGTGGTGGGGTTGCCCGGGTAGGCGGTGTCGGCCTCGCGGACGAAGCGGCGCTGCAGCGCCGGGCGGATGGCGTAGTCCCGGGAGCAGTGGACGTGCGTGCGCCGGACCGATCCCCAACCGTCCTGGGTGAGGGCGGTGGTGCCCGCGAAGACCGCCGCGGGGGCGTCTGGGGTCAGCAGCGCGATCGCCGTGTCGGCCTCGTCCTCGGCGACGTCGGCGTAGAAGGCCCCGCGCAATGCCTTCCGGTAGTCCCCAGGGTCCCCGACGTCCAGGCGCACCGCTCCCGTGGCGGTCGGGTCGCCCACGAACAGCGGTGCCAGGAGGTCGCCGTCCTGCTCGGGCTCCCGCAGGTAGGAGACGGCCGAGCGGTCCGTGGCCGGCATGAACGCTGCCACGTAGACGGCGTGGCGAATAAGGTGGGGCACGATCTGCGCGGCCCGGGTCAGGATCGGACCGCCGGCGCTGTGGACCGCCACGCACACCGGCTCACCCCCGGCGAAGGCCTCGATCTGAGCGACCAGCAGGGCTCCGACCACCTCCAGGTCCACCGACGCGATCGGGGAGACCTCCGCGGCGAAGGCGCCCGCGTCGAACGGGCGGGCACCGGCTGAGACGGGGCGGCGGGCGCGCAGGCCGTGACCGGCCAGGTCGACCGCCAGCACGCGCCGCCCAGCGCCGGCGAGCCTGGCTGCGACGTCCGCCCAGCACCACGACCCGTGCCAGAAGCCGTGCACGAGCAGGATCGCGAGCGGGTCGAGATCCGTGGTGATCATGGAGTCCGCTCCTGACAGGGGTGCAGACCTGCACGAGAAGACGCGCAGGGTCGATCATGGGACCAGCCCAGTGTTGGTTAGAACGGTGGTGCGGTCAATGTGGGACGACCCGCAAGATGACTCGAGGGCTGTGCGCCCCTACCGCTCCCCGCTGCGCGAGCAGCAGGCCGAGGCGACCAGGACGCGGGTGTGCCAGGCGGCGGCCCCGCTATTCGCCGACCGGGGCTACACGCGCACGTCGGTGCGCCAGTTGGCTGCCGCGGCCGGCGTCGCGGTGGAGACCGTCTACGCCGTCGGGGGCAAGGCTGCCGTCTTCCTGCGCTCCTTCGAGCTGGCCTTCAGCGGCACCGCGCACGGCGCGTCGCTGCTGGACCTGGCGGAACTCACCCCGGCATGGGCCGCGACGACCCTGGATGAGGTGGTCGAGGGCATGACGACCTTCATTGTCGACAGCAACGAGCGGTCAGCGGGCCTGTGGTCGGCCTACGTGGAGGCGGCGAACAGCGACGCCGCCCTGGCGGCCGCTTACGCGACGCGGATGCGCGCCATGCGCGTCGACGGGCGCCGGATCCTGGCGGCCCTCGTGGACCGGGGGCTGTGCGCGCTCCCTCCGGATCCTGACCGCACCGTCGACGCGGTCTGGGTGGCCCTGCACCCCAGCCAGCACGTCCTGCTCGTCACCCACGCCGGCTGGAGCAGGGCCGACTACCACGACTGGGTGTTCTCGACGGTCCTCCGGCTTCTTAGTTAAGCTGCCCCGCCATCGTTCCGGTCGGAAATCGACGGCGGATTCATGCGGTCAGTGCAACACCTGGTGAACGGACGGGTTGGACAGTAGCCGGTCGAGGGCTTCGGCGGGGGTGGCAGCCGAGTGTTTTGCGAGGACGGCGGTTGAGTTGGCCGGCGACGTAGTCGAGGTCGTCGGCGGGAAACACGGAGAGGTCGCTGCCTTTGGGAAAGCACTGGCGCAGCAGCCCCGTTGGTGTTCGGCGCGCTCAACCGGTCAACGCACCACGCCGCGACACCGCGAGATCAATTCCACCATCGAGATTTGCGCATCCACACCCGCTAGACACCGCCGCTCAACGACGGCGGACCCGCGCCCGCTACGGGTACGCCGTCAGGTTGGGTGTACCTCAGCCTGACGTCAGGGGCAGGGCGGTCGGTGCGTCAGGTTAGGGCCGAAACGCTGGTTGATGGACACTTGCCGCCGTGGGTCTTAGGGTTCAGCTGACAATTCGCGGTCGGGGGAGCTATGAGCGGGCAGCAGGTCGGCTACACGCGGGTGAGCAGCCTGGATCAGAACGCCGCCCGGCAGCTCGACGGGGTGCCGTTGGATCGGACGTTCACCGACAGCGCCTCGGGCCGAAGCACGGCCCGCCCGCAGCTGGAGGCGATGCTCGCCTTCGTCCGTGAAGGGGACACGGTGGTGGTGCATTCGATGGACCGCCTGGCCCGCAACCTCGACGACCTGCGCGCCCTGGTCCGCACGTTGACCGGCCGCGGGGTGCGGGTGCAGTTCGTCAAGGAGCAGCTGATCTTCACCGGCGAGGACACCGCGATGGCGACGCTGCTGCTATCGGTGATGAGGGCGTTCGCCGAGTTCGAGCGATCGCTGATCCGGGAGCGGCAACGCGAGGGCATCACGCTCGCCCGACAGCGTGGCGTCTACCGGGGGCGGGCCCGGGCGCTGAACGGCGAGCAGGTCGGGCAGTTGCGGCAGCGGGCCGCCGACGGCATCGCGAAGGCGACGCTGGCGCGGGAGTTCGGGATCAGCCGCGAGACGGTCTATCAGTACCTGCGCGCCGGCTCGGGAGCCGAGCAGACCGGCTGAGCGCGGTGATGGCCACTGACCGGGACGGCGTCGGGTTCCTCACCGCCGAGCAGAAGCGCCGCTACGGCCGCTACGTCGATGACCCCGACCAGGCGCAGCTGGACCGCTACTTCCACCTCGACGCCACCGACCGTGACCTGGTTGAGGTTCGCCGCGGTGAGCACAACCGCCTCGGGTTCGCCGTCCAAATCGGCACCGTCCGATTTCTCGGCACGTTCCTGCCCGACCCGAGCGACGTGCCGTGGGCGTTCGCGGCGTAGCTGGCCGCGCAGCTGGGCATCGCCGACACCGGCGTGCTCAAACAGTACGCCGCCCGGGAGGGAACGAACAGGCTGCACGCCGGGGAGATCCAACACGTCTACGGCTACCGCGACTTTGCCGACCCGGTAGTGCAGCAGGAGCTGGTCGGCTGGCTGGAGGCCCGCACCCAGTGCACCGTCTCGCCCGCCCGGCGTCGTCGTTGTCGGTCGATGTTCGGTCGTTCATTCCACCCCTCTGCGGGCATGACGGGCGGTCACGGCTTTGATGGCCAAGTCACACGCTCATCTGGCCTGGACGACTGCTTCGCTGCCTTACAGGTTCGGGGTGCCGTTCAGTCGTGGTCGTGTGAGGACCGGTTTCATGTCCCGGGCTAACAGCACGTCGGGGGCCTGTTCGATGTCGTGGACTGAGATCACTAGCTCGGGGCGTAATCGGCCTAGCCGGAGCAGTTCCAGGACGGCGGGGACGTGCGGTGTGACGCTGACCGCGCCGATTGAGACGGTGACGTCTCGCTGGTACATCTCCCACAGCGGCAGCGGGGTGTCGGCGAAGAACATTCCGGCGTTGGACAGGTGCCCGCCAGGGGCGAGGCACAGCACTGCCTGACGCAGTAGCGCGGGGTCGCTGGTGGCGCCGATGACGACCGGATACTGCAGGTGCTGAGTTGCGGGATCGACTTCTGCCCCTACGTCGGCGCCTAGTGTCCGTGCGACCTCGCGGCGCCGGCCGCTTCTGTCGACGTAGTCGACCGACCGGGCTCCGGCGGCCAGCGCTTGATCGACGGCGAACAGCCCGAGGCTCGGCAGGCTGCTCACGACAAGTACGCGGGCGCCGGGGTGTCGGCTGAGTCCCCGGGTGGCGCAGACGTAGGCGTCGGTGAGGTTGTCGCTGACTGCGGCGGCCGCCGTGGGCTCGACACCGGGGGGTACGCGGGTGAGCATGGCGTCGGCGTAGGGGACGCGTGCCTGCTCGGAGAACAGCCCGCCCCAGTCACCGGCGATCGAGGCGCCGTAGCCCTGCAGTCCGGGGACGGTTGTGCAGGCTGTCGGCAGCGCGTTTCGGCACGGTGGACACACGCCGCAGCTGATGTGCCACGGCACGACGACCAGGTCACCGACCGCTACCTGGTGCACGGCGGCGCCGACTTCGAGCACTTCCGCCACGCACTCGTGCCCGATCGGGAAACCGCTTCCCAGCGGCACAAGGCCGTGCACGATCGCCCGGTCCAGGTCGCAGGTTGTCGAGGCGACGGGACGCACGATCGCTTCCAGCGGATCGCGGACAACCAGGTCCTCGAACTCACGCCAGGCCAGTTGGCCTACGTCTTCGAACCACAGCGCTTGCATCAGGAACTCCTTCTCGTTCGCCGGCTCATGATCCCCGGCGACTGGGTGTGAACTTCACTCTCGAGCCAGTCTTGTGTTACGCCGCTCCCGCCGGCTGGCCGCCGCCTCGCATGTCATGAATCGATCCTTTCTCGACTCAGGGGGGCGCTGTCATGGCTCTGGTGAGTAAGTCGTGGAGATGCCGCTGGTCTTCGTCGCTGAGGCGGGCGATCGGGGACCGGGTCGCCATGGCCTCGACGAGCGCGCGTCTGGTCATTCGTCCGGCGGCGGTGAGATGCAGGATCTTCGTGCGCCGGTTGTGGGGGTCGACGTCTCGGACGAGCAGTCCGCGCTCTTGCAGCCGGTCGGCCAGGAAGGTGATGGTCGAGGGGTCGCGGCGCAGCCTCGCCGCGAGCTGGCTCATGGGCGGGTCCGGCGCGCACGCCCCCAGGTGCCAGAGCGCGTTGGCCAGCGCGGGGGTCAGGTTCAGCTCGCTCATCACGTCCAGCACCAGGGCCTGGGTGCGGTCGGCGAGGGCGAGGGACAGGTCCACCAGCTCATAGATCAGCGGCTCGTCCGCTGCCGGGGTGGGCGTCACCCCGTGAGGATACTTGCAGCGTCCGACAGTTGCACGATCCACGCGTGTGCGGCACACTCCATAGGTTGGATAATCCAACCTTCTGATGGGAGTGGGGCTGGTTCGCATGAGGGTTGCCGTGCTCGGCGCGACGGGCGGGACCGGCCGGGAGGTCGTGGACCAGGCGTTGCGCGCCGGTCACGAGGTGTCGGCGTTGGTGCGCCGACCGGGCGCGCTGCCCGCGCACGACCGGTTGCGGCTGGTCGTGGGCGACGTGGGACAGCAAGACGCGGTCGACGAGGTGATGCGCGGGCAGGACGTGGTGATCAGCGCGTTGGGGACCGCGGCGAAGGGGCCGGTCACGGTCTGCGCCGAGGGCGCGCGGGCGGTCTTGGCCGCAATGCACTCCGCTCAGGCCGGCCGCTTGGTGGCGGTCAGCGCCCACGGCGCCGCCGAGAGCCGCGACTGGTCGCCGTACTGCCTGGCTCTGTGGCTGACGGTAGCGGCGAAGATGCGCGACAAGGAGCGCATGGAGGCGCTGATCCGGGCCTCCGACGTGCAGTGGACCATCGTCCGGCCGCCAGCACTGTCCAACCGTGCCCACACCGGCGCCTACCGCACCGGTGTGGACCTGAAGATCCGGCTGACCTCGAAGGTCTCGCGCGCCGATCTCGCGGACTTCCTGCTCCGCGAGGCGACGACCCCGGCTTTTTCGGGGCAGACCCCGGCGATCACCGCATGAGCGCGCCGGCTGTGGGCCCTTCGATGAACGGCAAGATTGCTCTGGTGACTGGGGCCAGCGGCGCGATGGGCCGCGTCATCGCCACCGGCCTGGCCGATCGGGGCGCCACCGTGGTCCTGCTGGCCCGCACCGAGACAGCCGGACAGACCGCGCGCCGCGACATCACCGCCGCCGTCCCCGGCGCCGCGGTCGAAGTCCTCGTCGCGGACCTGGCCCGACAGCAGGACGTCCGCCGCGCCGCCGCCCAGTTCGCCGAGCGCCACGACCAGCTTCATGTCCTGGTGAACAACGCCGGCGCCCACTTCCGCCACCGCACCCTCGACGCCGACGGCGTCGAGGCCCACCTGGCCGTAAACCACCTCGCCGGCTTCCTGCTCACCAACCTGCTGCTGGACCAGCTGAAAGCCGGCGCGCCGTCGCGGATCGTCAACGTCGCCTCCAACAGCATCGCCGACACCCGGCAGGTGAAGATCCGACGCCGCCCCCGACCGGCCGTGCTGAACCTGGACGACCTGAACAGCGCCACCGGCTACGAGCCGATGGCCGTCTACGCACGCTCGAAGCTGGCCATGGTCATGTGCGGTTACGTCCTGGCCCGGCGCCTGGCCGGCAGCGGCGTGACAGTGAACGCCGTGCACCCCGGCCTCACCGCCACCAGCGTCGTCGACGCCATCGCCCCACCCCTGGCCACCCCGTTCCTCGGTCTGATCAAGCGGTTCCTGCTCAACCCCGAGCAAGGCGCGCAAGCCGCGCTGCACCTGGCGACCGCCCCCGAACTGGGCACAGTCACGGGAAAGTACTTCCTCAAACAGGTCGAATCGCGCACCCCGATCCGTCCTACGACCTCGCCCTGCAAGAACGCCTCTGGCGCGCCAGCGCCGACCTCGTCGCAATCACCACGCCCCCATGACCACGCGCCCACCTCACCAGATCAGCGGAACCGTCCTTCTCCTCTAGGCGACGGATGGGAGAAGTCGTTGAGCAGCTCTTCGACGGCGTGGTGCGAGCGCATCTCGGTCAATGTGTCCGCCCAGCGAACGATGGTGCGCTCCTGGAGCGGATGCGGTCCTGCGTGCGGCGACAGCTTTCCAACCCCGATCTCTCGCCCGCGTTGATTGCATCAGCAGTCCGCCCGGTAGGCAGCTGACAGGATCAACCGGTGAGAATGCTCCGCTGCCATGCCCCGGGCCGCTGCCCGGTCGCGTTGCGGAAGAACACCGAAAAGCTGGACGCGTCGAG
>JAABUS010000841.1_pt1 | contig 73055 bp, 63 predicted proteins | sample 5560161 | NCBI WGS metagenome assembly JAABUS01 (sample SAMN10711885, study PRJNA513376) | rock metagenome | isolation source: Antarctica rocks | place: Antarctica: Victoria Land, Trio Nunatak nord | collected 2016-01-04
GACACTTAAGTAAAGCCGGTCCAGGGGCGCTGCCCCTGGCGGGTCCAGGGCAGAGCCCTGGCCTTTCTTCTTTCCGGAGTGCCCATGATCCGCCTGCACACGAGCGCCCCCGGCTTCGAGGCCGACTTCGCCGCCCTGCTCGACCAGGCGCGCGAGACCACGTCGCGGGTGGACTCCGTGGTGCGCGACATCATCGCGGACGTGAGGGCGCGCGGCGACGCGGCGCTGTGCGAGTACACGGAGCGGTTCGACGGGGTGGCGGTGGCGCCGGGCGGGCTGCGGGTGAGCGCGGCGGAGATTGAGGCGGCGGCGGCGGGGATCGCGCCGGAGCTGGGCGACGCGCTGGAGCTGGCGGCGGCGCGGATCGAGGCGTTCCACAGGCTGCAGATGCCGGCGGACGTCGAGACGACGGATGCGGCGGGCGTGCGGCTTGGGATGCGGTGGAACGCGCTGGACGCGGTCGGGCTGTACGTGCCGGGGGGCAAGGCGGCGTATCCGTCGTCGGTGCTGATGAACGCGATCCCGGCGCGGGTGGCGGGGGTGGCGCGGATCGCGATGTGCGTCCCGTGCCCCGGCGGCGTGCTGGCGCCGCTGGTGCTGGCGGCGGCGCGGCGGGCGGGGGTGAGCGAGGTGTACCGGGTCGGGGGCGCACAGGCAGTCGCGGCGCTGGCGTGGGGCACGGCGACGATCGCCGCGGTGGACAGGATCGTGGGGCCGGGCAACGCCTACGTGGCGGAGGCCATGCGCCTGGTGTTCGGGCGGGTGGGGATCGACGGGATCGCCGGGCCGTCCGAGGTGGTGGTGATCGCGGACAGGGCGAACGACGCGCGGCACGTGGCGGTCGACCTGCTCGCGCAGGCGGAGCACGACGAGGCGGCGCAGTCGATCCTGATCACGGACGACGCCGGGTTCGCGGACGCCGTGATCGCGGCGGTGGAACGCGAGCTGCGCGCGCTGCCGCGGGCGGCGATCGCGGGGGCGAGCTGGTGCGACCACGGGGCGGTGATCGTGGTCGGGGCGATGGACGAGGCGGTGGCGCTGTGCGACCGGCTGGCGCCGGAGCACCTCCAGCTCATGGTGGAGGACCCGGACGCGCTGTTCGCGCGGATACGGCACGCGGGGGCGGCGTTTCTCGGGCGGTGGTGCCCGGAGGCGCTGGGGGACTACGTGGCGGGGCCGAACCACGTGTTGCCGACCGGGCGCACGGCGCGGTTCGCGTCGGGGCTGTCGGTGTTCGACTTCCTCAAGCGCACGACGTGGGTGGGGGTGGACCAGGCGGCGCTCTCTCGCGTCGGGCCGGCGGCGGTGGCGCTGGCGGACGCGGAGGGGCTCGCGGCGCACGCGCGCAGCGTGGCGCTCAGGCTGGGGCAGTAGGAAAGGCCGCGGCCCTGCCCCTGCTTCAGGGCTGGACCCGCAGGGGCGAGCCGCTCTGGACCCGCGCTCTCGAAGCAAGTCACGGCAGGGTCTTGGGGGGACGCGGGCCTGACCCGGCGGGCAACGCGCTTGACCAGGCATTGCCGTGTCATCATGTTCCGGCCCGAAACCAATTGTTCCCTGGCTGTCAAGGATGTCTATGTCCAAAGAAGACATGATCGAGTTCAGCGGCATGGTGATGGAGCTTCTGCCCAACGCCATGTTCAAGGTGAAGCTCGACAACGAACACACCATTCTCGCGCACACCAGCGGCAAGATGCGCAAGAACCGCATCCGCGTGCTGGCCGGCGACCGGGTGAACGTGGAGATGACGCCCTACGACCTGTCCAAGGGCCGCATCACATTCCGCTTCAAGTAGGGCCGTTTCAGGCAGGACCCTCCGGGCTGATCGCGACTATGGACAGGGCTGCCGCGGGCGTTGTCAGTCCTATGCTGGAGGACGCGCCGCATGAGGTCCGGGTGCGGGCGCCCCTTGTCCTCGCGAGTGCCAGCCCGCGTCGGCTTCAGTTGCTGGCGCAGATCGGGGTGACGCCGGACCGGGTCGTGGCCACAGACATCGACGAGACATCGCGGCGCGACGAGGTGCCGCGCCTTTACGCCGAGCGGATGGCGCGGGAAAAGGCGCAGGCGGCCGCGTCGCCCGGGTCGTTCGTGCTGGCGGCGGACACGGTGGTGGCGGTGGGGCGGCGCGTCCTGCCCAAGGCTTCGAGCGAGTCGCAGGCGCGGGCGTGCCTGGCCCTGCTGTCTGGGCGGCGGCACCACGTGCTGACGGCGGTGCTGCTGGTGACGCCGGAGGGCGCGCGCTCGGAGCGGGTGTGCGACAGCTCGGTCATCTTCAACCGGCTGACCGACGCGCAGGTGGCGGCGTATCTCGCGGGCGGCGAATGGGAGGGCAAGGCCGGGGGCTACGCCATCCAGGGGTCGGCCGCGGGGTTCGTGCGGTTCCTGTCCGGCAGCTACAGCGGCGTGGTCGGGCTGCCGCTGTTCGAGACGGCGCAGCTTCTGCGCGGGCGGGGATACCTGACGCCGTGAGCGGCGGGGAGCAAGGCCAGGGCTCTGCCCTGGACCCGCCAAAGACCTGAGGTCTTTGGAAACCCGTCTTTCTGGGCCTGCGGCGGTAGGGCCTTCCTTCTTCTATTTGTGCGGGTCTGGGGGCGCTGCCCCCAGCGGGTCCAGGGCAGAGCCCTGGCCTTGCCTTCCTTCCTTGTGACCGAGCCGCTGCGCCTGCTGGCCGCCGCCTCGCCCGGCGAGATCAGGGTGGCGCTGGTGCGCGGCGCGTCGCTGCTGGGGTATGCGATCGAGCGGCCCGGGGCGCCGGACGGGGTGGGCGACGTGCACCGCGGGCGGATCGCGGCGCGGCGGCCGGCGCTGGGGGGGAGCTTCGTGGCGCTCGACGGGGAGGCGCAGGGTTTCCTGCCGGACAGCGAGGGGGCGTCGGGGCTTGCGGAGGGCGTGCTGCTGGGGGTGCGGGTGGTGCGCGCGGCGCAGGCGGGCAAGGGGCCGCGGCTGACGGCGCGGCTCGACGCGGATCAGGCGGCGGCGAGCGCGGAGGGCAAGGCGCGGCGGGTGGCGCGGGGGCCGGGGGCGCTGGAGCGGATGGCGCTGGCGTATCCGGGGGCGGCGATCGAGACGGACGACGCGGCGCTGGCGGCGGCGGCACGGGGGCTGCGGGCTTCGGGCCTCGCGGTGGTGGCGCGGGTGTTCCCGGGCGCGCTGGAGGCGGAGATCGACGGGCTGGGGGAGCCGGGGGTGGCGCTGCCGGGGGGGCTCGTGGCGAGCATCCACCCGACGCCGGCGCTGGTGGCGATCGACGTGGACAGCGGCACGGCCAGCAACGCGCGCACGCCCAAGCCGGCGGCACAGCGGGAGGCGAACCGGGCGGCGCTGCCGGCGCTGGTGCGGCAGGTGGTGCTGCGCAACCTGTCGGGGGCGATCCTGGTCGATCTCGCGGGGATGGCGGCGAAGAAGCGCGCGGCGCTGGGGCCGGAGCTGGCGCAGGCGCTGCGGGCGGACCCGCTGGGGGCACGGCTGCTGGGGTTCACGGCGCTCGGCCTGGCCGAGATTGTGCGGGCGCGGGTGCACCCGCCGCTGCACGAGGTGCTGGCGGGGCCGCACGCGGCGGGGCTGCTGGCGCTGCGCACGGTGGCGCGTGCGGTGGCGGCGGAGCCCGGGCCGGCGCGGGCGCTGCGGGCGGCGCCGGACGTGGTCGTGGCGCTGCAGGCGGACCCGGTGGCGCTGGACGACCTTGCGCGGCGCTCCGGGCGCGCCCTGATCCTGCGCAGCGACCCGGCGCTGGGACCGGGCGGGTGGGCGATGGAGGTGGCAGGTGGCTGACGCGAAGTGTCCGATCTGCGGGCGGGCGACGGCGCAGGAGGCGCGGCCGTTCTGCTCGAAGCGGTGCGCGGATGTGGACCTGGGGCGGTGGTTCAGCGGCGTGTACTCGGTACCGGGGGCGGAAGTCGTGAGCGAGGAGGACGAGGAAGCGTGAAGCAAGGCCAGGGCTCTGCCCTGGACCCGCCAGGGGCAGCGCCCCTGGACCGGCGCACGTCAGGAAAGGCGAGGGTTGCCGCCGGCCTCGTCGGGGTTCCCAAAGGCGAGCCTTTGGCGGTTCCAGGGCAGAGCCCTGGCCTTGCTTGCTTCCTGCCTTCGGCAGTTCCCTTCCCCTGCGCCCCCTCCCCCGCTAGCGTCCGCGCCGTCACCGACCGGAACGCGCCCGTGCTCGCCTCCCGCCACCTGCTCGCCATCGAGGGCATGCACCCGCCGCAGATCGCCGAGCTGCTCGATCTGGCGGAGAGCTACGTGCTGCTCAACCGCTCGGGCAAGACGCAGCGCGACACCCTGCGCGGGCGCACCGTCATCAACCTGTTCTTCGAGGACAGCACCCGCACCCGCACCAGCTTCGAGCTGGCGGGCAAGCGCCTCGGCGCCGACGTCATCAACATGTCCGTGTCCAGCTCCAGCGTGAACAAGGGCGAGACGCTGCTCGACACCGCGGCGACGCTGAACGCGATGCACTGCGACCTGCTGGTGGTGCGCCACGCGCAGTCCGGCGCGCCGTCGCTGCTCGCGCAGAAGGTGGGCGCCGCCGTGGTCAACGCCGGCGACGGCACCCACGAGCACCCCACGCAGGCGCTGCTGGACGCGCTGACGATCCGGCGCAGGCGCGGGCGGCTCGCGGGGCTGACGGTGGCGATCTGCGGCGACGTGGCGCACAGCCGGGTGGCGCGCTCCAACATCCACCTGCTCGGCACGATGGGCAGCCGGGTGCGGGTGGTCGGGCCGCCGACGCTGCTGCCGGCCGAGATCGGGCGCCTGGGCGTCGACGTGTTCCACGACATGGCGCGCGGCCTGGACGGCGTCGACGTGGTGATGATGCTGCGCCTGCAGCGCGAGCGCATGGGAGAGGGCGGCGGCGCGGCCCCGGTGCCGAGTGCCCGCGAGTACTTCCGCTTCTTCGGCCTGGACGCGGAGAAGCTGGCGCGCGCGGCGCCGGACGCGCTGGTGATGCACCCCGGGCCGATGAACCGCGGCGTGGAGATCGACAGCGCGGTGGCGGACGACCCGGCGCACAGCGTGATCCGCGAGCAGGTGGAGATGGGGGTCTCGGTGCGCATGGCGGTGCTGGATCGCCTGGCGAGGCCGCAGGGGGCCGCGAGCGGCTTCGGCCGGCGGGAGTCAGGACGGCAGGACCTGGACCGTCAGGACCCTGCGCGGCAGGACTCCGGGTGGCAGGACCGGGGCCGACGCAACGGCGGCGGGCGCGAGGCTGGCTCGGGCGATGCGGGCGGGGGACGCCCGGGTGCGGCCGGTCCCGGGTGGGGTGGGTCCGGCGGGAACGGCGTCGGCCGGGGCAACGCCAGCCTGGGCGTCGCGGGCCAGGACGAGGACTCCGGCCCGGACGACGACACCGGGGGCAGCGACGCATGAGGGACATCCTGTTCACCGGCGTGCGGCTGATCGACCCGGCCGGCGGCACCGACTGTTACGGCGAGCTTCTGGTGCGCGACGGGCGCATCGCGGACGTGGGTGCAGGACCGGGTGCGGGACTGGGGCAGCCGGACGGGGCGGTGGTCTTCGACGGCACGGACTGCGTGCTGTGCCCCGGGCTGGTGGACATGCGCGCAGCCCTCGGCGAGCCCGGGCGGGAGTACCGCGAGACCATCGCCTCGGCGGCGGAGGCAGCGGCGGCGGGCGGGATCACCACGCTCGCCGCGCTGCCGGACACCAGGCCCGCGATCGATGACCCGGCGCTGGTGCGATTGCTGCGCGCGCGCGGCGAGGAGACCGGGTCGCTCACCATCCTGCCGTACGGGGCGCTGACGGCGGGGTGCCGCGGCGAGCAGCTCGCCGAGCTTGGGCTGCTGCGCGAGGCGGGAGCGGTGGCGTTCACCGACGGGATGCGCGCGATCGGCAACACGCGGCTGATGCGGCTCGCGCTGTCCTACGCGCACGGCTTCGGGGTGCGGGTCGTGGTGCACCCGGAGGAGCCTGCGCTGGCGGCGGGCGGGGCGGCGACGGAGGGCGAGCTGGCGACGCGGCTCGGCCTGCCCGGCATCCCGGCGGTGGCCGAGGCGATGCTGGTGGCGCGCGACATCCGCCTGGCCCGGCTCACCGGCGGCGCGCTGCACATCGCGCACATCTCGACCGCGGAGGCGATCGGGCTGATCCGCCGCGCCAAGGACGAGGGCGTCGACGTCACCTGCGACACCGCGCCGCCCTACTTCGACCTCAACGAGACGGCGATCGGCGATTTCCGCAGCTACGCCAAGCTGTCGCCGCCGCTGCGGCCGGAGAGCGACCGGCTGGCGGTGGCCGCAGGGCTGCTCGACGGCACGATCGACGCCATCGCCTCGGACCACCAGCCGCGTGACGCGGACGACAAGCGGCTGCCGTTCGCGCAGGCCTCGCCCGGGGGGGCGGGGCTGGCGACGCTGCTGGCGGTGAGCCTCGCGCAGGTGCATGGCGGCTCGCTCGGGCTGGCGCAGGCGGTGGCGCTGCTGACGGCACGGCCGGCGAAGGTGCTGGGGGTGGCGGCGGGGACGCTGGCGCGGGGAGCTGCTGCGGACCTTTGCCTGTTCCACCCGGAGCGCGCGTGGAAGGTCGTGGCGGGCGCGTTGCCGGGCAAGGCGCAGAACACGCCGTTCGACGGGCGGGCGCTGGAGGGTCGGGTGTTCGGCACCTGGAAGGCGGGGCGGCTGGTGTTCGCCCATCCGGGAGGGCCGGCGTCGGGAGCGCAGAGTCCGGACGGCGCGGCGGAGATCGGGCTGTGATACCAGCGGCCTTGATTGACCTGCAAGGCAAGCAAGGCTGGGCTCTGCCCAGACCCGCCGGGGGGGAAGCCCCCCCTGGACCGGCTTTACTTAAGTATTGGATTCCAAAGGCGAGCCTTTGGCGGAGTTTGAGGCAGAGCCTCAACCTTGCCTGTTTCACCGGCCATCACACAGGACCGTTGGCATGAGCGGGGGCGAGCCGGCGGCCGCGGTGCTGGCTGGCCTGCTGTCCTACCTGGTGGGGGCGGTGCCGTTCGGGCTGCTGCTGACGCAGCTCGCGGGGCTGGGCGACCTGCGCGGCATCGGCTCGGGCAACATCGGCGCCACCAACGTGCTGCGCACCGGGCGGCGCGGCCTCGCGCTCGCGACGCTGCTGCTCGACGCGACGAAGGGGCTGCTCGCCGTGGTCGCGGCGGGGCTGGCGTGCGGGCCGACCTGCGCGGCGCTGGCGGGGGCGTGCGTGGTCGCGGGGCACTGCTTCCCCGTGTGGCTGGGGTTCAGGGGCGGCAAGGGCGTGGCCACGGGGCTGGGCGCGATGCTCGGGCTGGACTGGCGCGTGGGGATCGCGGCGTGCGCGGCCTGGGCGGCGGCGGCGTGGCTCAGCCGCATCTCGTCGGTGGGGGCGATCGCGGCGATGGTGGCCGGCAGCGGGCTCGGCGCAGCGGTGCTGGAGTGGCCGGCGTCGGGCGCGGCGGTGCTGGTGGCGGCGCTGGTGGTGGCGCGGCACCAGGGCAACATCGGGCGGCTGCTGGCCGGGACCGAGCCGAGGATCGGGGCCAGGGCGTGACGGCGCGGGGCGAAGGAAGCAAGGTTGAGGCCCCGCCTTCAAGCATTGGGCCTCAAACTCCGCCAAAGGCTCGCCTTTGGAATCCACTACTTAAGGGAAGAGTTTCCAAAGGGCTCCGCCCTTTGGCGGGTCTGGGCAGAGCCCAGCCTTGCTTGCTGCCTGCGCCAAAGGTTCCGCGGTGACGCCCGTGGAGGAGCTGGATCGCCTGCGCCTAGCGCGCACCGAGGGCGTCGGGCCGGTCACCTACCGCCGGCTGCTCGCCCGCTTCGCGACCGCGGCGGAGGCGATCGAGGCGCTGCCCGGCCTGGCGCGTTCTGGCGGCCGGGCGCAGCCGCCGCGTGTTCCCGGCCGCGACGAGGCGGCGCGCGAGCTGGACCGGCTGGCGCGGATGGGCGGGCAGATGCTGTTCCTGGGCGGGCCAGGCTACCCGCCGCTGCTGGCGCTGCTGGCCGACGCGCCCTCGGCGATCGCGGTGCTGGGCGACGTGGGGTGCCTGTCGGCGCGGGCGGTGGCGCTGGTGGGCGCGCGGAACTGCTCGACCAACGGCGAGCGAATGGCGGAGGCGCTGTCCACCGACCTGGCGGCGTCGGGGCTGGTGGTGGTGTCGGGACTGGCGCGCGGCATCGACGCGGCGGCGCACCGCGGCGCCATGCACGTCGGGCGCACCGTCGCGTGCGTCGCCGGCGGGCTCGACCAGCCCTATCCTGCCGACCATGCGGCCTTGCAGGCGGAGGTCGCGGCGCACGGGGCGGTGGTGGCGGAGGCGGCCCTGGGCATGGCGCCGCAGAACCGGCATTTCCCGCGGCGCAACCGCATCATCGCCGGGCTGTCGCTGGGCGTGGTGGTGGTGGAGGCGGCGCTGCGATCGGGGACGCTGATCACCGCGCGGCTGGCGCAGGAGCTGCACCGAGAGATCTTCGCAGTGCCGGGCTCGCCGCTCGATCCGCGGTCACGGGGGAGCAACGACCTGATCCGGCAAGGCGCGTTCCTGACGGAGTCCGCGGCCGACGTGCTGGCGAACCTGCCGGACCACGGCCCGGCGCTGCGGGCCGGCGCAGACACCGAGGCCGGGCGCGACGACGAAGCGTCGGGCGAGGAGTCCGAAGCGTCAGGCGCCGGCGTGCCCGGCACTGGCGAAGCTGACGCGACCGCGTCGGGGGGCTCCGCGACAGGGGCGTCCGCGATGACGTCCGAAGCCAGTTCGGCCAGGGTGAGCAACGACGTGGCTGCAACCGACGGGTCGGCGGCACCCCCCGCATCGAACCCGTCCGACGCAAGCGTCCCTGCCCCGCCGCGCCGGCGCACGGGTCTGCTGCGGCGGCGCGCGGTGACGCAGCCTGCGCCGGAACGGGCTGGTGAAGGCGCACCACCGGCCAATGCGGAAGGCGCCGGCGGCAGCGAGGGCACGCCGGGCGGGGTGCAGGCCACGGTGCTCGCGGCGCTCAGCCTGTCGCCGACGCCGGTTGACGAGGTGGTGCGCCGCTGCCACTTGTCCGCGTCTGCCGTCTCCTCCGCGCTGCTGGAGCTTGAGCTCGCCGGCCGGATCGAGACCCTTCCCGGGAACCGGGTTTGCCTGCTGATCGACACGGGGCCCTAGCACGCTGATGAGGCTGTGGCCCGAGGGATTTGAATGACTGACGTCGTCGTCGTCGAATCGCCCGCCAAGGCCAAGACCATCAACAAGTACCTGGGCGACGGCTACACCGTACTCGCCTCGTTCGGGCATGTGCGCGACCTGCCGCCCAAGGACGGCAGCGTGCGGCCCGACCAGGACTTCGCCATGGACTGGGAGGCCGACGAGCGCGGGCAGCGCCAGATCGGCGCCATCGTCAAGGCGCTCAAGGGTGCCGGGCACCTGTACCTGGCGACCGACCCGGACCGCGAGGGCGAGGCGATCTCGTGGCACGTCCGCGCGATGCTGGAGGAGAAGGGCGCGCTGCGCGGCGTGGACGTGAGCCGCATCACCTTCAACGAGATCACCAAGTCGGCCGTGCAGCGCGCGATGGAGCAGCCGCGCGAGCTGGACCTGCCGCTGATCGAGGCGTACCTGGCCAGGCGGGCGCTGGACTACCTGGTGGGGTTCACGCTGTCGCCGGTGCTGTGGCGCAAGCTGCCGGGCAGCCGCTCGGCGGGCCGCGTGCAGTCCGTGGCGCTGCGTCTGGTGTGCGAGCGCGAGGCGGAGATCGAGGCGTTCCGGCCGCGCGAGTACTGGACGGTGGAGGCGCACATGGCCACGCCGGCGGGCGCGCCGTTCCTGGCCCGGCTGACGCACCTGGACGGGCGCAGGCTCGACCAGTTCGACCTGAACGCCGAGGCGCTGGCGCTGGCGGCCAAGGCGCAGGTCGAGGCGGGCGGCTTCTCTGTGCTGAGCGTGGAGCGGCGCAGGGTCAAGCGGCATCCGCCGGCGCCGTTCACCACCTCGACGTTGCAGCAGGAGGCGAGCCGCAAGCTCGGCATGGGCGCGCAGGCGGCGATGCGCGCGGCGCAGCAGCTCTACGAGGGCATCGAGCTGGGCGGCGAGACCACGGGCCTCATCACCTACATGCGCACCGACGGCGTCTCGATGGCGCGCGAGGCGATCGACTCGATCCGCGAGCACGTGGACCAGGCGTTCGGCGACCGCTACCGCCCCTCGACGCCGCGCGAGTACCACGCCAAGGCGAAGAACGCCCAGGAGGCTCACGAGGCGGTGCGTCCGACCGACGTGTCGCGCACGCCGGACGAGATGGCGCGCTACCTCAACGCGGAGCAGGCGCGGCTGTACGAGCTGGTGTGGAAGCGCGCGGTCGCCAGCCAGATGCAGTCGGCAGAGCTGGACCAGGTGATCGTCGAGGTCGCCGACCCCACAAAGCCGGCGGGGCCGAAACTGCGGGCCAACGGCTCGATCATCGCGTTCGACGGGTTCCTGCGGCTGTACCGCGAGGGCGTCGACGAGGGCGAGGAGGAGGAGAGCCGGATGCTGCCGCCGATGGCGGAGCGCGACCCCCTCGCCTGCCCCAGGGTGGACGCCACGCAGCACTTCACCCAACCGCCGCCGCGCTACTCCGAGGCCAGCCTCGTCAAGATGATGGAGGAGCTGGGCATCGGCCGGCCGTCGACGTACGCCTCGATCCTGACCGTGCTGCGCGACCGCAGCTACGTGCGCATGGAGAACAAGCGGTTCGTGCCGGAGGACCGTGGGCGGCTGGTCACGGCGTTCCTGGCGAGCTTCTTCGAGCGCTACGTGGACACCGGCTTCACCGCGGGGCTTGAGGAGCAGCTCGACGAGATCTCCGACGGCACGGCGCAGTGGCGCGCGGTGATGCACGCGTTCTGGGACGATTTCTCCAAGGCCGTGGAGCAGACGCGCGAGCTGAAGATCTCCGACGTCATCGACGCGCTGGACGGCGACCTCGGCGAGCACTTCTTCCCGGCGCGCGCCGACGGCAGCGACCCGCGGCTGTGCCCGGCGTGCCATGCGGGGCGGCTCGGGCTCAAGCTCGGGCGGCACGGCTCGTTCATCGGCTGCTCGAACTATCCCGGGTGCCAGTATACGCGGCGCCTGGCGATCGAGGGCGGCGAGGGCGACGGCGAGACCCTGAAGGAGGGCCTGCGCGAGCTGGGGCCGAACCCGGAGGGCGGGCAGATGGTCACGGTTCGCCGCGGTCCTTACGGGCTGTACGTGCAGCAGGGCGAGGCGGACCCCGAGGACAAGAAGGTCAAGCCGCGGCGGACCTCGCTGCCGAAGGGCATGGACGGCGACGCGATGACGCTGGAGCAGGCGCTGGGCCTGCTGTCGCTGCCGCGCTTCGTCGGCACGCACCCGGAGCTGGGCGAGCCGATCGAGGCGGGGATCGGGCGGTTCGGGCCGTTCGTGAAGATGGGGGCGATCTTCGGCTCGCTCGACAAGGACGACGACGTGCTCGCGGTGGGGCTGAACCGGGCGGTGGACGTGCTGGCGCGCAAGCTGGCCAGCGTGCGCGCGCTGGGCGAGCACCCGAAGGACCGCGCCCCGGTGATGGTGAAGAAGGGGCGGTTCGGGCCGTACATCCAGCACAACGCGGTGGTCGCCAACGTGCCGCGCGGCGTGGAGATGGACGACGTCACGCTGGAGGACGCGGTGGCGCTGCTGGCGGAGCGGGGCAAGCCGCTCAAGGCGAAGCCGGGCGCGCGCAAGGCCAAGCCGGCGGCAAAGGCGGGCGCGAAGAAGGCGAAGACGGCGGCAGAGCCCGTGACGGAGCCGACGGGCGCGGAGAAGAAGCCCGCGGCGAAGGCGGCAGGCAAGTCCGGAGCGAAGACAAAGGCGGGCGCAAAGGCGAAGCCGGGCAAGAAGGGCACGGTTGGGAAGCCGAAGGCCGGGGCGGCAAAGGCCAAGGCCGCGAAACCGGCGACGGGAACGGCGGCCGGGCCGGGCGAGGCGGGCTGAGATGGCGCGGACTCCGGCATCCGGCGAGGACGAGGCGGGTGGGCCGACGCCGGGCTGGAGCGACTCGCCGGCGGAGGGCGACGCTCCCGATCCGCGTGCGCACGGCAATCCGACAGGGTCGCGCGCGGAGGACGAGCGTGGCGAGCAGGCGGCCGGGCTGCGGATGATGCTGGACGCGGCTGGGCCGGACGGCGCCGGGCCTGACCCGTCGGGTGCGGGCAGGCGCGGCGCGGCAGGGCTGCCGTCGCGCGAGGCGGTCAGGCGGTTCATCCGCGAGAGCCCGGGGCGGGTTGGCAAGCGCGAGATCTCGCGCGAGTTCGGGCTCGGGCCGGAGCATCGCGCGGCCTTGCGCGAGATGCTGCGCGACCTGGCGGAGAGCGGCGCGGTGGCGCCGGCCGGGCACCGCCGGTTCACGCCTCCCGGTCGGCTGCCGGACGCGATGGTCGTGCTGGTGACCGGGACGGACCCGGACGGCGACGCGGTGGCGCGCCCGCTGGACTGGCAGGGCGACGGGCCGCCGCCGCTGGTGCTGATGGCGGCGGAGGAGCGCGGACGGCCGGCCCTGGCGCCGGGCGAGCGGGTGCTGGCGCGGCTGAAGCCGATCGGCCAGGGGCGCTACGAGGGGCGCACGCTGAAGCGGCTGAGCGAGGCGCCGGCGCGGGTGCTCGGCGTGTTCAAGGCGGGCGGCCACGATTCCGGCAGCGAGGAAGGCGCGGGCGAGCGCGACCGGCGCGGGCGCGGGCGCTTCGTGCGCCGCGGCACCGGGATCGCCGCGGCGCCGGGCGAGGGGCGGCTGATCCCCACCGACCGGCGCTCCAAGGCGGAGTGGCGCATCCCCGCGGGCGAGACCGAGGGCGCGGAGCACGACGAGATCGTGCTGGCGCAACCGCTGCCATCGACCGGATACGGGCTGAAGACGGCGCGCGTGGTCGAGCGGCTCGGGCGAATGGGCGACGCGCGCTCGGTCAGCCTGATCTGCGTGCACACCCACGGCATCCCGACCGAGTTCGATCCTGCGTCGGTGGCGGAGGCGGAGGCGGCGCGCGCGGTACCGCTGGGCGAGCGCACCGACCTGCGCGACGTGGCGCTGGTCACGATCGACGGCGAGGACGCGCGTGACTTCGACGACGCCGTGTTCGCCGAGCCCGACGTGGCGCGGGACGGCGAGGCGGCGAACCTGGGCGGGCACCGTCTGATCGTGGCGATCGCGGACGTGGCGCACTACGTCCGGCCGGGCTCGGCGCTGGACCGGGATGCGCGCAGGCGTGGCAACTCGGTGTATTTCCCGGACCGCGTGGTGCCGATGCTGCCGGAGGCGCTGTCGAACGGCTGGTGCTCGCTGCGGCCGGCCGAGGAGCGGGGCTGCCTGTTCGTCGAGATGCGGGTGGACGCCAGCGGGCGCAAGCTGTCGCACCGGTTCGGGCGCGGGCTGATGCGCTCCGCGGCACGGCTGACCTACACGCAGGTGCAGGCGCTGCACGATCGTGAAGCCGGCGCCGGGATGGCCGAGCCGCCGCTCGTCGAGCAGTCGGTGCTGGACGGCGCGCCGCCGGTGCCGGACGGGCTGGTCGGCGCGCTGTACGCCGCGTTCCGGGCGCTGCTGGGCGCGCGCCAGGCGAGGGGCACGCTCGACCTCGACCTGCCGGAGCGCAAGGTGGTGCTGGACGAGGCGGGGCAGGTCTGCGCAATCGCGCCGCGGCCCCGGCTGGACAGCCACCGGCTGATCGAGGAGTTCATGGTGCTCGCCAACGTGGCGGCGGCCGAGGAGCTGGAGCGTCGGCACCGGCCCTGCATGTACCGGGTGCACGCGCCGCCGTCCGACGAGAAGATGGAGGCGCTGCGGGCGTTCCTGCGCAGCTTCGACATCGCGCTGCCGCCGACCGGTGAGCTGCGGCCGCGTGACCTCGACCAGGTGCTGCGCGAGGTGGCCGGCACCGAGCACGCGCCGCTGGTCAACGAGGTGATGCTGCGCAGCCAGAGCCAGGCGGCGTACGACCCGGACAACATCGGGCATTTCGGCCTGTCCCTGGGGCGATACGCGCATTTCACCAGCCCGATCCGGCGCTACGCCGACCTGCTGGTGCACCGCGCGCTGGTGTCGGGGATGCGCTCGGGTGACGGGGCGCTGCCGCACGACGGCGAGGGCAGCGCGTCGGAGTACCCCGACATCGCGGAGCAGATCACCGGGACGGAGCGGCGGGCGGCACTGGCGGAGCGCGAGGCCGTGGACCGTTACCTTTCTGCCTACATGGCGGACAAAGTGGGCGCGGTGTTCGCGGCGCGCATTTCCGGTGTTGCGCGCTTCGGGCTGTTCGTCACACTGGACGACAGCGGGGCCAGTGGCCTGGTGCCGCTCAAATCCCTCCCGGACGACTACTGGATGCACGACGAGACGACCCAGTCCCTGGTCGGCCGCTCCACCCGCCTCGTGTTCCATCTGGCACAGGCGGTCGAGGTGCGGCTGTCCGAAGCGACGCCGGTGACCGGCGGCCTGCTGTTCGGGATGCTGACCGGATCTGGCGGCGCCCGTCGCGACGGCGAGGGGAGCCGGCCCCGCCGCAGGTGAGCGACCGCCGCCTGCCCTTCCGCCCGGTCCGTTGCGGACCCCACGCCTGCTCGCCCTCTCGCGACCACGCCTCATGCCGCAGGGCGAGGCCCACGCTGGCGGGGATGGTGGCGCTGGGACTGGCCGTCGCGACGCTGCTTCGGGCGCCCTCGTCCGTCCAGGCGCGCGGCGCGGCGGGCCACGACATCGCGATGCCGCAGGACGTGGACGCCGGCGGGGCCGGTGCGATCGGCATCGGCACCGTGGGCCTGGCTCCTGTCGAGCCGGATGGCGCCGGGAGCGCTCCCCTGCGCGTCGGCGGGCTGCGCCGCGAGCGAGCGCGCGGGGCGGGTCAGCGTGACGCCGACCCGCGCGCGGCGGAGACCATCGAGACGACCGGCCATCCGGTGCGCCCGCCGGCCGTCCGGCCGGGACCGGCCGGAGCCGATCCGTCCCCGTCAGGACGTTCCTCCGCAGCGGAGCAGGAGGCGATGCCCGCGGACGGACGTGACTCCCCCGCGCCGGCGTTCGATGCCGCGCTGGAGGCACAGGTGATCGGCACCGCGCTGGCGTTCATCGCGCCGCGCTCGCTGGAGCCGACCACCGTGCCGGGCCTCGCGCTCTGGGGGTTGCAGGGCCTGGCGACGCTCGACCCGTCGCTGCGGCTGCGCACCGGCGGCAGGACCATCCGTCTCGACCTCGGGCCAGCGCACGAGCGGCCTGCGGCATCCACAGGCGGCGCCGCTGCGGCGGAGAGCGGGGCCGGCCCCGACGCCGCAGCGACGTCTGGACCAGCGGGTGGCGGCGCAGCGGGTGGCGGCGCGCGGGGTGAGCCGGGCAGCGCGTCGGCGTCCGGCGCGCCCGTGGCCGGCGGCGCGACGGGCGACGTGTTCGCACGCCCGTTCCCGCCCGATGCGGACGCCGCGGCGTGGGCCGCCGCCGCCGCCGCCGCGATGGGCTGGGCCTGGGACCGGTCGGCCGCGATCCGCGAGGCGGGAGCGGCTGCGCCGCTGCAGGGCTTCTTCGACGAGATCTTCTCCCACCTCGACCCCTACTCCCGCTACGTGCCGCCGGCGGGCGCGGAGCACGTGCGCGACCGGCTGGCGGGGCAGGTCGGCGTGGGTGTGGAGCTGGCGCGGCTCGGCGCGAACCTGGTGCTGGCCACGGTGGCGGCGAACGGGCCGGCGGCGGAGGCCGGGCTGCGCGCGGGCGAGCGGCTGCTGGCCGTGGACGGCGTGCCGACGCAGGGCGCCGCGCCGGAGGCGGTGGCGCGGAGCCTGGTCGGCGAGGACGAGAGCACCGTGCGCCTGCGCGTGGCCGGGCCCGACGGGCGCGCGCGCACCCTGGCGCTGCGGCGCGCGGTGGTGCCGCCGGAGACGGTGTTCGCGGAACGGCGGCGCGGCGCGCGCGGCGCGCTGCTGGTGCTGCGCATCACCGCGTTCACCGCCGACACCGCGCAGCGGCTCAGCCAGGAGCTGGAGGCGGGGCTGGACCCGCGCGTCGCCGGCGTGGTGATCGACCTGCGCGGCGACCGAGGCGGCCTGCTGCGCCAGGCGGTGACCGCGGTGGCGCTGCTGCTGGACCAGGGCGTGGTGGCGACCACGGTGGGGCGCGACCCGGACGCCTCGCGGGTGTGGCGGGTGCAGGGCGGCGACCTGGCCAACCGGCTGCCGATCGTGGTGCTGGTGGACGGGCGCACCGCGTCGGCGGCGGAGATCATGGCGGCGGCGCTCGCGGACCAGCGCCGGGCCGTGGTGGTGGGGAGTGCCACCACCGGCAAGGGCGTGGTGCAGACGCTGACCGAGCTGCCCGACGGCGGCGAGCTGTTCGTCACCTGGAGCCGGGTGCTGGCGCCGCGCGGCTGGCCGCTGCAGGGGCTCGGCGTGCTGCCGCAGCTCTGCACGAGCCTCGGGGCGGAGGCCACGGCACGACAGCTCCGGGACCTGGACGCGGGCGTGCAGGACCTCGCGGGCGCGCTGGCGCGGTGGCGGGCGGCACGGGCGCCGCTCGACGCGCACGCGGTGGCGGAGATGCGCGGCGCCTGCCCGGCGGAAGAGGGGCGCGACAGCGACCTGGACACGGCGCGGGCGCTGCTGGACCACCCGAAGGCCTACGCGGCGGCGCTGCTGCCGGCGGAGGGCGGAGGGCGCTGAGGAAGCAGGCAAGGCTGGGCTCTGCCCAGACCCGCCAGGGGGGAAGCCCCCCCTGGACCCGCTTTACTTAAGTATTGGATTCCAAAGGCGAGCCTTTGGCGGAGTTTGAGGCAGAGCCTCAACCTTGCTTCCTGCCGCTTGACCCGGGGCCGCACGGCCATCATGGTGCGCCCCCCGAACCGCGGCAGCCCCGCGGCTGTCGCGCGTGTGGAGTGCATCATGGCGAAGTCCAACACCATCCAGATCCGGCTCGTCTCCACGGCCGACACCGGGTACTTCTACGTCACCAAGAAGAACGCCCGTGCGCAGACCGGCAAGATGGAGCTGCGCAAGTACGACCCTGTCGTGCGCAAGCACGTCGCGTTCAAGGAAGCCAAGATCAAGTAATTCGGCGGCGGACCTTCCGATGGTTCGCCGCGCGTTTGCTTCCGGCTCGTCGCTCCCGGCCTTCGCCAAGCGACCGGGTCGCCTCGCCTAGCGCGGGTTAAACTGCGCGCCGCCGAACATGTTCTCGCGCATCTGGTCGGTGACCGGGCCGCTGCGCCGCTGGTCGGCGAGCACGGCCATGCCGCGCTGCACCGCGGGCCTGGCGGCGATCGCGTCGTGCCAGCGCTTGACGGCGGGATAGTCGCCGAGGTCGACGCCGCGCTTCTCTGACCCGGTGATCCAGGGGAAGGTCGCGATGTCGGCGATGCCGTATTCCTCGCCGGCCAGGAACTCGTTGTCCGACAGACGCTTCTCCAGGACGCGGTGCAGGCGGCGGACCTCGTTGCTGTAGCGCTCCACAGCGTAGGGCAGGCGCTCCGGCGCGTAAGTGGCGAAGTGGTTGTACTGACCAAACATCGGCCCGACCCCGCCCATTTGGAACATCAGCCACTGCAGCGCCGTGTAGCGGAGCGCGGGGTCGGCGGGCAGCAGGCGGCCGGACTTCTCCGCCAGGTAGACCAGGATCGCGCCCGACTCGAACAAGGTCAGCGCGTGGCCGCCGGGCCCGTCGCTGTCCACGATCGCGGGGATGCGGTGGTTGGGCGTGATCGCCAGGAAGGCGGGGCTGAACTGCTCGCCGGTGCCGATGTTGACCGGCACCACACGGTACTCGAGGCCGAGTTCCTCCAGCGCGATGTGCACCTTCTGGCCGTTGGGCGTGGGCCAGCTCCACAGCTCGATCATCCGCTATCCTCCTGGGTGGGCGTCGGGCCGGGGCGCAGGCTCCCGGCACAAGGCATGTGGGCACAACATTTCGTTCACCAGAACGTGGCACGGTCACGCGTTCACAGAAGCGCGCGCAATGACCACCGGTTTCGACGGCCTCACGACGACCTCCGCCACCGACCCGGGGCGGAGCCTGCACGGCCCGGGGCGGAGCTTCGCCGATCCCGGGCGGGCAAACCCCGATTCGGGGCGGGGCAGCCCTGTTCCTGGGCGGCGCCGTGCCGCGACGCAGCAGGACTGGATGCTGTTCCAGCCCCGCCTTGCCCTGCAGGGCGGGCGGCTGCTCGCGGTGGAGGCGGCGACCCGCACGCCGCCGGCGCAGGCGGGACGCGTCGCGCCGGGCGGCGTCGCGGCCGCGCTGGGCTGCGACGGGACGCAGGGCGGCAGGGCGGCGCGGGTGGCCGCGTGGCGGATCGAGACGGCCTGCGCCGAGGTCGCGAGCTGGCGCGACACCCGCGTGCGGCTGAGCGTCGCCGTGCCCGCGGAGCTGCACCCCGACACGCTGCTGTCGCTGCTCGGCGAGACCGGCGGCGCGGCGGCCTGGGAGCATCTGGAGCTGGCCTGCCCGGAAGGCTGGCTGTGCGCCCTGGACGGGGACGGCGTGCTGGCGCTGGCCGCCGTCAGCGACCTCGGCGTGGAGCTGTCGGTGGAGGATTTCGGCGAGGCCAGCGCCAGCCTCGCGCTGCTGCGCCGCCTGCCGCTCGGCGTGGTGCGGCTGCACGCCTCGCTGGCCCGCGACCTGGAGCGGGGCGCCGAGGACCGGGCGGTGCTGCGCGCGATCGTGGGGGCGGCGCACGCGATCGGGCTGCGCGTGGCGGCCACCGGCGTGGACACGCTGCGGCAGAGCGACCTGCTGTGCGGGCTCGGCTGCGACGAGGGCGTCGGCACGGCGCTCAGCCCGCCGGTGCCGGCGGGCCAACTCGGGCGCTGGATCGGCGGCGCGCGGATGGACGGCACGATGCGCGCGCCGGACCGCGGGGAGCGGATGGGCGAGGCGGGGGCGGCGTGACAGCGGCAAGGCAGCAAGCAAGGCTGGGCTCTGCCCAGACCCGCCAGGGGGGAAGCCCCCCCTGGCCCGGCTTCTTTTAAGTAGTGGATTCCAAAGGCGAGCCTTTGGCGGAGTTTGAGGCAGAGCCTCAACCTTGCTTGCCGCGACGTAACTTGCGGCAGGCCGGCGTCTGCGCCAGCGTCGCGCCGTGATGATCCCCGACGCCCGGCTCCCGACGCATACGCCCGATCCGGAGGCGGCGCCGCTCCCCGCCAGCGTGGAGCCCGGCGGCGCTGCCGCGCCTCGGCCCGGCTCACCGGCTGCCGTGCGCGCGCGGGCGCGCGATGCGGCGATCGCCGGCAGCATCCTGCGCCTTGTCGCAGAGCGCGGCCCCGCGCGCTCGATCTGCCCCTCCGAGGCGGCGCGCGAGGTGGCGTCCGCCGAGGGGCTGGCGGAGTGGCACGGGCTGATGGGCAACGTCCGCAAAATCGCCGGCCGGCTGCAGGCCGAGGGCCGGCTGGAGATCCTGCGCAAGGGCCGGCCCGCGCCGGCCGACGTGCGCGGGGTGATCCGCCTGCGCCAGCCGGCGCCCCCTGCGCCACACCTCGATCCCGGGCCGCACGCCGCCGCGGCCGACCCCGTTGAGCCGGCCGTCGTGGTGTGAGCGTGCTGGGCTGGCTGCTCGGCCTGGCGTTGCCGCTGTGCGCGACCCCTGGCGCCCAGGGCCTGTCGGCACTGGCGGCGCCGGCGTCGCTGCGCGCGATCGTTCGCCCCGGCTCGTCCAACCACGCGCTCGCGGCGCCGGCCGGGTTCGACCCGACGCCCGACATCGTCACGCACGCCTACCCGCTGCCGGCCGCTGCCCTGCTCGCGGCGATGGATGCGGTGGCAGCGGCGCAGCCAAGGGTGTTCGCGTCGCCGGGCCAGCCCGACGCACCGTGGCGCCGCGACTACGTGGCGCGCAGCCGGGTGTTCAACTTCCCCGACTTGGTCGCGGTCGAAGTCCTGCCCGGCGACGGCGCAAGCGGCCTCGTGCTGTGGTCGCGCAGCGTCTACGGGCGCTCCGACCTCGGCGTGAACCGCGCGCGGCTGGCCGCCTGGCTGGCGGCGCTCGACGCGCGGCTTGGGTCCGCCCCCTCCCCTGCTGACCGGAGTTCCCCCTGATGCGCGGCCTTGGCCCGTTCCTTCGCGATGCCTGGTTCCTGTCCAGGCCGTATTTCCGGTCCGAGGAGAAACGGTCCGCGTGGGCGCTGCTGATCGTGATCGTAGCGATGAACCTGGCGATGGTGGGGATGCTTGTCGTCCTGAGCTACTGGAACAACGCGTGGATGAACACGTTTCAGACCAAGGACTGGAACGAGTTCCTGTCGCTGCTCTTCACCTACAGCCACACCGAGGGCGGCCTTGTGATGCCCGGGTTCGTCTACATTGCGACAGTCTACATCACGATCGCCGTCTACGCCCGCTACCTCCAGCAGGGGCTGAGCATACGCTGGCGCCGCTGGATGACCTCGCGCTTCCTCGACGAGTGGCTGTCGGATCAGGCGTATTATCGGATCAACCTGCGCAATACCGGCCTGGGCGTCAGCGACGGGACCGACAACCCGGACCAGCGCGTATCCGAGGATGTGCGCGACTTCGTGTCCAGCACCCTCTCCCTGGGCATCGACCTGCTGTCCAATGTGGTCACGATCTTCAGTTTCATGGGCGTGCTGTGGGGCCTGTCCGGGCCGATCACGTTGCTGGGCATCACCATCCCGGCCTACCTGGTGTGGATCGCGGTGATCTACGCCGTGCTCGGCACCGTGGTGACGCATTTCATCGGGCGTCCTTTGGCGATGCTCAACTTCGCGCAGCAGAAATTCGAGGCGAACTTCCGCTTCGGGCTGGTGCGGGTCCGCGAGAACACCGAGGGCGTGGCACTCTACGGCGGCGAGGCGGAGGAGAAGTCGGGGCTGCTCGCGCGCTTCTCCGACATCTACGCGAACTTCTACGCGATCATGAGGCGCACCAAGCTGCTCAACTCGGTGGTGATCGGGTATTCGCAGGTGTCCGGCATCTTCCCGATCGTCGTGATGGCGCCGCGCCTGTTCTTCGGCACGCTCACGCTCGGCGCGTTGTTCCAGACGGTGGGCGCGTTCTCGCGTGTGCAAGGCGCCCTGTCGTGGGTCATCGAGTCCTACTCGTCACTGGCGGAATACCGCGCCACCACCGAGCGTCTCGCCACCTTCGGCCGCGCCATCGAGAGCGCCCGGGCCAGCGCGGCACTCGGCCGCAGCGCAGGCGTGTCGGAGGCAGCCTCCGCCAGCCCCGACCTCGTGCTCGACGACGTCACGCTGTCGCTGCCGGACGGGTCCACGCTGCTTGACCACGTGCACCTCGACTTCCCGCGCGGCCGCAACACCGTAATCAGCGGGCGTTCCGGCACCGGCAAGTCCACCCTGTTCCGCGCCATCGCCGGCATCTGGCCGTTCGCGCAGGGCACGATCCGTCGGCCGTCCGGCACGTCGCTGTTCCTGCCGCAGCGGCCATACATCCCGCTCGGCACGCTGCGTCACGCGGTGTGCTACCCGGCGGCGCCCGGTGACTACGACCAGGCGCGTGTGGAGGCGGCGCTGCGCGATGCCGGGCTCGGCGTGCTGGTGGGCGCGCTCGACGACGACGCGCCCTGGGGGCAGAGGCTGTCGGGCGGCGAGCAGCAGCGCCTGGCGGTGGCGCGCGCACTCCTGCTGCGCCCGGACTGGCTGTTCCTCGACGAGGCGACCGCGAACCTCGATCCGGAGTCCGAGGCGGCGCTGCTGCACACCCTGCGCGAGCGGCTGCCAGGCACCACGATGGTCTCGATCACCCACGGGCCGGGTGCCAGCGAGGCCAATGACCGGATCGTGCGGTTCAGCCGGGAGGCCGGGGGCGAGGGCCGGCTGGAGGACGCTGCCACCGCCTGAGCGGGTGGCCGGGTTGACGCCACGCCGGATACGGCACCAGCCTGGAACACTGAGCTGAGAGAAAGCAAGGCTGGGCTCTGCCCAGACCCGCCAAAGGCCAAGGCCTCTGGACACCGATTTACTTAAGTAGTGGTTTCCAAAGGCGAGCCTTTGGCGGAGTTTGAGGCGGAGCCTCAACCTTGCTTGCCTCACCGGTCACACCAGACAACTGTCAGGACCGGCATGGCCTGCGTCCCGTCAGGCGAGCGCCGCCAACGCCCCGAGCAGCAGCACGGCGCGCGGCGGGATCAGCGTGTCGTCATGGTTGCGCCCTTCGGTGGCGAGAACCACCGCCGACGTGGCCGCGAGGATCAGGCCGCCCCAGCCGCGCGTGCGATTGGACACCAGCAGGGTGGCGCCGCCCAGCTCCAGCGCGCCGACCACCTGCCGCGCCTGGTCGGACCAGCCCCAGCTGTGGAACAGCGCGCGCTGCGGGCCGAAGCCGGCCAGCTTGGTGGCACCGGCGAGGCCGAAGCCCAGGCCGAGCAGCGAGAACAGGAGCGGCGTGGAGCGTTGCGACATCGGGGCAGGTCCTAGCGGGCAGCGCGGGGCAGCAGCGCGGTGGCAGCCGCGAGCAGCAGGGCGAAGCGGGGCGTGGCGTGGCGGGACTCGCCGTGGCGCAGCTCCTCGCTGAGCACCGCGGCGCTGGCGGCGATCAGCAGGGCGCTGCCGAGCACGCGGGTGGCGCGCGGCGCCACCAGCAGGCCGCCGACGATCTCGGCGGTGCCCAGCATCCGCATCTGGTCCTCGGTCCAGCCCCAGTTGCGGAACATGCCGTCGTAGCCGCGCTGCGAGAACACCTTGTCGGTGCCCGCGACCGCGAAGCCGAGGCCGAGGAGGGAAAACCAGAGGGAGTTCTTGCGCTGTGCCATGGGCCGGAAACGCACGCGGGCGGAGCGTGTTCCCCAAGGCGAAGCAGGCAAGGCTGGGCTCTGCCCAGACCCGCCAGGGGCGAGCCGCCCCTGGACCGGCCTGACTTAAGGGAAGCCGGTGCAGAGGGGCTCCCCCTGGCGGAGTTTGAGGCAGAGCCTCAACCTTGCTTTCCTACTGCTCGCTCAGGATGCACAGCACGTCCACCCCGTAGCGCTCGAGCTTCGATGCCCCGACTCCCTTGATCCGGCTCATCTCGTCGAGCGTGGTGGGCCGCACGGCGACGATGTCGCGCAGCACGCTGTCCGCGAAGATGACGTAGGGCGGCAGCGACTGGCTGCGCGCCTGCTCCAGCCGCCAGGCGCGCAGGGCGGCGAACGGTCCGTTCTCGCCTGCGTCGCCAAAGGCGCGAGGCCTCTCCGCGACACCACCCGCACCGACGCCTGCGCCGGCACGGCGGCTGCGGCGGTCGTCGCGCTCCTCGCGCTCCAGCTCGCGGTCGCGGAGCAGGTCTTCCTCGCGCAGCATCACCTTGGCCTCGCCGCGCAGGATCGGGCGGGCGGTGTCTGGCTCCAGCGACAAGGTGGCGTATTCGCCGCTCTCTGTGCGCAGCGCGCCGCGGGCGATGAGCTGGCGGATCACGCCACGCCAGAAGCCCCGGGACTCGTCCGCGCCGATGCCGAACAGCGGCAGCTTGTCGTGGCCATAGCGCTTGATGGCGTCAGTCTCGCGGCCACGCAGCACGCTGACGATGTGCAACGCGCCGAAGCGCTGGCCGGTGCGGTACACCGCGGACAGCGCCTTGCGGGCAGCGTCGGTGCCATCGAACAGCTTGACGGGGTTGCGGCAGTTGTCGCAGTGGCCGCAGTCGCCGGCCAGCGCCTCGCCGAAGCAGCCGAGCAGCGCGCGGGTGCGGCAGGCGGTGGTCTCGGATAGCGAGATCATCGACTCCAGGCGGGCGCGCATGACGTTGCGCTGCTGCTCCGGCGCCTGCGACTGCGCGAGCCAGTGCCGCGCGCGGGCGATGTCCTCGCCGCCGTAGAGCAGCAGGGTGTCGGCGCGCTCGCCGTCGCGCCCGGCGCGGCCGATCTGCTGGTAATAGGACTCCGGGCTGTCCGGCATGTCGAGGTGGGCGACGAAGCGCACGTCGGGCCGGTCGATGCCCATGCCGAACGCGATGGTGGCGCAGATCACCACCGGCTCGCCGGAGCGGAACCGGGTCAGGCCGGCGCGCTTCTCGATCGGCGACAGGCCGGCGTGGAACGGGATCGCGACGCGGCCGTCCTGCGCGAGGCGGGCTGCGGTGCGTTCGGTCTTGTTGCGGCTGCCGCAGTAGACGATGCCGGCCTGGCCCTTGTGGCGGTTGAGGAAGCCGGCGAGCTGCTGGGTCTCCGACGCCTTGGCGTGGGCGGCGATGTGCAGGTTGTCGCGGTGGAAGCTGGCGGCGAACACCGCGGCGTCGGTCATGTCGAGGTTGGCGAGGATGTCGGCGCGGGTGCGCGGGTCCGCCGTCGCGGTCAGCGCCACGCGGGGCACGCCGGGGAAGCGCTGCCGCAGCCCGGCGAGCGCGCGGTACTCGGGGCGGAACTCGTGGCCCCAGGCAGAGACGCAGTGCGCCTCGTCGATCGCGACCAGGGCGACCTCGATGCGCGACAGGCGATCGAGCGTTGCGCCGGACAGCAGGCGCTCGGGGGAGACGTAGAGCAGGTCAAGCGTGCCGTCGGCCAGCGCGCGGGAGGTGTCGCGCGCCTCGTCGGGGTCGAGTTCGGAGTGCAGGGCGCCGGCGCGGACGCCGAGCTGGCGCAGGGCGGCGACCTGGTCGTCCATCAGCGCGATCAGCGGGGAGATGACGACGGCGGTGCCCTCGCGGCACAGGGCGGGGACCTGGTAGCAGACGGACTTGCCACCGCCGGTGGGCATCAGCACCAGGGCGTCGCCGCCGCCGGTGACGTGCATCACCGCGTCGCGCTGCAGGCCGCGGAAGGCGGGGAAGCCGAACACGCGGGCGAGCACGGAGTTCGGATCGCGGGCGGGGCTCGGCTGGAAGGCGGGGGCGCTCATGCCCGCATCATCGCAGGCGGAAGGCGCCGGGGACAGGGCTCATGGCGGGCTACGGGCAGGACTGGGCTCTCCCGGGCCCGCCCGCCAGCCGCCATCAAAGCCACTTCTTTTAAAGAAGGCATTCCAAAGGCCCAGCCTTTGGCGGAGTTTGAGGCAGAGCCTCAACCTTGCTTGCTACTTGGCCATCAGCGGCCGATGTCGATCTCCACCCGGCGGCTCGCGACGCCGGGCGTCGCCTGCGGATCGTTGTCGTAGGGCGCGCGCTGGATGCGGGTGCCGTTCACGCCGATGCTCGTCAGCACAGCCGAGACGGCGTCCACGCGCTGGCGAGCCAGCTCTCTGGAGCTTGCGGTACCCACTCCCTTGGTGTTGGCGAACCCGCCCAGGATCACCGGGTCGGATGGGTGGGCGTTGGCGACGCGGGCCGCCTCCACGATCGTGGTGTGCGCGGGGTCGTCGATCCGCGCGGAAGCGTCGGCAAAGAACACGTTGTAGGTGGGCGGCGACGAACGGAGCAGGGAGCAGCCCGCGAGCAAGGCTGCGGCGGCGGACGCGGTCAGGAGAACGGCGGCACGGCGCATGGGCAATCTCCTGGGACGAACGCCGCTTTCGTGCTCCGGCCCCGCTGGAGCGTCAACCTCGGCTGACCCGCGAGACAGGAAGGCCGGGGCTCTACCCTGGACCCGCCAGGGGCGAGCCGCCCCTGGACCGGCTTTTCTTAAATATTGGATTCCAAAGGCGAGCCTTTGGCGGAGTTTGAGGCAGAGCCTCAACCTTGCTTGCCTGACCGACTATACTCAGAGGCCGCCGCTGTCACAGCTCCTTGGCGCTGGTCACGACGCGCGACAGCATCCCGTAGGCGATGGCCTCCTCGGCGCCCATCCAGTAGTTGCGGTCGGTGTCCTTGACGATCCTCTCGTAGGTCTGCCCGGTCTCGCGCGCGATCAGGCGGTTGAGGCGCTCGCGCATCTTCACGATCTCCTGCGCCTCGATCTTGATGTCGGTCGCAGGCCCGCGCACGCCGCCCATCGGCTGGTGCAGCAGAAAGCGGGTGTTGGGCAGGCAGTAGCGCCGCTCCTTCTGCCCGGCGAGGAAGATCAGCGCGCCGGCGCTGGCCACCCAGCCGGTGCCGATGACCCGCACCGGCGCCTCCGCGTCCACGAAGCGGATCATGTCGTGGATGGTGTCGCCGCTCTCGACGTGGCCGCCGGGCGAGTTGATGTAGACGTCGATCGGCTCGGCCGACGCACCCGCCAGCGCCAGCAGGCGGCCGGTGACATCGCGCGCCAGCCTGTCGTTGATCGCGCCGAACACCAGCACCTTGCGCTGGTTGAACAACCGCAGCTCCAGCTCGTTGACCGGCGAGGCCATCGTCTTGTTGTCGTCCGGCTCCTTCCTCTCCGGGCCCTGGGGCTCGGGGACGTCGGGCGAGTCCGGGTCGGGCGCGTCGGGGTCCTCGTCGTCGGAACGCACGCGCAACGCGGCGCGCTCGGCCTGGGTGGCCCAGCGCTGGGCCGGGCGGGGCTGGGTCGGGTGGGACGTCATGGGGCGATCTCCGTCAACTGCTGTGCAAAATGTGGCGTCGACCGGGGAAAGTCGAGGGTCCCGGGCCAAGGAAGCAAGGCCAGGGGCTCTGTCCCTGAACCCCGCCAAAGGCTCGCCTTTTGGAAACCCCGACCCGGGCCGGCGGCACGGCCCGCCGCGGTGTGCCACCGGCTTCATGTGTGCCCGTCCAGGGGCGCTGCCCCTGACGGGTTCCCGCCTTCAAGCAATGGGGCAGAGCCCTGGCCTTGCCTTGCCTCCGCCAGCGCCCCCGCGATGTGCGCCAGCAGGTCCTCCGCCAGCATCCCCTGCCCCGCCAGCGCGCCGGCCCGGCCGTGCAGCCACACCGCGGCGCAGGCGGCCTCGAAGCGCGCCATCCCCTGCCCCAGCAGCGACGCCGCGAGCCCGGCCAGCACGTCGCCCGAGCCGGCGGTGGCCAGCCACGGCGGCGCGCTGTCGTTGATCGCGACGCGGCCGTCGGGGCTGGCCACGATCGTGTCGCTGCCCTTGAGCAGCACCACGGCGCCGGTCAGCGCGGCGGCGGCGCGCACGGCGGCGACGCGGTCGGGGCCGATTGGTCCGAACACGCGGGCGAACTCGCCGGCGTGAGGGGTGAGGATCGCGGCGCCGCGCAGGCGCTCGGGGTGCCCGGCGCAGGCGGTCAGGGCGTCGGCGTCCACCACCACCTCGCGGCCCGCGGCGAGCAGATCCGGGAGCGCGCGGGCGGCCTCGTCGTGGCCGAGGCCCGGGCCGAATACCCAGGCGTTGCGGCGCGAATCCTCCAGGAGTGCCGCCAGAGGCTCCTCGCTCACGATCAGCCCGGGCTCGCCGGCCCGGTAGGTGGCGGCGCTGCCGCTCGCGGCCAGGGTGACGAGCCCGGCGCCGCCGCGCCGCGCGGCCCCGGCGGCGAGGCGCGCGGCCCCGGTCATCGCCGCGCCGCCGAGCACGGTGACGTGGCCGCGGGTGTACTTGTGGTCCTCGGCGCCGAGGACGGGGACGCGCCACAGGCCGGGGGCGTTGCGCCAGGCGCGCGGACCGCGGGCCAGCGCCTCGCCCAGGGCGGCGTCCGGCATCGCGATGTCGGCGACGCAGAGCGTGCCGCACAGCGCGCGGCCGGGCAGCAGCAGATGGCCGGGCTTGGCGCGCACGAAGGTCACGGTGCGCCACGCGGCGCGCACCCGGCCGCGCGCCAGGCCGGTGGCGCCATCGAGGCCACTGGGCACGTCGACGGCGAGCACGCGCGCAGCCGCCGCCAGCGTGTCCGACACCAGCGGGTCGAGGTCGCGCGACAGGCCGGCGCCGAATACCGCATCGATCACCAGCGCCGCACGCAGCGCCTCGCCCGGGACGAACGCCACGTCCGGGCCGTGCGGGCGTGCGTGCCAGCGCGCGGCGGCGCCGGAGGCGTCGGTGCCAGGCGCGGGCGGGGCCAGGAAGGCGACGCTCACCGGCCAGCCGGCGCGGGCCAGCAGCCGCGCTGCGACGGCGCCGTCGCCGCCGTTGTTGCCGGGACCGCACAGCACGAGCGTCGGGCACGGCCGCAGCGAGGCCATCGCGGTGCGGGCCACGGCGCGCCCGGCGGCCTGCATCAGCGAATCGAGGGCGACGCCATGGGCGGGGGCGAGGCGGTCGGCATGGCCCATCTGCTCCGGCGTGGGCAGGGCCAGGACGGACGCCGCATCGCCTTCGAGCGAGACTGGACCAGTCACGGCATCCTCCTGCGGGGGGTCACGGACGGCTTCGGCGGGCAGCGTATCACGGCGCGGCGCGGGTGCAGCCCCTTGGCCGGGATGGAGGGCCAGGGCAGGCTTGAGGCAACGGGCCTGTGTTCCGGGGGAGATGGCCGATGGCGCTGGTGGTCACGGTGGCCCAGCAGAAGGGCGGAGCCGGCAAGACGACGCTGGTCGCCAACTTGGCGGCGGCGTGGGCGGCGACGCGCCGGGTCGGCGTGCTCGACATCGACCCGCAGCGCTCGCTGGCGCGCTGGCACGCCCTGCGCGAGGCCCACGTCGCGCGCGAGGACCATGTCGCGCGCGAGCCTGGGCCGGGCACACGGAGCACAGGCGCGAGAGGCACGGGCGCGAGAGGCGCGGGTGCCGCCCGGGCGCAGGCGGGGGCGCAGGGCGCGGCGGGCGCGGGGCTGCGGCCGATCCTGTGCAGCGACGCGGCGGGCTGGAAGCTGGCGAACGAGCTGGACCGCATGGCGCGCGGCGTCGACATCATCCTGGTGGACAGCGCGCCACACATCGACACCGACGCGCGCCGCGCGATCCGTGCCGCCGCCCTGGTGCTGGTGCCGGTGCAGCCGAGCCTGCCGGACCTGTGGGCCGCGGAGGGCACGATGGCGCTGGCGGCGGCGGAGAAGCGGCCGGCGCGCCTGGTGATGAACCGCGCGCCCGCGCGCTCGCGGCTGCGCAGCGCGGTGGAGGCGGAGGCGGCGCGTCGGGGATGGGCGATGCTGACCCCGGCGCTGGGCAGCCGCTCCGCCTATGCGCAGGCGTTCGCGCAGGGTATGGGCGTGAGCGAGACCAGCCCGCGCTCCGCAGCCTGCGTCGAGCTGCTGGCGCTGGTCGCCGCGATCGAGGAGATGCTGCCGTGACCCCTGTGATGTCGCCGACGCTCTGGGGCGCGGTGCTCGCCGTCCACCTGATCGCCATGGCCGCCTGGGTGGGCGGGATGGTCTATGCGCTGCTGGTGGTGCGCCCGTCGCTGGCGGTGCTCGACACGGCGCCGCGGATGCAGGTGCACCTGCTCACGCTCAAGCGGTTCTTCCTGATCGTGTGGCACGCGGTGGCGCTGTCGATCCTGACGGGCTACGCGATGATCGTGTTCGCGTATGGCGGCTTCGCGCACCTGCACTGGTCGATCAACGTGATGAACCTCCTCGGCCTGGTGATGACGGCGGTGTTCCTGTTCCTGTTCTTCGGCCCCTACCGCAAGCTGCGCCGCGCGATCCGGCCGAGCCCGGAGCTGCTGGCACGGGTGCGTCTGCTAGTCACGGTGAACCTGGTGCTGGGGCTGGCGATCATCGTGGTCGCCTCGGTGGGCGCCGGGCTGCCGGCGATCGGCCAGTAGGCGGCGCTGCTCGACACTATCGGCGTGTGCCCAGGGCCGGGTGATCACGAGAAGCTCGACCGGTCCTGCCCATCGGCTTCGAGCATCTTCAGCTCACGCGCTGGCGGTAATGATAGTGGTAGGACTCGCCAAATCCCAGGTCGGCATACAGGTGGCGCGCCGCCTCGTTGTGCTCGTTCACCTGGAGGTATGCCTCCGTCGCCCCGATCCGCCGCCCCCAGGAAAGCAGCGCCTGCGTGATCGAGCGTCCATGGCCACGCCTGCGTTGCTCCTGAGCGACGATGACATCGAAGATGCCGATCATGCCGCGTTCGTACACGCCGCGACCGAACGCGACCGGTTCCCCGCCCTCTCGCACCGTTGCGAAGGCGGCAGGCAAGGCGATCTTGGAGATCATGGCGTCGTGCAGTGAGTGATGCGTGCTGTTGATGGCCGCTGCCAGCGCAAAGCCGTGAAGCCAATCAGGTTCGGGAGCTTCCGCGATGCGAACGGCTCCCGGGCTGTCGCGGCTCTCGATGGCTGTTGTCATGACAAGGCTTGGGTCCAGCGAGCGGTAACCAGCTTCGTGGAGAATGAAGTCGGCCTCTTGCGCGGCGAGCGACGACAATCTGAAGGTGGCTTGCAGATGGTGTCGGGCAAAGACAGCCTCGGCCGCTTGCTGGACTTCCTGAAACGGGACACTTGGCGCCAAGGCGCTGATCGAGTTAGCCCGCCTGGTATAGCTGCCCGACAGATTCAGCAGCCATCCCCCGAGTGCCAGCGTTTGAAGAGCCGGCCACGCATTGAAGGCTCGCTCCTCGATCGAGCGTATCCTAGAGCTTTCCATCATCGCGAGATGGTAGCGGCAACAAGGGGCTACACCAGCATGGGAACGAACCGGACGGACGTTGCTGCGAAGGCGCCCCCGTCCCCGACACGGTCTCCGGGTTGGGCGCGACCGTGAGAACGATCCGCGCTCCGCTCCTGTCCACGTGCCACCTTGCAGCGGCGCTCAATGCGACCTGGTGGCCAGCAGTGCGGTCGTCCACACCGGGCGGGATTTGCTGATGGATGCGAACCCGCCGGCCAATGATGCCGCACGGCTACCCATGGGGAGCAGGACAACGTCCGGGTGTGCCCTGCGTAACAGCGCGCAGGTCGGACCACGCACCGGATTGGCTCGGCTGACGCGGCGGGCCACGGCCCTGGGCGGGCTTACACTGTATGCGGCACTCTGGCTGCCGGACGCGGGAATCGCCCTTGCCCGCGGAAACGGCGACCCGGGCAACGCCGCGGCTCTTGCCAGCCTTGCACCGCCTGCCGCGTCAGGTGCCTGCCTCCGGCCGTCGGCGGGCACAGCGCAGGCCGCGACTCCGGATGCGGCGCAGGATTTGCGCGCCGCGCCAGGTTGTGACGCCGCGCCGCTGCCGCTGGACATGATCGGGCTGCGGGTGGCGAGCCTCGCCGTGGCCGTCGGCGGTTCCGGCTACGCGGCGGGCGACACGATCACTCTGGAGGGCGGCGCGGTGGCGCGGGTGGCGGCGCTGGCCGGCTCGGCGGTGGCGCGGGTCTCGATCGTGTCGCCAGGGCACGCCGGCTGCGCCGACACCGCGGCCGGCGCGCTGCGGCAGCGTTCGGCCAGCGGCAGCGGCAGAGGCGCGCGGTTCACGGCGACGTTCCTGCGCCCGGTGGGGCTCGGCGCCCGGCTGCTGACCCGCTGCTACGTTGCCCGCCGCTGGATCGACGTGCAGCAGGGCGACGGCGTGGCGACGCTCGGCTTCGCGCGCGACGGCGCCGGCGACACCGCCACGCTGGACACGCTGTTCCCCGGCGGGGCGCCGCGCGTTGCCACCTGGTACGACCAGGGCGGCGGCGGCGCGGATGCGGTCAACGCGCCGGCCTACCGCCCGACGATCAGCCCGCTGCGCGCGCCGGGCGGCACGCGCTCGATCGTCTACGACGGCGACCCGAACGGGCCCGGCGACAGCGGCGCGCCCGGCCCGATCGTCTCGCTCAACTGGCCGGCGGCCGCACCCACGGCGAGCGTCGACCTCGCGGACTTCACCGCCTTCGTGGTCACGGGCTTCGAGAGCCTCGACCATCGCACCGGGCTGCTCAACATCGGCGGCGTGGCGGCCGCTACACCCACGGCCAACATCGGGCTGCGCAACCTCGGCGGGGTGCGGGGTCTCGCGGTGCTGGGCGCGCGCGAGGCGGTGGCCTGCCCCGGCAGCCCGCTCGACAGCGGCAACGTCGTGGTCATGGTCGGCACCGCGGCCGGCGACCAGTGCATCCTGAACGGCGCGGCTTCCGCGGTGGGCGGCGGCGCGCCCGCGCACCTGGTGGTCAGCGGCGGATCGCTCGGCTACGGCCTGGGCGGCGCGGGCGTCGGCGGGATCGACCAGCAGGCGGTCATCGTCGTGCCGTGGGCGATGACCGCCGCCCAAATCGCGGCCACAACGGCGTCGCTGGAGCGGGCGTTCGGCATCCGGCGCGACGCCACCGGGCTGATCGTGTTCGACGGCGACAGCGACACCGACGGGCACGGCGACCCGGCGCAGCGCTCCTGGCCGCGCGTCGCGATGCAGATGCTGGCGCGGCCGGAGTTCGAATTCGTCGACACCGCCAACTTCGGCTCGCCGGTCGGCGAGCCGGGGGCGAACGGGGCCGGCAGCCGGCTCGGTGAGTTCGCGACGACGGTGGCGGTGGCGCTGCGTGCGGCGCCGGCGCGTGTCGTCACGAAGTGGGTCGTGCTCGGGCCGATGGGGTGGAACGACTTCAACCGCGGCGACGAGGTGGACGGCGTGCGGCGCAACCTCGTGGCGTACTGCGACCTGGTGCACGCGGCGGGGGCGAAGTGCGCGCTGGTGGTGTCGCACGTCGACCCGGCGATGACGGGGCGCACGGCGGAGAAGTCCAGGGCGCTGGAGGCCTACGAGCTTGGCGCGGGAGCGGCGGCGCTGCACGCGGACCTGTTCATCGTGCAGCGCACCTTTCCGTCGTACTCGGCGCCCTGGGTGCAGAGCGACGGCATCCACGCCGGGCCGAACTCCGTTGCCTACCAGGCGCGCAGCGTGGCGGACGCGCTGGCGGAGGTGCTGCGATAGGGCGAAGTCCGGGAGGAAGGAAGCAAGGTTGAGGCTCTGCCTCAAACTCCGCCAAAGGCTCGCCTTTGGAATCCAATATTTAAGTAAATCGGTGTCCAGAGGCCTTGGCCTTTGGCGGGTCTGGGCAGAGCCCAGCCTTGCTTGCTTCGCTACGCCCAGAGCACCTGCCGCACCGCGGCCGTCAGCGTGTCGATCTCCTCGGGCGTCACCGTGAACGCGGGCGTCAGGTACACGATCCGCCCGAACGGGCGCAGCCAGACGCCGGCGGCGACGAAGCGTTGCCGCAGTGTGTCCAGGTCCGGCGTGCCGTGCTCGCCCGGCGCGTGCTCCAGCTCCACCACGCCGATCGCGCCGAGCACGCGCACGTCGCGCACGCCGGCAAGCGGGCGGCAGGGCTCCAGGCCGCGCAACAGGCCGGCGGAGATCGCGGCGACCTGGGCGAGGCGCGGCTCGGAGTCGAACAGGTCGAGCGAGGCGAGCGCCGCGGCGCAGGCCAGCGGGTTGGCCATGAAGGTCGGGCCGTGCATCAGCGCCGCACCCGGGTCGTCGGACCAGAACGCGCCGAACACCTCCGCCGACGCGACCGTGGCGGCCAGGGGCAGCGTGCCGCCGGTCAGGGCCTTGGACAGGGTGAGGATGTCGGGCACGACGCCTGCGGCCTGGCAGGCGAACATCGCGCCGGTGCGGCCGAACCCCGTGAAGATCTCGTCGGCGATCAGCAGCACGCCGTGGCGGTCGGCGAGGCGGCGCAGGCGGCGCAGCACCTCGGGCGGGTGGAACACCATGCCGCCGGCGCCCTGCACCAGCGGCTCGACCAGGATCGCCGCGACCTCGTGGGCGTGGCGGGCGAGCAGGTCGTCGAGCGCGGCCTCCGAGGCGGCGTCGCGGGGCAGGTCAGCCGTGATCTGCTCCGGCAGCACGCCGGCGAAGCGCCTGTGCATCCCGGCGTCGGGGTCGCAGACCGACATCGTGGCGAAGGTGTCGCCGTGGTAGCCGTCGCGGAACGAGACGAAGCGGGTGCGCCGGCGGCCGCGGTTGAGGCTGGCCTGCACCGCCATCTTCATCGCGACCTCGACGGCGACGGAGCCGGACTCGGTGAAGAACACCCGGTCCAGGCGCGGCAAGCCCCCCTGCCCGGCCAGCATCGCCACCAGGCGGTCGGCCAGCGCCAGCGCGGGCTCGTGCACCAGGCCCGCGAACATGACGTGCGGCATACGGTCGAGCTGGCGGCGCACGGCGTCGGCGATGTGGGGGTGGTTGTAGCCGTGGCAGGCGGTCCACCACGACGCGATGCCGTCGAGCAGCACGCGGCCGTCGGCCAGCTCGATCCGGGCGCCCTCGGTGCGGGCGACGAGGAGGGGCGGCGGGGCGGTCTTCATCTGCGTGTAGGGAAGCCAGAGATGACCGCTCATCGGGCGGCAGCGAGGCAGGAAGCAAGGCTGGGCTCCGCCCAGACCCGCAAAGGGTCCGAGGACCCTTTGATCCCATTCCTTAAGTAGTGGATTCCAAAGGCGAGCCTTTGGCGGAGTTTGAGGCGGAGCCTCAACCTTGCTTGCTCCTCATCCGGCCACCGGAGTCATCCCCAGCCGTGCGAGCAGCGCCGCGTCGCGGTCCTCGCCGGGGTTCGGCGTGGTGAGCAGGCGCGCGCCGCCGAAGATCGAGGCGGCGCCGGCGAGGAAGCACAGGGCCTGTGTCTCGTCGCTCATGCCCTCGCGCCCGGCGGCGAGGCGGATGGTGGAGTGCGGCATGACGATCCGCGCGGCGGCGACGACGCGCACGAAGCGGATCGGGTCGGCGGCGGGCTCGCCTGCGAGCGGGGTGCCCTCGACGCGGACCAGCATGTTGATCGGCACGCTCTCCGGGTGGCGCGGCAGGGTGGCGAGCGCGTGCAGCAGGCCAGCCTGGGCGTCCTCGTCCTCGCCCATGCCGACGATGCCGCCGCAGCAGACGTGCACGCCGGCGTCGCGGACGTGGCCGAGCGTGTCGAGGCGGTCCTGGTACGTCCGCGTGGTGATGATGGCGCCGTAGTGCTCGGGCGAGGTGTCAAGGTTGTGGTTGTAGTAGTCGAGCCCGGCGTCGGCGAGGCGGCGGGCCTGGGGCGCGCTCAGCATCCCCAGGGTGGCGCAGCTTTCCAGGCCGAGGGCGCGCACGCCCTCGACCATCTCGCAGACCTCGTCCAGCTCGTGGTCCTTGGGCGAGCGCCAGGCGGCGCCCATGCAGAAGCGGGTGGCGCCGGCGTCGCGGGCGGCGCTCGCTGCGTCGAGCACCTGGCCCACGCGCATCAGTCGGCTGGCGGGGATGGTGTGCTCGTGGCGCGCGCTCTGCGGGCAGTAGGCGCAGTCCTCGGGGCAGCCGCCGGTCTTGATCGACAGCAGGGTGGCGACCTGGACGCGGCTCGGGTCGAAGCGGGCGCGGTGGATCGTCTGCGCGCGAAACATCAGCTCGGGAAACGGCAGGGCGAGCAAAGCGCGGACCTCGGCGCGGGTCCAGTCGTGGCGGGGCGTACCGGGCTGGGCGGCGGATGCCGGGCTGCCGGGCTTGGGGGCGCCGGCGTGCGGGATGGCGGACATGTGCTGGACCTCCGGGCGCGGGCCTGGCGTGGCGCGCGAAAGCCTGGTGTGGCCAGCCCGGAGGAGCGAGGCAAGAGGCCTGTGAAAACCTCTTCCTTGAGTCGTGGATTCCAAAGGCGAGCCTTTGGCGGAGTTTGAGGCAGAGCCTCAACCTTGCTTGCTGCGCCTCTCCACGCACCAGGCCTCTGTCAGGCCGTGGTGACCTGCGAGGCCGAGAGGGTCGCGCCGAACAGGGTGATCGTGGTGCCGTCCTGCAGCTTCAGGATGGTGCCGAACGTGCCCGTGGTGGCGGCGGCGAGCGCGGCCGAGACCTGCGGCGCGGTGTAGCCGCCGGACAGGGCGAGGTGGTCGCCGGCCTTGAAGCCGATGATGCTGGCCTGGGCGCCCAGGCCCTCGGTCACGCTGTAGGTGTCGGGACCGCTGCCGGCGAACACCACGCTGCTGCCTGCGCCGAACACGACCTGCTCCGCGCCGCCGCCCTCCACGATCAGGGCGTTGCCGGTCCCGGTGTAGAAGGTGTCGCTGCTGGCGGGGCCGCCGAAGGCGACGCCGCCGGTGGTCATGGCGAAGACGTTGGTGCCGGTGCCGCCGACCATCGTGTCGTGGCCGCCGGTGCCGCCGAGGAAGCTGTTGGTGGCCGGGCCGCCGAACATGACCGCGGCGCTGCCCGCTCCGCCGGAGAGCGTGGTGTTGCCGATGCCTGCGACGAGGATGCTGTTGGCGCCCGCGCCGCCGGTCAGGACGTTGCTGCCGGAGCCGCCGTAGAGGGTGTCGACGCCGGCGCCGCCGCCGGCGTTGTACGAGCCCGCGCCGGCGATGAACACCAGGCCGCCCGTGCCGCCGTTCACGGTCGCGGCGGGTCCGGAGGCGTAGACCACGTCGGTCCCGCCGCCGGCGGAGATGGTATCGACGCCCTGGCTGTTGATCACGTCGTTGCCGGTGGCGCTCGCGACCACGGTGCTGGAGCCGGTGGCGGAGGTCACGAAGATGGTGCCGGACGCACCCGCCATGCTGGTGACGCCGGAGGACGTGGCCGTGCCGACAGTGCTGGCGCCTGCGGTGCTGGTGCCCGTGGTGCTGGTGCCGCCAGTGCTGGTCGTGCCGCCTGTGCTCGTTCCGGTGCCGGCCGTGCTGGTGCCGCCGGTACTGGTATCGCCAGAACCGGTCCCGGACGTGCTCGTGCCGCTCGCGGAGGCAACGCCCACGTAGGTGCCGACCGTGCCGGACCCGGAGGCGGCGACGTCGGACACCCGGATCACCAGGGGGCCGTCCGGCGAGTTGGTGATGTCCAGCTCGGACAGGTTGCTGAAGGTGGCGACGGCGGTGGTGCTCTGGGTGGGGTCGAACACCTGGACCAAGGATTGCGCGGTGCCGAACTGCACGACGGAGGGCCCGTGTCCGGACGCGCCCGGCGCCTCGGAATCGCCCCAGAGCAAGATGTCGGCGCTGCCGCCCGGCCCGGCGAATACCTCGACATTGTCGTCGTACTGCACGCCCTGCTCGTAGGGCGCAACCGCCAGCGCCAGCATGCCGCCCGCTGCGGTGCCGCCGGCGCCCGCCGCCATCAGGGCGCCCAGGTTGACGAAGGCGCTGCCCGCCGCGGTAAGCGAGCCGGACCCATACAGCGCGACCGGCGAGGATGCGGCAGCGGAGGGTGCGGCGAGAAAGGTGGGGGGCAGCACGGTCGCATAGGTGGTGATGGTGGCGGTGCCGGTGCCCGACGTGCTGGTGACGACCGAGGAGAAGCCGTAGCGGAACTGGGCGTCGAGCAGGCCGTCGAGCAGCGTGGCGGGCGCGCTGCCGCCCAGGTTGGTCACGACATACCGCGGGTTGGAGGCGTTCGCGCCGATTGTGGCGGCGTCCTGCGCGGCGGAGAGCGCATCGGCCGGGCTGGAGAGCGCCACATCGCCGGGGTTGATGTCCAGATAGGTCGGGCTGGCCTGCGCCGTGCCGGTGGCGGCCACCGAGGTGCTGTAGTTGATGGTGGCGACGGTGCCGAGCACGCTGCTGCTGCCGGCGGCGGACACGAGGTCGGCGCTCGCCTGGTCGCCGGCGGCGTCGCCGCTCAGCACCGCGCCGGTGCCGGGTCGCGTGTAGGTGTAGCCCGGGGTCGCGACGAGGTCCGGACCTTCCAGAAAGGCAACCGCGTTCGGTGCCGCCGCGTCGACCTGCTGCGCCAGCGCGACGAGGCTCGCCACGCTCTGCCCCGGGGCGAGCACCAGGTCCAGGGCGATGCCGTGCGCGCCCAGGGTCGCGAGCGTGCTGGCCTCGGCCGCGTTGGTGAGCGTGGCGCGCACGCTGGCGAGGCCGAGGGAGGACAGCTCCGCGAGCAGGGCCGCGGCAGGGTCGTCGGCCGACACGTTCAGGCCGACACGCGGGTCGAACGCCGTCACGGCCTGCACGGTATAGCTCTGGGAGAAGTCGCTCACGGTGGCTCCGGTTCGATGTCTCAGCCGCATGTGCGACGTGTGCCGTATCGGCGGCTGAACGCAGCATTGCGGAAGAATGCGAAGACAAGGTTAGGAAGTGCGTCGCATTCTGTCGGCGCCGTTAGAGAGATGGCGAGGCGCAGGCACAATGCAAGGTTGCACCACGGCCGGCAGCGCGCGACCGCGACCCCCTGCCCGGATCGGCGATCGCGCACGCCGCGGGACCGGCAGCGGCGCGCGGGCGCACGCGGTCGTCGGCCGGCGCACGCAGAAGGAACCGCATGGATTCGCTCGATATCTTCGCTTTGGATAAGCTCGCCGGGCTGGAGCGCCGCCACCAGCGCCGCATCCTGTGCGACACGGCGCGCGACGCAGGCGACGCGGACGGCGGCGTGTGGGTGGAGCGTGGCGGACGGCGGCTGCTGTCGTTCTGCTGTAACGACTACCTCAACCTGGCGACGCACCCGTCGGTGGTCGCCGCCTCGGTCGAGGCCACGCGGCGCCATGGCACCGGCGCCGGGGCCTCGCGGCTGGTGACCGGCAACCACCCGCTGTTCGCCGGGCTGGAGTCGCGGCTGGCCCGGCTGAAGGGGACAGAGGCGGCCTGCGTGTTCGGCTCGGGGTACCTGGCGAACGCGGGGATCGTGCCCGCGCTGGTCGGGCCGCGCGACCTGGTGCTGGTGGACGCGCTGGCGCACGCCTGCCTGTGGGCGGGAGCGCAACTCGCCGGGGCACGGGTGGTCACGTTCCGGCACAACGACATGGCGCATCTGGCCGGGCTGCTGGCGGCGGAGCGGCCGGGGCATCCGCGGGCGATGATCCTGACCGACGGCGTGTTCTCCATGGACGGCGACCTGGCGCCGCTGCCCGCGCTGTCGGCGCTGGCCCGCGTGCACGACGCCTGGCTGATGGTCGACGACGCGCACGGGCTCGGCGTGCTGGGCGGAGGGCGCGGCTCGGCGCAGGCCTTCGATCCGCCGGCGGAGGTGGCGCTGCAGATGGGCACGCTGTCCAAGGCGGCGGGCGGCTACGGCGGCTACCTGTGCGCCTCAGAGGCGGTGGTCGCGCTGATCCGCACCCGGGCGCGGCCGTTCGTCTACTCCACCGGCCTGCCGCCCGGCGTGGTGGCCGCAGCCAGCGCCGCGCTCGACGTGATCGCCGCCGACCCGGCCTACGCCGCGCGGCCACTGTCGCTGGCGCGGCGGTTCACCGAGGCGGCCGGGCTGCCCGAGGCGCAGAGCCCGATCGTGCCCCTGGTGCTGGGCACGGCGGAGGCGGCGCTGGTGGCCTCGCGGGCGCTGGAGGCGCAGGGGTTCCTGGTGTCGGCGATCCGGCCGCCCACGGTCGCGGAGGGGACGGCGCGGCTGCGCTTCACCTTCATGGCGCGGCACCCGGAAGGCGAGGTGGACCGGCTGGCGGGGATCGTGCGGGGGTGGGCGCGATCGGCTGGGTGAAGCAAGCAAGGTTGAGGCTCTGCCTCAAACTCCGCCAAAGGCTCGCCTTTGGAAACGTTGAATTGGGCCGGCGGCACACACCGTTGCTTCATGCCGCTCGCCTCAAGTGTGCGGGTCCGGAGGCACTGTCCCCAGCGGGTCCAGGGCAGAGCCCTGGCCTTTCCTGCCTTCTGGAAATCCGGCCATGCCCACCCTGTTCGTGACCGCGACCGGCACCGACGTCGGCAAGACCTACGTGTCCGCCGGCCTGATCCGGGCGGCGCTGTCCCGTGGCGCGCGGGTCGCCGCCCTCAAGCCGGTGGCCAGCGGCCACGATCCCGCGCGCCTCGCGGAAACCGACGCGGCGATGCTGCTGGCCGCGCTCGGGCAGGCGGTGACGGCAGAGGCGGTGGCGGCGTGCTCGCCGTTTCGCTTCGCGGCCCCGTTGTCGCCGGACATGGCGGCGCGGCGCGAGGGGCGCACGCTGTCGCTCGGCGCCGTGCTGGGAGTGTGCCGGGCGGCGATGGTGCCGGGCGGGTCGCTGCTGATCGAGGGGGTCGGCGGGGTGATGGTGCCGCTGGACGGGCGGCTCGGCGTGCTGGACTGGGTGGCGGTGCTCGGCTGCCCGGCGGTGGTGGTGGCGGGGAGCTACCTCGGCACGATCAGCCACAGCCTGACCGCGCTGGCGGTGCTGCGGGCGCGCGGGGTGCCGGTGCTGGCGCTGGTGGTCAGCGAGACGGCGGGCAGCACGGTCGGGCTCGGCGAGACCGTGGCTGCGCTGGCGGAACAGGCGGCGCCATGCCCGGTGCTCGCGGTGCCGCGCGGCGGCGGCGAGGCGGCGTTCGAGAGACTGGCGGGGATGTGGCTGGCGGAAAGGGCGTAGCAGGCAAGGTTGAGGCTCTGCCTCAAACTCCGCCAAAGGCTCGCCTTTGGAATCCATTACTTAAGTAAAGCCGGTCCAGGGGCGGCTCGCCCCTGGCGGGTCTGGGCAGAGCCCAGGCTTGCTTCCTTGGCCCGCCCCCGTCAGGTGGTCATGGTGACGCGCGCGTCCCCGGTGCGCGACAGGACGTTGAGCGCGACCTCGCTCCCGGTGCGGCGCAGCCGGACGCTGACCCGGGCGTCGCCGGCCGCGAGGTTGTGGAGCGTCACCTCGGGCAGGCACTCCGGCAGCACGGGGCGGTCGAAGCGCACCTCGCGACTCGCCGGGTCGAAGCCGAGGCCGAGGCAGGCGGCGAGCATGGCGGGCAGCGCGGTGGCGGCCCAGGCCTGGGGCGAGCAGGCGACGGGATAGGCGGTCGGGCCCTGGGCGCGGCGCAGCGGCAGGCCGCAGAACAGCTCCGGCAGGCGCCTCAGCTCCAGGGTCTGGCAGGCGCCGAACAGCGCGTCGAACAGACGCGCGGCCTCGGCCTTGCAGCCGTAGCGGGCGAAGCCCATGGCGATCAGGGCGTTGTCGTGCGGCCAGACGGAGCCGTTGTGGTAGCTCATCGGGTTGTAGCGCGCCTCGCCCTGCGCCACGGTACGGATGCCCCACCCGGAGAAGAACGACGCGCCCATCAGGCCACAGGCCACGCGCTGCCCGTGCTCCGGCGAGGCGATGCCGGTGAGCAGCAGGTGCCCCGCGTTGGAGGTGCGCACCCGGCAGGGCCGCTTGGCGCCATCCAGCGCGATGGCATAGGTGCCGATCTCCTCGCACCAGAACGCCGCCTCGAAGCGCTCGCGCAGGGCGGCGGCGGCGGCGTCCAGCGCCCCGGCGTCGGCGTCGTGGCCCAGGCGGCGTGCGACCAGGGCGGCGGCGCGGCGGGCGGCGTAGGCATAGCCCTGCACCTCGCACAGCGCGATCGGGCCCTCGGCCAGGGTGCCGTCGGCGTGGAAGATCGAGTCGTAGCTGTCCTTCCAGCCCTGGTTGGCGAGGCCCTCCCTGGTCTGGCGGTAGTACTCGACGAAGCCGTCGCCGTCGCGGTCGCCGTAGCCGTCGAGCCACGCCAGCGCCGCCTGGATGTGCGGCCACAGCGCGGCGGCGGTGGCGAGGTCGCCGGTGCGCTCGACGTAGGCGCCGGCGAGCATGACGAACAGCGGCGTGCTGTCGACGCTGCCGTAGTAGTGGCGGAACGGCACCTCGCGCAGCACCGCCATCTCGCCGTGGCGGACCTCGTGCAGGATCTTGCCCGGCTCGGCGTCGGCGAGCGGGTCGACCTCGGTGGCCTGGTGGGCGGCGAGGTAGCCGAGCACGCCGCGGGCGATCTCGGGGTCGAGCCACAGCGTGTGCAGCGCGGTGATCAGCGCGTCGCGGCCGAACGCGGTGCTGAACCACGGCACGCCGGCGTAGGGGTAGGGTCCGCCCGGCTTGTCCGTGACCAGCATGTAGAGGTCGCAGATCGAGCGGCGCATCGCCTCGTTGAACACCTCGTTCGAGGTCGCGACCGCGGCGGCGCGGCTGCTCACGCGCCGCAAGCGGCGGCGGCTGTCGAGCAGCGCGCGCAGGAACCGCGTGCCCGGCGCCGTGGTGTCCGCGCTGTCCTCGCAGCCGATCTCCATGAACACCACGCAGCGCCCGTACGCCGGCAGCGCGAGGTCGAAGACGGCGCGGTTGGCCTCCAGCACCGACGGCGCGGGATCGAAGCGCACCCGGGTGCTGCGCCGCGCGTCGTCGAGGCCGCGGTAGGCGAGCACCACGGTATCCGCGCCGATCTCGGCCGCCAGGCGCTCGCCGCGGCGGGCGCGGGTCATGCCGCGCGCCTCGAACAGGTCGGAGAAATCCGCGTCGAAGTGCAGCTCGATCCGCACCGTGGTGGCGGTCCCGGCGTAGGAGCGCACCGACAGGCGATCGTGGCAGGCGGCGTCCCACAGGAAGCGCGTGCGCCGGATGTGCAGCAGGTCGTGCTCGAGGACCAGACGGCCGTCCTCGTACAGGTCGGGGTTGGCGAGGTCGCAGGTCAGCTCGGCGTTGTCGTCGCGCAGGATCGAGGACAGCAGCATCGGGCGCTGCCCGCTCACCGTCATGCCGAGCTGCGACAGGTGGCGCGTGTCGCGGTAGTACACGCCGTCCGAGGAGCCCCGGCCGCCCAGTACGTCGCCGGCGGCGTCGAACACCGCAAAGATGTCGCCGCTCTTCAGCGTGCGGGTGCGCCGCTCCTGCAACGACACCGTGGCGGGGATGTAGAACTCGTCGGGCTGCGCAGCAGCAGTGGGCGGCGCGGCGGACGCAGGCTGGCTCGGGGCGGTCTGCGTCATGGCGGGTGTCCTCGCGGTCGGGGCAGCCGGGATTTCAGGAGGAGGATGGGCGCACGTGCGGCGACTGCACAGGGGCCTGGGGCAAGGTCTGCGCCCTGCCGCGGATTGCGCGGTGCGGCGGCGGGCCGGCAGCGGTGGCCCGACCTGCGCGGGGCGGGGCGGCAGGGCGGGGGCGCCACATGGCTTGCCGCCAATCGCGTGGCGGGCTCCAAGGGCGGCCGTGCGATGCAGCCCGGCCGGCACCCGGGCGGTCGACGTCGCAGCAACAGGGCAGGACGAACCCATGCGTTCCAACAGTCCCGGGCGCGCCGTTCCGGGAGCGCCGCTCTCGCACACGCCGCCCGGCGTCGCCGGTGACGCGGCAGCGCCGACTGCCATGCCCGGGCTCGGGCGGCCGGCGATGGCGGCGCTGCTGGCGTTCGCCCTGCTGCTCGGCACGACGCACCTCGTCCTCGTCGCGGGGTTCGAGGTCGCCTCCGCCTCGCTCCCAATGTGGCGCAGCCCGGGGGGCGACCTGTCGCAGTCGCTGCTGGGCGCGGAGGCGTTCCTGCGCGACCCGGCGTGGCACCTGCCGCTCGCCGCGACGGGCCGGCTGCTCGCGGATGGCCACGTCCTGTCCATCGTCTACACCGACAGCGTGCCCTGGGTCACGATCGCGGCCAAGGCGGCCGGCCTCGACGCTGCCGGCGTCAACCCGATCGGGCTGGCGTTGTGTCTGGGCTTCGTGCTGCAGCCGGCGGCGTTCGCGCTGCTGCTGATCGCAGGCGGCGTGCGCCGGGGCGAGGTGGTGGCGCTCGGCGCGGTGCTCGGGTCGCTGCTGCCGGCCTGGTACATGCGCACCACGGGCCACGTCGCCCTGTCGTCGCACTGGATCATCCTGCTGGCCCTGGCGCTGGCCGTGCGGGCGGCGCGCACGGGCGTCTCGGTCGCGGTGGTGGCCGGGCTGTGCGCCACGGGCGCCCTGTCCCTCGGCCTGCACGCCTACCTGTTCGCCGTCGTGGCCGTCGTGGCGGCGGGCGGGCTGTGGGCCGATGTCGCGCGACCCGGCGTGCCCGAGCCCGCACGGACGGGCCTGCCGCGGCCAGGGTTGGCGGCGCTGCGTCGCGCCTTGTCGGGAACGGGTGCCTTCCTCGCCGTCTCGGCCGCGGCGGCCTGGCTGCTCGGCTACGGCGCGGGCGGCGGGGTGGGCGGCTTCGGGATTTACTCCATGAACCTGCTCTCGCCCGTCGTGCCCCAGGTATCCGCCCTGCGCGCGCTCGTCGCAAGCGGACCCGGCCAGATCATCGACGCCACCGGCGGGCAATACGAAGGCTACAACTATCTTGGCGCCGGCGTGCTCCTGGTGCTGGCGGCTGCGGGGCTCAGCCTGCTGGCAAGGGCGCGGCTCGGCGTGCCCGCGACGGCGGGGCTCGGTCCCGCGGCGGCGCGTACCGCCGCGTCCGCGTCGCGCGGCGCAGCCCGGCCGCTGCTGCTGGGACTCGCGGGCCTCGCGATGCTGGCCGTGAGCAACCACGTCTATCTCGGGTCGACCCAGGTGCTGTCGCTGCCCCTGGTCGCGCGACCGCTGCTCGACGAGCTGCGCAGCTCCGGCCGGCTGTTCTGGCCCGTCGCCTATGCCCTGCTGGCCGGCGCGCTCGCGGTGCTGGACCGTGGGCGGGGGCGTCGCACCATGGCGCTCGTGCTGGCGGCAGCGGCGGCGTTGCAGGTGCACGACACCTCGCTGCTGCGCGCCGCGACCCGGACGGCTTATGCCAGGGCGCCGGCCGCGACGGACCCGGCGCTCGATCCCTGGCGGGCGGGACCACTGGCCGGCAGGGATTTGCGCGTGCTGCCGCGCTTCCTCTGCGCCCGCCCGGGCGACATGGAGACGGTGCGAGCGCTGTCGCTGGCGGCACTGCGGGCGGGCGGCACTGTCGAGGGCGGCCCCTCCGCGCGGGTTCGGGGCGGTGCCTGCACCGACGACGAGTTCGCCGCCGCCGCCGCCCCGGACCAGGGACCACGGGTCGACGTGCTGCTGCGCGCCAGCCTTCCGGCACAGACGTTGGCGATCGCCTCCCAGGCCCGCGAGTGCGTGTCCCTCGGCTTCGGGCTGGCCTGCGGCGCGGGCGTGGCGCAGGCGCTCGGCGACGCGCACCCCGCAGCGTCAGACCCGCCGGAGCGGCTGCACGCCGGGGACAGGGTCGGGTTCGCGGCGGATGGCGGGGCGCGCCTGCGCGGGCCGGGATGGTCAGGCGCAGGCGATCTCGGGAGCTGGACCACGGGCCGGCGTTCGCTCCTCGTGCTGCCCCTGGGCGCCGGCTGGCAGGGCGACGCCGTGGTCGAGGTGGAAGCCAGCGCCTATGCGCCGCCGCCGCGCTCCGGCCAGGAGGTTGCGGTGTCGGTAGGCGGCCAGCCTCTCGCGCGATGGATCGTGCCTGCCGACGGCTTCGTCCGCCGCGAGGTGAGGGTGCCCCGGGCGCTGTGGCGCTCCACCCTGCTGATGACCCTGGAAGTGCCCGGCGCCCTCTCGCCGCGCAAGATCAGCAGATCGCCCGACCGCCGCACCCTGGGCATCGTCGTGCGCGAGGTCTCGGCAACGCAGGGCGGGACCTGAATGCTCAACGAACAAGCCTATGCGCAGGCAGGTCTGACGGAAGGCAGGAAGTAAGGCTGGGCTCTGCCCAGACCCGCCCCTACTTCAAGGCGGGGGCGAGCCGCCCCTGGACCTGCTTGATTTAAGAAGGCCGGTCCAGGGGCGGCTCGCCCCTGGCGGAGTTTGAGGCAGAGCCTCAACCTTTGCTCAACCCCAATCCGTCAGAACGGCATCAAGCCCAGGTCCATGACGCGGTCGGTGAACCAGGCCACCGCCACCACCGCCACCGCGCCCGAGATCCCCGGCATGATCCTGCGCGGGTACAGCCGGGTGTTGCGCAGCGCGAACCCGATCGGCAGCACGACCGCGGCGATGCTGACCTGCGCCGCCTCCAGCCCCAGGTTGAACGAGATCAGCGCGACGCCGAGCGCCACCGGCGGCAGCGAGAGTGGCCCCAGCGCGGTGGCGAAGCCCAGCCCGTGCACCAGCCCGAAGGCAAAAGCGAGCGGCCAGCGCCGGCCCGGGATGACGTGGAAGATGTTGTCGAGCGCGGTGATCAGGATGGTGAGCGCGATGCCCGCCTCGCTGAGCCGCTCCGGGATGCTCACGATGTGCAGCACGGAGAGCGTCAGCGTGGTGCCGTGCGCCAGGGTGAACGCGCTCAGCACCTTGAGCGACTCCACGAACATGCCGCGGAAGCTCGACACCGGCACCAGCGTGGCGTCCGGCCCGTGGCTGTGGGCACGGCGGTGGAACATGGCCCCCACCAGCAGCATGGTGACGAACAGCATGTGGTCGACGCCGGTGAGCAGGTGGTCCACGCCGGTCAGGAAGAAGCTGCGCATTGTCTCGCCGTAGCTCGGCGTGACGTCGAACTGCGCGTCCGGCCGTCCGGGCGAGAGTGCCGCGACGTGAGGCACGCCTTCCACGACCACGTCGAGCAGCCCGCGGTGCATCGGGTCGAGGTCGAACATCAGCGCGTAATGCACCGCGACGGTGGCCGGCACGTGGCCGCACGCCGCGGCGAAGCGCAGCACCGCGTAGCCGCCGTCGCCGAGCTGGTCCGCCAGCAGGCTCACCGGGCCTGGGGCGCAGACGGCGCCGTCCGCCCGCAGGGTCAGGCGCGACATCGCATAGCTCGATATCGCGTCCTGCCTGCCCCGCAGCTCGCCCCAGGTGATCGCGCCGTCGCCGAGCCCGTCGAGGCCGATCGCGGCGTCAAGGTCGCGCAGCGCGATCGACCATTGCACCGCGAGCGCCTCGCCCTGCACCTCGATGTGCAGGTAGGCGCTGCTGGCGCTGTGCGCCCGTGCGGCAGGGGCGCCCGCGAGCAGCAACGCCGCCATGAGCAGCAGGGCGCGGATCACCGGGCGCTCTCCGTCGCGGGGCCGGCGGGTGCCGGAGCCGTCCGAACGATGCCGGCGGCCTGCGCCTCGGCGTGGTCGGCGGGCCGCCGCTGCGCGTCAGGAGTCGCAGGCCCGTCCCGCGCGACCAGCGCGGACAGCGTCGTGTCCTCCACGCCGTTGTCGCGCATCCAGGCGCGCACCGGCTCGGCGGAGGCCGGCTGCCCCGCCGCGTTCGCGGCCTCCAGCAGGATGCGGGCATCGGCCGGCTCGCGCTGCACGTCCCAGTTGGCGCGCGCCAGCCCGAGGGCGCGGTCCGCCTGGTGCTGCAGGTGCAGGGCGAAGCGGGCCTCCTCGCGGCGATGCACGGTGTCGCCGCGCAGCTGGCTGGTCTCGAAGCGGGCGGCCAGGTCGGCGACGTGGCCGGCCTCGCGAGGGTCGCCGCTCGCCTGCTCCGCCAGCGCCAGGCGGAGCAGCAGCGGGTCGATGCGGGTGCGGTCCTGCAGCAGGGCGACCACTTCCTGGGGCCGCCCCTGGTCCAGCAGCCAGTCGGACTAGGCGCCGAGCAGGTAGGGGTCGGTGCCGTCGATCGCCAGGGCGTCGCGGTAGCGCCGTTCGGTGGACACGTCGCCCAGCCGCTCTGCCGTCTCCGCGGCCATCGTCGCGGCCCATGCGCCGGTCGACGGGCTGGCGCGCATCTCCGCCGCGTTCTGCGCCATGGAGAGGCTGATGGCCCGCAGCGCGAGCGGCGCGTGGCCGGTGAGCGACATGACCGACGCGGTGCAGGCGTCCGGCGCCAGGCCCAGCGTGCGGCTGGCGAACTGGCCGCAATCATGCAGGGCGGCGGGGTAGTCCGCCTGCGCCTGATGCACCGCGGCCAGCGTCAGCCAGGCCTGGGCGGAGGCGGGCTGAAGCGCCACCACGCGCCGCAGCGCGGCGATGCTGGCCGCGAAGTCGTGGTTGCTCTGCAGGATCACCGCGCGCAGCAGCAGCACGGGGACCGGCGTGTCGGGCGACATCGGCCAGGGCGCGAGCGCCGCCTCGGCACGGCCGAGGAAACGCGGGTCGCCGAGCCTGCGCGCCTGCTCGATGTCCAGGCGCGCCGCGTCGCCGGCGAGGCCCAGGTTGGCGCGATCCTGCGCCAGGGCCGCGTTGGCCTGCCGCAAGGCCTGGATCGACGGGTCGCGGGCGGCGGGCATGTGTTCGAGCACCATCGCGTCGTCGGCGGGAACGAACGGCGTGGCACGGGCCGCCGGCGCCGCCACGAGAGGCCCCACCACGAAAAGCAGGGTCGAGGCGAGACACAGGATGCTCTTGAGGAAGGCGACGCGGCGCGAGGAGATCCTCGCGCCGCGCTTCGTGGGGGCAGGACGTGGAGCCGCGCCGCCGCCGGGCGCGGTTGATAGCCCTGTCACGTCCTGCCTCCGGCTCACTGGTGGGCAGGCTGCGGCGAGTCGGACAGCGGCGGCATCACGTAGGGGAACACCTGCAGGTAGTGGGTCTGGTCGGTGTAGGCGCCGTCGGTGAACTCCAGCGAGCCGGAGGGCGCGTCGGAGGGCTGGCCGTAGAGGCCGAGGGTGTAGAGCTTGCCCATGGCGACACGCAGGGTGATGTCGACCACGTCGTCGCCGGGACGACGGCCGTTCGGGTAGCCGGCGTTGTCGCCGCCGATCACGCCGAGCCGGTTCTGCAGGCCGTATCCGGTGGGAGCGATGCTGGTGTTGAGGCGCATCTCCTCGGACGCCGTGCGCAGGTGCGACGGGGCGTTAAGGCCCTTGATGCCGGTCAGGAACACCGCGACCAGGTCAGCGCGCGGGAACTTGGTCGGCGCGGTGACGCCGGGGAACAGCGACTGGATCAGCGTCGGCACGGTCGGGTTGGTGACGTAGGTCGCGAACTGCGCATCGTTGGCGGGCAGCGACGCGTTGAACCTGTCCTTGTCCTTGAGCCCGATCACCAGCTCGTTGACCAGCGGGTTGGCCAGGCGCGACACCTGCTGGTACGTCGTCTTGCCGTTCGCGGCCGTGGTGCCGAGCGAAGAAGTGGTATAGGCGCCGACGACAGGATCGCCCACGTGCGTCAGGCAGGCCGACTGCACTTCCCAGACGATGGAGGTCACGTTCTTGCCGGCCAGGTCGTCCTGGGCCGAGGCGTTGTACTGCTCGCCGACGGGGTGGGCGTAGTTCACCAGGTCGAAGGTCTCGCCGAGGTTGACGACGAACGGGTCCTTGCGCTGGCCGACGAAGACGCGGCCGTTGCCGCAGCCGGGCACGACGATGTCGTAGGTGAAGGCCTTGGCGTAGGCCGCGTAGTTCGGGACCGACTTGTCGCCGATGCGGTCGACCGGCTTGAGGAACACCTCGCGCCCGTCGGTCGCCTTCAGCGGGGTCTCGGTGGGCGTGCCGTTCTTGGCGTAGGTGACGAGCGAGATCGTGTAGCTCTCGACCGCGTTCTGCGCCGAGTTGTCGCCGGGGGTGATCTGCCCGTCGTTGATCAGCGAGATCGGAACGTCGACGCCGCCCACCGGGACGGTGAGGTTGCGCACGGCCGTGGTGAACCGGAACCGGAACGTGTAGGTCGGCTTGCCGGTGCCGTCGGAGTCGACGTTGATGTCGTAGTAGCCGTTGTGCTCCATGTAGTAGAAGTTCGGCCCGCCGCCCGGGTCCTGCAGCGGCACGTAGTCGGCGATCATGGTGACGTAGTTCGCCCGGCTCGGCTCGTAGCTGCGGAACAGGAAGAAGTCGGAGGCGTCAAGGCGAGGCATGCCCGCGATCAGCGGGGCCTCGCGGTGGCTCGAGGCGCGGGCAGGCGCCTGCAGGGTTGCCGCCGCGACGAGCGCCGTCGCGGCCAGGATCATGCGTCTCATCGTTTCGCTCCGGATGTATTTTGCACAGGCGCGCCTGCCTCGAAGCCAGGAGGCTTCGTCCCGACGTTACGGTGCAGCGATGCTTGCGGATGCACAGGGAAACACTGACATCGAAATGTAACACCAACGGTCCCTGACGTTGGTATGTCAGCAAGCAAGGCTGGGCGCTGCCCAGACCCGCCAGGGGCGAGCCGCCCCTGGACCGGCCTTACTTAGCAGTGGTTTCCAAAGGCGAGCCTTTGGCAGAGTTTGAGGCAGAGCCTCAACCTTGCCTGCTTGCCCGGTCACTCCGGGAGGCTGTCTGGTGTCACTCCCACTCGATGGTCCCCGGCGGCTTGCTGGTGATGTCGTACGTCACCCGGTTGATGCCGCGGACCTCGCCGACGATCCGCCCGCACACGCGACTCAGGAAGCCCATGTCGAACGGGTAGATCTCCGCAGTCATGCCGTCGCTGCTGGTCACGGCACGCAGCGCGCAGACGTTGTCGTAGGTTCGCCCGTCGCCCATCACGCCGACGCTGCGCACCGGCAGCAGCACCGCGAACGCCTGCCAGATCGCGTCGTACAGCCCGGCCGCGCGGATCTCCTCGAGGAAGATCGCGTCGGCGCGCTGCAGGATCCGCACCCGCTCGCGCGTCACCTCGCCGGGGATGCGGATCGCCAGGCCCGGCCCGGGGAACGGGTGGCGGCCGACGATGTCGTGCGAAAGGCCCAGCTCGCGGCCGAGCACGCGGACCTCGTCCTTGAACAGCTCGCGCAGCGGCTCGACCAGCGTCATGCGCATCCGCTCGGGCAGGCCGCCGACGTTGTGGTGCGACTTGATGGTGACCGATGGCCCGCCTGCGTGGCTGATGCTCTCGATCACGTCGGGGTAGAGCGTGCCCTGGGCGAGGAAGTCGGCGCCGCCCAGCCTGCCCGCCTCCTCCTCGAACACCTCGATGAACAGGCGGCCGATGGTCTTGCGCTTCTGCTCCGGGTCGGTGACGCCGGCGAGCCCGCCCAGGAACAGCTCGGAGGCGTCGCGGTGCACGAGCCGGATGTTGAAGCGGTCGCGGAAGGTGGCGAGCACCTGGTCGGCCTCGCCGGCGCGCAGCAGGCCGTGGTCGACGAAGATGCAGGTGAGCTGGTCGCCGATCGCCTCGTGGATCAGCACCGCGGCCACCGAGGAGTCCACGCCGCCGGACAGGCCGCACACGACGCGGCCCTCGCCCACCTGGGCGCGGATGCGCGCGACCTCCGCGGCGCGGAAGCCGGCCATGGTCCAGGTGCCGGCGCAGCCCGCGACACCGTGGGTGAAGCGGCGCAGGAGCTGCGCGCCGTGCGGAGTGTGGGCGACCTCGGGGTGAAACTGCACGCCGTAGAAGCGCCGCGCCTCGTCGGCGATCACCGCGAACGGCGCGCCCTCGCTGGTCGCGACCGGCACGAAGCCGTCGGGGAGACGGCAGACGCGGTCGGCGTGGCTCATCCAGACCTGCTCGCGCTCGCCGGCCAGCCAAGTGTCGGTGAACAGCGCGCAGTCGGCCACGATGTCGACGGTGGCGCGGCCGAACTCGTGCAGGTCGGACTTCTCCACCGCACCGCCGAGCTGCTCGCACATGAGCTGCTGACCGTAGCAGATGCCGAGCACGGGCAGGCCGGCGGTGAACACCTCTGGCACGACGCGCGGCGAGCCCTCGTCGACCACGCTGGCAGGGCCGCCGGAGAGGATGATCGCGCGCGGCGCGAAGCCGGCGATGCGCTCCGCGGTGGCAGAATACGGCCAGATCTCGCAGTAGACGCCGCTCTCGCGCACGCGCCGGGCGATGAGCTGCGTCACCTGGCTGCCGAAGTCGAGGATCAGCACGCGATCCTGGGTCAAGGCGAGCTGGGCGAGGTCCTGTTCCATGGGGGCTTGCAGCATGCCCCAAGGCAGGAAGCAAGGCTGGGCTCTGCCCAGACCCGCCAAAGGGCCGAGCCCTTTGAAAACGTATACCCGTGTCCGATGTAGGATTACCTCTCGCCGGGGCAGAGGCCGCAGTGGCGGACACGACGTTTGCCAAACCGTTGGACAGAAGGGCTGGTCGGCGGCATGGCCGACATAGTCGCTGCCTCCGCCGCGCAGGACACGCTTGCTACCGTTTCGGATGCGGCTAGCTACGCAGCAGTAACGCAGGCAGCCTGCTGTTACTATAGCCATTGTTACCTGCTTAGGCACTGAACAATAGTAAAAGCCTGAATTATAGTAAAAATATGAGGCAAGACTATAAATGCTGACAATATACTAGCAGCATTGAACGCTATGATCATGAATATTTTATAAGTAACCGAAGTTGGTCGCCGTTTTAAGATCAGAAACATCATGAACTCAAATGGTATCATTGACATAAATAGTCCTGTACAATACCAGATGGTCATAAGCAATAAGGAGATCCAGAAGACTATACGAGAGTGGCTAACATGTGCAACATAGCTCATAACTACAATAACTAGAAACTACTGAGCGAAATCGAATAATATTCTGCATATTCTGATGAATATATCTAATAAATCATCGGATGGTGAGTAAGTTTTTGCCACAAACGATAGAAATCTTTTTATAGACACTCGGTATAGCGACGAAGACGGCTGTGATGATGCAATAGCAGGTATTGACGGAACGGGGGTAGATTGCAAAGAGCCTACTGGCATTTTGTTGCCGTCGGCCACTGTACGATAGCAAATTGGTCTATCAAATGCCCTATATATGGAACTGCTCGAGCGCCAAACCACAACGAAAACGCGCTTAACAAAACTATAATGATTATCCTGTAATTAGCAACAGGAAAACGTTTCCTAAAAGGATTTGGTATCAACCATTCTATAAGTTCCGCAACACTGTACAATAAGGTAGAACACCACATCGTAAATAATAAAACACCTATGCCGAGAACAACATGATTGGAACTTGATACCCCCACGTAGCCAATGAGAACCACTACTAAGAACCACTGCGCGAAATCGAACCACACACGACATGTGTTCCTCAGACGCTCCGCAGACGCTGGCGTCAGAACAAGCATTTTGGACTGGATTTGGCTGACGTTTTTCATCACATCTCGCTTCGAGGGATCTCTGGAAAGGATTATACAAGGTTTCGCTGTTGACATCGACATCTTCCACGTCGCGGCAGAGCAATATGGCAACGCGACGGCATGGCTTGCCATCGCCGACGCTAATGGCATTACCAACTCGCGAATGCCGCGTTCGGCACGTTCGTCATTGCCGTTTACGTGCTCGGGTACTACGCGGGTGATAGTGTGTCATTAACCCAAGCAGATGCGGGTCTGGGGGCGCTGCCCCCAGCGGGTCCAGGGCAGAGCCCTGGCCTTGCTTGCTACGTCGCGTGCGTCTGCGCCAGGTCGCTCTCGATCTGTTCCAGGCTGCGCCCGCGCGTTTCCGGCACAGTGCGCCAGGTGAACACGATCGCGGCCGCGGTCAGGGCCGCGAACAGCAGGAAGGTCCCGCCGCTGCCCAGCGCGCTCACGAGGTCGAGGAACACCAGGGTGACCGCGAGGTTAGAGCCCCAGTTCGCCACCGAGGCCGTGCTCATGCCGCGCCCGCGCACCGCGAGCGGGAAGATCTCGGCGATCAGCAGCCAGAACACCGGGCCAAGCCCGATCGCGAAGCCCGCGATGTAGAGGCCGAGCGCGCCCACTGTCACCGCCGCCAGGCCGGAGCCGGCGCCGAGCAGGAACGCGCCGGCCAGCACCAGCAGGGAGACGACCATTACCGCCATGCCGACCAGCAGCAGGCGGCGCCGGCCGGCGTGGTCGACCAGGCGCATGGCGACGAGGGTCATCGCGACGTTGACGGCGCCGATGCCGACGGTGGCGAGGATCGCGGCGGAGGCGGAGGCGAGGCCGGCGGACTGCACGATGGTGGGGGCGAAGTAGATCACGGTGTTGATGCCGGTGACCTGCTGGAACACCGCGAGGCCGACGCCGATCACCAGGGGGCGCCGGGCCTGCGGAGTACGCAGCATCGTGCGCAGCGAGATGTCCTCGCCGCCGTGCCGCAGGTCCTGCTTGAGGGCGGCAAGCTCCTCGGCGGTATCGCCGTGGCCGCGCAGGAAGCGTAGCGCGTGCTCCGCGTCCTGCGTGCGGCCGCGGCCAGCCAGCCAGCGCGGGCTCTCCGGCAGCACCAGCATCCCCGCCGCGAGCGCCAGGCCCGGGACCATGCCGAGGCCGAGCATCCAGCGCCAGCCGCCCTGGGTGCCGGCCAGGGCGTAGTCCACCAGGTAGGAGAGCAGGATGCCGAAGGTGATGCAGAACTGGTTGAGCGAGACCACCGCGCCGCGCCTCTCGGCCGGCGCGATCTCGGACAGGTAGAGCGGCGTCAGCATTGACGCGACGCCGATCGCCAGCCCGACCAGCAGGCGGGCCGCCAGCAGCACCCACAGCGCGTCCGCCAGCCCGGAGAGCAGGGCGCCGGCGGCGAACAGCAAGGCGACCGCGACGATCACGGGGCGGCGGCCGAAGCGGTCGGAGAGGGCGCCGGCCACAGCGGCGCTGGCCGTCGCGCCCAGCAGGACGATGCCGGTCACCACGTCCTGCATCGTGGGCGACAGGGCGAAGCGGGCGCGCAGGAACAGCAGCGCGCCGGAGATCACGCCGGTGTCGTAGCCGAACAGCAGGCCGCCCAGGGCGGCCACGGCGGAGAGCAGGAGGAAGCGCATGGTCGGAGTCTCCGGAGGCGGAAAGCAAGGCTGGGCTCCGCCCAGACCCGCCAGGGGCGAGCCGCCCCTGGACCGGCTTTCTTTAAGTAATGGATTCCAAAGGGCTTGCCCTTTGGCGGAGTTTGAGGCAGCGCCTCAACCTTGCCTTACCGCGTTTAGCCCGACGAGAACGCCGCGATCAGCCGCTCGATCGGGTCCCAGGCGTAAGCGACCTGTGGCACGCAGACGCCGGCGACCAGCACGCTGTCCGCCATCACCACGCGGCCGCCGATGCGTTCGTAGAACCAGCGGCCGGGGTTGTCGCGCAGCACCCAGCAGTATGCGGAGCGGCAGCCCAGCTCCGCGAGGTGCGCGGCCCCCGCCCCGATCAGGCGCCGGCCCAACCCGCGGTCGCGCCAGTCGTCGAGCACGTAGAGCGTCTCGATTTCGCCCTCGCCGAGTGGGCTGCGCGGCTGCGGGCGCGCGTCGGGATCGCGGGCGTCCGGAGCCGGCGCAGGCGCAGGCGCGTCCGGGCGGGACAGCGTGCCCCAGGAGGTGACGCGCCTGGCCCGGCCCACGGTGACGAAGCCGGAGACGCGCGGCACGCTGACGGCGGCGGCGACGAACACGCCGCCATCGCGGATGGTGCGCTCGTATTCCGCCGCCTTGCGCCGTGCGGACAGCCCCGCGAGGTAGGCGTCGGGCAGCAGACCGGGATAGGCGCTGCGCCACGCCGCGACGTGGACCGCAGCGATCGCGGGCGCGTCGCCCGGGCGGGCGCGGCGGATCGCGATCATGCGTCCTCGTGCCCGGACGGCGGCGCGTCATCCGCAACCGCCCCGCCGACGTCGGAGGTGGCGATCTGCGATGCGCCGTTGACGTCCGTGTCCCCCGGCCGCTCCGTGCCGATCGCTTCGGCCGCGTCCGCCGGGATGACGGCCGCCGGACTGCGCTGCAGCACCGCGGCGAAGAACCCGTCCGTGCCGTGCCGGCGCGGCGTCAGGCTGAGGTATGGCCCGGGCCCCGGCACCGGCGCGTCGAGCGGCCAGGTCTCGGCGAGCGGCACGGTGGAGAACTCCGGATGGCGCGCGAGAAAGGCGTCGACCTGCGCCTCGTTCTCGTCGAGCAACAGCGAGCAGGTCGCGTACACCAGCCGCCCGCCCGGCCGCACCAGGCGCGCCGCATCGTCGAGGATGCGCGCCTGCTTGGGCAGCAGCTCGTCGAGGTCCAGCTCGCGCAGCCGGTATCGCGCGTCGGGGTTGCGCCGCCAGGTGCCGGTGCCGGTGCATGGCGCGTCGACCAGCACACGGTCGAAGCTGCCGCCGCGCCGCTTGACCCACTTGTCGCCTGGCTCGATCAGGTGGCGCTCGACGTTGTGCGCGCCGGCGCGGCGCAGGCGGCGGGTGGCGCCGTCCAGCCGCGGGCGCGAGACGTCGCAGGCGACCACATGGCCGCGGTTGCCCATTGCCGCCGCGATCGCCAGCGTCTTGCCGCCGGCCCCCGCGCACCAGTCGGCGACCCGCATGTCGGGTGCTGCGCCCACCATCGCGGCGACGAGCTGGCTGCCCTCGTCCTGGATCTCGACCAGGCCGCTCTGGAAGGCGGCGCCGGAGGTCACGGCGCGGCGGCCGGGCACGCGCAGGCCCCAGGGCGACAGCGGCGTCGGCTCGGCGGCGATGCCCTCGCGCTCCAGCGCCGCCCTGCCCTGCTCCAGGGTGCCGCGCAGCAGGTTGACGCGCAGGTCGAGCGGCGCCGGCTCGGACAGCGCCGACAGCTCGGAGTCCAGCGACTCGCCGAAGCGCGCGGCCAGGCGCGGCAGGATCCAGTCCGGCACCTCGAGGCGCACTGCGTCGGGCATCTCCGGGTGCAGCAGGGTGTGGCTCTCGATCGCCAGCAGCGCCTCGCGCTCCTGCGGGATCAGCGTCGCCGGCGCATACTGGCCGCCGGAGAAGCTCTGCGCCACGCCGGACGCCGACCAGCCCTCCATCAGCAGAGACGCCGCGATCAGCATCCTGGCCGTGGCCGCGGTGCCGCCGCGCTCCACCCACCAGCCCAGCCTGCGCCGCGCGCGCAGCACCGCCCAGGCGCGGTCGGAGACGGCGCGGCGGTCGCCGGAGCCGATGAACCGGCGGGCGCGGAAGAAGTCGTTGGCCACCGCGTCGGCGGGACGGCGGATGCGCTCCTCCACCTCGCTCAGCAGCTCGATCGCGGCGGCGAGGCGCGCGCCGGGCGTCATGCGCGCGCCGCCAGCAGCACGCCGGCGAGGCCATCAAGGCCGGGCAGGATCGCCGCGCGGCCGGCCAGGCCGTATTCCACCGGGCGTGCCTGGCGGTTGATCCAGCACACCTGGAAGCCGAACACCGCCGCGCCGTATGCGTCCCACGGGTTCGACGACACGAACGCGATCCCCGCCGGCGCACAGGCGAAATGCGCGGGCGCCAGGGCATAGGTGCGCGGGTCCGGCTTGAAGGTGCCCGCTGCCTCCACGCTCAGCAGCGCGTCGAACAGGGGCGCGAGGCCGGCGGCCCCGACCTGGCGGGCCATGCCGTCCGGCTCGCCGTTGGACAGCACGGCGCATGGCACGCCGGCCTCGCGCAGCCGCTCCAGGGCGGGCGCCATGTCGGGGTAGGCGTCGAGCGTGCGGTTCGCCTCCGCGATGTCCTCGACGAGCGCCTGCTCCAGGCCGTGGATGGTCGCGACCACGTCCAGCGCCTCGCGCGACAGGGTGGAGAACGGGCGGTGCTCTCCGGCCAGGCTACGGACCCAGGTATATTCCATGGTGCGGGCGCGCCACTCCTGGCTGATCGCCTGCCAGTTCGGGCCGATGCGTGCGGCGTGGCGGCGCATCGGCGAGTCGACGTCGAACACCGTGCCAAAGGCGTCGAAGAGGACGGCGCGGGGGGAATGCGTCGGGGGCATGGTGGTTCCTTGTCGGGGCGCAGCATCACCGCGACCTGTAGCCGGACTGCCGTGGACCAAGGCTCCCCGGCTTTGCCGTGCCGGCCGGCGGTGCCCGGGGCGGGTTCCTGGTCCGGGGCGCCCCGTTCGGGTCAGTCCGGCAGGCGGGGCAGCGCCGGACCCTCGCCGGGCGGCGTGCGGGCGACGTTGGTGGTCATCGCCAGCAGCGTGTAGTAGCCGCTGATCCCCGCCATATCCATCACGCCCTTCTCGCCGAAGCGCGCCAGCGCGGCGGCGTAGGTCGGGTCGCTGACCGACCTGTTGCGGGCCAGCTCGGTGGTGAACGACCACGCCGCCTCTTCCTCGTCGCTCATGTGCTCGGGACGGCGGCCCTCGGCGACCGCCTGCACCGTCTCGGGCGCCACCCCGACCTTGAGAGCGATCGGCCGGTGGATCTTCCACTCCAGGTCCTGCGTCCATACGCGCGCAGTCAGGAGGATGACGAGCTCGCTGATCCGCTGCGGCAGGGCGCTCCTGTAGCGCAGGTAGTCGCCCATGGCGCGGGCGCTGGTCATCAGCTCCGGGCTGCGCAGCAGCGGCACGAACGGCCCGAACACCTCCACCTTGCGCTCGGCGAGGAATGCCTCGGACGCCGCCTTCTGCTCGGGGGTGAGCTGGCCAAGCGCGAGCGGAGGCATCCGGTCCTGCGCCAGGGCGGAGCCGCACAGCAGACACGCAATAGCGGCAAGACGGAGCGGACCCATGGGACCTCCTCGAAGGCGTGGCAGGGCAGGAAGCAAGGCTGGGCTCTGCCCAGACCCGCCAGGGGGGAAGCCCCCCCTGGACCGGCTTTACTTAAGTGATGGATTCCAAAGGCGAGCCTTTGGCGGAGTTTGAGGCAGAGCCTCAACCTTGCTTGCTTCGATCACGCCGATGGCGCGCTCTAGTCCTGCCGGTAGTTGGGCGCCTCGCGCGTGATCGCCACGTCGTGCACGTGGCTCTCCCGCAGGCCGGCGCCGGTGATGCGGCGGAACTGGGTGCGGGTCTGCAGCTCGTCGACCGTGGCGCTGCCGGTATACCCCATCCCCGCGCGCAGGCCGCCGACGAGCTGGTGCATCACGGCGCTGACCGGGCCCTTGTAGCCGACGCGGCCCTCGATCCCCTCCGGCACCAGCTTCAGCGTGTCCTTGATCTCCTGCTGGAAGTAGCGGTCCGCGGAGCCGCGCGCCATCGCCCCGATCGAGCCCATGCCGCGGTACGACTTGTAAGAGCGCCCCTGGTAGAGGAACACCTCGCCCGGCGCCTCGTCCGTGCCGGCGAGCAGGCTGCCGACCATCACCGAATCCGCCCCCGCGCCGAGCGCCTTGACCACGTCGCCGGAGGTGCGCACGCCGCCGTCCGCGATCGACGGCACGCCCTGCGCGCGGCACGCGGCGGCGGTCTCCATCACCGCGGAGAACTGCGGCACGCCGACGCCGGCGACCACGCGCGTGGTGCAGATGCTGCCCGGGCCGATGCCGATCTTGACCGCGTCCGCACCCGCGGCGATCAGCGCCTCGGCGCCCTCCGGCGTGGCGACGTTGCCGGCGACGACCTGCACCGCGTTCGACAGGCGCTTGATGCGCTCCACGATCGCGAGCACGGCCTGCGAGTGGCCGTGCGCGGTGTCGACCACCACCACGTCGACGCCGGCGGCGACCAGGGCCTGCGCGCGGGCATGACCGTCCTCGCCGACGCCGGTGGCGGCGGCGACGCGCAACCGGCCCAGCTCGTCCTTGTTGGCGAGCGGGTGCGCCGTCGCCTTTTCCATGTCCTTGACGGTGATCAGGCCGACGCAGCGGTACGCCTCGTCGACGACCAGCAGCTTCTCGATGCGGTGGCGGTGCAGCAGGCGCCTGGCCTCGTCGTGCTCGGCGCCATCGGCCACCGTGATCAGGCCCTCGCGGGTCATCAGCTCGTAGACCCGCGTCGAGGGGTCGGTGGCGAAGCGCACGTCGCGGTTGGTCAGGATGCCGACCAGGCGGCCGCTGTCGCGCTCGACGACAGGAAAACCGCTGATGCGGTGCAGCGCCATCAGCGCGCGCGCGTCGGCCAGCGTCTGGTCGGGGTGGATGGTCAGCGGGTTGACCACCATGCCGCTCTCGAACTTCTTCACCCGGCGGACCTGGTCGGCCTGCTCCTCAGCGGTGAGGTTCTTGTGGATCACGCCGATGCCGCCCTGCTGCGCCATCGCGATCGCCATCGCGGACTCCGTCACGGTGTCCATCGCCGAGGACACCAGCGGGATGTTGAGGTCGATGGTGCGGGTGAAGCGGGTGCGGGTGTCGGTGGCGGCGGGCAGGACCTGCGAGTACGACGGCACGATCAGCACATCGTCGAACGCCAGGGCCTCGCGGATGCGCAGGTCGATGCGCCCCGGTGGCGGCGCGGCGGGAACAGGATTGTCGGGTGCCATGGCGGACGCCTTTCGACGGCGGGCGACGCGGATACGGGCCGGCCTTGGCGCGTCCTTCTAGCGGGTCGGGCGGGCGGGGAGCAAGGCTTGCGACCGGTGCGGGGCCAGGGGAAGCAAGGCCAGGGCTCTGCCCTGGACCCGCCAGGGCGAACCGCCCTGGACCGGCGCATGGTGGGGTGCTGCAGGGGGCGTCAATCCATTTGACGCTCCGATGGGCACTTTTGGTTCAGGTTCGGCTTCCGACACAAAGCAGCCCGCCGCCGTCTAGCCACCCACTGTCCGCCCACCTACCTTCACACGCATGTCCCGCTCCCCTGCTGCCGACCTGGCCCCGCTCATCAAGCTCCTGCAAGCGGGCGTCCCACCCGACCGCGCTGCCACCGAACTCTCTCGCGTCCTGGCGATCTGGACGGCCGAACTCGGGGACGACGGCGAGCAACTGCAGGAGCGGCTATCCGGCCTGGCCGAGCAGATGACGACAGGGATCGAGGAAATGCACGAGGGCATCGCCGAGGCAAGCGACAAAGGGAAACCCACGCTGCGGCGGATACTGGCGACGCATGAGGCGGTGCTGGACGAGGTGCGGAAGGCGCAGGGGGCGGGATAGGCATCCCACCGCCCCGCCAGGGAGGCTACCGCAGCACACGACACAAAGCGGATCTACAATGCATAGCGCACGACCTCATCAGGCCGTGGCAGCACCGTTACCCCTGGGAGAGCTGCAACGCGCGATACCCAGGAGAGCACGCACGGCCAGTGGGCAAGGTCGAACTCGCCCTCATCGGCTCGGTGCGTATAGGCGAACAGGGCCAGATCCGCGACCGTGGGCGTCGCGCCGACCAGCCACTCGTGCCCGGCCAGCCTACGCTCCATGACGTCAAGTGCGTGAGCACCCTTGCGTGCGCATTCCTCAAGTCGGTCCTTGAAGAGGACCTTCTTTCGTTGCCACGTGATGAGGTTCCGGGCGACGGCGATATACGGCTCATGGCTGTATTGTTCGAAGAACAGCCATTCATGCACGCGTGTGCGCTCCAGACCTGGCTTGGGCAACCAGTGGGTTTCTTCGCCGAAATGCAGGAGCATGGCGTTGCTTTCCACCAGCACGGTTCCGTCTCCCGTAATCAGTACGGGAACCTTGCCGATCGGATTGAGTGCCAGGTACGCCGCGGTCTGCGTATCGCCCGTATTCCCGTCGATGTGGACCCACTCGAACAAGTGGCCCGTCAGAGCGAGGATGGTCGCCGCCTTCCAGCAGTTGCCGGACTCTCTGTTTCCATAAAGCTTCATCACGCACATGACCGTTGCTTAGATGCAGATTATGAAGGCTACCAGCTTGAGGAAAGTCCGGTCTCCACCAATTGCAGACATATAAACCGGGCACTACCAGCATCCCAGATCATTCAGCCTGAGCAAGGCGGGCCGGCACCAACTGCCCTGCCCTTCAAGGTGGTTTCCAAAGGCGAGCCTTTGGCGGAGTCCGGAGGCAGAGCCTCTGGCCTTGCTTGCTACCTCGGACCGCCCCCGCGTGTTCACCCCTCCCCCCGGAACCCCGTCGCCACGACGTAAAGCTCGCTCGACTCCCGCCGGCTGGCCGGCGGCTTGGCATGCTTCACCACGGCAAAATCGCGGCGCATCGAGTCCATCATCTCCTTCTCCGAGCCGCCCTGCAGCACCTTGGCCACGAAGGCCCCGCCCGGAGCCAGCACCCGGCGGGCGAAATCGAGCGCCTGCCCTGCCAGGTCGACGATACGGATGTGGTCGGTGGCCGTGTGCCCGGTGGTGTTGGGCGCCATGTCGGACAGCACGAGGTCGACCTTGCCGCCGAGTGCCGCCATCAGCCGCCCCGGCATCGACTCCTCGGTGAAGTCGCCGACCATCAGCGTGGCGCCGGGCACGGTGTCGACCACCAGCAGGTCGAGGCCGACGACCTGCCTCGCGCCGCGCTTGATCGCGACCTGGCACCAGCCGCCCGGGGCGGCGCCGAGGTCGAGCACGCGCAACCCTGGGCGGATCAGCCCGAACCTGTCGTCCAGCTCGATCAGCTTGAAGGCGGCGCGAGACCGCCAGCCCTGCTGCTGGGCGGCCACGACGTAGGGGTCGTTGAGCTGGCGCTGCAGCCAGTGCTGCTGCGCGGTGGTGCGGCCCCGCGCGGTGCGCAGCGAGACGGACATGGCGCGCGCGCCCTGCGTGGTGTCCGCGGACTTGGAGCGGGGCGCTGCGCCCGACTTGCGCGCGGGGGCTCCCGGCCGGGCGGCGTGCGCCTTGGACTTGGCGGCGGTGACGCGCTTGGCGACCTTCTCCGCGGCGGCACGCGCCTTCATGGAGCGCGGCGGCGCCGCGGTGCCCGAACGCGGCTTCGGCGGCGTGGCTGGGGCGTCGGTTGCCGGCACGAAGGAAGCCTCGGCGGTCCGCGAAGCCTTGGCGGGAGCCGTTGCGGCGGATCGCCCGGAGGACGCCTGACGCGGCGGTGCGGACTTCGCGGAGGTGCGTGCGGCCCCGCCGGCCTTGTCGGCACCGCGTGTCGCCGCCCGCAGCATCTCGGCGCCGGACGGCGTGGCGCGACGTGCCGGCTTGGCTCCGCCGGACGCGGATCGGCCGGCGTCGGACTTCGACCCGCCCGCGCCCGTCGCACCGGCGCGCGACGTCGGAGCGCGCTCCCGGGGGCCGGCACCGCCTTTCCCGGCACGGCGCGGGGCGGTCCCGGACGCATCCTTCGCGCCAGGGCGGCGCCGTCCGGGCGGCTTCGACGGCCCGCTCATGCCAGGTGCGCCGCCACCGGCAGCACCGCCAGGTCGGGCGAGGCACGGCGCGGGGCACGGCGTGTGCCGGCGTCGCGCATCATGCGCAGCAGCATGCCCTCGCGCAGACCGCGGTCGGCGACCGTGACCTCGGCCGCCGGCCAGCGCCGGAAGATCGCCTCGAAGATCGCGCAGCCCGGCAGCACGAAGGCCGCGCGCTCCGGCCCGACGCACGGGTGCTCCGCCAGCCCCGCCGGCTCCAGCGCGCGCAGCTCGCCCAGCGCCGCCAGCGCCTGCGCGCGCCCGAGCACCACACCGTCGATCAGCGGCCGGCGGTAGCGCGGCAGCCCGAGCGCCACCCCGGCCAGCGTGGTCACGGTGCCGCTGGTGCCGAGCAGCCGCACGCCTCCAGCGCGCATCTCATGGGCGATGCAGTGCACCGCCTCGAACGCGGCCAGGCGCGCGGCCACGTCGGCGAGCATCGCGCCGTAGCCCGCCTCGGTGTGGCCCCGTGCCCCGAACCGCTCCGCCAGCGTGACCACGCCCACCGGCAGGCTGGTGGTGCCGATCAGGTGCAACCCCGTGCCGTCGACCCTGACCCAGGCCAGCTCCGTCGAGCCGCCACCGATGTCGAACAGCAGCACGCGGCGGTTGCCCGGCCTGGGCGGCGCGGCCAGCAGCGGCGCGCAGCTCTCCAGCGCCAGCTCCGCCTCCTCGCGCGCGGTGATCACGTCGATGTCGAGCCCGGTCTCCGCGCGCACCCGGTCCAGGAACTCCGGCCCGTTGGCCGCGCGCCGGCACGCCTCGGTGGCGATCGCGCGCAGCCGGCGCACCGGGCGACGCGCCAGCCGGGTGGCGCAGGCGTGCAGCGCGGCCATCGCGCGGTCCATGGCGACCGGGCTGAGCGCGCCGGTGTCGTGCAGCCCCTCGCCGAGGCGGACGATGCGGCTGAAGCTGTCGAGCACGCGGAATCCGTCCGACACGGGGGCGCCCACCAGCAGCCGGCAGTTGTTGGTGCCCAGGTCCAGCGCCGCGAACGCGCTGTCGGGGCTGCGCCGCGCCGCCTGCGGGGAGAACTCGACCATGGGCAGGGCTTCCGCGTGGTTGACCTGTCATTGTGTTGCCCGCGAGCACGCGGGGGCAAGCGGCTTTTCCCCGCCAGGCCAGGCTCGGCGGCCAGACCCGCGGAGAAGAAAGCAAGGCTGAGCTCTGCCCAGACCCGCAAAGGGTCCGAGGACCCTTTGATCCCATTTCTTAAGAGAAGGATTCCAAAGGCCTGCCTTTGGCGGAGTTTGAGGCAGAGCCTCAACCTTGCTGCCTTATCTTCCCTCACCACCCGAGTTTGGACCAGCCCGCTGCCCATCAAAGCCGCGGGTTGTCGGAACGACGGCGAGGTGGTAGGCAGCGGTACATGTCCGATGTCGCCCGTGCGGTGGCCCGGATTGGGGGATAGTTTAGCGGTAGAACTCCCGGCTCTGACCCGGGCAGCCTTGGTTCGAATCCAGGTCCCCCAGCCAGTTCAATGAAATCAATGTCTTAGGCGGCCCGCCAGAGGTGTCAGCAGCTTTGCTACACACCCCTGCCACATAACCCGGTTCCGGGGATGGGCATGCGCGGTCATCTGATTCGACGCGGCGGCACCTACCATTTCCGGCGCCGGGTGCCCGATGCGCTACGCCCGGTCCTGGGCATGCGCGAGATATCGCGTAGCCTCGGCACGGCATCTCCGCGCGAGGCTGCGGGCCGAGCGAACGCGGCGTGGAGCCAGTCCGAGGGGTTGTTCAAAGCCATGCGTGACGACCCCGAGGCCGCTGCCCTGGTCCGTGCCCTCGCCGCCGAGCCCGCAGGAGCCTCCGTGGCGGCGATTTCCATCGAGAACGATATCCGGCAGCCCCCAAAAGATTTGTCGGAGAGCCTCCTGGGCCGTGTCCACGATGCCGTCCATGCGATGCTACCGATGCTGAAATTACCTGAAATCCGCAATATCGAAGCGCATCTCGCGGTGCTGGCCAGGATCCATGAGTCTGCCGTGCAGGGCCAGGAAGCTGCACTGGCGGTGGATCGGGAGCGGCTCGCCCGACTGCGCGATGCCCTGGTGGATGCCGAGCAGGCGACGGCGGAGCTGGCGAGTGCCGAGAGGCTGGGCGCGGCCACGACCCGGCTCGATGCGTCGGTGATCGTGGCGGGCCAGCGGACGGCGACGATGGCGTCGGACCTCGCAGCGGAGCGGCGTCTCGTAGACCGGCTGGCGAGCCGATCACCTGCGCCGCCGGATCCAGAACCCGCGCCTCCCTCCCCTGCCCCGCGTTCCGTAGCGATCTCAGTCCGTGGAAAGAAGAAGCCGATGTGGAGCAGCCAGGTCGCCGGGTTCATCGCGGAAAAATCGCGCCGCGTGGACGGGCACGAGGGCTACGACCTGCAGGTACAGCGGCAGTCGGAGACGACGCTGCGGATGTGGGTAGAGGTCGTGGGCGATCGCCCTCTGGACGACTACACCGGAGCCGACGCCGGGGCTTTCCGCGACCTTCTCCTGCGCCTCCCCTCGACACACGGGAAATCCAGCGTCCGTGTTCTTCCCGTCGATGCGGCGCGCGCTGCCGACGCGAAACAGCAAGGCATCAATGCCCGGAACGCCGCCCTGGCCCACGACGCGCCGCGCGAACCCGACGTGCAGCGGCTCTCGATGAAAACGGTAAAGCGTCATTTCAGCACGCTCAGCCAGTTCTGGATGCATGCGAAGCGGCACAGCCATGTGAGCGGCGAGAACCCGTTCAAAGGTTGGGAGTATCAGGGCGTCAAAAAGGGCGCGGCGAAACGCGTCGACTGGTCCACTGCCGACCTGATGACGCTGCTATCCAGCCCCTGGGTTGCGGGCGATATCCGATGGATTGTCGCCGTGGCGATGCATTCCGGAATGCGCGTCGAGGAGATTTTCCGCCTCCGCCCCGGAGCCGACATCGTAGAGCGCGACGGCATCCTGTGCTTGCTCGTGCAGCCGCAGGTCTCGCCCAGCCGATGGACCCCGAAGTCCGACGCGGGGACGAGGACGGTGCCAGTGCATTCCGTGCTGCTGGAGCTAGGATTCGCGGATCTGGTCGCAGCGCGTCAGGGGTGGCCCCGGCTCTTCCCCGGCGGTGCGGCGCGAGGGTCGAGCGACGACCTCAGCGCGCGGTTCGTGAAGGAGTTCTCGCGACAGAAGTCCGGCCTGGGCATCGGGAGCCAGACGACGTTCCATTCCTTCCGGCACTCCGTCAGCACCATGCTCCGCAACGCGCCCGGCATGAGCGAGCCGTGGATTGACGCGCTGCTCGGGCACACCGCCACACCCGGAGCGAGCCAGGGGGTAACGAGCTAGCTGCACGGAATAAGTGTCAACAACCTGCGGACGACGGTAGAGGCCATCCGATACCCTCCTGAAGTGCTCGAACTTCTTACGATAAGTATCAACGCCTGAGCGCATGCCTCGTTATTTCGTCACGGGTGTGACGAAATCCTTGCTTTCATGCCACCCCGTTCCTCACGCTGTTCGTATCAGGTGATGCGGCGACGGGAGACTGGCTATGAAGGTGAAATTCACGGGCGGACGATGGGTGGCCATCACGGAGTATTCCGAGAAGGAACTCCCGAAGGCCGCTGGCATGCGCTGGGACAAAGAGGGCCGCTGCTGGCACGGCGACGCCGGGTGCGCCAAGAAGCTGCGCGAGTACGTGGCCGAGGACCAGCTCGCGCTGCTCGACGAGAAGCTGGCCCTGCTGGATGGCGAATTCGCCGCCCGCGCTGCCGCCGAGGCCACCGCGAAGACGACACGTGACGCCAAGGCAGCCGCCGATGTCGCATCGAGCCGCGCCACGGACACCGAGTATCTGCCTCCGGCTCCCGAGGGCCTGACCTACCTGGCCTACCAGCGAGCCGGTATCGAATACGCCATGAGCCGCCGCGACACGCTAATCGCCGACGAGCCTGGCCTGGGCAAGACTATCCAAGCCCTGGGCGTCGCGAACGTCCTCCTCCAGTCGCAGTCGCGCGTCCGCATGCTGGTCGTGGCACCGAAGATCGCGCTGTGGAACTGGCGCAGGGAGTCCGAGAAGTGGCTCGTGACGCCGCACAGCGTCGCCATCTGGACGACGAAGAAGCAGGACGACGCCGACATCGTGATCCTGAACTACGAGATCCTGTCCAAGCTCAAGGTAGAACTCCGCGCCAGGGAGTGGGACGTGATCGTCTACGACGAAGCGCACGCCCTGAAGACCCGCGACAGCCAGCGCACCATCGCGGCCCTCGGTGACGGTCGCGGCGCGTCGCCGATCCCCGGCAAGCGTCGCCTCTTCCTCACCGGCACCCCGGTCCTGAACAGGCCGGTGGAGCTTTACCCTCTGCTGCACGCCATGGGCCTGCCCGAAGCCAGGGGCTTCTTCAAATTCGCGGAGCGCTACTGCAATGGCCGCGAGGGCCGGTTCGGCTACGATGCCAGCGGCGCGACGCACATGGACGAGCTTCAGCAGATCCTGCGCCGTCAGGTCATGGTCCGTCGCCTGAAGGCCGACGTGCTCAAGGACTTGGCGCCGAAGCGCTACAGCGTCGTGCAGCTCGACGCGAGCACGTCCGAGCTGCGCAAGGCGATCGCCGCAGAGAACGCCGCGGCCTCCGCCTACGAGGCGTTCCAGCCCCTGCGCGACGAGGCAAAGGCGGCTCACGAGGGCGGCGACGAGAAGCGCGCTCGCGCCCTGATGGGCCGCCTGAGCAGCGAGTGCCAGGTCTCCTCCACCGACATGAGCCGCCTTCGCCGCGCGACGGCGGTCGCGAAGATCCCGCTCGTGGCTGAGCACCTGGTCACGCTGCTGGAAGGCAGCGAGGAGTCGGTGCTGGTGATGGCGCACCACAAGGAAGTCGTCGCGGGCATCGTCGCGGCGATGGAAGAGGCTGGCTATCCGTGCGCGGTAATCACTGGCGATACGTCCTCCGAGGATCGGCAGCGGGCGCAGGACGACATCCAGGGCAAGCGGAAGCGCGTGTTCGTTGGCTCGATGCGGGCCTGCGGCGTCGCCATCACGCTCACCGCGGCCAGCACCGTGGTATTCGCGGAGCAGGACTGGACGCCCGGTATCATGTCCCAGGCCGAGGACCGCGCGCACCGCATCGGGCAGCAGAGCAGCGTCCTGGTGCAGTATCTCGTGGTGGACGGGTCGCTCGACGTGAACATGGCGAAGGCGGTCGGCGGGAAGGCGGGCGTCATCGCGGGCGTGCTGGACATCCTCGTGGACCCTGATTTCGTGCCCGATAACGCGCCGGTCGTGGCTCCCGTGGTCGATGTCATCGCGCCGGAGCCTGTTGCGGTCGAGGCGGTGGCCGAGGTCGTCTCCGTCGTCGAGCCGGTCCTGACGCCGGAGCCGGTCGAGGCCGTCACCTCTGTGGCGGACCCCGCACCGAAGCGCACGGGACGACCCCCGCGTGGCGCATCTCCCATGACCCAGGTCGAGCGCAACCGACTCTACCGACAGAACAAGTCGCTTACAGACATCGCCGTGCCAGCCGCCCTCGCGGAGCGGATCCGTGCATTGCGGACGGCTCGCGGCGGCACCACGGCGGAGCTACTGGATGCGGCTCTGTCGCTCCTCGAATCGGCATCGCGAGATGCTTCCTCGGAGCCTGCGCGGAGCCTACACTAATCGTCACGGGGACGAAGAAGCTCCGCAGCATAAGAACGGGAGAACCGCCATGACTGAGCCATTCACCAGAGTAGAGATGCTGTGCCGTCTGGAAGCCGCCGAGGAGTGGCTTCGCGTCGTGACCTGGAAGGCGCGCGTTTATGCTCGTGCCGGTAATCATGCCGCCGCCTCGGCATGGAAGGCCATCGAGGCCAGGAACCGCGAGGTCGTCGAGGGTCTGACCGTCGATCTGTTCGACGCGTGCCAGGACCGACGCCACCCCGAGTGCGAGGTGGCCGACCTGCAGCTCACCGAGGACTACTGCAGCTACCCGCGCGAGCTGTCCGAGTATCAGCAGATCCAGTCGGGCATCGAAGCCGCACGCGCGATCATCACGATCATTAAATCCGGAGCCGTCCAGTGAAGCCCGCGCGCAGCCGCCCCATGACCGGCGCCGAGCGGAGCGCACTGTGGCGCGCCACGAAGCGGACCGTCGCTCTCGAACTGCCGCGCGCCCTGGTCGAGAGGCTGCGCGCGGCGGCCCAGGCGGCGGGACACCCTGGTCCAGCCGGGCTGCTGGCCGAGAAGCTGCCGCTCATCGAGGAGCGGAGCCGGGACTAGGCGGCGAGGATCCGCTCGGCGTCCGTCCACGTCAGGCCGCCGTCCTGGAGCCCACTCATCAGGTGCCCCAGCTCTGCCACGCCAAGCTCCCGTCCCAGCGGCGCCGGAGCGCGACCGAGGCCCGTGACAGTGAGCTCGCGTCCGGACACGAAAGCCGCATCGAAGCGGCCGCCCCACTCCAGCATCGACGCGAGAGCCAGCGCAGCCAGCGGCACGGTGTCGGGCACGGGGCGTCCTCCTGGGTGATGACACAAAGAATCGCACTCCGGAGTCGCTGGGACTCGCACCAAACGATCGTGCCGGGCCCGCGAAAAGAGCATTGCTCCCCTTCCCGAGCGTCGTAACGCTAACACCGGACCGTTCTGATATGGTAACGTCTCGTGATTGGGGCTGGAACCCTCGACACAGAAGGAACCCGACTGATGCTCGACACCTCAGCCATCCTCGAATCCTCTTCTTTCCTCATCGGAGAGATCGGGGACATCGACAACGAAATCTTCGAAGCGCGCTGTGAAATCACCCGTCGCCAGGGCGTCCTGGACGACTACACCGTCGAAGTCTTCGAAGCCCACGGACCGGAGTTCATGCACACCATGTCGTCCCGCCGCCGCGGCCACATGGCCAAGCTGGACCGCGATGTCACCGCCGCACACGCCTACGTCGCATCCCTCCACCAGGATCGGGCCAATGCCCTGGACCGCCTCCGCAACGCAAGGACTTGAGCCATGCCTCCGCAGATCGGCACCGAGAGACTGACCCGCGCCGAAATCACGAAGCGATACCGGGAGCGCAAGGCGCGTCGCACTCTCCAGATCACCGGCGAGAGCTACGACAGGATGCTCGCCATGAGGGACGGCCGCACGATGGAACGGCTCCTCGATGACGCGCTCGACGCGCTCGACGCCTCAAGAAGCCACAAGTCCTGATGGCTGAAACGACGAACCCCCGCCGCCTCCCATGACGGGGAAGCGGCGGGACTTCTTGTTGCGCGTCGATACAAATTCGCTGGCTCGGGATGCATGAGCGACCCTTGACACCATCTCTGAGCTTAGTGCCGTATTTCGTAGCGGGATTTGGAGCAAGATGATTAAGTACGACAAGCCTTTGGCGAAAATCAAACGTGCCCGAAGCGTTGTTGAAGAACTGAAGGCAAAGGAAACTTCATTCTACGCAGATGGACATTACCGTGTCGTAGTGCTCGATGAACCCACTGTCGGTGTTAGGTATTTTGATACCAAGATGCTGGACGATATGGGAGAGGTTTTCACGCCTATCATCGCGGACGCTCTACATAACATCCGCGCAGCACTTGATGCTGTGCTCTACGAAATCATGGTTCCGTTGCTGCAGGCAAGCGACAACAGGAAACTCATCAAGTTTCCTTTCGAATCCGACACGGTGGCACACGGCAGATTCTACAACAAGCCACCCATGTCGAGAACACCACCTGCGGTCCGCGACAAGATAAATGAAATCTCGCATCCTGACGCCGCAGACAAAGAAATCCGAGCGTTCCACTATTTGGATATTCAGGATAAGCACCAAGATGGCTTTGTCGTCGTGCATAGCAGCTCTCTGTCGTCTTTCCGCCTTCAGGATTTTGACCCGCAGGCCATGAATTTGGTAATGGAGAATTCTAGCGGTGTTGTTACCAAGGGTCTCTTTAGTCTTGCAGGTCCACTGAATGCATACAGCGTTCCGTGTAAGATTGTGCAGGCGAAGATTGACCGGCACATGCAGAGCAATATGACGTTCCAAGCCCGGTTCAGCGACAAGGAGCCGTTGTTTGCGAACGAACTGGTGTCCGACGTGCTCCTGCGCATCGCGACTCGCGTCGAGACCGCAATCCTGGAACTCCGCGAGGCCGCGAAGGTGACTCCCGCGGATGCCGACCCTGAAGTGAACGAAGCCCCGCCCCCTCCCCCGTGACAGGGAAAGCGGCGGGGTGTGACACATGTTGACAGTGGTTATGGGAATGGTCCCGTATCGAACCTGAATAATAGAGAGTGGATACAGTGGACAACTTCACGTTCGGCCTCGTGAAGGGGCATCAGAAACGCGCCGACGAAGCTCACGAGGTCAGCATGGCTGGCGCGATGGGCATGATGCAGGCCAACAAGCGGATACGAGAGCTGGAGGACAAGCTGGCCATCGCCAATGCCGAGGCCGCTGGGCGTCTTGCCCAGGTCGAGGCTTTTCAGGCAGAGCACGCTGCCAGCCCGCTGATGCAAAAGACGAGCAAGGCTTTCACTGACCCGAGGACTAGGGGCCAGCTCAAAACCAAGGTGCGTATGATCTACGAGAACACGTTCGACGCATTTCTCGCGAAGCTGAACATAGCCAACCCGGCGAGTCTTCGGCTGGACTGATTACAGCCACCAGGCGGCCCTACGCGTCGTCGTCAGAAGGCGCCGTGCCAGAGCAGGGCGTAGATAGCTCGCAGCGATTCCGGGTGGAGCCGGGCGGCACCGCGCTCGACCCTGGCTGCGGCGTATGTCAGCGCCCGGTGCAGAGCGCCCCTGTGTCGCTCGGCTTCTGGGTCGTGCATCCCCATCAAATGCGCCAGATCCTCCAGGGCCGCAGCCGACGCGCTGGTGGTCGAGCAGTCGTAAATGATCACGTCGTGGCAGTCGGAGCCGCCGCCGCCGGACACGCTGCCGCGCCCCATGCCTCTGATGATGTCGTCCATGGTGGTCAGACCCTCTTCGTGTCTTGGAGAGTGAGCGAGGCGATCAGGGCATCGACGCTCTGGTGGGACGACGCGCCGCTGCGGATTGCTTCGCAGCAGGACACCAGTTCGTGGGCGAGGCGTGTCGCCGCATTGAGATCCATCTCGTAGAAATGCACCGGCGCCTGGCCGTTGCTGCGGACCGAGACGCGATCCGCCATGAGCCGCACGATGAGCTGGCTCCCATCGGTAATCCCGGTGTCGTCGGCGCGACGGCATCCTCGGCGGCGATGACGGGAGCGGCGGCCTGTGCGACCACGGTCTCCAGCTCGTGCTCGGCGGCGACGGCGACCGGGGAAGCCGCCACGACGGCGGCGGCAGTGGCCACGGAGCCGGGGACGGAGCTCGTCGCGATCTTGGAAACCTCACCGCTCAGCATTCCGGTCAGGGTCTCGTCGCTTAGGGCGCACGTCGCGATCACGGACGGGATGCGGGCCTTCGCGTCGGCGACGCCTGCTACGAGCGCGATCCTCTTGAGAGAGGCCAGGTCCGACCCCTGCGGCGCGGCGGCGAGCGCCACCGACGTGTCGGCGGCGATGCGGCCCAGGCAATCCACGATGCGCGCCATCCGAGACGCGTGCGCGCGCTCGGACAGGTATCGTGACGCGCTGGTGCAGGCGAGCGACAGAGCGGTGGTGGCAACCACGGCCAGCGGGCCGTAGAGCAGATCCATGGACATGTTCATGATACGTTCCTTTAGGCGTCGGCGGTGGAGAGGCGGGCGGCGGCGACGAGCATGCTGGTCAGTCGGGTGGACCAGCCGAGGGGCTCGCCGCCTCGCGCACCGAAAGTCGTCCACGTGGGTAGGCCCGCGAGGTAGCCCAGGTGCGACGCGGCGACGTCGGCCAGCACCGCAGATCCGGCATCAGGACCGGCGAAGGCGCGCTGGACGGCGGCGAGGGTGATGGGTCCGAGGTCTCCGTCCATCTCCTGTCCGGCGGCTCCCTGGATCCACTGGATCGGGTGGCCGCCGTTGAAAGCGGCATCGACAGCCAGAAGAGCCAGGGCACCCGGAAGGTCATCGCCGCGCACTGCGCTCCAGTATTTCGTCTCGAACAGACTCTTGGCCTGCGCTTCGGTCAGCGCGCCGATGTTCACGCTCGGGAAAGCCGCAGCGGAGATTCCGTATCGTGTTCCGCGCAGGCTTCCGGAGCCGACTTTTCCCCCGGTCCAGTTCCCGGGGTCCGAGCGCACCATCGACAGTGCGGCCCCTCCCTCGGCATCCATGATCAGGGCGAAGGCTGTATCGAGAGCGTCGGACATGGGTGGCCTCACATGGAAAAGGCCGCGTCTCCTGGTGGAGCGCGGCCCTGGTTGGGGATCGGGTCGGGGTCAGGGTGCGGCGAGCACGACGCGGGCAAGGTGCGCGTAGCCGCAGGGCGTGAAGTGGATCCCGTCGCGCGTCCGCTCGGCTCGGGGAAAGCGTGGGAGCGGCACGAACCGCGCGCCGATATCGCTAGCCGCCTGCGCGAGGATTCGGTTCAGGGCGTCGATGCGGACGGCGTCCGCTGTCTGAGGCACGGCGATTACGGTGAGCGGGATGCGCGCTTCGGTGACCGGTGCCAGGAAGTCGGCGACCCGCTGGCGGTATGTCGCATCCGGAGTGTCGTTCATGCCCACGAGCACCACGACGCTGGACGGGTGCGTGGCGACGACGGCGCGGATGCGGACCTGCCAGTCCACCGGCATGACACGCGACAGACCGGAGGACACGACGCCGTAGCCACGCACCGTCTCGGGCGAGCTGCGAGACATCGCCGCGGCGAGGCCCACGGACAGACTGTCGCCGACCACGGCCACGGCCTGCGCATGCGCGGGGGGCGAAACCAGAAGCACGGCGGCGAAGATGATGGAGCGGATCAGGGCCAGTCGCCCAGGTCCATGGCGGTGGCATATCCCGGATCCAGGACTGCAAGGCATGCCAGGAGGATCGCGGCGATAGCGCAGCGGAAAAGGATCCCGGTCCATGTGTGGATGTCCCAGTCGAGCCGGTTTCCGTAACAACTATACGTGCGGCGCTCTCTCAGGAAATCCGCGACGCTCACGATGAGGCCCACGACGATCAGGCAGACGACGCAGACGCGCCAAGCGGTGCTTTCACCCATGGAGCACCAGCCACGCGTGCTGGACGCGCGGATCCGCCGCGACGGACGCGATGACGATCCACAGGCCGAGGCTCGACAGGGTGATGATGACGCCAAGCTCTGTGCAGCGATTCCACATGATACGGGTTCCTGGTTGGTGGTTCAGCCGATGGGGCGGTGGGGTCTGGCAAGGGAGTGCCGGGACCGGCTGGTGACCGGTCCCGGGCTTTCAGGTTCGGGTTTCTGTGCCCGTGGCCTTGGGTCGTGTCCCAGGGCGTGGTGTAGGAAGCGGCCACCGCGGTGAACCTGGGTAGGGTTGGTTTGCGAGACGCAACACTGACCCGAGGACCACCACGAT
>JAABUS010000842.1_pt1 | contig 73046 bp, 56 predicted proteins | sample 5560161 | NCBI WGS metagenome assembly JAABUS01 (sample SAMN10711885, study PRJNA513376) | rock metagenome | isolation source: Antarctica rocks | place: Antarctica: Victoria Land, Trio Nunatak nord | collected 2016-01-04
TGGAATGGCATCGGCTGCGGACGGGAGTGAGTTGGGGACGCGCGAAAGAAGCGATCATCCGCCCGGCGGTACGGCGCTATCTGGCGCATCCGTGGCTCACTCTCCCTACAACTGCGTAAGTCCTACAAGTATGGTGAAGGCCCCGTTGCCCCCACCAAGAAGGATGCGAATGTAGGTACCTGCCCCATTCGTGACCGCAAGATCGACCTTGCCGTCGCCATCGAAATCCCCCGTCGCGATGGCCGTCGCCATAGTCGTTGAGATGGGAGCGCCGAGGGTTGTGGTGATGGCGGGGGTGAAGATCACCGGCGATGGCGTCGCGCACACGTGCATCGGGCGCGAGCCAAAGGGTGACCATCACGACCATCAGGCCCCGAATGCCACGCGCGTATTGACTCGCACCCATCTCTCACCCCTCCACATCGCAGGCAGTAAATTTCGTCTTCATGTGACCGTGGGGAAAGTATGACGGAAAGAGATAGGCGCGTCAATCAATGTAGTGTCAAGGAAGAAAGGGCATCCTGGCGGGGTGGCGCCCGTGTTGTCTATTGCGCGTGACGAAGGAGGATCGCATCGCCACCGCTCGGCAATGCACGGCTACCCGGCGAATGCTGCGTCAACGCATTGTGGCGCGGTGTGCGGCGGCTTCATCCAGACCTTCAACATCGGGCCTCACCGGCGTACCGCTGCTATCCCGGGATCGGTTCGTAGTGGAGGTTGCGGAAGATCGCGCTCGCGTCGCGATCGGCGCTCTCGGTGAGGATGCGCGCCGCGAGGGCGAAGGCGCTGAAGCCGGCGAGTTCGGCAGGCACCGGCAGTTGCGCCACTTCCACGCCGTTCACCACACAACTGAGCCGGTTGGTCCGTATCATGACGCGCGGTGTGTTCATGGCGTCCGGCCCCGTCTTGATCGCCTGGGAAGGCGTCCAGTCGATCCGCGCTGCATTCCCTTCGCCGCCAGGGCGCTGCTGGAAGAGGCCGAAATAGCCGTCTCCGCGCATGAGGAAGGTGAGGAATTGCTGCTGGTCGTTCGCGGAGACGTAGTTGAAAAGGAAGAGGATGCCGCCGCACGATCCCTTCGGATCGCCCGTCAGCCGCATCTCCGTTTCGGCCATGAACTGCGGCGCGAGCATCACATTCTTCGGGATCCAGTCGCCCCAGGAAAGCAACCCCTTACCGTCCGGCTTCTTCGAGACGCGCACGGTATACACGCCATTCTCCAGCGTGCGGGCAGATTGCTCCACGTTAATGACATTCCACTGATTCGCGTCTGCCATGTCCGCCACGACGGCTTTCGGGGAGAAAGTCGGCAGCGGCGCGGGCGGTCGCGTCGGCAGCGGTGTATTGGTCGGCGAGCGGATCGGTGTAACCGTCGCCGCTGCGGGCGGTGTGGAGATGGGCGCGGTGGAAGATGCCGCGCCGACGGTCGGCGTCGTGCCCTGCCGCGCAACGGGTGTCGCGGTGCCGGTATCCCCGTTGCGGTCACGAAGCAGGAAGAACGCGCCGCCCGCGCCACCGACGAGGACGAGACCGCCCAACCCGGCGAGCACCGCGCGGCGTCCGGTGGGCTTCGGCTTCGCGGCAACAGGCGCGGGCGGGGAGGACGGAGCGTACGCCGGTGGCGCGGGTTCCACCGGCGGGGGCCAATACGGCGTGGCTTCGGCGGCCGCTCCGGGTGGTGGCGCGGGCGCGAGCGCCCCCTCGATTGCCTCGATCGCCGCGACGACATCGCGCATCGTCGGGTAGCGGTTTTCCGGCTGCTCTGCCGTCATCCGCTCGATGAACGCCGCGACAGGGGGAGGCAGCGCTCCCAGCCGCGCCGTCACCGCGTTCAGGTGTTGCCGATCGTGCGGCGTGCCCATCAGCATCTCATAGAGGACGACGCCGAGGCTGTACTGATCGCTCGCGGGCGGGACGTACCCCGTCGTGCCGATCTGCTCGGGGCTGAGGTAACGCGAGACGGCGGGCACGCCGGTGTCGGTCATCGTTTCGTCCGCGAGGTCGTCGATCTGCGCGCTGCCGAAGCCGCCGACCTTCGCCCGACCGTCCGCCGCGAAGAGAATATGCGCGGGACTCACGTCCCGGTGGACGAGACCAACATTGTGCGCCGCCTGCAGACCGCGCGCGCTGTCCGCCGCAATACGCAGGGCATCGAGGAGGGGAAGCGGGCCGTGGCTGATGCGCTCCGCGAGCGTGCCGCCGGGGAGGAATTCGCGGATCAGGTAAGGGATCGCGGCTGTGTCGCGCTGGAGATCGTAGACGGCGACGAGATGCGGGTGGTTCCCAATGCGCGACCCCGCTTCCAATTGGCGACTGAGCCGTTCATCGATGGCGCTGCGGGCCGCAGGATCGCTGATGAGCGCGAGCCGGAGCGTTTCGATGGCGACCGTGACATTCGCTTGCGGGTCGTAGGCCATGAGCGTGGCGCTCAGATCATCCTCGCTCTGGACCCCCTGCACCTGGAAGCGACCGAGCAGGAGCGTGGGCATCTCGTTGCCATGTTGGTTGATGATCATCGCCACCTCTCCGTTTCCGCGATGCCGCACGTTGTGCGATCGTGATACCCCGTGCATAGAAGAAGACGACACAAGCGGTAGGAAGTTTCGTCGCGGCGACCCGTGCGAACGTCCGTACTGCGGGATCGAGGGGAGCGCGGCATATTTTCAGTATAGCGCGGGTATGCCGCTGATGATACCTACAGAAGATATTGCGCCCTCCTATAAAGCGGTTTATCATCTCTCTAAAGATACCATTGCATCTTCAGCGGTGTATATGTGACGGCAATCGTAGTCCTGGCTTCCGCTCGTGTCGGCGACCATGATGGAATCTCTCCGCGTCTGTGAGCGGTCAGTCGAGCACAGCGGAACCGCTCCGCGTATGGGAGCGTCCTACTCAACAGAGCGCGACTCCGAATAGCAGAGACGCATGTGAGAGCAGAAGCCGTACCGTTGAGCGATGTGCGCCCGGTGCGGATGCGCGAAGTGGGGGGATCGATGGGCAGTAGTAGCAGTAGCACGCTGGAAATCGCACTCTTTGGCAGTTTGAGCGTCCAGAGCGCGGATCGATTGCTGACACAGTTCCCGAGCGGGAAGGTCAAGCACCTCTTCGTGTATTTGCTCCTCAACCGCCACGCCGTCCACCCGCGCGAGCAGCTCGCGGGGCTTTTCTGGGGCGATGAGGACGATCATCGGGCGCGCCACTGCCTCAATACCGCCCTCTGGCGGCTCAATCGTATCCTCGCGCAGTCCGGCGCGGGTTCGCCCGCCTATCTCCGTATTGACGCGCAGAGTATCGGCTTCAACACGGCGAGCGATTTCTGGCTAGACATCGATGAGTTCGAGGGCCGCTGCATGCTCGCGGAGCAGATTGGCCCGGACGCGCCGGACAAGCAGGCCGCGCTCTATCGGCAAGCGGTCGCCTGTTACCGGGGAGACCTGCTCATGGACTGTTACGAAGATTGGTGCCTGGTCGAGCGCGAGCGCTTCCGCTGCCTCTATACGCGCACGCTCGGGCGGTTGCTCACCTATTACGTGGCGGAAGGCGAGCATGACGCCGCGATCGATTGCGCCCGCCGCATCCTCGTCTGCGATCCGCTGCACGAAGAGGTCCATCGCGACCTGATCGGACTCTACCTCGCGATCAACCGGCCTGCGGACGCGCTCCGGCAGTACCGCACGTGCGAGAGTTTGCTCGCGCGGGAGCTCGCGGTCGAGCCGATGCCCGAGACGCGCGCGCTCCTCACGCGCATCATCGGCGCGACGGCGCAATCGGAGCGACGAGTGCGTGCCCGCACCGGTATCGCAGCCGTCGTGCCGCTCACGGATGACACGCTCATACAGAAGTTGAACGTCGCGACCACGCGGCTGCACGAGGCGGTCGGCACGTTCGACCGGGGCCGGATGCAGTTGCAGGAGGCAACCGCGCTCATTGAGGAGGTGAGGAACGGGATCGGGGACGAACATGCGGCCCCCGCCGATGCCGAAATCACCTGGCCGGGGGCGGCCGAACGGCTGCAACACGCGGCGGGGCTGCTCGATGATATCGTGCAGAGTTTCGGGCATGTGCTCGGAGCAGCCAACCACGGCGCGGTCAGCGGCGCGCGGTGATGGATGTGATGCTCCCGTGTTCCCGGTCTGCTTCACTGCGATCGCGCGGCCTCTTCCGCCCGGTAGCGCGGTGATCGCGGCGTGGTGGGGCAATCACCGCTGTCGAGGCGACCAAAGGAAAACGCTCATGTTGCTGAGTGAGCAGAGCCACGCATTCGTCATTAAGATCTGGCATGAGCGACGCGACATCGTCGGCGCCGAACCGGTCTGGCGCGGCTCGGTGAACGATGTCGAGGGCGGGCCGCGCGTCTACTTCAACTCCCTCGCGACGCTGTGCGGATACCTCGCGCGGCATGCCGGGATCGGAGACTGCTGGCCGGATGCGGATGAGGAGATCCCCCATGCGCCCCGGCCGTGATGGCGCGGTCGGCCACCGCCCGGATGAAGAATAGGCGAGCACATGAGCAGCGCGCTGGCGATCGCATCGATGACCTACGTACTGAAAAGCCTCCTCGATAACCGGCTCGTGCAATCCGGCGTGACCGCGAGCGTGGGCGAGGTGACGGTCACGGCGCTCCCGCCGGATCGGATCACCACCGGGGCGGACGAGCGCAGCCAGATTAATCTCTTCCTCTACCGTGTGACGCCCCACACCGCCTGGCGCGGCGCGCGCATCGGTATCGGCGAATTGCCCCATGACACAACGGGCCCGTCACTCGCCTTCGATCTCCATTACCTCATTACCGCGTACGGCGAGCGCGATTTCCAGGCGGAAATTCTCCTTGGCTGCGCGATGCAACTGCTCATGGAGACGCCCGTGCTCACCCGCGAGATGATCCGGAACGCGGTGTCGGCGGGTGCCGTCGGCGCGATGCGGGAGGCCCTCGAGGTCTCCACGCTGGCTGGTCAGGACATGGACATCACCCTCACGCCGGAATTTCTCACGACCGAGGAGGCCTCGAAGCTCTGGTCCGCGTTACAGGCGAAATACCGGCCCTCGGCGGCGTACAAGGTCTCCGCCATCGTCGTCGCGGCGGAGAGGTGATACGCCGATGACCGCCACGGCAACGTCCGCCTGGCCCGACACGAACCGGCGCTATCTCTCGGCGGCGGTCGGCTATCTGCGCGCGGTGGTGCAGGCGCATACGGTGGGTGGGGACGAGCCACGGGAAGGTAACGGATCGGACGCCGCAGGGGCCGAGGCGATGCGCGCGATCGCTGCGGAGATGGACGCGCCGCCCGCGCTCGAAGCCATCCGGGCGATATTCCACCTCTCTCCGTTCGAGCGGGATGTCTTGCTGCTGTGCGCCGCGATGGAGTTCGATGCCACGGTCGCATCCCTTTGCGCCGCCGCGCAGGGCGACCCGCAACGCACCTATCCGACGTTCAGCCTCGCGCTCGCCGCGCTCCCGAACGCGCACTGGAGCGCGCTCGCCCCGGACGCACCGTTGCGACGCTGGCAATTAATCGAGGTGGGGGCCGGCCCCTCGCTCACATTCAGCCCGCTCCGCGTCGACGAGCGCGTGCTGCACTACATTGCCGGGATCCGGCATCTCGACGCGCGGCTGGCGGCCCTGATCGCCCCGCTTCCCGCAGCGGGGGCGCTCGTGCCGTCGCATCGCGCGGCGGTGGAACGGCTGGTGATGGCATGGCGGCATGCCCCGGCGCACGCGCCCTTGCCTGTCGTGCAACTCTGCGGCCGCGATATGGTCAGTGCATCCGCTATCGCCGCCGCCGCGTGCGCCGATCTCGGATTACAGGTGCACGCGGTGTCCGCCGATCTTCTGCCAACTGCCCCCGCAGACCTCCATGCATTGATCCGCGTGTGGGAGCGTGAGGCGTTGTTGGGTGCGAGCGCGCTGCTCCTTGATTGCGAGGAGTTGGACGGATCGGACAGCGCCCGCATCGGCGCGGTCAGGCGGTTCATCGAGCAACTCGGCCAGCCGCTCATCGTGGCGTGCCGCGATCGCCAGCGAATCGGGCAACGGCCATCCGTCACGCTCGATGTCGCCGCTCCCGACATGGACGAACAAGGCGCGGTCTGGCACGCCGCGCTGGGGGAGACGGCCCAACACGTCAACGGGCATGTGGACCACCTCGTCGCGCAATTCAACCTGAGTGCGGCGGAGATTGTGAGCGCCGCAGCGGTCGCGCGGGGGGGCGGTGAGAAGGCCGCCACGGATCAGATCAGTGATGCGCTCTGGGAAGCGTGTCGCCTCCAATCCCGCGCGCGGCTTGATGACCTCGCGCAGCGCATCGTCTCCCCCGCGACGTGGGAAGATCTCGTGCTGCCGGAGGCGCAACGCTCCATCCTGCCTGAGATCGCCGTGCATGTGCGGCAGCGATCGCGGGTGTATCAGCAGTGGGGATTCGCGAGTAAGGGAGAGCGCGGCCTCGGCATCAGCGCGCTTTTCGCGGGCGCGAGCGGTACGGGCAAGACAATGGCGGCGGAAGTGCTGGCCAATGAACTCCGGCTTGATCTCTACCGGATCGACCTCTCGGCGGTCGTGAGTAAGTACATCGGCGAGACGGAAAAGAACCTCCGGCGGCTCTTTGACGCGGCGGAGGCGGGCGGCGCGATCCTCTTGTTTGACGAGGCGGACGCGCTCTTCGGCAAGCGGAGCGAGGTGAAGGACAGCCATGACCGCTACGCGAACATCGAAGTGGGGTACCTGCTCCAGCGGATGGAATCGTATCGCGGCCTGGCGATCCTGACGACGAATTTCAAGAGCGCGCTCGATACCGCGTTCCTCCGGCGCATCCGGTTTGTCGTCCAGTTCCCCTTCCCGGATGCCGCGCAGCGGGCCGAAATCTGGCGTCGCGTCTTCCCAAGCGCGACCCCGACTGAGGGCTTGAACATCGAGGCGCTGGCACGGCTGAACGTCGCGGGGGGGAATATCCGAAACATCGCGCTCAATGCCGCGTTTCTGGCGGCGGAGGCGGACGAACCGGTGCGGCACAAGCATCTGCTGAGCGCCGCGCGGGCGGAATACGCGAAACTGGAGAAACCACTCACCCACATGGAGATCGGCGGCTGGGAATAACCACAACCGCAGGGCGATGGTGAAACGGCGAATGAGGAAGAAAAGAGCGTGAGAGCCAGTGCTCACTGATGTTACCGCGACACTCCGAAGGTTGTTCTATGAACGGGGCGGGATCAGCCCGCTCGAGGTGGATATTACGTGTGATGCGCCAACGAAGGACCGGATCGAGCGGCTGACGCGGCCGACGATCGCCTTCTTCCTCTTCAGCATTACGGAGAACACCGATCTACGTCAGACGGCGGGTCAATCCACCCGGGTGAACGGGCGCGCTGAATGGCGGATGCCGCCACGGCGGATTGACCTGCGGTACATGGTGAGCGCCCTGGCATCGGATGCCGACGACGAGCAACGCCTCCTGTGGCGCGCGATGGTGACGCTGATGCAGTATCCGGAACTGCCGCCGGAACTCCTCTCCGGAGAGTTACGGGGGTATGACCTGCCCGTGACGACCCGCGTGGCGCAGGCCGATGGGGGGGTGAAGACGCTGGAAGTCTGGGGTGCGCTCGCGGGGGAGCCGCACCCCGCGTTCTGCTACGCTGTGACGGTGCCGCTGGACATCGATCGCGTCACCGAATCGCCCCTCGTCCTCACGCGCACGCTGCGCTTCAGTCCGGGCCGCAGCACGGTACCGGAGCAGACGGATATCCGGATCGGTGGTGTGGTTCGTGACCGCGACAACACACCCCTCGGCGGCGTCACCGTTGCGCTCGATGGGAGCGCCGTCGCGGTGGTGACGAACCCGGCGGGCGAATTCACGCTGGGGAACGTACCCGCCGGACCGGTGCGGATCAACGTCACATCGCCGAGCGGCGGTGTGCGCACGATGGAGATGACCGTGCCGACGGACAGCTATGATATCGTCCTGCGCTGACACGGTGGTAGACTCGGAGCGATCAAATCAAGGAGTTGTCAAGTGCAGCACCACCAGCCGATCCGTCGCAAACAGGCAATCGCGCGCGCGCATGATTCGCTGGTGCCCGCCACGCAGTCACCTTCACCGGCGCCCAATCCGTCTCCGGCGCTCGCGACCGAGCAAGGATCTCCTGTTGGCCATGACGTCGGCAACATCTCCATCTATGCGCCGGGAGGAGAGATCGGGCCGGAGGGGGGAGCCACGATCACGGGCCGGGCGCCGCTCGCGGTTCAGCGGGATGCGCTGGGGCTGCCGCCCGTGCCGGATGTGGCGCTGACACCGCCCTCGCTCCTGCAACCCCTGGCTCCCGCCTTCGCGCCCGCACCCGACCCGAGCCTGCAAGTCCACCTCGACCCCCAGGCCGAAGTGGCGGTGCAGCAGGTTGACCAGGCCCTGGCGCCGACGAATGTCAAGTCCGCCCTCGTCAACCTCCGGCTCGGCTCGGCCACTACCCCGCCCCCGCCGACGGACCCATTGACGTCCCCGGCCCCCACGCCACCCGCCGCCACACCCGCCGTGCCCGCCGGCGCGGGGCCGGCCACGGCGCACGAGGCAGGCGCCGGTGATCTCATGGACGCGGTCATGGCCGTGCCTGCGGTGGATGCGGCGATCACCGACCTGCGCATGCGCGCCACCGACCGCGTGCGCGCCGACTGGGGGCACTTGCCGACCGGCGAGCGCGCGGTCGCGATCAGCGCCGTGGCGGTCATCGGCGCGGGCGTGCTCGCCGGTGCCGTATCGGACCCGGATGCGCGCCAAATCCTCCTCACCCAGCTCAACGGAAAGGTGCTGCCCGTCCCCGGTGTGGATTGGCTTCATGTCGAAATCGGCACGCGGCCGGACAATCTCATGCTCGGCCTGCATGTTGATGTTGGGGCGCTGCTCCCAAGCAGTCTCGGATTCGGGTCCTCGTCTCCGAGCGCGATCGGCGGCCCGCCGCCAACTGCGGATCCCCTCGCGCCGACCCAGCGCTCGGTCCAGCGCAGCGTGGGCAACGACCGGCTCCCCGGCGTTGCGCCCCGGGAGAATCGCGCGCTGTCGGCATCCGCGGCGTCGCGCGCCGGGTTCGATTTGGGCGCCATCGCGATCTATCCGCCCGTCGTGCAGCGCGCGGAGGCAAGAACCGGGTCGGCGGCAGGCGGCGGTTCAGCGGACGACGACCTCGCGCGGCGGATCCAGGCGGCATCGGCGACGGGCACTGCCATCGACGGCGCTGTGCAGCGCCGACTGGAGGGCAGTCTCGGCGCCGATCTCTCCGGGGTCCGCGTGCATACGGGCGGCGAGGCGGATTCCCTCGCGCGCTCCGTGAACGCCGTGGCCTTCACCACCGGGCCGGACATCTTCTTCCGCGCCGGAGCCTATCAGCCGCAATCATCGGAAGGGATGCATCTCCTCGCGCACGAGGCGGCGCACACCGTGCAGCAGGCGGCGGGACCGGTCGCCGGAACCCCCGCGCCCGGCGGCGTTTCCATCAGCGATCCCGCAGATCCCTTTGAACGGGCGGCAGATCAGCAAGCCGCACAGGCCGTCACGGCGGCTCCACCCGCGCCGGGCGAAACGCAAACGGATAGCACGCGCGATCGCGCCGTGTCAGGGGAAGGAAGACCCGTTTCGAACGGCCTCTCCGTGCAGCGTGACGGACCCACGACGCCGGGAATACCTTCGTTCAAACAGATGAACACGCCTCCAGCGACGGGCGCCGCCGTCAAGGATCTTCCCCCGCGTAATGACATTGAACTGATGGGCACGCGGCTCAAATCGCGGCAGACCGATTTCGCCACCTTCCTCAGTGCCGCGAGGGATGACGTCAACAATATTAAAAACTACTTCAAGTGGGTGACCGAGGTCTACGACAAGACCTATGGAATTTACGATCTCGTCATTAGGCAGGCGGATGCGAAGGCGCAGACTGAGCAGATGGTGGTAGATCTCCTTTTCGGCGTCGCGGTCGGTGTCACGATCGGCGCGATCTCCGAGGTGACGCTCGGCGCATGGGCGGCGAAAACCGTGTTCGAGTTGCTCGCCGAGGTGTTTGCCGAGGGCGTGGAGGGTGGTGTGGGCCTCGCCGCAGGCCTCGGTGGCGTCAAGGATGTTGCGAGAGCCACGGTGTCGGTAGATTTAAACCCCGCCTTCAAGCAGCTCATGGCGCTCCAAAAGCTGGATGAACTGAATACGGCTGTGCTCGGTATGTCTGTACCCGGCGCGCAAGTGTACGGCAACCCGATCGTGCAGTCCGAGCGCCTCTCTGCGGAATTGCGCGTCGCTGAGGCGGGTGGGGCGCGGCGCATGTCCGATAGTGACATACAGCAAGCGTACCTGAAACTGATGCGTTTCGATGTGCAGAGCATCCAGATGGAGAATACGATCAAGACACAGCAAGGTAAGTTCGACGCCTTGCGTAAGGCGTATATGGGCAAGCAAGCGCCGTCGTGGCTGCGCACCGAGCAGGATATCTGGATTACCTGGATCGCGGAGCAGGATGCGGGCGGCAGTCTCATCTCGTCGTCTATCCTCGAAAGTAAGCTCATCGACAAGCACCTTGTGGATCTCGGTCTCGCCATGCTCGGCAGCCGTGGCGGACGGCTCAATGCGGATACCGGCGTCGTGAATAGTGCGTTCACTCCCTTCGACGCACCGAAGGTGGCTTACCAGCTACCAACAGCCCTCCAATTAAAGAGCGGCGCAATGGCACAGAAAAGCGCGATACTCGACTTCTGGCAGGATGTCTTCCTGATGAAGTGATGCCAAACTTCCGCACGGACGACTCGCTAGTTTGGTATTTCCCTCGCACGTCGTTCGCGTTGGGCCGTCGGCGGTGATTCTTGTGATGCCGTGGTGTGAGGCATCAAGTCTACTGATGTGCAGATGGCTCTGTGTATGCGGTCGGTGGCCCAGCCTGAGAGGAGTGCGGTATGCCCGAGTATCTTTCTCCTGGTGTGTACATCCAGGAAGTGGACAGTGGCCCACGTCCCATCGAGGGGGTGGGGACGGCCTGCGCGGCCTTCGTCGGCTTCGCGCCCGCCGGGCCCGCGAACTACCCCTCGCTGATCACGAACTGGTCGCAGTATGTGGAGACGTTCGGCGCGGCGGACGACGGTGGGCTGCGCAACCCGCATCTGCCCGGCGCCTACCTCTCGCATGCAGTCTACGGCTACTTCCTCAACGGCGGTGGCCGCTGCTACGTGACGCGCATCGCGCCGGAGGCCCAGAACGGCAAGGTGGACGGCGCGATGAAGGTCGAGCCGCTCCAGATCCCCAGCAAATCCTCGAAGGCGATGCCCTCGCTGACGATCGGCGCGAAGGGCACGCCCGTGCAGGACATCGAGGTCGAGGTCGCGCCGCCATCCGGCGAAGCGCCCGCCGACGGCACATTCACGCTGCGCGTGCGCATGGGGCCGACGGAAGAGGTCTACGAGAATGTCAGTCTCGCCAAGCGGGCGGGGAAGAATGTCGTCGATACCGTCAACCAGGCGAGCCAGCTCGTCATGCTCGTCGAGGAGCAGGGGACCGGCACGATTGTCGAGCGCACGCCGGATGTCGGCAGCTATTTGCTCAAGGCGCAGCAGACCGCGCTCGTGCCGACGCTGAAGGCGAGCAGCTTCACGGGCAACGTGGCGGATCGCAGCGGGATGGAGGGCCTGGAAGTCGCCGAGGACGTGACGATGATCTGCTGCCCGGACCTGATGAGCGCGTACCAGACCAACGCCATCGACCGGGACGGTGTCAAGGCGGTGCAACTGTCGATGATCGCGCACTGCGAGCGGATGGGGGACCGGATGGCGATCCTCGACCCGCTGCCGGACCTCTCGCCGCAGGAGGCGAGAGTCTGGCGCGAGCGCGAGACGAACTACGACTCCAAGTACGCCGTCCTCTATTATCCCTGGGTCAAGGTCGCCGGGACCGATGGCCGCCCGATGGCGGTGCCGCCCTCGGGGCATATGGCGGGCGTCTGGGCGCGCAATGACAATGAGCGGGGCGTCCACAAGGCCCCGGCGAACGAGGTCGTGCGCGGCGCCCTCGAAGCGGCGATGCCGGTCACGAAGGGGGAGCAGGATACGCTCAATCCGATCGGCGTGAACTGCATCCGCTCATTCACGGGCCGCGGGCTGCGCGTCTGGGGCGCGCGCACGCTCAGCAGCGACCCGGCGTGGCGCTACGTCAACGTGCGGCGGCTCTTCAACTACGTCGAGAAATCGATCGAGGCGGGCACGCAGTGGGTCGTCTTCGAGCCGAACGATCCCGACCTCTGGGCGCGGGTGCGGCGCGATGTCGGCGCGTTCCTCACGGGTGCGTGGCGCGACGGTATGCTCTTCGGGCTGACGCCCGACGAGGCCTTCTTCGTCAAGTGCGACGAGGAGCTGAACCCGCCCGATGTGCGCGATCGCGGCCAGCTCATCATCGACGTTGGGTTGGCCCCCGTGAAACCCGCCGAGTTCGTCGTCTTCCGGTTCCGGCAGTTCTCAGGCGGTGGCGCCTAGGCAAATCTCTCTCCCCCTCTCCACGTGATGGAGAGGGGGCTGGGGGGTGAGGTGAGTTCTTGTAGCAACGCGAGGAGAGCGCAATGGCCGATACGCAGAAAGATCCGCTTGTCTCAGCATGGTTCGGGCTGGAGTTCCAGGGCGTCGTCACGGGCGCGTTCCGCGAGTGCACGGGCCTCGGCAGTGAGAATGAGGTCGTGGAATACAAGGCGAGTGGCGCAAAGGGCGAGCAGGTAATTAAGAAGGTGCCCGGTCGCCTGAAGTGGAACAACATCACCCTCAAGCGCGGCATCACCGACTCGATGGACATGTGGGAGTGGCGCAAGCTCGTCGAGAAAGGTGATATGAAGGCGGCACGCAAGAATGGCACCGTGACGATGTTCAATCAGAAGAACGAGCCTATCGCCAAGTGGGATTTCGTCAATGCCTGGCCGAGCAAGCTCACCGGCCCGGGCGCGAACGCCGGGAACAACGAGGTGGCGATCGAGGAGATGGAAATCACCCACGAGGGATACGAGCGGAAACAGTAGAAGCGGCAGGCTGAAGCCATACCACCGGTGGCGGCAGGCTTCAGCCTGTGCCGGCGCTAGCGCTACGTACATCATCAACAGCGGATAGCGACGATAGTGTCGGAGCGACTTCGGATTGCGCATGGTAGGGGCAACCCTCGTGGATGCCCTCTCCGGCCTACGGCCCCGGAGATCGTGCGGGAGGATGAGACGTGGCGACTGCGATGATGCTGCAAACCGAGTTCGCGTTCACGCTCCCCTGCGGCTACATCGACGATCGCGGCAATCGGCGCCAGGAGGGGACGATGCGCCTCGCCACCGCGCGAGACGAGGTCGAACCGCTCGGCGACCCGCGCGTGCAAGTGAATCAGGCATATGTCAGCATCCTGCTCCTCAGCCGCGTCGTCACCCGCCTCGGTGACATCAGCCCGGTCAGTCCCGCGATCATCGAGGGGCTGTTCTCCGCCGACTTCTCCTATCTGCAAGACCTTTATCTTCGCGTCAACGATCACGGCGCGAATCTGGTCGAGACACAGTGCCCGACGTGCGGGGCGCGCTTCGCGTTGGACCTGTCTGCGGATGCGTGATGTTGAGCGTGCGCGCGAGGGGCGAAAGAGGGAGAGATGATGGAAGACGAGACCAGGACACCGCACGACGGAGGGGCGACGGGCAGCACACCGCACGAGCAGCCGCCGCAGGGCAAGCCAGGCGAGATCGACATTCATCGCCTGGCGGACAGCGTGTACCGGCTGGCGCTGGCAGATGCGCGGCTGGCATGGGCGCGGGGCGCGCGTGTCGGTCGGCGCGGGGAACGGTGAGCGATGCCACAGGAAGCGTATGCAAGTAACCGGTTTTACGTCGAGATCAACGGCATCAAGGAGGCGGTCTTCACTGAGGTCGGTGGCCTTCAGGTGGAGACGGCCTTTTTCGACTACGAAGAAGGCGGCAATAACGGCCATGTCCATCGCCTCCCCGGCCGCGTGAAGGCGAGCAACCTGACGCTGAAGCGCGGCATCTCCCGCTTCAACGATTTCTTTAAGTGGCAGGCCGAGGTGACGAAGGGGAAGATCGGGCGGCGCAATATCTCGGTTGTCATGTTCGATGTGCAAGGCAAAGAACTGATGCGCTGGCATTTCCTCGGCGCCTACCCGGTCAAGTGGGTTGGGCCGCAGTTCAACGCGACCACATCGACGGCGGTCATCGAGACCCTGGAGTTGGCGCACGACGGCATCGATATGGGGTAGCGACGTGCCACGACGACGGCTCATGCAGCGACTCATACGCCACCAGCTCCTCACGGACCAGGCCCTTGCCCGGCAGCCGTTGTCCCGGCGTGTGACGGAAACGACCCGTCTCGCGCAGTTCGTCGGCCTCGCACCCGAGCGGAGCGATGCGCGGCGCCGGGGCACGTTCCGGCCGCGCGTGACTGGTGATCCCCTTCCCGCACGCGAAGCCGGCCCCTTTGACCGCGATCCCGCATCGGCGGGCGAAGCGGCGACGCTGGCGGCATGGGATGAGCCGCCAATGGTCACGATGCCGACCGTCGACGATCAGCCCTGGGAGCCGGTCAGCGATCCCTCGCCCGTCGCGTCCGATATGGGGCCTGTGGCGGACGATCTCCCTGTGCTGTCGACAAGGCCATACGCCGTCAGTGCGGATGCGGCCCCATTGGCCGATGTGACGCCCGCCCCACCACCAATGCCGGGCAGCGCCCCGCAGGATGTCGCACTCGATCGACCGCAGCGGACGGTTCTGGCGCCACGGGAGCGGATGGGGCGCCGGATCACCGAGGAGATAGCGCAGCCGGTAAGACCGCATGTGCAACCGATCCCGCCCGTATCGACGATCCCCGCCATGCCACTGCCACCTGCCGCGCATACGCCCGCGACGACCCCCAACGCTGAGCCTATCCTCAATGTGGCATCCGCAATTGCCAATGCCGACGATGCCTCGCCGCACGAGGATGCGATCGGGCCGGGCGAGCACGCGGTTGCGGATGCGGATCGCCCGCTCACTGCGTCCGCAGCGTCGCTCCCAATAGTGGAACCGGCACTGGCACCGCTCGTGGAATCTACACCACGCGAGTCGTTCCCCGTCGAAGAAGTGCATACCCGCTCCCTGCGGGAAGCGCGGGCCGAAATGATCGAAGCGGCATTGCCCGCCCCGATGCCGCCCGCAGAGAGGGCAGCGGACGTTCCGACGCAGGTGGCTGATGTGGCCATCAGCCCCCCCACGCCGGACGCTGATGCGCCGGACGTAGCGCCGTCCGCGACGACTGCCGAGATGCGCGACCGATTGGTGCGGCCCGACAGCCCGCACGTGGAACCCGCCCCGGCACCGCGTGTGACGGATGACGTTTCCCCCGCGCAACTCACTCCATCTCAGGACCTTCCCGCCGTGCCGGTAACGCCACTTCCCCCGCCGCTGTCGGCACAAGAGTGGTCGCCTGATCGTGAGTCAGTCGTGTCGCCGCCGCGCGAACTGGAACTCCGGCAAGCTCCATCGCAGCCGGATCGGCCAGGAGTGATCCGCGATGGCGCGCCGCCCGTGACGCCCGACGCATCGGGTCTGTCCGCCCCGCCGCCCGATCCACCGATGACGGCGACCCCACCACGAGAGATTCGTGCGGAAGATCTCTTCCTGCCGGATGGCAATGACCGTTCACCCGCCACATGGCTCGCGCGGCTCACCCGCGCGGCGCAGCCACCCGTAGAGCCGGTAGCGGCCCCGGAACCAACCGCGCAGCAACCCGTCGCCCGGCCGGAGCGCATCGGGATCGACGCACCACTCACCGCCCCGCAACCCATCCCCCCGCCCGCACGAGGAACGACCAACCGGCGAATGCCCGGGCCGCAACGCCGGTTCGTCGCGCCGGTGCCGTATTCCCGACCCGCTACCATACCGCCATCGCGCCCTTTCGGGTCAGCAACGGCCGGGAGGGAATTCGTCGCGGGAGCCGCAGAGGAGCAACCGGCGGCCATCTCAGAGCGCCCTGAGACGCAGTTACCGCAGACTGCCGTCGCGATGGGCCGGGATGCCGGAACACCGCAGGTTGGCACTCCATCGACGGAAGAACGCCGTGATGATGCGCCCGCGATGCCTGCTCCCCGGTTGCCCGGCCGAGCCGAGCAAGGACAAGGGGATGGCGCTGGCCGTTCACCCAATTCATCCGCCGAACGGTTGGCGCAGGCGGACGCTGCGACCCCGCCGCCTTCTCTCGCCGGATCACCGCCGCACGCGGCGCAGGGTGCTTCACCGCTGCCACCAACGGCGCGGCCTGCCCAAACTGAACCGGTCGTCGGGCATCCTGATATGCCGATCATCGAGCCGCCACCGACCATGCCGGTGCATGCCGACGCCCCCGCAGCGGAAAACACCGCGCCAACGCCGCTGTCGGAGACGATGCGACGCTTCCTCCACCCGCTCGTGGGAATCGATCCGGGTGTGGCGCCGGTTCATCGGGGGGCGCACGCGGCGGGCGTGGCGGCATCGTATCGGGCGGACGCCCTCACCGATGGCAATGTGATGCTGCTGGCGGCCGGGAACGACAGCGATGCACCGGAAACGCTCGGCCTCCTCGCGCACGAACTGACTCATGTCGCGCGCCGCCGCGACGCCCGGTTCGTTCCACCCATCGCGCGCGCCGATGACCGAGGCGACCAGCCGCCGGGGGGCATCGCGACGGAAACAAGCCCTGCGGCGCTCCTGGCCGATGAGGAGACGCTTGCGCGACGTGTCGAGACGCGCGTGGTGCGCGCCGCGCGTGCAGATCAGCGGTCGCAGATGCCGCAACCAGCCGTGTCGGATGACCGGAGCGGCCCTTCGGAACCGATACACGCGCGCGGTGTCTCGCCCAGGGCGGAACCCATGCGCGAGAGGGAACGTCTGAATAGTGAAGACTGGAATGGATTGCCCGCGCCGTGGGAGCCGTTGCCGGATTGGGCGATGGCCCCCGCTGTCGCACCGGTCGCACCAACATTCGGGGTGGTCGCGCCCGGTGCCGCCGCGCCGTTCGCGCCGGTGGCGCCGATGCCGCAACTGGCCGAGGAGGGGCATGCGAGCGAGGGCGGAAGCCCCGCAACCGCGCCCGCATCGGCGCCGCACGACCCGAACGCGCCGGTGGAACCCGACCTCGACGCGCTCGCGCGGCAAGTATACGGGATTCTCAAACGACGCCTCGCCCTGGAACGTCGCAACGCCGGATAGATCGTCGGGAAGCGGAGAATCTGGGAAGCTGGGAAGCACGGATGCTGGGAAGGTAAATAATGGACCGAAAGAAGATGGAATACGCGACGATCACCAGCATCGACGGGGAACGCAAGTCGATCAAGTGTCTCTTCAATCCCAAGGAGTACGCCTTTCAGAAGACGAATCAGTGGAAGGCGGCCGCGAACAAGAGCACGAACGTCCCCTCGATGGACTTTGGCGGCGGCAACCCCGCGACGCTGACGATGCAACTCTTCTTCGATACCTACGATCGAGGGAATGATGCCGCAGATGTCCGCAAAGAATATACGGATGCCCTCTGGGAACTGATGCTGGTGGACAGCAAATTGAAAAATCCGAAGACAAAGAAGGGCCGTCCGCCGAAGGTGCATTTCCAGTGGGGCAAGGCGTGGTCATTTGATGCCGTGATCACGAGCATGAAGCAGAACTTCACGCTCTTCCTCGCTGATGGCCCACCGGTCCGCGCGACGGTCGATGTCACATTCCAGCAGGTCAAGGACGAAAAACTCTTCCCACCGCAGAACCCGACATCCGGTTGGCGACGGCGGCGAGCGACTCTGGACGGTCAACGAGGGCGATTCGCTCGCCTGGATCGCATACAGCGAGTATGGGGATGCGAGCCAGTGGAGGCGGATCGCCGAAGCGAACCGGCTGATCCATGTGCGGCGGCTGACGCCGGGGATGGTCCTGGAGATCCCGAATGTCTGACACAAGCAATTTGCTCAGCCAATTTTACGTCAAGATCGGCGGCCAGAACGGCACCGAGCAATTCATGCATGATCTCGTCTCGGTGACGATCGATAGCAGCCTCTATCAACCGGACATGGCGGTTGTGACCCTGCATGATGACAAGGTGTATTGGGTGGATGCCGCCCACCTCGATATGGGCAAGACGGTCGAGATCGCGGCGAAGGCGGGCCAGGGCGAGCAGCCACTCTTCGACGGCGAAATCGTCGAAGTCGAACCGGTGTACGATCAGAGCGCGCATAATGTCGTCTTTCGCGCGTTCGATCGCATGCACCGCCTCCTGCGCGGGAAGCACAGCCGCACCTTCAACAACATGACGGACGAGGACATCGTGCGGAAGATCGCGGCGGAGGTCGGCTTGCAGGTGAAGATGGAGCCGACAAGCCCGGCGCATGACCATGTGTATCAGCATAACCAGACGAACCTGGAGTTCCTGCGTCATCGCGCTGACCGGATCGGCCGCGTCCTCTACGTGCGGGGCAAGACGCTCCACTGCGAGCGGCCTCACGTCGCGGGACCGCCGGTGAAACTCGAGTGGGGCAAGACGTGCTCCACCTTCTCGGCGCGCCTCTCGACGCATGGACAGGTGGATGAGGTACTCGTGCGGGGCTGGAACCCCGACACGAAAAACGAGATCGTCGGGCGGGCGCAGAAAGGCGATGGCGCACCGAAGATCGGCGAGAGCAGGAGCGGCGGGGAGGTTGCGCATCAGGCATACAGCATCGCGACGCAGGAGTTCGTGCTCGACACGCCGATCGACACACAAGAGGAAGCGCAAAATATCGCGAAGGCCAGGCTCGATGAACTGACGCGGGACTTCGTCCATGCCGAGGGATCGTGCGGCGGCAATCCGGCGATCATCCCCGGCGCATCCGTCGAGATCAGCGGCGTCGGGGATCGCTTCGGTGGCACATATCTGGTCACGGAGGCGACGCACCGCTTTTCCGCCAAGGAGAGCTATGCAACGCACTTCGAAGTCTCCCGCCACCCGGAGACGATTTCCAGTATCCTCAGGCCGCAGCAGCACAGCGCGCCGATGCAGGGGATGTTCATCGGCGTCGTGACCGATAATCAGGACCCGAAGGACCAGGGGCGCGTTAAGGTGAAGTACCCGGCGATCTCCGGGGAGCACGCAAGCGCATGGGCGCGCCTCGTCGTGCCGGGGGGTGGGGCGGACCGTGGCGTGCAGTTCCTCCCGGAGGTCAACGACGAGGTGTTCGTCGCCTTCGAGCAGGGGGACATCCACTTCCCGTACATCCTCGGCGGTCTCTGGAATGGCCAGGATGCACCGCCGAAGAAGAGCGGTGATGTGATCGGCGGCGGGAAGGTGCAGAAGCGGATCATCCGCTCGCGCACGGGGCACACGATCACGCTCGATGACAGCGATGGCGGCGGGGGTATCACGATCGAGGACAAGAACGGGAACAAGATCGCTCTCGATACCGGGTCGAACACGCTGACGATCGAGGTGAAGGGCAGCGCGAAAGTCAAGGCGCAAGCCGGGCTGAGCCTGGAAACGGACGGGAACCTCAGTCTGAAGGCGTCGGGGCAGGTGGAGATCAAGGGTGCGATCATCAATCTGAATTAGCATTAGCATGAAGATCGGAGCGGTGCGTGGGGCAGCCAGCGGCAAAAATGGGCGATCAAGTCGTCGCCACGGACATTCATATCATCCTCATCCCCGCCGCAGCCGGCGTGCCGGTGCCGACGCCCGTGCCGCACCCCTTCGCCGGGATCATCAACGGGAACGTGAGCGCGAATGTCCGCATCATGGGGCGGCCCGCCGCCACCCTCGGCAGCACCGCGACGAATACGCCACCGCATATCCCACTCGGCGGGCCGTTCGCGAAGCCGCCGAGCAATATGGGGCAGATTATCGTCGGCAGCCCGACCGTGCTGATCAATGGCAAGCCAGCGGCGCGCAATGGCGACACGGCGCTCACCTGCAATGATCCGGTCGATATGCCAGTCGGCACCGTCGTGGCGGTGGGGACGGTGATGATCGCATGAACGGAAGGGACGCAACGACGGATTTGCTCGGTGTTGGCTGGGCCTTCCCGGTCGGTGTGGATGCGCGCGGCCGCATCGCCCTCGCGCGGCACGAGCGGGACATCGAGGAGGCAATCCGCATCATCCTCCTTACCCCGAAGGGGCAGCGGGTGATGCGCCCGGAGTTCGGCTCCCGGCTTCATGATCTTATTTTCGCGCCGAACACCCCGACGACCGCCGGCCTCGCCGCCTACTACGTCGAGGAGGCGTTGGGGATGTGGGAGCCGCGCATCGAGGTTCAGGACGTGAACGCGCGCCCCGATCCGGAGGACAACGGGCGGCTGCTCATCGACATCACCTATCAAATCAAGGCGACGTACGACCGCCGAACGCTCGTCTTCCCATTCTATCGTATCCCGGATGAGTCGCCGTCGAGCGGGGAAGGGTAGGACGCGCCATGCCATTGCCAACACCCAGGCTCGATGATCGCCGCTTCCAGGATATCGTGGATGAAGCCAAGCGGCTGATCCCACGCTACTGCCCGGAATGGACGGACCACAACGTCAGCGATCCCGGCGTGACGCTGATCGAGTTGTTCGCCTGGATGACGGACATGCTCCTCTACCGCGTCAATCAGGTGCCTGACAAGCTCTACATCAATTTCCTGAACCTGATCGGCGTCCGGTTGGAGCCGCCGCGCGCCGCCCGCGCCGCCGTTACCTTCTATCTCTCGGCCGCGCAGCCGAGCGAGATCACGATCCCGGCGGACACCGAGGTCGCCACAGTCCGCACGGAGACCAATCAGGCGACTGTCTTCACGACGGAAACCGCCCTCACCGTCCGGCCCCCGCAGATCGCGGGCGCATTCACCGGCGGGAACACCCCGAGCGCGAGTTGGCTCGTGCACGACCTGCGCCAACTCTCGCTGCCGGGCCAGCGTATCCCCCTTTTCCCCCCATCGCTCCAGCCGGACGACGCCTTCTATCTCGCCTTCACGGCCGATCACAGCCATCATGTGCTCGCGCTCGTGATGACGTGCGAGCAGGCGGGCGGCGCGGGCGTGGACCCGTATAACCCGCCCGTGGAGTGGCAGGTCTGGCAGGGCGGGCAGACGCCGTGGGCGCCATGCGTGCTCGAACACGACGGGACGCTCGGCTTCAACCGGTCCGGCGAGATCATCCTCCGCACACCGGCGATGGCTCAGCGCGATTGGCAGGGGATGCACGCCTGCTGGCTGCGCTGCCGCCTGACGCCCGCGCAGGCGAGCGGGAATTCCTACCGGGTATCGCCCGATCTGGAGCAGATCCGCGTCGAGGCGCGTGGCGGCACGACGAACGCGCGTCACGCGATCACGATCCGTAACGAAGCGCTCGGGCAGAGCGACGGCACACCGGGGCAGACCTTCCGCCTGCTCCACACACCGCTTCTCTCCCGCAATCCGCTGGCGGATACGCTCACGATTGAGCGACCGGGCGGCGGTGAGGAGCAGTGGCTGGAGGTGGGAGATTTCGGCGAATCCGGCCCCGATGACCGCACCTTCACCCTGGACGCATTGGACGGCACGCTGACACTCGGCCCGGCGCTCCTCCAGCCGGACGGCAATGTGTACGCCTTCGGCGCGGTGCCGACGAAGGGGAGCACGCTCCGTTTCAGTCGGTACCAATATGGTGGTGGCATGATTGGCAACGTCCCGACCGGCGCGCTCACCGTGCTCAAATCCTCGATCCCGTACATCACGCGGACGATGAACTGGGAACCGGCGTTCGGTGGGCGGGACGCGGAGAGCCTGGAGAACGCCAAGCTCCGGGCGCCCCACGCGCTGCGCACGCGCACGCGCGCCGTTACCGCCGACGACTACGAATACCTGGCCTGTCAGGTGCCCGGCGTGGCGCGGGCGCGCTGCCTCTCGCCCGGCGAGCAATCCACCGACCAGAACGGGGTCCGGCCGGGGCACATCGTCCTGCTCGCACTGCGGCAGGTCGAGGAGGATGACGGGCGCATCCCGCCCGATCTCCTGACCCTCTCGGCGGAACTGCGCGCCGCAGTCCTCACCTACCTCAATGACCGGCGACTGATCGGCACGACGCTCGAGGTGCGCGCGCCGCGTTACCAGTGGGTTTCGGTTTCGGCGACGGTGCATGTCGCGGAGGGGAGTGACCCCGCACTCGTCGGCGAGGTGCAGCGGCGGGCGGAGGCGGAGTTGTACCGCTTCCTCAACCCGAGTTGCGGCGGGGCGGGCAGCGGAGGCTGGCCGTTCGGCCGCGATCTGCATGTTTCCGAGGTCTACGGGTTGTTGCTGCGCATCCTTGGGGTCGAATACGTCGAGGATGTGCAGCTGCAAATCAGCGAGCCGGGCACGAACGGCGCGCCCCGTTCGGCCGGCTCCCGGCTGACAGTGCCGCCGGATGGCGTGATCTGCTCGGACCGGCATGAGGTGCGCGTGCGCTGAGCGCACAGGAATCGTGAGTGGCGTGTGTCAGCGACCATTGGCCAACTGATCGTCCGGCTCGGGGAGACCGTCGTGCAGATAGCCGCGCTCAATGCGCCGGTCATCACGATCGGGCGCGCGCCGGACAACACCGTTTCGCTCATCCATTCGCTCGTCTCCCGCCGCCATGCGGAAATCCGGTTGGCGGCGAATGGCCCGATCATCGTGGACCTCGGCAGCGCGAACGGGACATCCGTGGACGGCGAGCGGCTGCTCGCGCAGCAGCCGCTCGCCCTCCTCCCCGGTGCGGTCATGACGATTGGGCCGTACACGCTCACCTATCAGATGCAAGGTGCCAACGAGCCTGCGGAGGCGGTAGAGCCGGTCGAGGTGGCGGAAGCCGCTGTCGCGCTGCAGGCGCTGCCGAGTGCCCCGCCGGGTACGATGCTGCCCGCCTTGCCGGTGGTACGGGCGGAATATCCCGTCGTCCGCGCCCAAGGGCCGATAAGCCCCTATCTGCACGACCTGCCGATCATCTATCACGACAATGACTTCCTCGCGCGCTTCCTCCTGATCTTCGAGTCCATCTGGGAGCCGCTGGAGCAGCGGCAGGATCACATCGCGATGTATGCGGACCCGCATACCAGCCCCGCGTCGTTCCTCGGCTGGCTCGGTGGCTGGCTGGATCTCTCGTTCAGCGCGCAGTGGCCCGAGAACCGCACGCGCCGCCTCGTCGCGGAGGCGGTGGACCTGTACCGCTGGCGGGGGACCGAGTACGGCATGACGCGGATGATCGAAGTCTGCACGGGCCTGTCGCCGCGCATCACCGGGAACGCGGCGGAGCCGTTCGTCTTCCGTATCACCGTCACGGCGCCCCGCGATGGAGCGGTTGACCGTGATTTGGTCGAGCAGTTGATCGTGGCGCACAAGCCCGCGCACGCCGGATACCGGCTGGAGTTCAGCACATGAGCAGCCTGATCGGGCAGGTGATCGGCAATTACCGGATCGAGGCGCTGCTGGGCAGCGGCGGCATGGCGCAGGTCTATCGGGCGGTCCATGTGATGCTCAACCGATCAGCGGCGATCAAGGTGATGCACGCGCACTACGCCACCGACGGAGGCTTTCAGGACCGGTTCGTGCAGGAAGCGAAAGCGGTCGCCGCGCTCAACCACCCGAACATCGTCGATGTGTACGATTTCAGCAAGCAAGAGCAGGACGGCCTTCTCTATCTCGTGATGGAATACATCCCGAATGGATCGCTCCGCACGCTCCTTCAGCGTCAATCGAGCGGCACGGAGCAACTCCCGCTCTCGCTCGGCCTCGATCTCGTGCGGCAGGCCGCGAATGGCCTGGCCTACGCGCATGGTCGGGGCATGGTCCATCGCGACATCAAGCCAGACAACCTCCTCCTCGCGGACGCGGGCGGGCACGGCGCGGGCTGGCCCTACACGGTGAAGATCAGCGACTTCGGGCTTGCGCGGCTGGCGGGGGGTGGGATCGCGACCGAGGCGGGGATGATGATGGGGAGCCCTGCCTACATGTCCCCCGAGCAGTGCGAGAGCAAGGAACTCGATGGCCGCAGCGACCTCTATTCGCTCGGCATCGTGCTCTACGAGGTCTCCACCAGCTACCTCCCGTTCGAGATCAAGACGGTCAGCGACGCGGTGTACAAGCATGTCTCAGTCCTGCCGCTACCGCCCTTGCAGGTTCGTCCCGATTTGCCGGGGGGGCTGGATGCGATCATCCTGCGCTGCCTCGCCAAGCGCCCGGCGGACCGTTTCGCGAGTGGAACGGAGCTTTCGACCGCGCTGACGGGCATCATCGACAATCTCGGGCCGCGCCCGATGGCAAGCCCGTCCGCGCCGGTCGTAACGCCCACATGGAGCGCCCCGGACGCCGCGCCGCCCTCCGCACCGCGCGCCACGAACCGATCGTCGCTGCCGCGCCTCCATGTGCTCGATGGGAACGGTCAGGAGCAAAATTCGCTCGCGATCACGGCCCGCGGGGTGACGATCGGGCGTGGGGCGGACAACGTCGTCGTCCTCACGGACGAGATGGTTTCCCGCAATCATCTGCGGCTCGATTGGGATGGTCAGCGTGTGACGGTGACGGATCTCGGTGCGGGGAACGGCACCTTCCTTGGCAATCGTCAGCTCGCGCCGCAGGCGCAGACGGAATGGACGGCGGACGACTGGCTGCGCGTCGGCCCGTACTGGCTCTGCCTCCAGCCGGCGGCCCGCCGGGATACGCCCGAAACCCGGCCACTACCGGTCGCCGCCGCGCCGGTGCTCTCTCCACCGCCCGCCGTTTACGCGCCGCCCCCGGCGCCGCCTGTGTATGTGCCCGCCACGCAGCCAATCCCGGCACCGGCCTTTGAACCCGCGCCGCCTGCCGCATACATCCCGCCGCCATCGCGCCAGGGGCGCATCAATGTCTCCGTGGAGGAGGGGGAGCGGCTTTCGATCACACCCGGCCAGCCCGCGATCGTGCAAGTGCGACTGGCAAATCTCGGCACAACGGTGGACCACTTCCGCGTGACCGTCGAGGGTATACCGTCCGGTTGGGTGCATGGGCCGGACCAGGAGATCCAGCTTAACCCGAACGATGCCGTCCCGCTCACCCTGACGATCGCGACCGCGCGGTCGCCGGAGTACGTCGCGGGGGAATACCCGGTGACGATCCGCGCCCGCTCGCGCGAGAACCCCGCCGAGTCCGGTGAGGCGCACGGCCTCTGGACGATCCTTCCCTACACCGCAAGCAGCATCGGCCTCGAACCGGCGCTCGCGACGAGCCGCCTCCGGGCGGGATATCGCGTCGCCCTGCACAACATGGGCAACGCGGCGGGGCGATACGCTCTCGCAGGCAAGGACGACGAGGAGAAACTCGGCTACCGGTTCGTCCCGGAAACGGTGGATCTCGATCCCGGCGCGGAGACGACGATCGCCCTGACGGTGCGGGCGCGGCGGAAATGGCTGGGGCGCGCGCAATCACGGCCATTCAATGTCGATGCGCTGCCATCGCTCGGCGATCCGCCGCCTCCCGTCCGCGGTGAGTGGGTGCAGAAGGCGATCCTGCCGCCGTGGACGCCGCTCGTCCCCGTTGCAATGCTTGCCCTGCTCGTCGCGCTCTTCTTCTGGCTCCAGCCATCGGTTCGCATCTTCATCGACCCCGCGTCGCCCGTCGCGGGGCAACCGATCACGGTCCGCTGGAATGTCAGCCACACCCGGCGGATCGACCTCTCGGTCGATGGTGTCGTCGTCGCGCGGGACCTCGACCCGAACAGCAAGGGGAAGATCTTCGAGAAGGGATTGGGGGGCAAGGCGGTCGAGGCAGTCGCCAGGAACCGCCTCGGGAACGCGAAGGCGACCGCGCCGCTCACGGTTGTGCAGCCAACGCCCGTCCCGACGCCGCCCCCGGACAAGCCGGTTGTCGATGCGTTCACGGTGGACAAGAGCGTCGTGCTGCCCAGCGAGAAGATCACGCTGACGTGGAAGGTGCACAACGCCGAGAGCGTGACGATCACATCGAGCACCGGCGTCAATGACTCGAACCTGAAAATCGAGGATACGAAAGAATACACGATCACCCAGGACACGAACTTCACGATCACCGCAATCAACAAGGGCACGCAGACCGCGACGCAATCGCTCTTCGCGGGGACGTCAGCGGCAGTCGCGACGAGTGTCTCGCAGACCGCCGTCGTCTCCACAGCGGCGTCAGGCACGGCGGCAGTCACGACGGCAGCGGCGCAATCGACCGCCGCTAATTCCACAGCGGCGGCGCAGACGACTATCGCGGGATCAACATCGGCGGCGCAGACATCGTCCGCCGGGAGCACGTCCGCCGCGCAAACGGCGGGCGCCGGTCAGAACCAGGCAGCGCAGACCGCGATGGCGAACAGCAACAATGCCATGGGGACGGCGATGGCGAATGGCAACATCGGGACCCTGACCGCCGTCGCGAGCAGCAACCTCGCCACACAAACGACAACGGCCGCGACCGTGCAGACGCAGATCGGCGCACCACAGACCGCGCAGGCCCGGGGGACCGCGACTGCGGAGGCGCATCTCCAGGCGACGCAGACCACCGAAGCGCTCCTCCAGCCGACGCAGACCGCCCAGGCACGGGCCACCACGACCGCGCAGGCTCAGGGGACGGCGACTGTCCAGGCGCGTCTCCAGACGACGCAGACCGCCCAGGCGCGGGCCACCACAACCGCCCAGGCGAAGACGACGATCACGGTGAATGAGAAGGATTACGCGATTAGCCTGAATGCCTCGACAATACAGGCGGGAATGATTACCTTCAAGGTCATCAATGATGGCCCCTCGCTGCATCACTTCAAGATTTCGCAGGGGACGATAGAGAAGAAGCTCGTGTCGGTCGATGCCGGGAAGACCGAAACGACAGACCCCGTGGACCTGAAGCCGGGGACCTACACCATCATCTGCGACATCCCGGGGCATGAGGCGCTCGGGATGAAGGTGACGCTGACGGTGACGTAACGACGGGCCCCACCCCGGCTGCTTTCTGGGCAGTCGGGGTGGGGAGAGCCTACGCCGTGCAGTAGCGCCACCGGTAGTAGTGCTGGCCGATGTTGCCCATCTCCACCTTGAAGGCGTCCGGGTTGTCCGCCGTGTACGTCAGCACCCGCCGCTCGAAGACCTGCACCATCACGACACGCTGCACGCCACCGACCTTCACCGTCGTCAGGAACGGCTCCGATTTCGCATAGCCGATGGTGAGCAGGCCCACCGTGGCGCGGTAATCTGCGAACGCCCCCGGCACGTTGTGCTGCGTGACGGTGTCGAAGGTCGAGACGATCGTTGCCGCATTCACAGCGTTGCCACCGGGGACGATCGCGCCGGTCTGGTCGAGGGTCGTCGTCACGGTGGCGCGGAGGTTCGGGGCTGCGGGGTCGAGGAGCGTCTTCGCCTTGCCGCCCAACTGCGCGTACGTCGGCCCTGCATTGTCGGGGTCGCCCGCGATCGGGATCGCGGCGGGAACCCGCTGCTGGAATGCGGCATCCCCGCTCTGCAGGAGGCCGGTGATCAGTTCGTTCGCGAGCAGGCCGTTTGTCACGGCGCCCGTCGTGGGGTTCGTCAGCTCCATCCGCCCCTTGTCGAAATACTGGACGAGCCGCTGGCCGCCGGGCGCGTCCGCATACTGCTCCGAGAGGCCGGGTGTCCCAGCCGGCCCCCAGAAGTTCGGCACCAACGCCTCAGCTTGCTGCCATTGCGTCTGGAATCCGGGGTTGGCGAACGCGGTGGTCGGCGTGAGCGGCGTGCAGGCAGTCGTCGTGCTCGTTGCCGTCGCGGTTGTCGGTGTTGCGGTCGGTGTTGCGGTCGGTGTTGCGGTCGCGGCCTGCTCCAACTCGAATGCGCCAGCATCGCACGCTGTACCCTGTGGCCGGGTCATGCCGCGCTGGTCGATTGCGGGGCAGGTCGCGCCCGTGCCGCCCTTGTCGATCGCCGGACTGCCGGCTGGGAGGGCGTGCGTGAAGGTCGGGCCGCCATTATTCGCGAGCGGGCCGAGCAGCGGATTGATGTTCTGCTGGTCGTGTGAGCCGCTCAATTTGCACGAGTTCCCGGCGTCCAGGTTGTAATCCCCGGAGATGATCGGGCCGGCGCAACTATCGGCGACGATGGCGCCCTTCAATGTCGTCGGCCCGCTGGTGCTGACACCATCGTTGCCGAACGCGGAGGAGGTGTTGCCCGCGACGGTGACGTATGTGAAGATCGCGGTCGCGCCGAACGAATCGATGCCGCCGCCCGCGCCGCTCGTCACCTTGTTGCCGCTCAACGTGCTGTTCGTCAGGCTGACGACACCGCCGCCCCGGTTATAAATGCCGCCGCCGATGTCCGTCACCGTATTGCCGTTGATCGTGCTGCGGTCGGCCGTTACCGTGCCGCTCATCTCGTTGCCGATGCCGCCGCCGAACTTCGCGCTGTTACCGCTCACGGTGCTCGTCGTCAGCGTGGCCTTTCCGGTCGTGGTGGCATTGTTCAGGCCGCCACCGGTTTCGCTGGCGGTGTTGTTGGCGATCGTGCTACCCTCGACGACCGCCGTGCCGTTGTTGGAGACGCCCGCGCCGGACTGCGCCTTGTTGCCGCCCACGGTGACGTTCTTCAGATTGAGCGTGCCCGGCCCATCATTGAAGATACCGCCGCCGGAGGTCGTCGCACTATTTGCGGTCACGGCGGCGTCCGCGAGCGCGAGCGTCCCCGTGTTGTAAATGCCGCCGCCGGGGGTCGCGTTGCCGTTTTGCACCGTCACTCCACGGAGCGTCACATTCACGCCGTTGTTGACGTGCAGCACCTGGCTCGCGTTGCCGCCATCGAGCTTCGTCACACCCTGCCCCGCGCCGGTGATCGTCAAAGATTTGGCGACCGTGATGCTCTCGGTATACGTTCCCGCCGCGACGGTGATCGTGTCGCCGTTGTTGGCGCGGGTCTTGACGGCGTAACCAACCGTCTTGCATGGCGTTCCGCCCGTGCCGCAGGTCGCGCTGTCCGTCCCCGTCGCGCCGTTCACGCCGATCGTCGCCGCGCGGACGATCTGCACGGCGACAACGGGCATGAGGAGCGCGACGAGCAGGAGGGCAACGAGCCATCGCCGGTCGATACGCGGGCCACTGAGCAATCGTTGCATGTGCACACCCCTTTCGCGATCAATGAACGTACCCAACAGCAACTACCTGATTACCGGTGGCGGTGGCCGCGTGTCGACGATCGTCACCGTGAAACTGCCGGACGCGACGTTCCCGGCGGCATCCCGCGCGGAGCAACTCACCGTCGTCGTGCCCACCTTGAAGACGGAGCCGGATGGCGGGCTGCAACTCACCGGCACCGTGCCGTCGACGTTGTCAGTCGCGGAGACCTGATAGAACGCGGGCAGGGGAACACCCGTCGGAGAGTTGACGGAGATATCTCCCGACAGCCGCAGGACCGGCGGTATGGTGTCGCGCGTGGTCACCCGGAAGCTCCCGGCTTGCACGTTTCCGGCGGCGTCCCGCGCGGAGCAGTTCACGACAGTCGTCGCCCCGATTCTGAGGTTCGTGCCGGAGGCTGGGCTGCAGACCACTGGCACCGTGCCATCCACGACGTCAGTCGCGGTCGCGCTGTAGGTCAACACCGGGGCAATGGAATTTCCGCTCGACGCGGCGGTGAAGTCTGCCGGCAGCATCAAGAGGGGTGGCTGCGTGTCGCGCACGGTGACTTTGAAGCTGCCGGACGCGACGTTCCCGGCGGCATCCCGCGCGGAGCAACTCACCGTCGTCGTGCCCACCTTGAAGACGGAGCCGGAGGCCGCGCTGCAACGGACGGGCACGTCGCCGTCCACCGCATCGGGCGCCGAAACGGCGAAGGTGACCGTCGCGCCCCCCAGCGTATTGCCCTCGAACGTGAGATCGCCGGGCAGTTTGAGCGCAGGCGGGGCCGCGTCGTGGAAGGTGACCGTGACGGTGAAGTTGCCGGTCGTCGTGCTGCCGCTCGCGTCCTTCGCGGCGCAGTTCACGGTCGTCGCGCCGACTGGGAAGAGCGTGCCGGAAGCCGGGGTGCAGGTCACAGTCGCGTTGTCGCTCGCGGAGACCGTGTAGGTGACATTCACGCCGTTACGCGCGGTGGCGTCGGCCGTGATGTCACCGGGCAGCTTGAGCGTTGCCGGGCCACGGATCGCCGTCGGGTTCACCGTCGTGGCCGGCACCGGCGTCGCGGTGGCGGGGGCAGGCGTCGGTGAGGGCTGGCCGGGCGCGAGCGTCGCGGTCGGCAGCGGTGTCGCGGTCGGCGGTTCGGGGGTCGTCGGCGGTGTCTCCGTCGCTCCGGGTACTGGCGTCGCCGGCGGGGCGAGCGGCGTCGGTGTGGCAGGGGCCGGTGCGGGCGCGGCCGGGCCTGTATCCGGCGCCACCGTGAAGTCGAAGGTGCGAACGGCGGAGGCGTTGCCTGCGAGGTCCGTCGCGCGGAAGGAGATCTTGTGATCCCCCGGTATATCGACGACCTTGTTCGCCTTGAAGTTGACATCGCTGAAGTAGAGCTGCCAGTCGCTGCCATCCAGTTGGAACTCGATGATCGCAACGCCGCTCAGCCGATCCTCGTACTGGATGTTCACCTTCGCCGGGCCGCGCGATTGCGGCCTGGTGTCTGTGGCGAACCGCTGCGGCGCGGCATCGAAGAGAGTTACGCCACGCGCCGTCGCCGGCGCTGCGGGATTAGCGAGCGAGAGGTCGAGCGTCGGTGCGGTGTGATCGATCGTGAACTTCCGGGTCGTCGCCTCGATCTGGCCGTCTCGTTGAGTGACGATCATCACCTGATAGATGCCCTCCTCGCTGATCGTCATCCCCGGCGCGAAATCCCGGACGGGCACCGGGCCGACGCCATTGCCGCTCAATGTCAGTGTCAGGATGCGCGCGTAGATCACATCGCCGATATCGCCGAGCCACGAGACATCGAGGGCGACCGGGCTGTTGCTGACGCTCCCGTCCGCGATGCTCCACACCCACTGCGGCTTCGGCGGGAGATTGCCGCTCCGCGCTGTCCCCGTGCCGCCGGTGGTGCGCACGGTCGGACTGACCGTGCCCGATGGGCGGGCGCGGGGCGTCACGGTGGAGAGTTTCCCGGGGGTGCCCACCACCTTTGTCGCGGTGCCGGTGGTTCCTGTGCCTGCGGAGGGCGTCGCGCCCGCCGGGTTGAGCGGGGTGGTGATGTTCGGGTCGGAGCGGGTGCCCGGCTTGTTCGAGCCGTTTGGGTCGTAGATGTTGTCGTCGAGGATCACCCCGCCCGCGTACTGCTTCGCCAGTGCGAGGACTTGATCGACGTACCAATCGGCATTGTTGTAGGCGAAGATCGCGCGGCGCAGGTCGCCCGGCGCGCCAGCATTGCGCAGGTAGAAGCCCGCCGCGTAGATGGCGGACTCGGGATCATAGATGCCGTCCTTGCCCATGTTCTTTCCCGTCGCGCCGTCCACATCCGGAACGAGGCCGCGATAGGTGCTCGGCAGGAACTGCATCATGCCGAGGGCGTGCGCATCCTCTGTCCCGGCGAACCGTTCGATCAGCGGCCCTTGGGCGCGGGGCGTGAAGTTTGACTCGATGCGGCCGATGGCGAGGAGGATCTCGCGCGGCACACCCGTCCGCTCGGCAGCCTTGGTGAAGAAGGGCATCAGTTGCGATGGCGCGAGCGGGCGGGAGCCGTCGGTGACGGAGATACCGCGGTCATTCTCTGCGGGCGTGAGGGGGCCGGTGATGCGGGTGCACCCGCTGTCCTTCCCGTCGTACGTCCGGATCCAGCGCATATTGTAGCCACTGCTGATGAAGGTCTGGAGGGACTTGTTCGTCGTTCCATCCCACGGATCGGTGACGGCATAGTTCGATGCCGATCCGCCGCTCCCTGCCGTGACGACGACGAAGTGCATCCCCGTCTGCCCCCGGATCATGCCGACGATGGCGGGCCGCCCCTTGGTGAGTACTTGATCGAGGTTCTGCCAGGAGAAATCGAAACCGTTATACCCCGTCACCGCGCCCTTCGCGCAGGGGACGGCCTGTGTCCAGTACAGGAGGTCCGCACCCTGGCCGAGGCACTGGTTGAGTCGCGGCGGGTTGATGTCCGCGCCGTAGTAGTTGAGGACCATCGCGGTCGAGGTCACGGCGCAGCCGAAGTTGCCGATGCTGTCGCCCGCCGCCTGCATGATGACGTTGCGCCAACTCGGGTCATTCTGGCTGAAGGCGGGCATCGAGCAGGTCGTACCGCTCGGTTGCGGCGGCGGGGGGGCATCGACGGGCACGGGCGGGAGCGGCTGCGCGGGGCTAAGCGGGCTGCGGGTTATCCCGCTCGTGACGTCAACCTCCGTCTGCCGGATGGCGCTGGTCGCGCTCGTCACGGAACCGCTTCCGGCAGTCCCCTGCTCGCCCGTCCTGCGTGCCGTAGCGGCCACAGCAGGCGGGCCGCGCTTGCCCTGATCGCCCGTCTCGACGGTGCGGACGGCGTTCTGAAAGATGACCGTCTTGTTGTCCGCCGCCCAGCAGAGCGGGAGCGCGGGGTTGCGGGCGAAACCCTCGGGCTGCAACAGTTCGGGCGGGACGTCGATCTTGTGCGCCTGCCCGCCGATCTCCGCGATCCAGAGTTGGAGTTGTGTCTGGTTCTGTGCCGCCTTCTGTGGATCGAGTTGGAGGAAGGCGAGTTGTCGGTTATCCGGGGACCACGCGGGCCTGACGGCCCAGAAGCCGCGCGGGATGGCCGCGAGTTGCGTCCGCTGGCCGGGGTTCGCGACATCGATGTACCAGAGGTGCGCGTCGTCCATCGCCTCGTTCGCGGCGGTCACGTACGCGAGTCGGGAATCGTCCCCCGAGAGCGCGAGCAGCGGCGCGTACAGGCCGGGCATGCTATCGGCGCGCTCCGTGCGGAGGATCCGCATGTCGCTGAGGTCCGGGTTGCTCAGGCGGATCGCGGCCATCGTATCGTCGCTGAACAGGCTGGCGACCTTCCCGGCCGGGCCGGCGCAGACGTCCCCGACGGGGCCGGTTGGTACATTGCCGTCGTCTCCGCCCCGCCCGCGCAGCAGGAAGAAGCCGAGCGTGCCGAGTAGGAGGACGCCGACGGCGGCGATGCCGATCACCCACGGCAGACGGCTGTGGGATGTCGCGACGGGAGCCGCGTGCGTCGCCGTCGCAGTGAGTGGCGCAGTGCCGAGCACACGGAGTGGGACGCTCGCCTCGCCGACCGGAGTCCCGGTCGCGCGGGCAATGAGGAGAATCGATACCATGAGATCGGCGAAAATCGCGTCTGCGGGGACATTGACGACGACGGAGGCGGCGACCTGCTCGCCGGGTGCGGCGGTGACGGTCGGCGGGCGCAGCGTCAGCCACGCCGGTTCGATGCCACGCGGCCGGAGCGAGAACTCCGCAAGCTGCACCCCAGTATTGGTAATGAACGCGGTCAGCGTGGCCTGTCCGCCCGCTTCAACCTGCGCCCGGTCCGTCGTCAGCGTGATGTATGCGGGTACACTCATGCCCGATGCCCCGGATTCCCTTGTTGTATCCCAGCGTGACGCCTGTCTCGTACGTGCAACGGCGCACCCCAGCCGCTGCCGAGAAGAGCCTCAGTGAACCAAATCCGGGACACCGCAGCGTCACACGGGTCACAGGGCGTATTCATCGATCGCGCGAACTACCTTCGTTCCTCCCCGACGAGATCCGCGACGCCATCGTCACCCTCAAGGCGGACTATCCGCCCCTCAACACGACGAGATCACGACCACCTGCTGGGGGCGTTTCGGCCACTGCGGGGCGGCCTTCACGCAGTTGCCGGTATGCCGCAGTTTCCGCTGCCAGCGATCCCTCACCGAGCGGGAGCCGGTGGTTACGGCAGTGGGGGCAGGTACAGCGCCTCGAGGCGCATCGTGAGTGATTCCAGAAGGGGCCGGAGCGGATGGTCTGCTGGCATGCGAGAGAGCATTGACCGGAGCGATATCACGGGGCTCACTTCCGGGTCGCTGACGGTGTTCACTTGCTCGTAGGCCTCTTCGGGACGCCCAGGGAAGCGCTCGACCTGGCCGTTGCGCACGATTTCGGTGAGGAGTGTGGCGCCGCCGGACATGAGCCGCGCCGTGGCCGCATCGGCGGCGGCCGGATCAGCGCCGAGCCCGATGACGTATTGACGCGCCGCGTCGTCCGTAAGGGGCACCATACCATCACGCAGTAGGTCGCGGGCCAGCGTGCTGCCTTCGACGCCGCTGAGCATGCCTTCAGCGGTAAAGCTCCTGCCACCGCCGATCTGGTCGGCGAACTGGGCGAATGTCGGGTCGATCAGGAATCTCGTGCCGTCCGCGAGCGTCACGACGATGAAAGCGTGCTGGGGACGACTACTGCCACTATCGAATCCCAAGTGTTGGGCCTGCATGCGTTCGATTCTTATCTCGTGCGGCGAATTACCGAGGAGCGCGATGACCGCCTCCGCGCTGATATCGCGGCCACCGACGCACATGCCGCGCAGGTCACCCGCTGCCAGCGTACGGAAGAGTCCCGGTTTTTTTCCATCCGTAGCTGGTAGGCTCGTTCCTCGGCGACGGTGCGCTCGGCCAGGGTTCGGAACGCCTCGTGCACGTTCTGCGGTGTCGCATTCGGGTCCTGGAGGATCCGCTGGGCCTGTTCAACCTCCATATTGGAGCGCTCCATCTCCTCAGCTGTCTCAGGCAACGGCGTGGTGCCTTTGCCCTGCGCCAATTGGCGGAACTCCTCCTTGAGTTGGGCCAGCGTCTGCTCCTCGTCGCCGGGAGCACGAATCCCCGGTCGACCCTCACCCGCATCGGTCGGCTCCCCGGCCTCCCCCGGCGCGGTTCTGCCCGGCTCCTCGCGCCGAGGAACTCCGGGACTGCCCTCGTCCGCACCCGGCGTGTCAACTGGAGTCGTCGAACCGCCAGCAGCCGAGGCAGGCGATGTCGCCTCAATATCGGCCCGATAGCCGGGGAAGTTGTCGCCGTACCACTCCTCGTACGCCTCGCGCGTCTTGAACTCCACCTGCGTCCGCTCGCCGTTCACCGGGTCGGGATAGTCGATCTTGTAGGGGCGATCGGCATTCGGGTCGTAGCTGAACTCGGTGTAATTGCGTCTGTCTCCCTCGGTGATGATATCAATACGCGAGGTTCGGGGTTGATTGCCAGCCCTCTGAGACTCCCACTCCAGCGCCGAGAAGTCGCCGTTCGTGCTACTGGGCACCCGCTGTGGAAAGGGCGTGACGCCGGTCTCCGAATTGATCGGATGGTAATGCGCCTCGAGCTCCCATGTGCCGGGCGGCCCCGGGAGGGACTCTTGCATTACCTGGAGGTCGAGTGCCACCTGGTTTCCACTGCCCTGCCCGACGACGACCTCGCCTGTGCGCGTATTACGATAGATCGCGACCTCTCGCTGCGAATCCTCTCGAAGCGACTGATTATAGAGGGTACGTCCCTCTGCAGGGGAATCGAACATTATTGCCGAGCCAGCCGGTAGCTCGTGGACCACGTCGGGCTCCCAGTCAACGAGAGTCTGCTCCTCATCAATGGGTTTGGCATCCACCAGCGTTTTCTCCTCATCGCTGGGGGAGCGAACACCCGGCCGACCTTCGTCCGTCGTGGTGGGTTCGGTTGTTGCGGGCAATCGGGTTTGACTCGGCTCCTCGCTGTGTGGGCCGCTTGGGAGACGTTCGGGCGTCGCAGGCTCTCGGCTGCCTGCGCTCGGACCCGCCCCGCTGCCTACCACCGCGTCCTGCCCTGCGGATACCGGCGACGTTCGCTTCGGCTCGTCGCTCCCGGCGCCACCGGGGCGGCTTTCCTGTGGCGTGGTGTGCTCCTCGGGTGCTGTGCCCTTCGGGCTTCCCGGTTGCGGGGTCAGGCCGAAAGCGGAGCTCGTCGCCTCCGTGATGGCACCGGCGGCCTTGCCCATGAGGTGCGTCTTGACGATATTCTGCAGCGAGAGGTCGCCCGCCGATCCCTGCGCCCATGCGCCTCCCTCGATACCACCGGCGGTCTTCGCGAGAGCGATGATTTCCGCCGAGCATTTCGGCCCGAGACGCTCGATCAAGCCCTTGGAAACCGGGCCGAGCATCTTCTCGACGGCCTCGCTACCGAAGCTGGCGCCGAGCCCGCCGAGGAGATCGGCTTTCAGCATGGCGACCGAATAATCATTACCGTAGACGGCGAGATTGGCGCCGACGGTTGAGGCGATGTTGACGCTCGTACTCGCCGCAAATTTGGCGACGCGCGCCGTCATCACACTGGCCTCCACGACGTCAGCGCCCAGCTCCATCGCCTCGAGTAAGGCACCCGCAGCCGGGGTGAGCAGCGCGGAAATGGCTGCCTGGAGCACGAACGCCGCCGCCATCTCGAACATCGCCCGCAACTCGGCGGTCGCCTTCTCGTAGGCGGCACGGTCCCCCCGGATCGTCGCCCGTGCCAGCCGCATCTGCTCGATGATCGCGGTGGCTTGCGTGGAGTGCACCATCTGCGGTTGCTGCAGGTTGGTCCCCGCAGGGTCGAAGACCGCGATCCACCCCACCGTGGCGCAGTACTGGGCGAAGAGTTTGCGCACCTCCTCCATCGTCTCGTCGAGCAGTCCCCGCTCCTCGTTGCCCCAGTGGTCCCGCCACCATCCGGTCCCACCCCGGTTGTCGATCGTGTACTGGTACTCGCGCTCGGCGCGCGCCAGGATATACGACACCTCGTGGGGCCCGCCCTGCGTGTCCGGTCGCTGCAGAGCGTCCTCGAGGTTGAGTCGGCTCGTTCCCGATGCTTTGCCCTCGGTGACCAGCTCCAAGGTCCCGGCTTTCATTTTCCCGCCCATGAAGTCGACGGTCTCTTCGCCGGCCTCGGTCGGTGCATCCCCGAAGAGGTCGAAGTCGAGCGAGTGTCCCCCAGTGCGGGCAAAATATTCGACCCGCAGTTGCGCGATCGCCGCAGCACTCTTGTCGCGCAGCACCCGCTCGATGGTGGCGGTGTCCTTGCGATCGCCACTCAAGGCGAGCGCCAGTTCGCTGACATCGTCCAGTTTGCCATGGCTTTGCACGAGCGCCTCGTTGACGGTTGTATCGCCTTCGTTGCCCGTGTCTTTGACGAGTTCATCGAACTTCTTGTCATCGCTGCCGATGAGGCTGTTGTAGGCGTCGGGTAACTTCCCGAAGTATTCATCGGCCAGGCGTTTCACCTCCGCCTCGACCCCGGATTCGCCCTTCGGCAGGGACTGCTTTGCTCGCTCCTCGGCCTCGGTACGCAGGCTGCGGAGCGCCGCTGTGAGTTGTTCGGCAGTGAGCGTACCCGCCTGCGCCGACTTGTGGATCTGCGCGGCCACCTTCTTGACCGGATCATCGCTGGCGACCGCGCGGATAACGGCGGCGTCGGCGCCGCCCACGGCAGTGGCCAGCGCGTCCGCGTCACCGAGCACTGCCGCCACGCGTGCCTTCGACCCGGCTTGCTCGGCCCGCTGCTCGATATCCTCGACGAGCTTCTTGCGCTCCTTGCCGAGGTCGTCGATCTCGATGTGCGCGCCCATCGCATTGTACGGATTCTCTTTCATATCATTCAGCAGTGCCGCGATTCGCTCGTCGATCCCGCTGATCCGTGCCCGTTCGAGGCCGACTTTGAATGCGTCGGCGCCGACGCTATCCCCATCGAGCAGCTTCCATGCGCGCTGGCCCTCGAGGACTCCCATCCGCCAGGTGTCGCGTCGCAGGTCTGCACCGAGCCGCCCGTAAGCGGCGATGAGCGCGGCATTGGCGGTCGCATCCTGTCGCAGGAGGCCCATCACGCGTTCGATCTCTTCGTGCTCGAGATCGCCCTTGAGCAGCGCGTGCAGTTCGGCCGCCTTGGCGCTCGCGGCGTGCGTCCCCGCAGCCTGTTGCTCCTCTACCGACGCGCCGGCTCCGGCCTGTGTGCCTCCGAGCAGCGCCCGAATCTGGGCGCTTTGGTCCTCGGTCAGGTCGGTGAGCGGGCCTGATTCGCCGGGACCGAAGAGGTCGGTCTCGAGCGACCGCTTCTCATGGGCCAGGTAGGCGTCCTTGATCTCCTGCACCTGCGCTGCCGTCAGTTGGCTCAGCGCCGCGACCGTTTCGGTGAAATCGACGTGGCGCTTTAAAATATAGACCATGCCCTCCTTGCCCGTTATTCTGGCTTCTGACTGGTCGATCGCGCGGAGCAGCCGGTGGTTACGATCCATGGGGTTGAAGGCGCTCTGCGCGACCACGTCGGCCGGTTCGGCCGACGCAGCTGGCGCGTCAGGCGCGCTCGCCACGCGTTGCAGCACCGCGTGATTCCGGGTTGCTGGCTGCATTTGCGCGGGCGTGGTGTTTCCCATGCCCATCTCGCGCGCAATGGCTGACGCCTCCTGTTCACCGGGGGCATCGACCGGATCGACGGTCAACGGCCCGCCGTGTCCCGTGCCGCGCTGCTGGACGACGTGCGTCAGCTCGTGCACCAGCAGGTGCTCCCCGCCGTCCGCCCCCGCGCTCGTCGCTTCCTGATTGATGAAGATGTCGCTGCCGAGCGTGAACGCGCGCGCGCTGAGGCTACGGCTGAGCGTGTCTGACTCGCCATCCGCGTGGATGCGCACGTCGGCGAAGTTGTGTCCCAGGGCGCCTTCCATCCGCCGCTGCACCGTCGGCTCCAGCGGTGCGCCACCGCCCTGCTGTGTCTGGATGCGGTCGGCGACCGCAGGGCTGAGTTGGCCCCCCTCAGGACCGACCTGCGGCTCGGGTGGGAAGGTGGAAATGCTGCCGAAATCGAAGCCAACGGCCGGGGCATACATCCCCGCAGCGCTGGGGGAGGGCGCGGGGATCAGGCCCTGAGACAGGCTGGCAGGCGATGCGGATTCCGCCACCGTGGGGATAGTCACCCGCTTGGGCCTTCGCTCCTGGCGCTGAAACATACGATCCCCCGTGTCTTTGTTGCTGGTCCGTACTCCGAGCATACACCCCCGTGGCGGAATTACCAGGACGAAATACCCACGCAACTTCCCACCGAAATCTCTGCGACACACAGGCCGTATGCGCCCCGTTAAGGGTGTAAATCGGTTTAAGGGGTCCATCCAGAGGCCCCCGGCTGGCATATCCGCCCTGCATCAGGCTGGCATTTTTTTCGCGCGGGTCGCGACGAGGTGACGGCCCGGCATTTTGCCCTGTTCGGTCGCCCCCACAGTATCTTGTGTGGCACCGCTGCGCCTGTCGCTCCCTTGCTTGAATGCGCTACCGCGCGATCCGTCCGTATGTCGTCACGCCCGTCGCAGGGTGGCGCGAGCGTGTCACATTTCGCGACGCCAATCCGTCCCCTGTGCAGCGACGGCATTCATGGCTCGCGAGGGGGAATCGCCCGGACACCCCGGCACGATCCGCCCGTCGAATGACCGAATCGGCGCGCCACCGCAGAGAGATTGCTGCGACCGTCTCGTTGTACGAGGGACCTGACCAATGGGTATCGAGAACCGCTACGACAAGAACGTCATCATCACGAGCCTCGACTTCATGGCCAACTGGGCGCGCCGCTCCTCACTCTGGCCGCTGCAATTCGGCCTCGCCTGCTGCGGCATGGAGATGATCTCCGCCTCGATGCCCCGCTTCGACATCTCGGAGCGCTTCGGCATGCTCTACCGCTCCTCCCCCCGCCAGGCGGACCTGATGATCGTCGCGGGCACGGTGACGAAGAAGATGGCCCCGATCCTGCGCACCCTCTACGACCAGATGCCCGACCCGAAGTGGGTGCTCTCGATGGGCTCGTGCGCGAACGTCGGCGGTCCCTTCGACACCTACGCGGTCGTGCAGGGGGTGGACGCGGTGGTGCCGGTGGATGTCTATGTGCCGGGGTGTCCGCCGACGCCGGAGTCGCTGGCGTACGGCATCCTGACGCTGCAGAATAAGATCATCAGGAACGAGACGCTCGTGAAGAAGCCCCGGTCGCGTCGCTGCACGGGGCGGGCAGCTCCCGTGCGCGGACACGGCGAGCCGGCAGTAGCACAGGAGGTTTGACGATGGATGTCTTCGTGACGGGCGGCACCGGCGTCCTCGGACGCGCGACCGTGCCGATGCTGGTTGCGGCGGGGCATCGCGTGCGCGGGCTTGCGCGCTCGGAGGGGAATGCGGTGCTGCTTCGCACGATGGGAGCGGAGCCGGTGACGGCCGACCTCTTCGATGCCGACTCGCTCCGGTCGGCGCTTGCGGGGTGCGACGCGATCCTGCACCTTGCCACGCGCATCCCGCCGACCACTAAGGCGGGACGCCTGCCGGCGTGGCGGGAGAACGACCGCATCCGCCGCGAGGGCACGCGGGCGCTCGTCGCCGCCGCCCTCGCCGCCGGTGTGCAGACGCTGGTCTACCCGAGCATCGCCTACGTCTACCCGGACAGTGGCGACCGGTGGATCGCCGCCGATACGGTGCCGGTGGCGCCGCACCCGGTGCTCCGGTCCACCCTCGATGCGGAGGAGATGGTCTGGCAGTTCACGGCGGACGGTCGGCGGGGGGTCGTGCTGCGCATGGGGACGCTGTACGGGCCGGAGGCGCCGACGACGGGGGATCTGCGCCGGTCAGCGCGCCTGGGCGTCGCCGCGTTCCCCGGCTCGCGCGACGCCTATCTGCCGATGATCTGGGTCCAGGATGCGGCGCATGCCCTCGTCGCGGCCATCGTGGTTCCGGCGGGCACCTATGATATCGTGGACGACGAACCGCTCCCGCGCGGCGCAGTCTTCACCGCCATCGCGCGGAGCGTGGGCCGGAAGCGGCTGCGTGCCTTGCCGAAATGGCTGATGGGGATGCTGGCCAGCGCCACGGTGGACGCGTTGAGCCGGAGTCAGCGCGTCTCGAACCGCCGCTTCAAGGCGGTCGCCGACTGGACGCCGATGGTGCCAGATGCGCATGTGGGGTGGGCGCGGATCGCGGATGCCGCGCAAACGTGCGAGACGCGCCATTCATCCGCACGGGCGTCGCAACCCTGACCGATGGATGGCCGCGTACCGTCGGGTGGGAGACACCGCGCAGGGGAATCGGGTGCGCAATGAACCACGACGAGAGTACCGACAATCAACCCGCGCGGGCGGGCGACGTCTTCCAGGATTACCGACCGCTGCTCTTCTCGATCGCCTACCGAATGCTCGGCAGCGTGATGGACGCGGAGGACATCGTGCAGGACGCCTTCCTCCGCTGGCGGCAGCGCGACCCGGCGACCGTCGCCGCGCCGAAGTCGTACCTCACCACGACGGTGACCCATCTCTGCATCGATCATCTGCGGCTCGCGCGCATCCGGCGTGAGGAGTATGTCGGTTCCTGGCTCCCGGAGCCGCTCGTCGTCGATGAGCGCGCCGTCGATGCCGATCCGGTCGTGCTCGCCGAGTCGCTTGCGCTGGGTTTCCTGGCGCTCCTGGAGCAACTCAGCCCGGTCGAGCGCGCGGTCTTCCTCCTGCACGAGGTCTTTGGCTACCCGTTCGACGAGATCGCCGGGATGGTCGGGAAGAGTGGCGCGAACTGTCGGCAGATCGCCCGGCGCGCGCGGGAGCACCTGCATGCGCCGGGGCCGCGCTTCGTCGCCGAGCCGGAGCAGCAGGAACGCCTCGCGCACCAGTTCATGGAAACCTGCGCGAGCGGCGACGTGCCGGCGTTGGTGGCGATGCTCGCCGCCGACGTCACCCTGTACGCGGACGGCGGCGGCAACGCGACCGCCGTGCGTCGGCCGATCCACGGCGCGGACGCCGTGGCGCGGTTCCTGATCGGGATTCGCAAGTTCGCACCGCCGGGCCTGGTGATGCGCGTGACGCCGGTCAATGGCCAGCCCGCCCTCGTGTGCGCGGTGGATGGCCGCCCAGTGAGTGTGTTCGCGCTCGAACTGGCGGGCCGGCGCATCCGCACGGTGCGCGTGATCGTCAACCCCGAGAAGTTCCACGGCCTCACGCCCTCCCACCGCCCGGACGAATAAGGCCACCAAAAGGGAGTAGACGAGGAACAACGTTGCGACCGTCGGGCCTCGTGCGTATCGCCGGGCCGCTTCTCGGCTGTTGGACCAGACTATCGCACGTGTCCGGTAGGCAGCGTGCGGCGGAATTGCGATACTGCCCGTGTTGTTGCGGGCTTTCCGTTCTGCCCGCTGTCTGCCGTCTACGGTCTACCCAAGGAGATACCATGCAAGGCTTCACCGGCATCGGCCACATCGCGATCCGGGCGCGGGACTTCGGCCCGTTGCTGGCGTTCTACACGGAGACGCTCGGGCTGGCGGAGATGTTTCGCCTACACCAGGAGAATGGCGACCTCATGCTCGTCTATATCCGCGTGACGGAGACGCAGTATCTGGAGTTCTTCCCGAATGGCACGGGCGACGGCCCCGCCCCGCGCGAGGCGGTCGGCCTCAACCACATCTGTCTGACGGTGGACGATCTCGACGCGGTGGTCGCGCAACTGACGGAGCGCGGCGTCCCGCTGGCGCGCCCCTTAATCACCGGCAAAGACGGCAACCGACAGGCGTGGATCGAGGACCCGGAGGGAAACAGGATCGAGATCATGGAGATGTCACCCACCTCCAAGCAAGCCGAAGCCCTCGCCCGCCTGCACTCGGGAAACTGAACCATAGAGGCACAATGAGCACAGAGGAGACAAAAGAGAAGGGCGTTTCATTCCTCTTTCCCTCTCTGTGTCCCCTGTCTCTCCGTGGTTCAAATTCCCTTACGAGTAGTAGTCTGGGGAGAGTTTGAGGGTTTTCCACTGCTCGGGGTCGTGGCCGTGGATGATGAGCGTGACACCCTCGCGGGCGGCGAGGTCCATCAGTTTGCGTGTGCTGGCGCGGGTATTCGCCTCGTCCATGTCGGCGGGGCCGATGACGCGCGTCTGAGGGTCGCGCTGGTCCATGCGGGGGATGGCGTCGATCGCCAGCAGCACCGGGCCGGTCTCCGGCAGCCGGACGAGCACGGACTGATGACCGGGCTTGTGGCCGGTCGTCGCGATCAGTTCGATGCCGGGTAGCAGTTCGGTGTCGCCGTCCACGGCGCGGTAGTGAAGGCCCGGCGCGTCCCAGTGCGTGCGCGTCGCCTGGAAACGGGGATGCTCCCGCGCCACCTCCAGATGCTCCCGCTGGATGACGATTTCCGCGCCCGGAAACTCGTCGTGGCCACCGGCATGGTCGGGGTCGAGATGGGTGGCGATGAGATAGCGGATGTCGCGCGGGGCGAGGCCGAGCGCCGCTAATTGGTTGACGACGTAGTCCGCCGCGTCGATCTTCGGTCCCGGCTCAGTCGATTGCTTGTATGCGCCGATCATTTCTCTGCCGAAGCCGGTATCCACGAGGACATTCGTGCCGTCGTCCGTCTGGATCAGGTAGCCGGGGTAGGGATTGCCGTTCGCCGAACTGGTCCCATAGACGAAAAGATAGAGGCGCATCGTTTACTCCTTTTTGGCTCGGGGTTCGGGGTTGGGGTTTCTTCGACCCCCGACCCCCTGACCCCCGAACTCCGAACCCGCTATGGGTGATCCGTCGTTTTCCGCGACCGCAGTTGGGCGATGGCGGCGAGTTGCTCCTTGCCACGGTCCGCCAACGCCTCGCGCCACGCGGGGGCATAGGGCCGCAGGGTGTGGAGGATCGTCTCGGTGATGACGAGGTTGCGGAACCACTTCTTGTCCGCTGGGACGATGAACCATGGCGCGTCCTTCGTGCTGCACCTGCTCAGCAGCGCCTCGTACGCCTCCTGGTAGTCGTCCCACTGCTCACGCTCGATCCAGTCTCCCGTGGCGAGTTTCCACGCCTTGGCCGGGTCCTTCTCACGGGCCAGCAGGCGCTCGCGCTGCTCGTCCTTGCTGATGTGGAGGAAAAATTTGAGGATGATTGTGTCGCCGTCCGCGAGCAGCCGCTCGAAGTTATTGATCGTGTCGTAGCGCCCCTTCCAGACGGGCTTCGGCACGAGGTCGTGGACGCGCACGACGAGCACATCCTCGTAGTGCGAGCGGTTGAAAATGCCGATCATCCCCTTCGCCGGGGCGAAGGGGTGCACACGCCAGAGAAAGTCGTGCGCCAGATCCTGCGGCGTCGGCTGCTTGAAACTGACGACGGAGCACCCCTGCGGGTTGATCGGCGACAGCACATGCCGGATCGTGCCGTCCTTGCCGCTTGTGTCCATCCCCTGCAGGACGATCAGCACGCTCTGCTGGGCCGCTCCGTAGAGCAGTTCCTGGATCTCGGCGAACTCCGCGCCAAGTTCGGCGACGCGCGCCTCCGCCGCCTCGCGCTTGGCCTCTCGCGTGTCGGCGGGATCGTGGTCCCGCAGTCGCACCTTTTCGTTGGGCGCGATGCGGGTCACCATGGGATCATTCTTTGTCATCGGGCTGCTCCTCCTTCTTCGTGGGGGCAGTATAGCCGATAGCCACTGGTCAGTAAGAATATCGGAGGCCGGATCGCTGCCTACAGACGACCGACTACTGTCGACTCATGTGACGTCTGACCGAACTTGTGCCATACTATCCGGGCTACGCAATGAAAAGTGGATCGTACAGGTAAAGGGGTGAACCATGTCACGACGATCAGGGCATGATCGGTACGATGCGGCGACGATGCTCTCGCGCCGCCAACTCCTCTATCGGGGTGCGGCAACGGCGGGCGCGGCGCTTGCGGCGGCGGCGCTTGCGGCGTGCGGTGGCGGCGGGTCATCCTCCTCCGGGAACCTCGCGACCGCCACCGGCGCCGCGACGAAGGCCCCAACGACCGCCGGTGGCGCGTCCACGCCCGCCGCCGCGCCCGCAGGGACGGGTTCGCCCTCGCCCGCAGGGTTCTCGGTCGCGACCTCCGCGCCCGCGAGCACAACCGCGAGTGGGTCGGCGGTGGCGGCGACCGGGGCCGCGCCAGCGGCGAGCGGGGCGTTCGACTGGCAGAAATACAAGGGGACGACGATCCGCGTCTTCGTACCGCTCAACCCCTCGCACACGGCGATCAAGAATGTCATCCCGGACTTCGAGAAGCTGACCGGCATGAAGGTTAACTACGAGGAACTGCCGGAGAACAACGCGCGTGAGAAACTGACGGTGGAGTTCACTGCCGGTTCCAGCACGATCGACGTCTTCGTGTCGAGCCTCCATCAGGAGCGCCTCCTGTACGCGAAGAACGGCTGGTACGCGCCGATGAATGAGTACATCAAGGACGCGAAACTGACCGCGCCGGATTGGGATTACGATGACTTCTTCCAGGGTGCGAAGGACATTGTGACCGTGAACGGCAAGGTCGTCGGTATGCCCGAGAACATGGACACGAACATCACCTACTATCGGAAGGACCTCTTCGACGCGGCGGGGCTGAAGCCGCCGAAGAACATGGACGACCTCGAAGCGGCGGCGAAGAAACTGCACAACGCGCCGACGATCTACGGCTTCGCGGCGCGCGGCCAGAAGACCTCCAACGCCACGCAGATCGACCCGTACTTCCGCAACTTCGGCGGCAACTACTTCGACAAGAGCGGCAACCCGGCCATGAACAGCGACGAGGACATCAAGGCGGTGGACTTCTACGCTATGATGCTCAAGAAGTACGGGCCTCCCGGTGTGACCAACTTCTCGTGGCCGGAGATCAGCGCCCTCTTCCAGCAGGGGCGCGTGGCAATTTACACCGATGGCGCGGGCTTCGCGGGGCCGTTCGAGGACAAGGCGAAGTCAACCGTCGCGGGGAAGATGGGCTACGGCATCTTCCCGGCGGGGCCGGCGGGGAATTTCCCGCCGCTCTTCGGCAGTTCATACTCGATCTACACGAACTCCAAGAATAAGGAGGCCGCGTGGTTCTTCTGCCAGTGGGCAACCAATAAGGCCAATGTGCTCAAGGTCCTGCAGGGCGGCACGGCGGTCGCGCGCAACTCGGCGTGGAACAATAAAGAGGCGCAGGCCGGCTCGGCTCTCCCCACCGAGTACTTCGACTCCACCTTCGCGATGCTCAAGGCGTCCGTCCCCGGCCTGCCGCCCGTCATTCACGTCGCGGAATCGCGCGATATCATCAGCGTCGGCGTGATCGACGTGATTAACGGGCAGGACGCGAAGACGGTGATGAACCGCGTGCAGCAGGATTTCAAGGCGCTGGTGGACAAGGATAAGAACTGATGGCACGCTCTGCGGAAACGACATCCCTCCCCACCGCGCGGGGGGCGAGCGTCGCGAAGCACCGGTTCAGCGCGACGTGGTGGGACAGCAGGGCGCGGTGGATATTCCCCGTGCCCGCCGTCGCCGCCGTGGTCGTGCTCGTCGTCTTCCCGCTCGTCTACACGGGGTGGATGAGCCTGCACGACTGGTCCGGCTCCAACACGCAAGCGCCGACATTCATCGGGCTTGAGGGCTTCCACAGAATCTTCTTCGAGGACACGCGCTCGCTGGGCGCGATTGTGCGCACCTTCATCTTCGGCTTCTTCGCGGTCGCGTTGCAGACGGTGTTCGGCGTGGGTCTCGCGCTCGTCCTGAACCGCGAGTTCCCCGGCAAGAGCTTCGTGCGCACCGTCGCGCTCCTGCCGATGGTGACGACGCCCGTCGTCGTCGCGTTGATGTGGACGCTCATTCTCAACCCGACGCAAGGCGCGCTGCCGTACGTGTTCTCGCGGATGCACCTGCCGCAGGTGCTCTGGCTCGCCGATCCCAAGGTGGTGCTGCTCACGCTCGCGATTGTGGACACATGGGAATGGACGCCGCTCATCATGCTGATCACGCTGGCGGGCCTCGCCGCCCTGCCAATGGAGCCGATGGAGGCGGCGCGCATCGACGGCGCGACGCCGTGGCAGAGCTTCTGGCGGATTACGCTGCCACTCCTGCGCCCCGCAATCATGGTTGCCGTGCTCTTTCGCGGGATCGACGCGATCAAGACATTCGACATCATCTTCGCGATGACGGCGGGTGGCCCCGGCAACGCCTCCGAGACGCTGAATGTCTACACCTTCCAGACGGCGTTCAGCTACAACCGGATCGGGTATGCGTCGTCGCTGCTGGTCATCTTCTTCGCGATTGTGCTCGGGTTGTCGCTCCTTCTCGTTCGGCTGCGGAGGGCGTCATCATGGCAAGCGTAGCCCATTCTCCGGCGGCGCGGCGTGCGGTTCCCCCACGGAAAATCGTGCGCACCGTTCTCTTCGTGCTCGTGCTCGTGGTGATGATGCTCCCGGTGCTCGCCTTCTTCTACTGGATGCTGCTCATCTCCCTGCGCTCGGACCTCATCAACAACGCCTACCCGCCGCACTTCCTGCCGGGGGGCCTGACGCTGGACAACTACAAGCAGGTGCTGGAGGACAACGCGATCCTCCACGACGGTCTGAACAGCCTAATCATCGCGGTCGGCTCGACGGGCATTGGCCTCCTGCTCGGCGTGCCCGCCGCATACAGCATCGCGCGGTGGCGGCAGCAGCGGCTCGCGCTGGCAATCCTGATCGCCCGCATCATCCCCGCGATCAGTTTCCTCGTGCCGTGGTACATCCTCTTCAGCCGCGCGCGACTGGTGGACACCTACATTGCCCTGATCGTCACGCACCTGATCGTCGCGCTGCCGCTGATCACATGGATCATGATCGGCTTCTTCGAGGATTTGCCGCCAGAACTGGAGGAATCCGCCCGGATCGACGGCTGCTCCCTCTACGGCGCGTTCATGAAAATCGCGGTGCCGCTCGCGCGCCCCGGCATCATCGCTGCGACGATCATCAGTTTCATCTTCTCGTGGAACAACTTCATTTTTTCGGTGGTGCTCGCGGGGTCGCAGACGCGCACGCTGCCGCTGGCGGCGTTCAAGCTGCTCAACTTCGCCTCGTTCAGTTTCGGCACCCTCACCGCGACCGCCGTGCTCATCACCGCGCCGATTATCCTGCTCGCGCTCGTGGTGCAGCGCTACCTCGTCGCGGGCCTGACGGTCGGTGGGGTCAAGTGAGAAGTGCTGAGTGCTGAGGCGCCACCCCTTTCTTTCAGGCGAAGGGGAGGGGAGAGGGTAGGCGCGCACTACGTCCGCCTCTTGAGGATAGGGCACAACAGCATTCACAAGGCACGATGCCGTAACGAGTCATCCCTCCCCCCGCAGGGAGGGGGCCGGGGGTGGTAGCACTCCAGTGAACCGTGGACGGTACTGGCGTTGAAAGGGAACGGGTTCTGCGGCACTCTTGCTGGTGCTCGACGTCCGCAGAAGGGGCCGCATGAACCCGCAGGAGCAAGTTTGCCACAACCCGCAGTGTGTTGGGTCTATAGTCGCGCCGGGGAGGGGCACATCGTCATTCACTTCCAGCGCGATCAACGCTATCGGTGTAGATGGTGCGGGAAGACCTTCAGCGCTCCGCCGCATTCTTGCATGTGAAAACATGATCTCTTTCGCCATGCGGCGTGAGAAGGACAACGCCTGTGGATCGATCAGCGATCCGTCCGGTCGAGAGTGGAAGAAGCACGCGACAACACCGGCGACAAACCAGTGTGCTGGTGGTATCCGTCTTGCTGCATCGATGGTGGGCCGCGACTTTCTCGTTCTCATCGATGGAAAGGATACCGGACATGGTTAGGGTAGCGTTATTCGTGCGGATGGAGGCGAAACCAGGTAAAGAGGACGAGGTTGCGGAGTTTCTCCGTGGTGGTTTGCCGCTCGTTCAAGAGGAACCGGCAACGATCGCGTGGTTCGGTATCCGCCTCGGGCCATCAACCTTCGGCATCTTCGACGCCTTCCCGGATGAATCGGGCCGAAACGCACACCTTTCGGGCAAGGTTGCTGCGGCACTGATGGAGAAGGCCCCTGATCTCTTCGCGCAATCGCCCACGTTCGAGAAGGCGGATGTCCTCGCGTCCAAACTCCCATAACATTTCTCGTTGCAACGTCGTGCGTCGTCCCGCAGTCGTCCATCCGAGGTTCGCTCGTCCCATCGGCTACCAGTAAACGACCGCTCCGTGGTATAAACGGGTGAGATGACCTGGTCGCGAGGCTGCTGCGAGGGAGAGAACGGCCGCATGATCTATTTCAAGCTCTCATGATTACGTCACTACCACCCGCGCATACCCATATCATCACGTCTTCGGGCATGTCCCGCAGGGGAGGGGGCCGGGGGTGGGCGATTGGCAGATAAACGCGATTTTCTTAGTCTGACGGATCTTTCGCGGGCGGAGGCGTACGACGTGCTGGACCTCGCGACGCGCCTGAAGGCCGCGCCGAAGGGGAGCCACGCGCACGTCCTCGCGGGGCGATCCGTCGCGACAATCCTCGAAAAGCCGAGCCTGCGGACGCACGGCTCGTTCGAAGTCGGCATCGCGCAACTGGGCGCGCATCCGCTGACGCTCGGCACCACTGAGATCGCCCTCGGCACGCGCGAGCCGATCCGCGACGCCGCGCGCGTCCTCGCCCGGTACTGCGACGCGATCGCCTACCGCACCTTCACCACCAAGCGGCTGCTGGAGATGGCGACCGCCCCCGTGCCCGTTATTAATGCCCTCACGGACGACGCGCACCCGGTGCAAATTCTCGCGGATATCTTCACCGTCGAGGAGGCGTTCGCGAAGCGGGGTGGCATCGCGGGGATGCGGGTTGCGTACATCGGCAACGGCGCATCGAATACCGCCCGCTCCTGGCTCGAGGGAGCGCGGATGTTCGGCTACCGTCTCATTCTCTCGTCGCCGGACGAGTTCCGCCCGCCGGAGCGGGAGGTCGCCGCCGCCGGTGACGCCGTTTCCTTCCGCAACCCGCTCGCGGCGGCGGCGGGTGCGGATGTCATCTACACCGATGTCTGGACAAGCATGGGGCAGGAGACGAACGTCGAGCGGCACCGCGCCGTCTTCTCCGACTGGACGGTCGATACGAATATCGTCGCCGTCGCGCCGCCCCACGCGATCGTGCTCCATTGCCTCCCCGCGCACCGGGGCGAGGAGATCAGCGACGAGGTAATCGAAGGGCCGCGCTCCCGCGTCTGGGATCAAGCCGAGAACCGCCTCCATGTGCAGAAGGCGCTTCTCTGCTTCCTCCTCGGTGTCGGAGACGCGGTGCCGTAGCTTCGTGTTGGGGTAGTGGAAAAGTCGCACGAGGGGGAGGGACGCCGTTGTCTCCCCCGTTTGCACTCGTGCTATTGTGCATTCTATCACAATCTCGCCCTGGCGCAAGGAACTTTGAACCACAGAGACACAGAGGGCACAGAGCGGGGAACGCGAAGAATAAGAAGAGTGACCCTCCCTCGTTCCCTCTTCCTTCCCCTCTGTGCCTCTATGGTTTAATCCCCCGTCTCCTTCCCGATTTGGCAGAGGTTCGAGCATCGGTGTACACTGCGCGGAATGGTTGCATGAGTCCCTGCGGCCCGGCGCACGCGCCCCTTCGCGTGGCTCGGTGGCGTGGGGAGATGGGGAAGGAATGGCGCAGGGCATGGCCGAGACAATCACGCAGACGAGCGAACCACCGATGGACCTCCTCGCGGCGGTCGGTCAGGCCGCCCGGAGCGTCAGTGTCGAGTACTTCAATTATGACCCGGCGGACACACGCATCTCATTCGCGGGGGGCCTGCCGGACCCGGAATCGTTGCCCACCAATGATGTCGCGCAGGCGACGGTGAAGGCGCTCGCCGAGCATGGCAAGATCGCGTTGCAATACGGTCGCGTCGGCGGCTACAAGCCGCTCGTCGATTTCCTGCGCGACAAATTGAAGCGCACGCAGATGATGGACATCCCGGAGGATGGCATCCTTCTCACCGCCGGGTCGATGCAGGCGCTCACCTTCGTCGTCAGCCTGCTCGTGGATCGCGGCGACACGATCATCAGCGAGGACCCGGTCTGGCCGGGCGGCGTCGGCCTCTTCAACACGATCGGCGCGAAGGTCGTCACCGTGCCGCTGGACGGCCAGGGGATGCGCGTGGACGTGCTCGAAGAGCGGCTCGCCGCGCTCAAGGCGCGGGGCGTCCGCCCGAAGTTCATCTACACGCTGCCGACGTTCCAGAATCCCGCCGGTGTCACCGCGCCCGTCGAACGTCGCCTGCGCATCATCGATCTCGCGGCGGAGTACGACACCTTCGTCTTCGAGGACGATGCGTACAACGACCTGCGCTTCGACGGCGAGCCGCTGCCCGCCATCTACGCGCTCGACCGCGAGCGGGGTGGCAATCGCGTCATCTCGATTGGGACATTCTCGAAAATCCTCGGCGCGGGGATGCGCATCGGCTGGGTCGTCGCGCCCCCGGCGATCGTCAGCAAGATCGCCGGGCTGAAGGGTGATGGCGGCGTCAGCCCGTTTGCGACGACGACGACGGCCGAGTTCTGCCTGGCGGGGAGGCTCGAACCGCATATCGAACTGCTCAAGGGCGTCTACCAGCGGAAGCGCGACGCGATGGTCGGCGCGCTGGAGGAGCACATGCCGGAGAGCGTGACATGGACGGTGCCGGACGGCGGCTTCTTCCTCTGGCTCACCGTGCCGGAGGGGGTCAACACGGCGAAACTGATGGCGGTGGCGGCGTGCGAGGGCGTCGAATACCTCCCCGGTGTCGCCTGCCGCTTCGATGGTGCGGGGTTGAATGAAATTCGCCTCTCCTTCAGCGTCATGACCGAGGAACAAATTCGCGAAGGTATCAGCAGGCTCGGGAGGCTTATTCACCGGGCGATGTCAGGGAAAATACAAGACTGAGGACTGAGGACTGAGGACTGAGTGGATACCCCGCCCGGTCCTCGTCACTTCTCAAGGGAGCGCGCGATGGGCGTCAATGTGGGCGTGTTTATTGATGTATCGAATCTTTTTTATTCCGCGCGCAGCATGGGGGTCGAGGTTAATTACATCCGCCTGCTGGAGCACGTGACGCGCAACCGGCACCTGATCCGCGCGAGCGCGTACACGGGGATCGACCCGGAAAACGGCAGCCAGCGCCGGTTCGTCGATTTCCTCAGCGCGAACGGCTACCGCGTCGTCTGCAAGGACATCCAGAAGCACGAGAGCGGTCGTATTAAAGCGGACCTCGATGTCGAGATGACGCTGGACGCCTACATGATGTCCGAGAATTTCGATGTGCTCGTCCTCGTGACGGGGGACGGCGACTTCAAGCGACTTGTGGAGGTCGTGCAGCAGAAGGGCGTGCGCGTCGAGATCGTCGGCTTCGGCGCGAGCACGTCGAGCGAACTGATCGCCACTGCGGACCAGTTCACCGAGATCAGCACAATCAGCGAAATTTTCCGCAACGGCAGCGCGCCGCAGCCCCCGAATGGCGAAGGCCCCGCGCCCGCCCGTGAGATGCTGAACACCTATGCGATTAGCCGCACACGTCCCTCGTGAGGCGGCACTGATGACCGTCGCCGCACCCGCCACGCAGCACGACGCGCACGTTGATGACGCATATGGGAGCGTGCTCCAGCATTGGGCGTGGGGCGCGCTCAAGGAGCGGCACGGGTGGGACGTGGCGCGCGTGGTGAGCGATGAGTTCGCGCTGCAGCTGCTCCTCAAGCGCAAGTTCGGCGTGACGATTGGCTATGTGCCGCGTGGCCCTGCGGCCAATTGGCGCGATGAGGCCGCCGTGACGGCCTGCCTCCGTGCCCTCGATGATCTCTGCAAGCGGGAAGGCGTCGCGCTCGCGCTCATTGAGCCGGACTCATCGTTTCCCGCAGATTTCGACTGTGCGCGCCATGGCCTGGCGGCATCGAATCTCTCGGTACAGCCACTCCGGACGATCATCGTGCGCTGCGACAAGGACGACGATGCGCTGCTCGCCGCGATGAAGCAGAAGACGCGCTACAACGTCCGGCTCGCGGCGAAGCGCGGCGTGACCGTGCGGCGAGGGGGCGCGGACGATCTCGACGCCTTCTGGGGCCTGCTGCAAACGACCGCGACGCGCGATGCCTTCGGCGTGCACACGCGGGAGTATTATGCCGATCTGCTCCACTTCTTCCCATCGCCGGATCGGGGCGCGCTCCTCTGCGCCGAGTATGAGGGAATAGTGGTTGCGTCCGCGCTCCTCCTGCGCGGCGGGCCGACGGCGATCTACCTCGCGGGGGCGTCGAGCGACGCGCACCGGGAGCACATGCCAACCTACGCCCTCCAATACGCCGCGCTCCAATGGGCGCGCGACACCGGCTGCACCGCGTACGACCTCTGGGGCATCCCGCCGACCGACGAGCCGCCCGACGCCGCGCAGGGCACGCAGCAGAACGCGCGCGACGGCCTCTGGGGCGTCTACCGCTTCAAGCAAGGGTTCGGCGGCGACGTGGTAACATATCCCGGTATCTTCATCCGCAAATGTCGCTCGCTCCTCGCACCGCTCGCACTCCGGGCGATTGAGCGGCAGCGGGGGATGCTCGGTTGAGCGAGAGTGGGCCACCCGATGCCATGATGCCGCCGCGCGATGTAGATCAGGAGTTGCTCAACGGGCTGTCATTTTATGTGGTTGGCGACGAGCGGAACTGCACGATTACCGATGTCGTCTACGATTCGCGCCTCGCGACGCCGGGCAGCCTCTTCGTCGCACTCCGGGGTGGCTACGCGGACGGGCATCGCTTCCTCGCGGAGGCGGCGAAGCGGGGCGCAATCGCCGCGCTTGTTGAGGAAGTAATCTCCCCGGCCCCCGAAGGCATCCGCGCGCAGGTTGTCGTGCCGGATACGCGCGCCGCGCTCGCGGTCGTCGCCGCCAACTGGTACGACCATCCAGCGAACGGCCTCACGGTGATCGGCGTCACCGGGACGAACGGGAAGACGACGACGACCGTGATGATTACCGATGTCCTCGACGCGGCGGGGCTGTCGAGCGCATTCCTCGGCACGGTCGAGATGAAGCTCGGCGCGGGCCGCTGGCCCAACCCGAACCACCAGACAACGCCGGAATCGCTGCATGTCCAGCGATTCCTGCGGCAGGCCGCCGCCGCAGGGTGCAGCCACGCGGTGCTTGAGGCGACCTCGCACGGGCTGGCGATGCACCGGCTCGACGCGCTCCCCGTCGATGTCGCCGTCTTCACGAATATCTCGCACGAGCACCTCGAATACCACAAGACCTTCGACGCCTACCTCGCCGCGAAGCGCGCGCTGTTCGCGCGGCTGAACCTGGCTCCGGAGCGGGGCACGGCGCGATGGGCGGTCGTCAACGCGCATGACCCGCGCGCGGACGCCTTCCTCGCCGCCGCGCCCGCCGCGACGCCGCTCCGCTATGGCATCGACACGGAGACGCCCATCGCCGCTATGAACGTCATGGAATTGCCGCAGCACACCGCATTCACGCTCCGCACGCCGACGGGCACGGCGACGGTCACGCTGCCAACGCTGGGCGACTACAACGTCCTCAACGCCCTCGCGGCGGCGGCGGTCGGGCACGCGCAGGGCATCGACGCGGAGATGATCGCGGCGGGACTCAGCGCGTTCCGCGATGTCGCCGGGCACTTGGAGCGGATCGAGATGGGGCAACCATTCGCCGTCATCGTCGATTTCGCGCACACACCCGTCGCGTTCGAGGCGTTGTTCGGCTTGCTTCGCCGCACGACGCAGAGTAGACTCGCGGTAGTCTTCGGCAGCGCCGGGGAGCGCGATGTCGCGAAGCGCGCGATGCAGGGCGCGATTGCCGCCCGCTACGCGGACTTCGCCGTCTTCACGAACGAGGACCCGCGCTTCGAGGATGCTGAGGCGATCCTGCGGGCGATCGCGGCGGGCGCGACGCGCGAGCGACCGGACTGGCGGGAGGGCGCGCAGTACCGCTGCATCGTCGATCGCACGGCGGCGATCGCCGAAGCGATTGCGTGGGCCGCGCCCGGTGATACCGTCGCCCTCGTCGGCAAGGGGCACGAGAACTCGATCATCATCGGCGCCGAGGCGCATCCGTGGGATGAAGCGACGGTGGCGCGGGACGCGCTCCGCGAACGCGGGTATACAGGGGAGACCTAACCCCCCACCGTCCAGAGGGCACCCGTTTCCCCACGAGGGAAGGGGGAGGGGAAGTTAGGAAGGGTCCGTGGTTCGCGAATAGGGCACGATGCCAGGATCGAGGCACCCCTCTCCATCGCAATGGAGAGGGGCAGGGGGTGAGGTTTCCCAGTGCTTTCACGACGGCAGGCACTTAAAGCATCGGCGGCGGCGGTTGCGGCGGCAGCGCTCGCGGCGTGTGGCGCGCCCGCGCGGCAGCAAGTTGATCCCCAACCACGCCGCAACCTCGCCGCGTCGAAGGCGGACGGACGCATCCTCTTCGCCAAAGCGAACACGGTGGACAACGGCGGCAAGGACGACGGCATCTACGCCCTCGAAAACGCGGGCAAGGTACGGAAACTGCTCTCCAAGGCGGACGGCGACTACGCCGTGCAGTACCCTCGGTGGTCGCCGGACGGCGCGCGGATCACGTACGTGCGCGCCGGGGATCACGGCATCTTCTCGGACCTCTGGATCGCCAACGCGGACAGCACCAACCCGCGCCGGATCACGGATTTCCAGAGCAAGATCGCGCATAAGAATAACGTGATCTCAGAGGGGCAATATGTCAAGGACAGTTCGATCGTCGCGGGAGTTTCGTGGTCGCAGGGAGGGGATTTCATCACCTTTACCTGCGATAAAGCGCTCAAAGATGGCGCGTTGCGCCCGTGGACGCTGGAGAAGCCGAACGAACCCCCAACGCCCCAGACATTGCATCTCATCACCGCGACACAGACCGTAAGCCCGCCGAACAACGGCGTAAACTTCCATATCGACAATACCGCGCTCAGCCCGGATGGGAGCACGATGGCGTTTGTCGCGCTCTGGGTGCCGGCGGACAACTTCGCCAATAAGCAGACGCAAATCTACGCGCTCGACTTCGGCACGAGGAAGGTGACGCCGCCGTTGACCACGATGCCGTGGGGGGCGTACGATCCGGCCTTTTCGCCGGACGGGCAGTACATTGCCTTCGCCGCCCGCCCCGATTACCGCGTGAACGACCTGTATATCATGACGCGCGACGGTAAGAATCAGGTGCAGATCACGACGACGGGCGCGGCCCGCTCGCCGGTCTGGTCGCCGGACGGCCGGAAACTCGCCTTCCTCGGCGGCTTCGAGGGCGCGCAGTTCAACATCTATGTGATGGACTTCAACCCTACGCCGGGGACGCCCGTCGCCGCCGTGAATTTCGGCGTACCGGTGAAGATCACCGACGAGAAGGGCATCGACGCCCGCTCCGGCCTCTCCTGGACGGCGTGAGGGAGACCTGCTACACCAAATGAGGATGGGGATTGCTCTCCCTCGGTCATGATGCGCCGCTATGCGCGGCCCAGCCACTGTGCGGCGGGTCTCCCGCGTCGAAAGGAACCACCAGATGGGCACGACGGCGACGACGGATCGGAACTTGTCCGAACTGGAAACCACGATCGCGAGCGGCTTCACGCAATTCATCGAAGTCGGCAACGCGCTGCTGGAGATTCAGGCGCGCAAATTGTATCAGGATGACGGCTACGCGACATTCGAGCAGTACTGCGCCAGGCGATGGAGCATCAGCCGGTCGCAGGCGTACCGGATGATCCAGGCGGCCGAGGTCGTCGGCCACCTCTCCGAGGACCGCGCCGTGCCGCTGCCGATCCACGAGGCGCAGACGCGGGTGCTGGCGCGGCTGAAGGAGCCGGAGGCGATCCGCTCGGTGTGGGAGGAGGTGGTAGACGAGTACGGCGAGACGGCTGCCACCCCGAAGGTGCGTGACGCGGTGGACTACCACGCCGCGATCGCGGAAAATCCCCAGCGCGCCGCGTGGCCGCGCGACGAGGTAATCGCCGCGTACCGGCAGGCGCAGAAGCGGGAACCCGCCGCACCCGCCGCACTCACGGTCTCCGCCGATGGTGACGATGACCGCGAGATCATCGACGCGCCCGCCCGCCCGGTGGCCACCGGGCGCGCCGAGGAGAGCGCGGAAGCGCCTCCAACGCTCTCCATCCGCGATGTGCATAACCGCATCTCCGCCGGGCGGCAACTGCTGGTGCTCGACCCGACGGAATGGGCGACGCGGATGGATGGCGCGACAGCGACCGACATGCAGACACTCGTTGCGGACCTGCGCCAGTGGTGCGACCGGATGGAATCGGCGCTCGGCTACACACTCCACGATCAGTAGGATAGAGAGAAGCCGGAAGCCGGAAGGCACGGCTTCTGCATTCTCGGTCAACCTCACCCCCGGCCCCTCTCCATTGCGATGGAGAGGGGTGCCTCGTCGCGAGACCGAGGCGTTCCCCATAGCGCCCCGATCTCACGGAGGCTCGCTCCCCCTCTCCATCGCAATGGAGAGGGGGTTGGGGGGTGAGGTTAGCCCGACGGCAAGGAGAACGCAGACGCCCTGCCTTCCGGCTCCTGGTTTCCGGCTTCCGGCTTCTCTCTCTATATCTCCTTGCTGTGGTAGGGCACGCTCGTGACGACCGTGTTGGGGCGCAACAGCAGCGCCGCCTTCAGCCGCAGCGCCGTCTGCGAGTGCAGGGTCTGCTGCCACCAGTGCGCCGGGATGTACTCCGGCACCAGCACCGTGATCATCGCCTTCGGCCGCTTCTTCTGCACCATGTCGATGTACGACAGGAGCGGCGCCATCAGCGAGCGGTAGGGTGATTCGAGGATGACGAGATTGACGCCTTCGCCCCAGTGCTCCCACTTCTCCTGCAGGTGCGCCGCCTCCTCCGCGTCCTCCGTCACATGGACGCCGACGACGCGGGGGGAGAGGGTGCGCGCGTAGTTAAGGGCATGCACCGTCGACTTGTTGAGGTCCGCGATCGGCACGATCACCACCTGCTCAGTCGTCTGCTGCGCGGTCGGGGAGTCCGCGTCGGTCAGCCGCAACTCGTCCGCCGCGCGGGTGTAGTGGCGGTTGATGGAGCGGAAGAGCAGAATCAGGAGCGGCATCAGCACGAGGACGATCCACGCGCCCTGCGTGAACCGGGTCAGCAGCACGAGAATGAAGACGAAGCCCGTCGCGGTCGCGCCGACGAGGTTGAGGACGAAGCGTCGCGTCCACCCCTTGCCACGCTCCTTGTACCAGTGCACGACCATGCTGGACTGCGAAAAGGAGAAGGCCGTGAAGACGCCAATTGCATAGAGCGGCAGCAGCCGGGTCGGCTCGGCCTTGAAGGCGATAATCAGGAGCGCCGCCAGTAGGCCGAGGACGGTGATGCCGGTGTTGAAGGCGAGGCGGTCACCGCGGAAGAGGAACTGCTTCGGCATGAAGTGGTCCTTCGCCAGCCAGGTGGCGAGGCGGGGAAAGTCCGCGAAACTCGTATTGGCGCCGAGAACAAGGATGAGCGCGGTCATCGCCTGGATGAAGTAGTAGAAGAAGTTATGTCCGACGATCGTCCGCGCGATCTGCGAGACCACCGTCTCATTGTCGTTCGGCACGATGCCGTAGCGATGGGCGAGGAAGGAGAGGCCGATGAACATCGCGCCGAGGATCGCACACATCCATGTGAGGGTGGTGGCGGCGTTCTTCGCCTCAGGCTTCTTGAAGGCAGGCACGCCGTCCGAGATCGCCTCCACACCGGTGAGGGCGGCGGAACCTGCGGTGAAGGCGCGGAGGATGAGCCAGAGGGAGACCCCCTGCGTGGCGTTGACCGCCTCGCGCGGGGCATTGACCGGCACATCGCCGCCCGTGGCGGTGCGATAGATGCCGAGGAAGACGAGGGTGAAAATGCTGAGGATGAAGAGATAGGTCGGGACGGCGAAGATCGAGCCGCTCTCCCGGATACCGCGCAGGTTGCCGAGCATTAGGAGCGCGACGAACGCGACGCCCAACCAGACGCGATAGCCGTGCAGCGCGGGGATCGCGGAGGTGACAGCGGCGGTGCCCGCCGAGATACTCACCGCGACGGTCAGGGTGTAGGAGATGAGCAATGCCGAGCCTGCGATCAGGCTGGGCAGCGTGCCGAGGTGCGCTTTGGCGACGAGGTAGGCGCTCGCGCCGTTCGGGAATGCCTGGATCGTCTGCCGGTACGAGATCGCCACGATAACGAGCAGGACGGCAATCGCCAGCGAGATCGGGATGATGTAACCGAAGGCAGCGGCACCCGCGACGATGAGCACCGCGAGGATCGCCTCGGTCGCGTACGCGACGGATGAGAGCGCGTCCGAGGAGAAGATCGCGAGCGCTTTGACATTCGTCAGCCGCTCATGCGCCTGATGCTCGGTGGCGATGGGCCGGCCGATAAGCGCCCGGCGCAGTTTGCCGAAGACGCTACGCGGCGCGCTGATCTGCTCCCCGGCAATGAGGTAATCGGGCGCAACCTGTTTGAAGACCTGATCCTGCGCGCGGAGCACGCGGATGTACTTGTTCCCCGGCAGCGTCCCCTGCCGCACCTCGCGGAAGTCGATCTGCGGCGTTTCACCATTGCGCCGCGCGGGCCGGATGACCTGTTTCTCGCGGCCGTTCGCATCCGCGAGAAAGTCCGTCTCCTTCCCGTCCGTGTGAGCACCGTTCGCCGTTTCCGGTGATGCGGGGACGGTTGGATTCTCTGCGTCACCCGGCATCTGTGCACCCATGCAAGTTCATTCCTCCGCGTGGCCGCAAGGTGACGACCGTTCCACCGCCCTGACCCTTACAACGATACGGCATAGTATACCGCGTTCGCAACGCAAGGGACGGAACGAAGAAAGGATGCGTTTGCTACATCATGCGGCGACAGTCGGACGGCCATCGAGCGAATCATCGCGGTCTGGGTGGGCATTACGCCGCCCGTGGTCACTCGCTCGTGATCGTGCTCGGCCATCGTTTACACTCAGGCACCTTTCGCAAGTGCGGTGCCATTCTTTCGGTGGAACGATACGTCGGTGGCATCCACCCGCGTTTGTGCGTCTGGCATTTATATTGCCATCATATCCCCATAACGTATCGGCATCGGAGCGGGCGGGGGGTGTGAGATGAATATGCGTGTATTGCCGACAGAGCAGGAGCAACCGAAGCAACAGGGCGAGTCGAAGCCTGCGGAGGGGGGCAAGAATCCGCCGGGGTACTTGGGCGATTTGCTGGAGGAGACGCGCATCTTCCTGCCCGGCACGCAGATTTTCGCCGGCTTCCTCATCACGCTCCCGTTCACGAACCGCTTCGGGGAACTGACCGCGACGCAGCGGAACCTCTACCTCGTCACCTTCGTGCTCGTGCTACTCGCGCTCGTCTGCTTCATCTCGCCCGCCGCGTACCACCGCCTCGCCCGCCCGATCCACAACAAGCAGGCGTACAAGGTGCTCGCCACGCGGTTCATCATCGTTGGCCTCGTGCCGTTCTCGATCAGCATGGTGCTGGCGGCGTACTTCATCATCGATGTCGTCGTCGGTATGCGCGCCGCAGTGGTCATCGCGCTCGTCATTGCCTGCCCGATTCTGCTGCTCTGGTGGCTCTTCCCGATGCTCCGCGTCCACGATCACGTCGCGGCGGACGAGAACGACGACGAATAGAGCCGCCGAGGGATCAAGCCGAATCGAGGCAAAGCACGCAAAGGACGCAAAGAATCAAGAGGATCTTTCTTTGCGTCCTTTGCGTTCGCTTTGCGCCTTTGCGATTCCATTGTTTTCTCTCCCGTATACTATGCGTGGATGATCGGCACGACAATGCGAGGGGAGAGCAAGTGAAGATCAGTTACGCGCCCCGGCGGGCAGCATATTATCCGTACGAGGGCGGGACGGGCTGGGAAATCCCGCCAACCGAGGTGCGGCACGCCTACCTGCAACGGGTGCGCGCGCTCGGCTTCGCGGGGATCGAGGTTGGCCTCGGGCAGGGCGTCGGTACGAGCGAGGCGGAGATTCGCGCGCTGCGGCAGGATTTGGAGGCGGCGGGGGTGCCGTGTGTCGCCGTTCGGGGTGGCGGGGGCTTCGCGAACCCGAGCGCGACGGCGCAGAACCGGGCGCGCGTCGCGGACGCGATTCGCATGGCGTCGTGGATCGGGTCGAACCTCCTCAATATGACCGTCATCACGCCGCCGACCGATCCGAACGGGGTCGGGTCGCAGGGGACGGGCGAGGGCCTCTGCCAGGGCGGGAGCCGCACCGCGCGTGAGGTGGATTTCGCGATCACGGCCCGGTACATGCAGGAGGCCGCCGCGCTCGCCGCCGACCTCGGTGTGACGATCGCGATTGAGATGCACCAGCGCTCCATTGCGGACAATGCGTGGAGCTGCCTGCACCTCCTCGAACTGATCGACCGCCCGAATGTCGGCATCAACCCCGACCTCGGCAACCTCTACTGGGCGTACGAGGAGCCGGAGGGGAGTCTGGAAGCGTGCATCATCGCCCTCGCGCCGCACGCGAAGTACTGGCACTGCAAGTCGCTCCACCGCACCCACATCCCCGAGCACGAGCGGGCGTATTTCCGGCGCGTGCCGCTGCCCGACGGGGAGATCGATTACCGCTTCGCGATCACCGCGATGCACGCGGCGGGGTACAACGGCTACCTCGCGATCGAGGGGGTGCCCACCGGCGACCAGTTGTATAACGACGGGCGCAGCCTGGAGTATTGCCGCCAGATCGTCCGCGAGTGCGCGGCGGAGTCGTGAAATTATGAAATTGTGAAGTAGCGGCGAATCAGCCGATAGGACAGAGACGAGTTCCCCGCGAGGACCGGTATGCTCGTCCTCATGCTCACCATCCTCGCGGGGCCGTAAGCCCGACACTCCTTTTCGTGTATCTCCGATGACCGGCTTCGGGCCATGAGCATGGTGCATGGTGCGGCGGGCATTCTCCTGTTCCGCTGCCCGACGCGGCGTTGATGATGCGCGTGCTACACTCAGCGGGCCGCGTTCACACGGGCGGTCACGGAGTGTGCAGCACGCAGCACGCAGCGGCACCGCGCGGTCGGTCCCCCTGCGAGGAGAAACGCATCATGGCAACATCACCGGATGGCACGAAGGGCAAAAACCTTGATGGGATGGCGTTCGCGACCCGCGCGGTCCACGCGGGCGAGCGGCCACCGCACCCCGATTTCACCCCGGTCGTCACGCCAATCTACCCCGGCTCGTCCTTCGCGTCCGACGACATGGAACTGGCGGACGAAATCTTCGCCTCCGCGCGCGAGGGGTACGTCTACACGCGCTACGGCAACCCGACGAACACCGCGATGGAAACCGCCGTCGCGGCGCTCGAAGGGACAGAGGCCGCCATCGGCTTCGGCTCCGGCATGGCGGCGCTCCACGGCGCGTTCATGGGCACGGGCGTGCGGGCGGGGGACACGGTCGTCGCCTCGCGCGAGTGCTACGGCGCGACGGTGACGGTGCTCCAGAACTACTTCACTCGCCTCGGCGTCCGCACCGTCTTCACGGACATGCTCGATCTCGCCGCTCTTGAGGAGGTCGTGCAGCGGGAGAAGCCGCGCTTCGTCACCTTCGAGACGGTCTCCAACCCGCTGCTGCATGTCGCGGACGGCCCGGCAATCACCGAGATCGCCCACCGCGCGGGTGGGCTCGTCGTGGTGGACAACACCTTCACGACGCCCGTGGTGATGCGCCCCGCCGCGTGGGGCGTGGACATGGTCGTCCACTCCTCGACGAAGTACATGGGCGGGCACGGCGACGTGACGGCGGGGGTCATCGCGACGACAGCGGCGCTTCGGCATCAACTCTTCGAGATCAACAAGGCGATCGGCGGCATCCTCGGCCCGTTCGAGGCGTGGCTCGTGCTGCGCGGCCTGAAGACGCTCGCATTGCGGATGGAGCGGCACGGCGCGAACGCCGCCAAGGTGGCGGATTGGCTCGTCGGCCATCCCGCCGTCGCGCACGTCAACTATCCCGGCCTCGCGGATCATCCGCAGCATGCGCTGATGGAGCGGCTGTCGCTCACGGGGCAGTACGGCGGCGTGATCTCGTTCGACATCGCAGGGGCAGATCGTGCGGGGGCTTTCCGGTTCATGGAGGCACTCAGGCTCTGCATCGCCGCCACGACGCTCGGCGATGTCTACTCGCTCGTGCTCTACCCGCCGATGTCCTCGCATCGGGGCCTGACGCCGGAGCAGCGCGCCGCCATCGGCATCGGCGATGGTCTCATCCGCCTCTCCGTCGGCATCGAGGCGGTGGACGACATCATCGCGGACCTCGATCAGGCGCTGGGGAAGGTCGGTAGTCGGCAGTCGGCGGTCGTGGGAAGACGATAGTTGGTGATCGATGGGGAAAAGCACCATTGTTGCTCATCGCGCACGTTCGCTCTGTGCGGTCGGGGTGCGACTGATGATCGCCCTTCGCCCCGCCGATGGTGATGTGGTAGCATTCGCTCCAGTAATGGAACATGCAGTCGAAGTGGGGCGACTGGTGCAGGGACTGATACGAAGCCTCTGCCGACCGCTGACTGCCGAATTTTCCGAGGAAGGGAGCGTCATATGGCCGTCGCCGTGGAAGCAAAGGTCGAGCAGATCCGGCGGGAGATGCCGGCGGTTGAGAACACGGCCTACCTGAATACGGGCACCTGTGGCCCGCTGCCGCGCCGGACGGTGGCGGCAATGCAGGAGGTCCAGAACGAGGAACTGCTGCAAGGGCGGATCGCGCCCGGCCATTACCCCGGCATCATGGCGGCGAAGACGGCAGCGAAGGAGGCGGTCGCTGGCGTCCTCGGCTGTACACCGAACGATGTCGCCATCGCGGGGCGGACGACGGACGGCATGAACATCGCCATCGCCGGGTACCGCTGGCAGCGCGGCGATGAGATCATCACCTCCAATATCGAACACCCCGGCGGGCTGATGCCGATGTTCGTCACGAAGCGCCGCTTCGGCACGCGCATCCGCGTCGCGGACATCGGCGTCGGCGGCATGAAGACGGCGGAGACCGTCCGCCAGTTCGAGCAACTCATCACACCGCGCACGCGAATGATCGTCATCTCGCACATCTCGTACACCACCGGCGCGGTCTTGCCGGTCAAGGAGATCACGGCGATGGCGCACAGCCACGATGTGCTCGTCGCGGTGGACGCGGCGCAGTCGTTCGGGTCTCTCCCGCTCGACATGGCCGACCTCGACGTGGACCTCTACGCCAGCCCCGGTCAGAAGTGGATCTGCGGGCCGGAGGGCACCGGCTCGCTCTACGTCCGCCCGAGCAGCCTCGGGGAGATTGAGCAGACATTCGGCGGCGGTATGGTGATGGGGTCGCTCGACTACTACGGCGCGTCCTTCACCCCGGCGGTCGGTGCGGGCCGCTTCGATGTCGGCGGCTACAACCTGCCGCTGCTCGTCGGTCAGAAGGTCTCCACCGAGTGGATCCGCGACGAGATCGGGCTGGACTGGGCGTACGCGCGGATCAGCCGCCTCGGCCGGTACGCGCACAAGATGCTCTCCGGCATGAAGGGCGTCACCGTCGTCACGCCCGAGGACCACCTCGCGGGCCTCGTCACCTTCACGGTGGACGGCATCGAACCGATCGAACTGAAGAACCGGCTGCTCGCGGAGCACAACGTCACGATCCGCGACGTGGTGAAGTACATCAACAACCCGAACGCCCTCCGCCTCGCGACTGGCTTCTACAACACGGAGGACGACCTCGACCGGCTCAGCGCGGGCATGAAGGCGATCCAAGGGAAGTAGCGAGTAACGAGTAACGAGTAACGAGTAGAAAGTAACAAGCAACAAGTAACAAGGCGTTGCGGCAGCCCCACTCGCTACTCGCTACTCCCCCCCTCCCGGAGGGATCGACGATTGATCGTGCTGCACCCGTCCATCGTGCATTTCCCGATCGCGCTACTCGTCGTCAGCGTCGTGCTGGACGGCTGTGGCGTCGGGTTCCGGCGTGCCAGCCTAACGCAGGCGGGATTTTACACGCTCATCATCGGCAGCGTCGCGGCGACGGTGGCGGTGCTCTCCGGACCCGAGGAGTCCGTCAAGGATGCGGCGTCGCTCACGGTGCTCCACCTGCACGAGTTGTTCGCCGCGCTCACCGTCCTCCTCTGCCTCATCATGGTTGGGATGCGCCTCGGCAATGTGGAGGGGCTGTATGGGGTGGGCGCGCTTGGCTACCTCGCGGCGGGCGGGGCGCTGATCGTCGCGGTGCTGCTGACGGGCTACTTCGGCGGTCAGATGGTCTACGACCACGGCGTCGGCGTGCGGCAGGTGCAGGGCGCGCCCGCCCCGGCGGAGGGCGGCGCGGTCTTCGAGATGTGGGCGAAACTCGGCGGCATCGCACTTTTTATGGTCATTGTCGGTTGGTCATTGGCGCGCTTCCGCTTCCTCATGGCGCATCTCCGCGCGTGGTGGCAGGCGACGCGCGCCGACCTTCCCACTGAGCAACCGACGCTCTGGACGCTCGGCCTTGCTCGGCCCGCGCGGGAGGGTGCGCCGCAGCAGGATACTCCCACAATCGCGCGTCGCTAGTCGGCGGACCCCCCTGCGGTGAGTGGCGCGACATGCGGCTTTGTGCCGCCTCTCGCGTTGCGCCATCCGTTATCTCGCTCGTGGTGAACGAAAGAACGTAACCGTACACGACCCCGCTTGTTGCACTGCCTCGAAGTCTTGATCGCACGTAACGATCTCCCCGCCGAGTCGCTTGGCCAAGGCGATGGCGAAGGTGTCCGGCGGAGAGACACGCCCACGGGCCTTGAATCCAGCGGCGTCTTTCTAGAATGGCTCAATGGCTCATCCAGGTCTTCGAGGATGAGGACGCCGACACCTTTGATGTCGTGGATGGCCTCGTCCGTGACCTGCATCCCCGATCTCCACGCGGTCAGGTAATGCACCTCGAAGCATTCACGGCGTGGATAACACATCGTCGCTTCGGATCAAGGATGTATGTCTCAACTGCATCCGCACCCTGCTCATCGTTGAGGTACGCCAGCACCGCACATGCATCGAGCACAATGGTCATCCGGCTACTCTTCTTCTCGTCGCAATTCTTCATGCTTCGCGCGCAGGATCACGCATGGCAGCCGCATGAGCCGCGAGCTAGTTGAACCGCGTGATCGGCTCGTCAATTCCGGGCGGATCGAGGCTCCGCTGCTCCTCCAATTGGTGTCGGTGCGAGTGTCCCGTTAGAGAACTCTGCGCGCTGGGGTCTATTTCTGAGCATAGAGCTGGTCGCAATCTATCAAGCGGGCCACCGATGTGAGGCAATGCGTATGGCTCACTCAGCCAGGGCGGTCACCACTGGCTTCCTCCTTCTTGATATATCCTAGAGCCCGCGCGCTATTGTCCATCCACGCAAGAAAGTCACCCCACGGCATCAGGACACGCGAGACGACCACATGCTGCACCGAAATGCGCGACTGAGATCCGTCGGATGCGAAATACCATTCCAGTGGCGCCTGGTAGGAGAAGTCGATGACGATGTTCGGACCTTCGACATAGGTCCGAACCGAGTGTGCAAAGTTCCCGCCCAGAAGTTCGTCTGGCACGTATGGCGGCGGCACATCGAACCGGGGCGCGTTCGGCCCATGCACGATGTATTGCGCCGTTCAGCCTCGCATTTAGATCCTCGTCAGGCTTCTCGAAGCTCATCTCCTTCGCCTCTTTCCTGCTCGCTACCCCAGCACTTCCGTGATCGCATCCCCGACGATGCCAACGAGGCGGTCAGTCTCCTCGGCGGTCATGACGAGCGGCGGCGAGATGGCGATGCCTGTATCGGAGCAGCGGACGATCAGCCCGCGCCCGCGCGTCGCCGCCTGCAACTTGTTGCCGACCTCCGAGGCGGCGTCGTACCGCGCCTTACTTCCCTTGTCCGCGACGATCTCGACAATCGCCATCATCCCCTTGCCGCGCACATTGCCGACGTGCGGGTGATCGCGCAGTTCCTTCAGGCCGCCGAGCAGTTGTTTGCCGCGCGCCGCCGCGTTCGCGGGTAGGCGCTCGTCCTCGATGATCGCGATGTTGTGGATGCCCACGGCGCAGGCGGTCGGGTGGCCGGAGTAGGTGAAGCCGTGCATGAACATCGCGTCCGGCCCGATCATCCGCTCGTAGATGGCGTCCGAGACGCCGACCGCGCCGAGCGGGATATAGCCGGAGGTGATCCCCTTCGCCATCGCCATGATGTCCGGCTGGACGCCGTACTGCTGCACGCCGAACATCGTGCCCGTGCGCCCGAAGCCGTTAATCACTTCGTCCGCGATGAAGAGGATGTCGTGCTTCCTGAGCACGGCGGCGATGGCGGGCCAGTAGGTCTCCGGCGGGACGACCACGCCGCCCGCGCCCTGCACCGGCTCGCCGATGAACGCGGCGATGGTCTCCGCGCCCTCCTTCTCGATCGTCTCTTCCAGTTCCTTCACGAGCGATTGCACGAACTCGCCCTCGGACATCCCCTCCGCGTTGCGGTACGCGTACGGCGCGGAGACGTGGATGAACCCCGGCGTGCGCGGCCCGAAATGCTGCCAGTACGCGGGGATGCCCGTCGCGGCAAGCGCACCCATCGCGATGCCGTGGTACCCCATCTGGCGGGAGATGATCTTTACCTTCTCCGGCTGCCCGCCGATGGACCAGTAGTACCGGGCGATCTTGAACGCGGTCTCGTTCGATTCCGCGCCGCCGGAGGTGAACTGGAAGTGGTTCATCGGGCCGGGGACCATCGCGGCGAGTTTCGTCGCCAGTTCAATCGCGGGGGGTGTGGAGAGGCCGAAGAAGGTCGGGGAATACGCCAGCCGCTCCATCTGCGCGCGGCCCGCCTCGGCGAGTTCCGCCCGCCCGTGGCCGACGTTAACATTCCAGAGGCCGGCGAAGCCGTCGATGTACTCCTTGCCGTCCGAATCCCAAATCATCGACCCCTTACCGTGCGTGAGGACGAGTGGGCCGTCCTTCGCATGGCGGTGCAGGTTCGTCACCGGGTGAAGCATATGCGCGATGTCCTGCTCGATCAGCGCGGTTGTCTCCCATGTCGCAACCATCGAAACTCCCCTCCTGGTGTCTGCCGAGTATGCCTATCTCGTGCGGGGAGTGTAGCAGATTCCGGCCGCCCGTTCGTCAACCCCTATCGCGGTTTATTTCTGCCCGATCCTTCACCGCACGGAAGAATGGAACATCGTCGTTGACGAAACGGTGACGGTGTGATAGGTTGCGTCAACGGACATGAAGCATATCGATACGCGTGATGGCGCAGTGGGATCGGGATGTCCTTACGCACCCTATACATCCCGCTCACGCATCGCTCAGCCTCCCCGGTTACATTCCGTCGTGGTGGACGGCGTGGATTCGTGTGGTATACGTCGAAAGGATGACAGGTTATGAAGAACCTCTGCTCGCCCGTCTCGCGTCGCCGGTTCCTCCTCGGTGCGGCGGGGGGCGCTGCGGCTGCGATCCTCGCCGCCTGTGGCGGTGGTGGGAGCGCGACGAATACGCCCCCGTCTGCGCCGACCGCCGCGAAGGGCACGACTGCGCCTGTCGCTGGGACGACCGCCCCTGCCGCCACGACCGCGCCCGCCGCCACAACTGCCGCTGGGAGCGCCCCTGCCGCGACGACTGGTGCCGCCGCGACCACCGCACCCGCAGCGACGACGAGCGCGAACACGAATGCGTCCGGCAAACTCGCCTTCTACCTCGGCGGCGACGTCAACATCCAGGACCTGTGGACGAAAAACCTCCTGCCGATGTACAAGAAGGTCGCGCCGAACGTCTCGATTGACTTCGTCTTCTCCGAGCATGGCACCGGCGATCAGGGGACGTTCGACCGGATCGCCGCCGCGAAGCAGGCGGGTAAGGTCTCCGGCGTGGACGTTTGGGAAACCGGTAACCTCCTCGCCCAGGGCGGCACGGCGGGCATTATGCAGAAACTCAGCCCGGCGGAGATCCCGAACCTCGCGAAGGTCTCACAGGATGTCTTCGGCCAGATGGGCGGCTTCGGCGTGCCGTACCGCGGCAGTTCCGTCGTCCTCGCGTACAACAGCAAGGATGTGCCGAATCCGCCGAAGACGATCGACACGATCATCGAGTGGGCGCAGGCGAATCCCGGCAAGTTCACCTACAACCCGCCAGACACGGGCGGCTCCGGCTCCGCGTTCGTCACGCGCGTCCTCAAGAAAGGCATCCCGGACGCCGATCTCCAACTCTTCCAGACAGGCTACGATCAGGCCAAAGAGTCTGAGTGGGACATGGGCTGGGGCATCCTCAAGGGGCTCGCGCCCGCCATCTACCAAAAGGGCTTCTACCCGAAGGGCAACGTCCCGGTCTTGCAGACGCTCGGCAAGGGCGAGATCTCCGTCGCCCCCGTCTGGTCCGATCAGGGGCTGAGTTATCTGGCGCAGAAACTGCTGCCGCCGGAAGTGAAGCTATTGCAGATCGAGCCGCCCTTCAGCGGCGGTGGCGCGTTCGTCGGCGTCGTGGCGGACAGCCCGAACAAGCAAGCAGCGTACGCGTTCCTGAACTGGGTGCTCACGCCGGAGCCGCAGCAGGTCATCATCGACCAGATCAATGGCTATCCGGGCCTGGACTGGCAGTATATGCCGCCAGCAGTGCAGCAGAAGTACGCGGATGTCGCCAAGAGTTACTCCTTCGGCTTCAGCAGCAAGTTCGGCAACGACATGAACCAGCAGTGGTACGAGAAGGTGGCCGGCACGCCCGCGCCGCCCAAGAAGCCGTAGACGGGGTGTGCGGAGATGGCTGAACACGTAAGCGAGGTGCTGCCGCCCCCGGTGGCGGTGTTGCGGCGGCGAGAGACGTGGACTGGGGCGCGCGTGCGGGAGGCGGTGTTCGGCCTGCTGCTTGCCGCGCCGCCGATCATTGTGCTCGTTGCACTCATCATCCTGCCCGCGCTCGATGCGCTCCGCTTCTCGCTCGGCATCGTGCCGGAGGGGAATATTACCTACAGCAACGGCCAGCACCTGATTACCAGTTCGCGGCCAACGCTCGCCGTCTACCGTAATTTGATCGACAGCAAATTCTTCCGCGACGACTTCGCTCTTACCGCATTCGTTGTTGTGCTGTCGGTCGCCATCGTGCTCGTCGTCAGTTATGTGCTCGCGCTCTATGTCCGCTTCGGGACGGGGTGGATCCCGCAGATCGTCCGCTCGCTCTACCTCGTGCCAATGTTCGTCCCGGTGGTGATCGCCGCGTACGCCCTGATCACCTTCTACGGCAATCACGGGGCGCTGGATGCGATCCTCGGGCGGCTGCACATCGGCTACGAGTCGCCGATCTATCACCGCTCCGGGATCGTGCTCGGGCAGATCTGGACGAACATCCCCTTCGCGGTGCTCATCCTCGGTGCGGGGCTGGACGGCATCGCGCAGGAATTGATCGAGGCGGCGCGTGACGTGGGTGCGAGTTTCCCCGCCGTCCTGCGGCGGATCGTGCTGCCCCTGAATGTCGTGCCGACGCTGATCGTCCTCACCTTCACCTTCATCGGCGTGCTGGGCAGTTTCACGATCCCGTACCTGCTCGGGCCGAACGCGCCGCAAGTCTTCGGGGTGGCGATGCAGGCGTACTTCAGCAGCTATCAGCAGCCGCAACCCGCCGTCGCCATCGCGGTGATGACCTTCGCCTTCGCGGCGGTAGCGGGCGTGATCTACGTCTGGGCGACCGTGCGGTCGCGGCGGGGCGCCTGATGCGCGCGACGTGGTTCCTCGCGGTGCCGCCGCTGCGACGGGCGATGGCGCTGATCCTCGTGCTCGCGCTCGGCCTCTTCCTGCTCATGCCGCTCCTGACCCTGATGCTCTGGGCGTTCGCGGATGTCTGGCGCTATCCGCACCTCCTACCGCAGGGGTATTCGCTGCGGTGGTGGAGTTTCGTCTTTCATAACGACACGATCGCGAAGGCGATTCGCTACAGTTTCACCACCGCGCCGGTCGCTACGCTCCTCTCGGCGGCGATCTGCCTCCCTGCGGCGTACAGTTTCTCGCGGCTGCGCTTCCCCGGTCGGCGCGTCTTCTTCATTGGCCTGCTCGCGGCAAACGCCTTCCCGAAGATCGGCCTCTACATCGCCATCGCCACGCTCTTCTTCCGGCTCAATCTCATCAATACCTTCTGGGGCGTCGTCCTGATCCAACTGATCAACACGCTCGTCGTGATGACATGGATCCCGACCGCCGGGTTCGACAGCGTGCCGCGCGAGTTGGAGGAGGCGGCGCGGGACGCGGGTGCGGGGCCGCTGCGCGTCTTCTGGCGCGTGACACTGCCGCTCGCGGTGCCGAGTATCGTCGTCGCGGGCGTGCTCGCCTTCCTCGCCGCCTTTGATGAGGCGCAGGGGACGCTGATCGTCGGTTCGCCGAGCATCGTGACGATGCCGGTACTGATGTACTCACTCGTCACTAATTACCCGGAGCCGGTCGGCGCGGTCTTCTCGCTCCTCTTCTCGCTGCCGTCTATCATCCTCCTGCTGCTGGCGCGCCGGTTTCTCATCGCCGGGTATCTCGCTGCCGGATTTCGTGGAAGGTAAGCTCTTATGGCCCGATTGGCACTGCAGCACCTCGTCAAGCAGTACGGCGTGGCCTACGCTGTGCAGGACCTGTCGCTCGATGTTCGCGACGGGGAGTTGATCTGTTTCCTTGGCCCGTCCGGGTGCGGCAAGACAACGACCCTGCGGATGATCGGCGGCTTTATCACGCCGGACGGTGGTGACATCCTGATCGACGGCGCGAGTGTGCTCAAGCAGCCGCCGGAGCGCCGCCCGACTGGCATGGTCTTCCAGCGCTACACGCTCTGGCCGCACATGGATATCTGGCACAACGTCGCCTTCGGGCTTCAACTGCGCCACACGCCCCGCAAGGAGGTGGATCGGCTCGTGCGGGAGGCGCTCGATCTCGTTGGCCTGCCGGGGATCGAAAAGCGGAATCCCGCGCAGCTCTCCGGCGGGCAGCAGCAGCGGATCGCACTCGCACGGGCGCTCGTGCTCGAACCGCGCATCCTGCTCCTTGACGAGCCGCTCTCGAACCTCGACGCCCAACTGCGCGTGCGGATGCGCGAGGAAGTGAGCGCCATTCAGCGGCGCGTCGGGATCACGACGGTCTTCGTCACGCACGATCAGGAGGAAGCCCTCTCGATCGCGGATCGCATCGCCGTGATGCATGACGGCGTGCTGGAGCAGGTCGCCACGCCGTCCGAACTCTACGCGCGTCCTGCTACGCGCTTCGTCGCCACGTTCATCGGCACGATGAACCTGCTGGATGGGCGGGTCGATGGGCATGATCGGGCGGTCGCAGGGCCGTTTACGATCCCACTCCCGCCCGATCACCGGTTGAGCGACGGTGCGCGTCTCACGGCGGGCGTCCGGCCGGAGGAGTTCGCGATTGGCGGCGCGGGCGACACGGGCATCCCCGCGCGGGTGACGCAGATCACGGACCTCGGCCACTATCACCGCGTCCTTGTCGAAGCCCCGGAAGTGGAGCGCCTCACCGTCTTCGTGACGAAGCAGGAGAACGTTGCCGTCGGCCCCTGCACGATCACCCCACAGCGCATCCTCTGGTACGCTGATGACCACCTCGTCGGGGTGACGGAGCCGTCCGCGCTACCGGGCTACGCCGACAAAATACAAGCGTTCGGGTGACACCGGGCGGGGCGCAATCACCGCCACCGCGCGGTCAGGGGCTGCCCGCGCCGCTACGCCAGCGGCTCGCCGGTGGTGCATGGCTCCGCACCGCGCATCGCGGCGCGCCGACCGTCGCGCCGGGGAACTCACGCCGGGCAATCCACGCCGCCACGGATTGCGGCGTGGATATGGTCGAGGTGGATATTCACCGCACTGCGGATGGCCATCTTGTGCTCTGGCATGACGACACAATGCCGATGGGTGACGCCCGTATCCCCCTCGCCAGAGCGAACCACGCGGCGCTCCAATCTGTCGATATCGGACAAGGGGAACGCATCATCGGCCTCGCCGACGGACTGGACGCCGTGCGGGGCCGCGCCGCGCTCTTCATCGACCTGAAGGCGGACGGGCTGGCGAAGCAGATCGTCTCGACGATCCGCGCGTGCCGCGAACAGCCGGTGGTGGTCTGCGGGCATTTCTGGGAGAGCCTGCGCGAGATCAAACGCCGCGCGCCGGAGATCGGCACGTCGTTAACGCTCGATCAGCGGTGGCGACAGCGGCACGGCGACGATGTGATCGAGCGGATCGACACGGACGCCGTCACGGTAGACTGGCGCATCCTCGATGCCGCGTTCGTCGAGCGGTGCCACGCATGTGGCCTTGCCGTGCTCGCCTGGACGGTGGATGACCTCCCCCTGATGCGACGGTTGCTGGCGATGGGCGTGGACGGCCTGACGAGTAATCGCCCGGACCTTTTCGCGCGGGTAGAAATGAATAGCGAGTAACGAGAAGGGAATCTGCATATCCTCGTTACTCACTACTGGGGTGTTGTGCTAGTTGGGGAAGACGAGATGCTTGATCTGTAAAGCATCCGCTTTCCCCAGCAGCCGATTGACGTAGATGCACAGCGTGTGCGCGGTCAGCTTGCTTGCCAATCGCGCACACAAGCC
>JAABUS010000843.1_pt1 | contig 72837 bp, 60 predicted proteins | sample 5560161 | NCBI WGS metagenome assembly JAABUS01 (sample SAMN10711885, study PRJNA513376) | rock metagenome | isolation source: Antarctica rocks | place: Antarctica: Victoria Land, Trio Nunatak nord | collected 2016-01-04
AAAGCTATATATATAGCAGTAAAGGGGATTTCGTTAATTTCGCGTTAGATTTCTGCGAAGGCTTGGCGTAGGTCGGCGAAAATCCTAAAATCGCCGACCTTCGCAGAAATCCAGCGCGAAATCTATATACCTAACGCTAATAACCATAGAACGTGATTATCTTAAAATCGAGCATATAATAGAAGTATAGTTAGATTATTATTTCTAAGACTTTGGTGAGCTTAGGATAGGTGGTTATGGTGTATTAACCTGGATTATAATTTTTGGATTTGGCCTATCATTAGTTAAATAGGGGTATAATAACTACCCGTGCGCCGGAGACGCCTTGCAGGCTGGCTTCACAAATCCAAATCAATCTGCACAATGAGAGCTGTGAGAGCTTTTGCCTCTAGCTCTTCGCAGATTCAGTACGGCATGCGAACAATTCTAGCTTAGTGGCTATATTGCACCTCTGAGCTAGAGAAGATGCTGAGCCATGACCGTAAAAGTGCTTGGTCGGACTGCTAGAGTCACCATCTCGCCTCTCATAGATGCCTTCGTCGAACAAAACAAGTCCTCGAGCCCGATATGTCCTCCGAGCTAGCGTCCATAACTTCGAGCGAATACCAGAAATTGGGCATTCGTGACAAGATCATCGCTCTCAAACATAGAGCAGCCTTCGCCGCTAATGTACCCACAGACCCTGCATTCGAGAATTCCTTTGGTGATCAACTGAGTGACGTCGACGGGCGACGACGATGGGTATTGGTCGGTTTGGCACTGCAAAAATGGCATAAGGACCTTCGAGATCGAGTGGGAGAAGTACTGCGAGAAAATGAAGGAGAAATATACAAGGGCCGAAGTATTCGGGGTACTGCAACGCTGCGCCATTGCTGGATGATGGGCTATGATCGGACATGTGCCCATCCTACCGTTATCATATCCTGCGATCAGTCTTCCGTTTTGAAGAGGACTATGAGAGCCATCTCACAGCATGGAGTCCTTAAGGCTGCAAAATTTGCCCTCAAGGGTGTTCCGTTCTGCGATCTGAAGCTTCGAACGGAACCTGGAGAAGACACTCTCGGCAAAGGAGACTATGATGTCGATGGGAACCATCCCAGTCTTCGGAACAATGCAGGACATGATTTTGATTCATCATGGACGGCTACCCGGACGGACACGATGCGACTGACCTCGAGTCAGAGCAGAAGTCCAGGTCCGAATTCTCATAGAGTCGAAAGAAAGATGACCAGATCAGAGCAGCCAGATAAAGTGGAGGATACAGCGCGCGGGCTGTATGATCCAGATGTGCCTCCCCAAGCAGCGTCCGCCCCTCAACCATTAGAAAACCAGCTTCCTCTACACCAAGCGCAAGACGTCCAGCGGCAAGAGGTGCCGTCGTTGAATCTATACTATCACCAGCCGCCACCAACAGGCCAAGAGACGGAAACACGTATGAAAGAAGTACAAAAGGAGCATAAGGAGAAGCAGGAAGAGAATGGGAAGGAAAGCGCTAAACGATGCCACCAGCAGCCATCGAGAGAAAGAAGAAAAGACGAGAAGGGAAAGCAAGAGGAATCAAGCATGGACTTCAATGACATCACGCTCTCTGGGGAGACGAAGTCTACGCAGCATGACCTGGACAACTCAGATGATGACGAAGCACCGCTAATCCGTTTCGGTGCGGAAGGGATAATTGTTCCACGCACGGGCAGATCTACCACGCTCGGCGGCTTCCTCATGGTAGATGATGTATGCTTCGGCTTGACGGCAGCACATGCATTCACTGAAGATGACCCAGATCTCGAACAACCAGCCATTGCTGTTGATGAAAGGGAAGTTCAGCTCTACGATAGTGATTGGGCCAATGAAGATACTGATGATGATGATGATGATGATGAGAACGAAGGTGTCTTGTACTCTAATCTATCGCAGAAAGCTCACCAGGAGCAACGACTACAGCGGAAAGGCAAGACTAGGATCGCTAACGATCAGACTTATATGTCTTCCAGTGGAGATAATCTTCACATCACGGCAAAATCACGACTGCGCGGCGCCAATGGCCTCGATTGGGCTCTATGCGAACTTGATGACTGCGGCAAATACCTGATGAATGGAGTCTATCTACCTCCGGAGTTAAGATGTGCTGACGCGATGGAAAACCTCTTCTTCAGACGGATCAAGACAACTCCACCTCTTGGTAAAGTCCTGGTAGCGACGAGGAGAGGTGCGATTTCCGGGCTTGGCACCGGCTCAGATTGTGCTATCAAGCTTGGTAGTGATGATAGGTATCGATATGTATGGTCGATACAACTAGAGGAAAGCCTCTCTTCCGGCGACTCTGGGTCATGGGTTGTAGACGCCGGGACAGGAGATGTGTACGGTATTGTTGTGGCTGGAAGCACTGCGTTGCGCGAGGAATACATTATTCCTGCTGTTGACATTGGACAAGACATCTGTCGCACCATGCGTGCTGATACTGTCAGATTACCGGACTTGCAAGACGTCATGGCCGCTCACACCAAGCAAAGCGCTGCCAGACGATTTTCAAAACGATTGAGAGATGATACTCTAGGCTGGGAGACTGACGACTCAGCGAAAAGCCTCGATGAAAAGCCGCTGGACGAAGAAGAAAAGGTAAATCCCGCGATACCAGCGTCCCACGTGACCGGCATGCTAGTTCTTCCCGGATGTTCGTTGAAAAGAGCATAGCTGACCATTATACGCTTACAGCGTTTCCTTCTAGCAGAGGTCCTCAAGCATTCATCAATCGACACGGAAACGCTCGTTAAAGTCATTAAAGATGCCGGGATCTGTCCTAAATGGACCAAGATGGCTTTACCAAAAGGTAATGAACTTGTCTATTTCTTGAAGCGAGTCCTCTCAGTGATCATGCTGTCAAATATCATTGCTCTGACTGATTTGGTAACATATAGCGCGATCTTTCAAGGTAGCGCAAATGACTGTCGATCGTCTCCTTTCGAGTCGTCGGTCCAAAAAGAGTCTGACTGAGGATGAGTGGGCTTTCAAGAGACCCAAGCTAAATCGACACGGCGAACAGAGCTTTATCACCGAAGACTCAATCTCAACAAACGAGGATCAAGATTTCCAAAGTGAAAATGACACAACCAATCTTTTTGAAGAGCCGCCCGAGCTCCTCGACTCGAATCCCAACTTCAGAGCTGGAACATCAAGACGCGCCTGGCGGGCGAAACGGCGTGCTGAAAAAGGTCCTAAACCTCACCACCGAAAGTACCGTTCAGGATTCCCAGGTAGAAGGTCTAGCGGAATACCTCAAACAGATCTCTTCACTACAGATCTCTTCACACAAATACCCGAGCCCTCCAAACCGCAGTCTACAGAAGATCAAAATAATTCCGAATCACCATTCGCAGATGAACAAGGCGGCGATGATCCCGACATAATAATCTTGAAGCACAAAGGCTCGACATATATATCAAAGTTCCCTCCCTTCTCGATCGCCGAGGGATCTTCACTTATTGGGCATCTTCGGCAACGAGCAGCAAAAGAATTTGGGATCGAAGACGCCAGCAGAGTGACGTTAGTCTACAGCGGAAAGACTTTGAAAAGCGATACCCGGATGTGTCACGAGGAGGGTCTAAGAATGGGAAGCGAAGTGTTGTGCGTGATAAAGCGGACAGCCTCCGAAGAAGTGGATTTCCTCTCAAACAAGTTCCATACTGAACTCCTTCCTCAAGGCCTCGAACTCATCTCTAATACACCTATCGAGGCCAAGAGGAGAGAATTCGAATACAAGAAGATCAGCGAGACGATAATGACGCAGATACTACTGAAAGCTGACGTTATAGAGGCAGAAGGAGACAAAGACCTGAGAATGATGAGGAAAGCGCTTGTGAAAGAAGTACAGAGCTTCCTCAATAATCTGGATTTGGCAGCGAAGAAAGATGAGCCTTCGGCTTGGCATGCAGATTTCATTCCGCAGAAACAGGAGACTGGACCACTTCAAGCCAGGCCTTCTTTGCCGGATAGAGCTACACGTTCGTTCGGCTCGACAATCCGCAGGAGCTCCACTAGAGATGGCGAAGGTTTTGGATCTAGCCCTGCCGAAGACTGAAAGGCTCGTGCACTCCAGGAAGACCGAAGACATGTACAGATGATGTGTTCGGCGCGCAGAACAGAGCTCCGACGATAGGACCTGGGAACGCTAAGGTACCTATGGTTCGGCGACCCTCCGCCTCGATGACCTAACCCTAATTACGAAAGAGGCACCCGCTGGACCATAAGGGAAGTAATGACAACGAAGAGAAACACAAAAAGGTGCGTCAAGCTTATGCCCTTTGTTTCACATCTTATGAGTATGCTCTCTCCGATTGCCACCCACAGCCGCTTCTATATCTTTATAAGCAATCTCGGAGTGACACATCTATGCCTTTTCTAAGTGCTATCCAATCTTCAGTGTTCCGCTCTCGGCTGCAAGACGCCGTCGTGACCACCAATAGCCAGACTGCCATTTGATGCTTGATTAGAGGAGCTTGCCGTGATGAAAGAGGGGGCGATCGGCGGGCCGGGAAGGTGTGGTACTCCGATGTTATGGAAATAGGGCCTCCCAGGAGCTCGCTCAAGGCTACATCGCCGGCTTCAAGAAGGGCGCCACCGCTTTGCCATTCACAGGCAGCCATACACGATTGGACCTCAGACATAGGCTCTGTCATGTGTTGTGAAAGGCCAGCCAGGAATTGGCCAGCAAATAGACATCCCAAACCTTTTCAACTTCCTCGACGACTATTGTTTCCATGGAGATTGGGGAGTCCGACCTCCAAGGGGAAAAAAGTCGTCAGGATGAGAAATAGCTGGCTTTCTGGTCCAATCGCCTTTGCTATAAGGGCTAAAACCCCTCAAATGCAAAGCGTTCTTTGGGAAATCAAGCAGTAATATTATTCAGAGATGGCCTTGGCTTATCAGTCGCATGGGGTGGCAATGGAAACTAACATCATGAAAAAGGGGATTTTCCCGCCAAAATACGCTTTGCTTATTGATATCGATAGCATCATTGCCGTGTGGCATGAAGAGAGAGTGGTGTAGAAACACACATCCTCGAGAAAAGCCCGTGGAGACTTCTTGGGCCTTTATAGGACGATGATCTAGGAAGTTGCACGCATATGATGAATTGGGTGGGACGGTTACAGAGCAAAAGTTCGAAAAAAGTTAGGATGGTAGAGCTAGCTACCAGCAGGCCGCACAATTTCAGCGGTCATTGTCAAGCTGGCGGCAACTTACCACAAATATCTTACACACCTGGTGCGTTCCTCACGCAAATGCTGAAATTGGCAGATGTGTCTTTGATGCTGTCTTGCACCCAGATATCCAAGCATCACAAACAGCGAACAAATGCAGGCTTGAAGAACTTTGCACAAAAGAAAATCGTAAAATTGAGTCTGTGTCCAAGAAGCCATGTTAGGCCATATTCTAACCTCCCTCGTCTTTAAAATAGGAGAAAACAAATGGGGTATGGTCGCAGCACGTAACACTCGCCTTCCGCAAATATTGTTGTCTCTATCGCCTCCTGCTCTTACACTCCGCCGTAATGGGTATCGAACGCACGCTGAGAGTTGCATCCCGTACTCCGAGTACATGACGCCCCTGGAATATTCTTTTCCAGTATTTGTCTAGTCAATGGTCATTCGACTCGGTACTGGCCCATGCGAGAGATTGGGCATCTCCATCATATTTGGTTTTTCGTCCTCGCTCTCCACCTTTCGATTCGCAATGTATGGCTTGAGTCCTCGCCTGAAGTTCACGGCGCACATGATTGCGTTGACGATGGTTATGACGATGAGGACGATCGTGATGACAGCGAAGCTGGTCAAGGATTTTCGAGCGGGGACGTAGCGTTCTGCTCGTTGTGTGTGTTGGTACATCCGTACGAGCTTAAAGAGGAAGTAGGCAAGTCCCCCGAAGTAGAGGGTCTGGGTGTGACATGGTCAGCGGAGTACTCTTGAAATACAGTCAGGGGTTTGGGGTCCTCACAATGATAGCGACCATGCCTAGAGTACTCTCTTTCCGGGTGATGTAGCCGGCCAAGATGAGAATCAAGATGGTGACCGGGATTGCAGCGATTGTGAGCGCGAACTCGATATCTTTCTTCTCCACGACAATTACAACGAATTGGATCGTGAAACCAAGGAAGAAGAAGAAATCGAATTTAAGGAGTGCGATGTAAATCTGATATTTCGTCTTAGCAACTTCTCACGGTAATGAATACGTCCACACATACCTGATATGTCAAATACCGTCTCTTGATCCTCAAATCGGCACTGATATGCTTGTAGATTGTCCAGGCGAATTCGTCGTATAGCTTCCTAGCCACAAAAGACATTGCGATTGTGCCCACTGCAATCACGCACGGTATGGCAATCAAAAATGGTTTCGTTGCGACCCAGACTGATTCATTCATATTGCGGGTGCGCATCAAGCCGTTGACGGCATCGTGAATCTGTTCCATCTGAACGGCAGCATAGATTAATAATCCAATATTGTATATGCAAAGTCCAATGATCTGAATGGTATTCTTGAGTCGGAGGGCATCCCAAACCAGTAATAATTGGTAGAGGAAGCCAAAAATGTAGAGAGTGAGGAAGGTTGGGATGGTATGCGGGTAGGGGTTTTCTTCTACCCCATGCAGGCCTTTTTGAAACAAAGCAAATACATATCTGCATAGACAAGTCAGCTTTCGCAACACCCTAAAGCCTTTACGCAAAAAGCAACAAGTCTCCGGAAAAGACCGAAGCTGAATGCAACGGATATGTACTCACGCTTCAAAGGCCAGAACTATGGCCGCCTGGGTCGAAGTCACCACGACAAAGGACCATGTCCACAGCGAATTGGGGCGATACATTTTTGCTTGCGTTGCCTGGCCACCGCCAGGGGGGTAAGAGGATGCAAAGCCTTGATTGTGATGGTAGCCACCAGCGTATGGCTGGTACTCGTAGGTCTTGTCAAGTAGTTGACCTCCTAAGAGGGAACCCCGAGCCTCGTGGCCGCGAATTTTGGCGGCCGGTAGGTGGGACGGTACACAATTAGGGTGTGAAGGGTATGGGGATACTCTCGATGGAGTCGACGCCGAAGTTGTGGACGCAGGGCTCGTGGCGGTTTGTACGATCCTAGGTGCAGGCGGTATGGTATGCGTTCTCCCAAGCTCTGAAAACAATTGATTTCCTTGCTCTAGATCTTGTGTCCCTTCAGATCTTCGTGGAGGTTTCACAGAGTATGTGCGGCCGTATATTTTCAGTATTTGTGAGACAGTTCGTACGTTGGGGTCAAGGACACGTGCAGGCTTGGCGGCACGGAGGTCTGCCGTCGATAGGTAGCGAAGGTATACGTGGTAACGAATGATGTCTGGGAGCGAATGTCGAGGCACGAAAGGTGGTGATAGGAGTCGGGGATGGTATGTTGTAATGGAGAGGAGGAATGTCTTCTCCTCACTCGGCTTGTTTGAACTTCGACGGGGTGGGCTCTGACTAAGCTCAATAGGGATGATGTTTCAGTGAGTATTGCACGAAACTGAGAATGGTCAGGTCTTTGTTGTCTGTTCAAAGCCTCTGCCATGGCTGTCAGCCATTGCGCAATAAGTAAAAGTGGTGGCTTACTCGTAGATCACATCCACCTTGCCTTATTGCCACACGTGTCACTTACGAGAGCAGCGTTACAGATATATGTCCGTGCAGAAAGCTCTAGCTCTATTGGGCTGCCATGATGGGTATTGTATCGTAGCATATACAGACATATACCGCCAGAGCAGTGCTTGCTAAAGATACATAAGAAGATGCTGTCATCCCCCAATAGCCCATGCCAGAAACGCCTCGCTGGTCAGATTCTTCAGTTCATCTCCATCCCTTCGTCTTCATGCATATCGTTCTCGTCGTTTTCAGCATCGATATCCCTTGTATGTGCTCTAACTCTTCTTCGCCCCGACTCGCTACCCGAACCCCCAACCCCAAGCTTTCCGCCACCAAAACCTCCCACAACTTCCAGCTCTTCCCCTCCTATCACCCTACCATCCACATCAATAACTTGTAACAGCTCAATCATACTCCCGCGTCTTAGACTTTTGAAGCCATCGGTCCTAACTACTCTGCCCCAGTGCATGAGGCAGTAGTTGGCTGCACGTTTTCGAAGCCATTCCTCGTTGGCAGTTCCAGCTCGCTCCCAAACCACGGCTGCATGCTCGACGTCGAGCTCTCGACTGAGTCGACGAACGCACTGTAGGCGTAGCTCCGGCATGTCGTACATATCAGACATGACAAGAAGCCCTGCAACCTCCCTGAGACCTTGACAGTACTCAGGATGCCTCTCAATATTATCGGTATACAGATAGTATAGGAAAGCACGGACGACGGTGTAAGGTTCTTGTATATGCAACTTCTTCGTGTGGAACTCAGCCATTTGCGAGTTGTACATACGATTGAAGTGCGGCCATCGAGCTTGCAAGATTAGCTTATGAACATGGATAGGAGCTGAAGGCCGGACTGGAGCATTTGAAAATTGAGACGCCTGCGGTATGTTGACGGCCGTAAATGACGAGGTAGCTGACATCTCGTCATCGTCGTCCGCTTGATCGTCTTTGATGGCGGTAACGACGAAGTCACTGCCACTACCTGCATCCGGAGTCTTGTCAAACATCGAGCCAAGGTCTGCACCGAGGCTGCTTGGTTTTGACATGGCGTGCAAATCGGATGCAAACACTCTCGGCTTCTCAGTGTTAGGCTCCCACGTCAGCTCATTACCCAGTAGACCAAATTCGCGTAGATCGAGCGCAATAACATCACTCAAGTATTCCTCGAGATTCGCAGCACCGTTCTCGGAAGACTCCATCGCGCAGCCCAAGAGCCAGGCCTTTGTACCGTCTTCATTAACTGCGCAATAGTGCCAGCGATATGATGGGTCGAAAATCTCTGGTCCTTCCGCCAGTTTTTGCCATTGTTGGGTACCGAGGTCCAATGCAGAGAGGTTGGATTCCGATGGACGAATAGTACTTGCTGGTGTGGTGAAGTCGAGAAGTGCTCCAGATGAGCAGACGTGAAAATGCTGTCCAAGCGTTAAAGACGGGACGTTTGGACCTGAAATAAATTTTGTTGATACAATTGCCCCCGGAGCGACTGACTTTGCGACTAGGGACGAGCTACGAATCTGGACGCTGCTGGAATTTGCGGTGTATCCACTTGCTCCTGCTGGATTATGCTGTGCTTGGTGATATTGACCAAAGTGTGAGCGCGGACTCGGTCCTGCCCTGTCCATCGTGGCCTCCGAGACACCGTATGTAGGGACTGATCTGAAAGCCGGACTGCTTTTGAGATCTAACGACCACAGCTCTCCTGTGCGCTCCATTTCTGGTCCAATGCCCCCAAACACCCATATTCGGCCGCCCCAAATGAACGTTGAATGGTCAAAGCGAGCGACAAAGCTCCATGACCGAGACCAGGTCCAAGTTTTAAGGTCAAGGTAGCATATCTCGTCCAATGTACTACTTTCTGTTCCCGCCAGGCCTCCTACGATGAATAACTTGTCATCGTAGACGGCGGCGGCGTGACGTGCTCGGCCCTTGGGTATGGGACCCTTGATCTCTGGCTGGGTCCAGTGTGAGGTTTTCAGATCATAGATGACAAGGTCTGAGAGATATTCGCGATGCTCGTTCTCTCCACCATAGACAAGAAGTTTAGATCCTTGCCATAAAGAAGCGGTGTGACCTAGTGCTAATGTCAGCAGGTAGACAACCGGAGAACAAGAGTATGTAGTTCATTACCCATTCGCACTCCAGGAATATCACCATAGTTGTCCACCAGTGTCCACTGTAAGTTATCGAGGTCTAGCCTGAGGACATGATTGTAGACTATTTATGGATTAGCATGATCTGTTTGAATGGACGATCAGTCCAGGGTCGAAGGGCGGGACAAACCTTCGTCGGTGTACTGATCGAAGCCCCCAAACGCGTAGATCTGACTGTTACCGCAGTATGTAACGGAGGCATTGACTAGGCAAGCGGGCCTTTGTCCACAGGTTCTGGCAATCTTTGGTTTGTAGCTGTCCTTTGACAATCTGGCTCTCTTGGAAGGGCTGGTGGGTAGGAGGTAGGTGTTATTGGAAGAGGTAGCTGAGCCTGGCGTGCGAACATTGTGGCCAAACCATGGACTTGTCGATGGTCCCTGCTGAAGGCCTGACCCGGTGTTATTCTGTTCTGAGTTCATGATAATTTTAGAGAAAGTACTCTTGGACCGCTGAAAGGGTGGGCACAGGGCTCAGGACTTTCAAAAGTCCTCAAGAGGGTTTCAGAGCATTGAGAACACTGCCTTTTGAAATGAGGGGTTTCAGGTCATGTAACAACTTCCATCGATGTTGTATGGACTACACAAGTAGGGTTTCTGAAAGTGAGGTAATGATCCCCTCGGCCCCAATTCGCCTTGTAAGGCTTAGCCAGGGGTCAGCGTGGTTGCTGCAGTGAGCAAAAAGGCGCTAGTGTGGATCTATTTATCTGCAAAGAAACATGCCCCCGTTTCTTCTCCACCACCGCACATCCACATTCCTCTACCTCTCTGCATTTGTTGCAAACATCTTTACCTTGCGCATTAGAAGCCTTACAATCCACTAGATCATCTCAACTCCGCATTCCAGCGTTTGATTAGATCGACCCACCGATTGAAAGGCCGTCTCTGCCAAGGGCTCAATTGACTATCCGGCTACATAACATCGACTACTAACATACATTACCAGGATCCATTAATTTGAGACTCTTGGGATCACGCCAGAGCCCGGAAGTACCCCAGCGACCATTGACAAACATCTCGCTGGTCAATTGACTACTACTAACACAGCAAAACGATCGATACATTAAATTGTCCGTTCGATCACACATCTGATACTGCAAAATGGCAACTGCTTCAGTATCGACCCCCCTCAAGAGCCACCATGGCATCTTCTCCACACGCACTGCTGGCGGGCGTATGCCACTCACACCATCCCCACGTACACGAACAGCAAGCCTCGCCAATAATACCGAGCCCCTCTCTTCGCCCTTCACCCCTCCAAGGCAAACAACCGAGAGCACTCGTATAGTCTCACAGTCCGCATACGGTAATGTGTCATCCTACTTCTCAAGATCAACATCAAAGACTCTCCACCGAGACTCGCCCAAATCAAATATCGCAAAGGCCAAGAAGACTCCTTCTAAGCACCTCGAGCTTGGCGTGACAGACTGGACGCTGACTGGTACGGGGACTACCGTTGGCCAAACACCATCCAAGTCTGCAAGCCGAAAGAAGGGGCCTCTTCGGACAAGGTCAGGGAAAACAACGATTCGCCTCGAAGCCGGTGACCGCTTTATCCCCAATAGAACGGCAAGCGAGGGCATTGCTACAGCTGGCTCAGGAAAGGTTGACGCTGAGAACCAACGATCTAAGACCAGCAACGGTGAAGGCTCGACAGTACTTGCGAACGCCGCCAGCGCCTTTGATCTCGGCGGCCATGCTGCGGAGGATGATGCCACTGCAGCTCTCGAGGGTCTTATTCTAGAAGACAATGATGACGCTCTCTCCTACAAGAAGCCTACACCAGATGCTCTTGCCTACGAATCATCGCTCGCAACGGCTTGCGGCGTCTCTCTGAACACTCGCATTCTTGCTTTCAAGCCAGCTCCACCAGAGTCTTCGAAGCCAATAGACCTCCGATCTCAGTACAACCGCCCACTCAAGCCAGCAAATGCTTCTTCCGCACAATTTCGACGAAGGGTGCTGACCGCGCCCGAGCGAGTACTAGATGCACCTGGCCTTGTTGACGACTACTACCTAAACCTTCTGGACTGGAGCTCCGGTAACCAAGTGGCGATAGGTCTGGAACGCAACGTCTATGTCTGGTCCGCAGAGTCTGGCACAGTGAGTAGCTTGATGGAGACCTCACCAGACACCTACGTCAGCAGCGTCAAATGGAGCGGAGATGGTGCTTACGTTGGGATTGGTCTTGGATCTGGAGAGGTTCAGATCTGGGACGTTGAGGAAGGTACCAAGCTTCGAAGCATGCACGGTCATGATACCCGCGTTGGAGTCATGGGCTGGAATAAGCACATCCTCTCGACCGGTGCACGAAGTGGCTTGGTCTACAACCACGACGTTCGTGTCGCACAGCACAAGGTTGCGGAGCTCGTCTCTCATACCTCGGAAGTCTGCGGCCTTGAATGGCGAGCTGATGGTGCACAGCTTGCCACTGGTGGAAACGATAACCTCGTGTCCATCTGGGACGCTCGGTCACTCGGTGCCCCCAAATTTCAGAAGACCAACCACCGTGCAGCCGTCAAGGCCGTGAGCTGGTGCCCATGGCAGGCAAACCTCCTTGCCACCGGCGGAGGGTCCTACGACAGACACATCCATTTCTGGAACACCACGACAGGTGCCCGCACCAACAGCATCGACACAGGATCGCAAGTGACGAGCCTACGATGGAGCAATCACTACCGTGAGATTGTCAGCTCGAGCGGCTTCCCTGACAATTCGCTCAGCATCTGGAGCTACCCAACCTTGGTACGCAACGTCGAGATACCAGCACACGAGACTAGAGTCCTTCACAGCTGCTTGAGCCCTGATGGCCAGATGCTTGCAACAGCTGGTAAGCGATCATTCCCATCAAATGATGCCTTTGGCAGACTGCTAACTGTTACTTGTAGCGGCGGATGAGAGCTTGAAGTTCTGGAAGATTTTCGAGAAGAAGCCTGGTTCTGCGTTGGCGACATCAAGGGAAGGTGGTGTGACAGGCAAGGGCGGTGACATGGCCAAGCAGATGACAATCCGATAGACAGCAAGTCCCTTCTGTTTTGTTTTCTCTGTCAAGACCCGTCACGCAGCGGCCTGTTTCTTGGGCGGTATGGGCGGAAGTTTACTGGAGTTCCATATTTGTTTCCAATGCAATGGTGGTGAACAAGGCACTTGATGAAGAAGTCTTGATCACAACAGTCAAAATGTAATTTTACAACTCACTCAATACATTCGTTTGCAACAAGCAACTTAGAGAACGAACAATGGCTTATGGATTATGTAAGCGGCGGGCTTGGCAGGCTGTCGGCCTTCAATAATTCCAGACAAGACTCAACTTAACCTTTGCAACATCCCCAGTGAGGTGAGCGGTGACAACAACAACCACTTACCAAGCACCATAGATAGGTCAGATACGAGACAAGCATAAGAGAACAAGAGTCCGGTCAACGACACTGAAGTGAGAGTGGTCTGTCGAGGAACAGGTCGCAGGCCGAAGCCGCCGACACATCCTCCTCCTCCACCTCATACAGTGATCAGAGAGTCATCCTCTTCCTCCACACTCCTCCGTCTGGATACAGATCATTTTCATCCCTATATCCCGACGGTCCACTTCTTGATAAGTTGTTCCGGGACCGGCAAGATGTCGAACCAGCTTGTGGTCAGTCTGCTCTTGCCAGACAACCCTTGCACACTTCTGTCCCCCAATAGCCAGCAGACGCTAAATGCAGTTGCTCATAACAGGGCAACGTGTACCAACGCATCATGGACGATGTGATCGAGAATTGTCAAACCACCTTCGAAGAGGATGGTGTCAATCAGCAGACTCTGGACGATCTGAGGAAGGTCGGTTCTTCACTTCTTATCTCAGCATCTTCCTAGGGATAGCAACGTTACACATCGATCTCATCGTCAGCAACACCGGGACATGTTCTTTCCATCAAGACAATTGAAACCATCATGTTCTGCGATGTATGCTTGATCTGTTTCGTATCGAAATGTCCGGGTGCATACTTGTCGACTTGTGGGGTGCGAAAGCGGGGCATGGGAATTTTGTCTGCTTCTCGGGGGATGCCCAGCATTTGATTTATTTTATCGCTGCGCCCAGCCCAAGTCCTGCTTAGTGGCCCGGCCTAAAATCTCACATACAACTTTAGCCGACGTTGCACAATTGGATGCGCTAGTCATATATCTAGGACATGGATCTTGATAGGAGGGGTTTATGCTAATGTTCTCTTGGTATACAGACATGGCAGACCAAGCTCTCAGCCCTCAAGGTTGGAACATTCCCATGGGAGCCTCCCCCAGCGCCTCAGCCAATGGCCAACCCGACAGTCCCGTCCAATTTCCCTAAACAACAGGTTCCTGGACCATCGCCATCTACTCCCCCAGTTCCAAGCAACGGTGCTCCTGTCCGTATCAAGACGGAGCCTGGCTATGAAGGATACCAAGGCAGCCCTCTTCCTCCAAGTTATGGCAACGCAATGGCTCGGCAACGTGCCGCAGCAAATCTCCATCAAAAGTTCGGCGCAGGTGCAGCCCAACAGGTCAATCAGCTCAACGCTCAAGCGGCCATGGGTATTCCGCCTGTTCAGCCACAGCGAGGCCCCGTGAATATTCAACTACCCCCACCAATGTCAGACCAACAGAGGCAGGAGCAGGCTGAGTACAAGCGTCGTCAACAGGCGCAACAGTATCAAAATCTGCAGCAAGCCCAACAGAGGCCTATGCCCAACAACACTCAGACTGATGGCGCTGATGATTGGGAGGACTACGTGGCCCAGCGACGTCTCAATCCGTCCAGCAATCCTGAGCAAATCAACGAAGCAGACTTGACCGTTAGGCAGCAAGTCGAGCAAATGAATCGCTCCATGGAAGGTGGAGGTCTGATGATGCCTCTTGCCGAGCAATCCAAGCTGCCTCAGACCAAGAAGCGCAAGCTTACCTCTACCGAAGCTGGCTCAAGCAGTGGTCAGGCGACATTAGTGGCCGCTCAGAGTTCGAACACTGTGCCTCCGATTCCACAACTTGATGGCGTGGATGACGACGAGGAAGAAGATTCAAAGCAAGGCATTAAGGACGAGCTCTTCGGAGATGACGATGACGAGGACGCTATCAATTCCGACCTCGATGATCCCGACGACAATGTCATTGAGGAAGAGCAGGAGGAAGGACGACCAGCACAGATTATGCTCTGTACTTATGATAAAGTGGCCCGCGTCAAGAACAAGTGGAAATGCACGTTAAAGGATGGCGTGTTAACAACTGGAGGCAAAGAGCAAGTTCTCTATGAAGATCACGCGAAATGTAAGGTCCCATACTAATCGAAGTTCAGATACGTCTTCCACCGAGCGCAGGGTGAGTTTGAATGGTAGAATTACCATGTCACTCTGGGGGGGCACTCTTTTTTCGCCTGTGCCCGGTTGCTGTCCACTGTTGCCGAAAACTTCGGTCTCTATCATGCTTGACTATCCTTTAGATTGAGCTACTTGTTTGGCGAGGGATTTGAGAGGACTTGACTGTCTTGACTGACCCAATCTTTGGTCTAGGAGAAATCCTATTCTGGGGCGTCGAGGGCTGAGAGATTGACTTACCTCATGAAGAGGCTCATTCGTGCGGAGGATGCGTTTAGTTTGCGAGGACTGCCATGAGGATGAATTGACGTCCATTGACGACCAATGCAATGGGAGACGAGCAGAGAAAGTTTCCAATTACCTAGACTAGACGAGATTGAATGCGTAAGATCATTGGCAAAGCGAGTACATATTCCTAACACATCTCACAATATAGTAACAAGTAGGTCTCTTGCAAATTGTATCATAGCCAAAGTCACTCTGGCGACTATTTGCCTTCGCTGCTGAAGCCGAAATCATCCCACCTTTAGCACCACCATCTACAACCATCATCAGCCCTCGCCTCGTGATACACCCCAATCCGCAGCTATGCCTACTAGACAAGCAGTGCGCACCGACAAAGCCCCCGCACCCCTCCCCGTCTACTCCCAAGCCATTATCTGCAATGGAATGGTCTACTGCTCCGGCCAAGTAGCGATAGACCCCTCTACCAAGACTATGGTGGAAGGGGGGATATCTGATCGCACTGTACGTCAGACTCCCCCCGCCCCTCCCCTCCCACGGCCCCCCTCTCAAGTATAGACGGTAGGATTGATGATGATTGATGACCTAGGAGCAATGCCTCAAAAACCTCCAAGCTGTCCTCGACGAAGCTGGATCCAGCTTGTCAAATGTCGTCCGCGTGGGGGTATTTCTGACTGATATGGTAAATTTTGCTGCGATGAACAAAGTATATGATTCGTTCTTTGATGATCCTAAGCCTGTACGTTGCCTTTCGTCTCGTCTTTCGTGTACGGGATTGCTAAGGGGATCTTGTAGGCGCGTACGTGTGTCGCTGTCAAGGAGCTGCCGATGCGGACGGACGTGGAGATTGAATGTGTGGCTCATCTGTAGGTGAGCACCTTTGGTCCAAAGATTTTGTACTGGGTCCGAGAGGTAATGAGAATGTACAGTACAGCTGACGAGGGTGCTTTGCGGCCGCATCAGGCAGCTTCGACGAGGGTCCCGTTTATAGGGGATCTTTGAGGCTTAGTCTGCATTCCTGGCCTGCGAGCCATTCAAGGCTGCGAGACGAGATTTACGCGGGTCCTACGACAGAATCATGATATTAATTGCCGTATTCTTTAGAGGCCTTCCTTGTATTCAATCTTCTATGTTATCATGATTAGATCTATTGAAATTTCCGAAGAGACATTAACAAAATGTTACGTTTCCCTCGCAAGGAAGTTTTCAAGAGCACCAATGCTACAAAATGGCTGCATGCGGACAATGTATGGGCTATCGGTAACAAAGAAACAAATCAAGTACCCGAAAGCCCAATGGCAAGGTTTCATTATTCCGCATCCAACGCATTGAATTCCCTGTGTTTCCCTCTCGGCTCGTCAAACTCTCTTGTACCACGATGAAGATCTAATTTTTTCTACCTTCTATTACGGAGCACTTATTCCACTACGGTGCAACGCTCAAACGAGATATCTATCTGTATTATCAGTATTGCTTCTTCCCATCTCAGCAATCATGCAGACCAGAGCGCAGAAAAAGATAAGTCCGTCCGAGGAGCAAAACACACTGAAAGTACTTGACGAGATTAAGAAGTCCAGAAGACGTCATGCACCTGCAGCAGACGCTGCTCCAGACAGTGATACACCACGGCCAAAGAAGAAACCTGGAAGGAAGCGCACTTCCCCAAGCGCAGATGCTGCTCCAGATGGTGATGCACCACCTCCAAAGAAACACTTTGCAAAGAAACGCCGTACACCAGTCGCAGACGCTTCACCAGATATCGATGCACCACCTCCAGAGAAGAAGTCACCAAGGAAGCGCTCTAAAGCCCCCATGGAACCTCCACCGGGTGTTGATCCACCATCGCCAAAGCAGAAACCGGGTAGAAGCCGTTCTACACCACCTGTAGAATACCCACAAGATATGGGTAAACCATCAGAAACGGAGAAATCTGGACAAAGGCGCTTTGAAACGCCAGCAGAGCCTCCGCCAGAGACAAGTTCACCATCGCCAAAACAGAAATTCGGTAGGAAACGCTCTTCATTAGCCGTATATGGCACGCCAGGCATCAATACATCGCCACCAAAGAAGCAGAAGTTGAGGTTGAAGGCACCCAAGGCGGTCCGGTTCCAGGATGAGGAACGCAATCCTTCAGACCAGCTACAGGAAGACATCGACCAGCGCCTGGAGGAAGATAAAACAACTCGAAAACCCCTCGACGACATATCGGCATCATTCTCAGGCGGGTTGGCCGATGAACTTCTCAAGGAATTGGAGGAAGATTCTTTTGCTGGCGTGGACTCTGGAGACGACGCGGCCAGCACGACCAGTGGTGAGGAGGAGTGGGAAGAGGGAGAGGTTCCAGAAGAGGGGAAAATGCGGCTTTATGACGAGAGCATGCCAGACTACAAGGCAGGCGAAAATCCGGAAAAAACAAAAGTCGCAAGACCTGAAGAAGGCCCAGGCAGCACCTCCCTCTCACTCACTCACGCCAAAACCGCCAAAATCCCCCTCCACCCCGCCGACGCCGCCATAAAATCCCACTACCATTTCCTCAAAAAGCTCGCCTGGGCCTGGACAAGCACCCACTTACCCCGCGTCCCATCAGCCACCTCCTCCCTCTCCCTCTCCTCACTAGCCAACACAAATCCCGAGCTAATGGAATACGCAAACTATCTTTCCAGCTGCGGCTTCAGCAGCTGGGAGGACGTTTTCAATGAGCGGAGGGGCGAGCTGGTGTATGGGATCTTAGGCAAGATGATTGATGTGCATGTGTTTGGGTGTGAGATGTTTGGGGCGAGTGAGGAGGAGGAAATGGAGTTAGCGGGGTGGGATGAGGGATTGGTAAACGATGACGGTACATCTCCCCTTTCTTCTTGACTCCACCCCCCTTGCCTAATGCGCAGGATGCTGACAATGACAAGGCTTCCTCCGCCAACGCACCCGCGCAGACCTAATATCCTCCTTCCACCGCCCCCTCTCCCCCAAAAGCCCCACAACACCCTTTCCCACCAACTTCCAAAACGCACTCTCTACCCTTCACGCCAGCTTCCTAGCCATGGTCTCCCCTCTCCTACCCGCCCCCATCTCTCCTGACAAAGAAAAGGCTCTGGAAACCGAACTCTCACACTTCCTCCACACAGCCGCCACTCTTTCTCTTACTATCCGGCAGTCGCCCGATGTAATATACTACTGGCAAACACACCCAGCCGTCGGCTCGATCTTTTCGCCGCAGGAGATGCACAAGCTCGACAAATCAGCTGGCTACAGCAAACCCGCCCAAAGGGATCAGGACCGGTTCGATCTAGAAATCGTAACCATGGCAGGCTGGCCGAGTTGCGTAGCCTATCGCGCCGATTTCTATTTCGATGACGATGACGCTGCTCGTGACTATGGCTACGGCAAATCCAACCGCACCAACAACAACCGTATAGTCAAGAAACGCAAACCACCCCTCCCAATCACGATATCCAAAGCCGACGTCCTCACCTCATGGGGCCAACCCCTCCTCCCGCATCAGGATCAAGCAGAGACCTGGCTTGGGCCGAGACTGAGAGTTGAGATGAAACGGCGTTTGGATAGCGAGGAGAGGAGGAATGTGGTGGTGCCTGGAGTTATGGCGGGGACGGCGTTGGCGAGTGCGTGGGTGTATCAGTCGTGGTTTGGGGAGGGTTGAGAGGGCTTTCGTGGTATTCGTAAGTAGAGGCAGGAGGGTTTGTCGAGGGGATTTTGATGTGGGGGGGTTTTTTGGTGTAGGTTTGTGGCGGAGAATGATGAGGCTGATTCTTATGTGCCTGTTGGTTTCTGCTGGGAGATATTTTGTTGGCGTGGTGATTTCGCGACGGCATGATTGTTGTGTGTGATTAGAGACGGAGATCGCATAACGTTGGGTATTTCTCGATTCCTTTCGTTTCCTGGGGACTTGAGCGTTGATTTTGTGGATAGTTATTGAGTATGAATTGGACAAGACTGAGATAGATGTGCTAGAAACTAAGGTCTCTTGCTCCTTCTTGTACATTCAAACAATTCCCTTAGTCACCGACACAGTCCTATCCAACCTAATTTGCGCGTCTTCCTCTTCAGCAGCAGCCAGGTGCTCGCCAGGTAGTAAGACAGCTCTATCGATCGCCACAGGCAGACCTCTATGCCTGCCCCTAAGCATAACTGCACAGAGGATCAATTTGCTAAATTTATGCCAGCCGCCGCAGAAAGAGTATGCCTCATTCGGTAAGCCGACACTTATACCGACGCAGCCGTAGCCAGAGACGACTTCGAAAAGGACGTTGAAGACGGAGTACGAGACTGGATCGCGCTCGAAATTTGCGGTTTCGGTTAGAGTGATGAAGAGCACGGCAAGGACGATCCACCAGATATCGTGAGCCAGTTGACCGCGCAGCTGTTGGCGGACGAATTGGGAGTTCGATTCTGTGCCGTTGCCTGGTTTGCTTGTTAGGGTCCGCTTGATACGGCTGAATATCTGATGATTAGAGTTTTCTCGCTCCTCTGCAGCTTCTTTGGCCTGAGGATCGTCGGCGTAGATACCTAGGCTGCGCTCTTCGTAGACGTTCGAATTGCGCATTGTGATGACGACGGGGTAGACGGATATGTACATCATTATTACGTAAAGGATGAGAAGACCTATACGAAGACTGTTGATCGAGACGACGTAGAAGCCTCCGCTGCGGACGGCAAGGGCTTGGAACAGGCCGTCTAGGGCGCGAACGCCAGAAGGAAGGGAGGATACGTTTGAGTTTCCGATGTTCAGGACTTCGAATGCAATCCAGTCGATACCATTTAGGGCGATGAGGGTTGTAAGGAGCCACCAGGTGTGTCTAGAAGGAAAGAGATTGGTGTAACATCTTCGTGGATGGTCGAGGAGGAAGCGGAGGGTGGTTTTATAGTCCTGGAATCTTGCGGACGCTTCGTTGGGTATTAAGTTCCACATCGTCCATATTATGAGTCTCAAGAAGACCGGGTAGCAGGTGTTGCCTGCTAAGATCATGAGGCCCATCGTAATGAGCATGTAGTCTGAGGTTTGAAATGCTACCTATACGAGGGAGGTTAGCCATAGATTCGTAATAATCCTGAATGAACCTACCATGTTGGCGTCCAGCAAACTCATCCCGCTGTTGTTGAATGCAGATACGCCATTAAATGCGCCGACCCACCTGTGAACGATTAGCAACTCACATTGATAATAGATACCCTAAGATCTGCTCTCTACGGTGTCATCTCACCATGGGTTTTCAGCGTTCGCTGCCGGGGCATCTGGTCTCTTGTATGCCACGTATGCACCAAGCCCGATACATCCTAACAATTGCCAGAGGACGAAATATAAAGGTACGATGACAGATAAGATAGTAACAGCTCTGTACTCGGCACCACCCAGCTTCTCTCGCTCTGCAAGACTCAGGCCGCTAATTTGTGAATTCCGACCAATGAATTTGGCAGATAGAAGGTTATATAATGAACCAGATAGTATTTCCGAATCTGACTCATCTAGCTTTGGTAGATCATTAGAATATTTTGTTGGAGGAGTCTTGAGAGGATGGTTCTGAATATCTTGTCTCGCTCCGACGCCCTGCATCGAGAGTATTTGTCCGTGCTGCCGCATCCTGGCTGGCGAGCTAGGAGATGCAAATGTGATCCGTCGGGTTACTCCCGCGTCGATGGTCAAATCTTCAGGTGTTTGGGTGGTCTCTGGATCGCGGTGGCCAGCCTCGAGGTTCTCAACGTTCGAGACTTGTTCGGCTCTATGGTCTCTACCTGCCGATTGCTGACCATCGGTTGATGGAAGCTCGCCAAGTTCGATGGTACTGGGGAGATCCCTATTGACTGCAGGACCATCGTGGTTTTCTGATACGATAGCTCTCCCCCGCACAGCTACTCCGTCGGCTCCGAGCCTACTATGGCTGTGCGAATTTCTCAATGACAATTTCGACCCCGACCTACTCCGATTCTTGGGCCGTTGGCGCGCCTCTTCCGCTATGCTTGTAAATCTGCGCTCAAAGGCTTTTCTTCTAACGTGTACTACGGCAATCGAGACCCAGATCGCAGAACCCATTAGAATCAGTAGGAAGAGAATGATTTGCTGGAATGTATTTAGTATAGAGAGGTTGATAGTATTGAGTCCTGCCAGGGTCATGGCAGAGACCACGAGAAAAAGGGCATCGGTGTAGTTGACGCTGCGGGAAGGGGTCGAGGAGCCCCAGAATATGACGCTTGCGAGTAGGCATACTCCGATGAAGTAGGCATAGTGGACTGTAATGAAGTTAAGAGGTGGAGAGCGTTCACGGATTGCTCGTAGGAGGCGCGAAATTGGGGGAGGTAATCGAATGCGTGGGTGTGTGACTGAGGCGTTTTAGCTGCAGATCTTGGAAAAAAGAACGTGCAAGAGAGACTTACGAGCCATCACCATATTCTGTCACCCTAGTGAGTATCAGAATAGAAGTCAAAGAAGATGATGGTTGGAAAGAGTTCGAGCGACGTCGCAAGTACTAAATTTAGGTCAGTAGTGGAGGATCATGGAATCGCCCATATCCTCTAGTGCACCACATCATGTACGAAGCCATGCGACGTGAAAAGGATAGTCGGGTGTTTACTGAAGTTTTCGGAAGGATATTGCCTGAAAAGAGCAGTCCTCAGAGGCTTTTGTGAATGGAGAAACGTTTCGCCCCCAAAACGCCAAGATTTGAAATGCGGAAGACGGCCCGAGATCTAATCACGCGTGCCACGCTAACCTTGGAGCAAATCCCCCTCGTCCCTCGATTGCGCGATGATCGCAAGTATAAATACACGCTCGACATGGTAAAAGGCGACTCACGGTTTCCATTCAGAAAGACGGATCCTCGAATCCTTTTCTATTCCTAATTCAACAGCAGTCTCGCAAAACAAATCAAAACACAAAAGAGAGAACATCTTCCTAGCAATATAATATCTAGCTTACACATCCAGCATTCCCTAGATTCATACTATCAAATAAGCAAACAGACTGCCCTCCATCACTCCTATGCCCAAGACCAACGCCCGTTATCAGCTCAAACACCACCATCTGACTCCACAGAAATGGCATCAAAACAACCCCGCCTCGCGTGCTGCCACCGCGCGACGAATTATCGCAGGCGCCACTGTACGGCCCATCCAACATTCCCACAACGCAATCGTCAACCCTCAGCCATCAATGAAAATCATTTGTAGAATACTCCATCCAAACCAAAAAGTCACGACTCGCCTTCCGATAACAACGATCGCAATTAGTAGAAACCCAATTTATGCAAATTGACACATGAGCCATCTCTTGTGGTACGAAAGGTCGATCACGTAATCCGACGAAGAGCTGAAAAAAATGAGTCTGACCCGACTGAGGAAAAGCCCTTCACAGCAGGTTCACCCGTGAAGTGAAATGGAATTCTTCCATGCAAGCGTAGGGATTATGAGTATTTGGGGTTTGCATGAGGATGATAATGGTGGATATCAATGCGAATACCTAGGTAGATGGGGAGAATTCTAGTTTCTCGTATGTAGTGCATGGGGATCAAGCGTCAAAATTTGGGTGCTTGAGGTTTGCAGGATAAGAGCCTTTATCGGCTACCTGTTGCGTGCGCTAGAGATGGTGTAGGGTGGAAGAAAACTGGAACTCCTAGCGGTATCCAATGGCCGTCTCGCAGCCTGCAGCGTGGCAGAATTGGGGGAGAATCTATCAGCCTGCTCAAAGACTTCTCGTGCAGAGCGTTAGACGAAGATAGCCTGGTCAGCGGTGAAGAAATACTGTGATTCTTCAATCAAACTCGTTAATATTAGGTCTTCGTCCATCCTCCAGGCCTCTAGATCATTAACTACACACTCTATTGACTCCTCCACTGAAAGCATGTTATGTCCAAAACCTTTTCCCCTCCTGTCGTAACGCCGTTGACAATAGAGAAAGGCTGTATGAAATGACGCTTGCTAAATATCGGCGCTGAAATAACCACTAGATGGCCGTATATATCGTTGTCGTTATTCAGACATCATGTGCTCAATGTTCCTGTACGCTCATTGCTTAAGCTTGACGCACTCCCATCACGAATCGTGCGAGCGCTGAGCAGAGTAGATGCCCGCAGATTTGGAAATCTCACGTCCAGAAGTACGAGGCGGGCTGAGACCGAAAAGCGGCAGGAGATGAACAAAAAGGTCCCGCGGATACACAATGGCGACATGAAAAGAACAAACGTATCGGCGTCCTCGGACGTGCGCAAAGTTGACGTGAGCCACGAATCCATCCACTGGAGTAGCCAAGAAATCCAGTCTCTAAATGAGCTATTCTCAGGGCACGGATCCCGTGGAGCGGTCCAGATATAGACCCTAAACACTAGGAGCCTCGCTAGCGGGCAGAACAAATATTGGAGTTGCCCGTACATCATATTAGCACTTTTCGGCCCTCCTTGCCGTAATGATGTATCTAAAGCTAAATCAGTATCCTAGATTACAAAAGTGGTTTCAATGCTAGCCTGGAAGAATCCCTCCCGAACGGAGGGATTGAGGGAAGTGTAGGAGTGTGGCTACGACGGATCGCAACTTACAGATCGTTGTAAGCGTGGATTTCTGCACGGCGTAGGACGGCGTTGACTTCACCCACGTATCTCCTCACGTCCTTGGTTGGCCATCCAAACGACCTGCAAAAGGGAGCTAGACTTAAGGCCTCAAGCGCCTCGGTGATACCTAGTCTGTACCATCTCCCTAGGTCAATCTGGTTTGGGTCCCATTCCCCAATGGGAAGTCGAATTTTGCTGATTTGGATATCGACGAAGCCTGCTCTTTCCAGAAGGTGTTTGGTGTCATGTCTGAACGCAATCGGCCGGTGTGCTCGCTGGGTGGCGTCTGTCAGGTATCTGTGATACCAATGGTTGTATTGTGAATCATTGGGAAGGCTTCCGTCGTCGCATCGTGGCTCTAAGTCTATTTCGACTTGTTCAAGGTGTCCGACTCCGGGCTTTAGATGTCTGGCTATCTTTCAGTCTTGGCGTTGTGTAAAATTATTGTGTCCAAGAAACCCACTGCAAAACATTGCTGTACAACTCTTGCCAGCTTAATACACTGCCACAGAGCATACCTAGGTGGATCATATCCCAGGATTCTTGACCCATGAACCAGGGCCCTTCAAGATCGCGTTGTCGAAAGCGGAGGTTGCCCGGGATCCTAGAAAGCCATCAGCATATCCTAGCCGAGGTTGACGCGAGGAAAAAAGGTACATTGAAGGTTGTATGAGCACCAGGTCGGTACCAATTACCTAAAATACAGTCAACCGGTGTAGATCCAATCGGGTGTTATCTGCATGCATACCTCCGCATCTGTATACTTGCTGTAGGACCCACTTGTCAGTCGATGCATACGATTGCCATAGTTGGAACTTACTCTGCCATCTCAATTGCCCATATGCCTGTACCACACCCCACGTCGAGTATTCTCAGTCGGGGCGGTTCCTCCCCGAACGGTTTGAGTGGTACGCTGTGTAGCTGCCCTTTTCGCGCAACTGTGTAGATTATGTGATTGTAAATATCCAACCGTTCCATCTCTGTCTGTCATGCAATGGTGATCAGTTTCGTGTTGCAGCAGGCGAGGTCGATAACGTTTTCTTACTTCATCGCAAGGATACAGGTAGGTGCCTCGTCGAAACTCATGGTACTCCCTCCCATTTTCCACATAGGTTGTTGGGGCGTTCGCCCTGGTGGATGTCTCCGTAAGCAAGTTGAAGAGCTGGAAGGGACATGGAGTGCTTACTCGGTCATCACGGTTGTCACTGTTTGGCGAACGACCCCTCACCAGCGCTTTCGAGCGTCTCACTTCGGACCACGATCCCTGATGCGCACCAGTTGATGAGAACTTGACCCTTTCCTCCCAAGCAGATTTGAATTTTTCAGAGATCCTCGCATGGAGAAGAGAGCTGAAGAGCAGGAATTTAAAGTATACAGCGGAACCATCCAGGCTGCGTCAAGCTGGATATAATGGCTCGGTATGGTATTTCCGTAGGCTGTGATATGAGTGCTATGTTGTCGGAGCAGTAGCCATTGTAAGGGAGTAAGATGAAAGAATGAAAGAGCGAAAGAAAATTGGGTACTTGCAGTACCATGAGCAGGGGCCATTGGTATTTCGTGAACCAGCCTGTTGGGTCGAAGGAGCGGCAGGCTGGCCATTGACTTCTAGCCTTTTATGGCGTAGGTGTCCCGGGGGGATGCAGCTTAGAGTAGTGGTTGCGGCGGCCAATGCCGCTTTTATCGATGGTCGAGTACGGCTTTTTGGGCCCGGCTAGCTCATCTCATCTCTGGCTCCCACAATGATCAATGAAGCGCCCGTGGGACGCTCAGCCGACTAGGTAAGTGCGCAATAACGGCCACCACACTCAAAATACCCGAAACACTTACACGCTTTTACTTGAGCACGGGTATGAATTTCAACAAGGTAGGTATCAATCGATGCGTTCTTCGGGTTTTTCTCACAGATTTCCTTGGGGTTGCTAGTTCTGCATGAGCAGGGGGGAGTCTGTCGGGACGTTGCAGCCAGCTCAACGCTGATCCTTTTGAAGCCGGACTTATGCAGCACCTGGCTCATTAGCATAGCCCCCCTATCCCCAGATGCTCCTTCGACAAATCATCAGCGCCGCCGAACGTCATATTCCCCTGGATCCAGCCGTTTTAGTCATGGGCTGACTGACAACGTGTTCATTATTCATGCCCAAAGCTTGAAAGACATATCATCACACTAAAGCGAGTCAGAGGGGCCACAAGTGCCGGAAATCCTTCCTGGCTTGATCCATGCAGTCGGGACCGTCCCATCGACGATACCCCTCTCAACCACTCCACCGGGTCACCGAGGATTTCGAGCCACACAACAATCCAGAGCGTAGCTATACAGACCTCTAGCAGTCTTCCTCCCACACCGGTGTATGGTCCGAACTCACGGCAGTGATGCCAAGACGAAAGTAGTCAACAGCTCCAGTATCGGATAGTAGCTTCAAACCGCGGGCGAGGTCGGAGCAGTAGCAATAGACCATGTACTGGTGATTTTCAAAGGATGGATTGTGGCCTGCAACGGACAGTTGCCTCTCATAGACTTACCCTAACACATCGGATCCACTTATGTTCCGAGAAGCACAATATTCAGCATGCAGGACATGGTGATGCACAAATCTGTTGCTTTGATATTGGCTCGGTATCGACAGGAAACCGGCAGTGTGGAGAGAAAGGCAGGCGGTTAGCCGAGGCTACTTGAGGTACCCGAAAACAACCTCAACGGCTCGAACGGTTCGCCCGCCCCCACCCGCACAACATGCAATTCGCTGCTCTCACCACCACATCATCGTTGTCTTTGCCTGCAGATTCGTATATCTACAGAATCGTATCGGTTGGTGCAACGCTTGCAGCAATATCTTCCGACGATTCTCTTCGAATCATAGATCCGAGTACGCTGCAAGAAGTGTCAGATGGCATTGTCAAGAATGTGCATGCTGGTGTGACCTGCTTAGAGCGCATCGATAACGATCACAACACTATCTTGACTGCCGGAAGAGATGCTGCGATCAGATGTTGGGATCTGAGATCTGGGAAGAAGACCTCGGAATTTAGCGATGGTAAGAGAACATGCACTATAGAGTCAAGGCTGCGGGGTTGTATTTGGAAGCCTTTTGCTAACCTATGAGAAGACAGCAAAGCTGCATACTTGTCTCTGTGCCAAGGAGACGATTTTCTTGCTGGAGGAACAGAATTTAGCAATCAACAAGCTTCCGTGCTACTATGGTATCTACCTTTAGCCTCGCTCTCATAGACAGACAAGCAAAGCTGATGACTAACGTAGGGAGAGCAGAAATCCGAGCAAGCCGTTTCGTCAGTACATCGAAAGTCACAATGACGATGTCACACAGGTACAGTCCTCTATTCTAGAATCCTGCCGAAGGACATAGTAAAATTGAGATATCTACCAGCTAAAATTCCACCCTCTTTCCCCCACCACCCTCATCTCAGGCAGCACCGACGGCCTCGTAAATCTCTACAATACCTCCTACACAGACGAGGACGACGCCCTGGTTCAAGTCGCTAATCGTGCGTATTCTTCCGGCGTGCTTCTTACCCTCTCTGTACCTTTGCCTGAGTCAAAAGACAGATTCCAGAACCATTTGCCCCCAAGACCTGGCTCACGGCTGATATTGCGTCCCGGTAGAGTAACGCTGACTGCGAGGAACGGACAGATGGCAGCTCGATCCACCACGCTGGCTTCCTTTCCGACGCCCAATTCTTCGCTTTAAGCCACGATGAGACCTTTTCTGTTTACCAGCTCGAAGACCCGGAGGATGATACCAAGGATGTACCTCCCAATGTGTTTGGCGATCTAAGACCCACGTTCGACTGCGAGTATGTCGTTGATGTGATTTCGGCCGTTGGTGGTGGTGAAGCGGTAATTGGTGCTGGTTCGCATAGCAAGCAGCAACTCGACCTCATTCCTCTGCGATACTCGGAAACGTGGTCATTCGACCCCAGCAGTACAATTCGCCTTCTAGGCGCTCATGGGGAAGAGCTTGTGAGGTCGATGTATATCGATCAACAGGTAAACACCCCAGTCATCATCCACCTAACTTTATATATCGTGTATTAAGCTGACATCGTGCTTTGTAGTCTCAAGCTATCTTCACGGCGGGCGAAGACGGATTTGTCAAAGCATGGCGGACCTCTGCCGTAGAGAAGGGAGATGAAATGCAGGATGCAGAGCTTGTGAAGTCACGGAAGAAGAAGAAAAAGCAGAAGTCGAGAGGTGAAGATGAGAAAGGCAGGTTCAAGCCTTATTAGCTCTTTTGAAATGCAGTCGCTGCGAGGCGAGACTACTGTGTGATAGGTACATTGGAAATTAATTTCTCGAGATACCCAATGCAGAATCCACCAACACCTTGCTGATTTGTTACCGTGCTTGATATCGTCGCTGTGTGGTATATGCAACGATACTCCTCCAAAGGCAAAAATGAGAATGCTCTCCCCACTGGGTTATCGAAATCCGGGGAAAATAGTACCAATGGCTCTCCGCCCTGGACGCACATCAGCACGAGTTGTTCTAGTTATAGTAAGAGACACAGAACTTACATTTCGGCCTCCTCGCTTCCCTCTCCACTTCTTCATCCTCCGCCGTCCTTGCATTCCCACGCAATGTGCTAAACCTCTGCCGCATCCACTCCCTTCTCAAAGTAGCATCAGCTGGTGATCCTGTTCTCGCGCCAGGTCCAGCTGCAGCGGGAGCGCCTGCAATCGCGAGCGGACTTGATACCGCCCTGTTGCCTCCCACCGTGCCCATTTCGATCTGACTCCTCGTAGGCTCACTCGCCGCGCCCGGCGCGCTTCGTGCACTGAATACCCTCCTCCCCTTCTCGACGCCTCGGCGTAGATTTGCGATCAATCTTCTCGGATCGCCTTCATCTCCAATAGCCAGATTGGCCCGATTTCTGCCTGCCTCCCTGTCCCGTCGTATCCTCTCAACGCGCCGCTCATGCCGTACCATGGCGTTCGTAATCGGTTCCACCACGCGGTAGGAAGAGGACGATGGGAGCGCTGGGGCTTTGCAGACGGGACAGAGCGAGCTGTTGGATGCGAGCCAGGGATCGATGCACTCGGGGTGGTAGATATGGTGGCAGGGAAGGCAGCGTATCTTGGTGACCTTTGGGGTGTAGTCTTCGGAGCAGATTATGCAAGTTTGCTGACCATAGAAATTCGGGATATAGGCTAAGTCTGCTGATGGGGGGGCTTCTGAGGTGGACGAGGAGGAGGAAGGGTCTAATAGTTCTTTCTTTTTGTCTGATAGATTAGCAGGTGCCGTGTCGTCGCTGGGGACGTAGACGCAAATTGGTAGAGTATCGATGCCTTCTTGCTGTATGCAGGTACGCTTGATACCAAGGGTCTCGAGATCGACTTCTCCATTCTCGACCCGGCGTTGCAGGTCGCGACGGTTCCGGCGCTGAAAGTAGTGCATCATGAACGAGGTCAACCCGATGAGGAGGAGTACTATGCCAAGCACGATCAAGAGGAAGGCCCATAATGTCGGCAAGTTGCTTGAATTATTGGTACCAAAGGAAGTGTAGACTCGCACGTAGTCTGTTGGATCAAATTGCATCCCTGCGAGTATGTCTAGGTTCGTCGGGTCTGAGGTGTTGCCAGAATAGATAGCTAGCTGCTGCATGATAGTCGCTCCCTCGACACCAGGTAGCGCATACACCGGAAACTTGTTCTGCGACTTCCAGCGTCCACCATCGTCCAAGTCCCAGGTCTTGTCATTGGCGAGTGGCGGTGTAGAATTGCCACCATCTGGGACATAGAACAAAAAGGCTGTCACATCTTCCGCTGCAGCAAGGTAAGACTTCGTACATGGCGCCGATATCCAGGGAGCGATCGCGACATATGAATAAAGATACTGCGTGGAAGGGAGATCTGCTATCCGAGTGACATTGTTGGGTACGTATTGCGCTGAGGCGTCGAGGCAAGGATCCGAGGGGCCGAGGTCAGGAACGTATAGCAGCCCCTCGACATTACCACCACCATTGTTCGTCGATAGGGTACGTAAATGTTCATCATCGAATAGCTCGAAAGATATGCTGTCCTGAAAGGAAGTAATGACATTAGTGATTGTAATCAGAGGAGCGGAAGCAAACGGACATTGACTCTGCCTCTTGAAAGCTCAGGCGCATTCAAAGCTGGATCGCTGAAAGCTAGGACAAACGTATCAATCGATTGAGCAGCTACTAGATGTTAGTGTGGGTGTACGACTCGTATGGTGGAGAAAGTATACCCATGGTTATCGCTGAAGATCGTGTTTAGCAGATGCGAAAACCCAGGTCTTGCCATCTCATGGATGCATCGTGGAGCAGAACGGAGCAGGCGAAGTCTTACCCGAAGGATAAGACGCTGCGATGCAGTGTTTGGAAACGACAAGAATTGAGAAGAAGCGTTGAAAGATCGAAATACTAATATGGAGGCGGGCAAGTTTCCGAACCCCTCGAGTTTCCGAGCTTGGCATTTATCGCGACATATATACGCTAGCGGCTCATCCCGGCGCGCCTTGGCGATCTTATCTCCCGCCGCAGTCCAGCTCCATCCCTGAAGTCCACTCTTTCATCCCACAACTGACTTCTCCAAGTCCAGATGATTGTCTCCTATGAACTGGGTAACCTCGGGTCAATATTATTCCATCTAGGGGATCTATAGCGTGCAGGCATTTACCATCATCGAGTTGCTCGCACGTTGCTTGATCTTTAATCAACCGCATCATCTCTCTTTACTCACCAACGACTTAGACCACACACGCTTCACTGGACGATCTACCTTTCAGTTTCCTGTGGTCACCTATAGAGGTTCTTAGATCTACTCAAGATGCCCCCGCCAGTAGGAAAAAGCAAGACCAAAGGTCGCGAAGGTCGACAGTCACGCAGCCGCAATACAACGCCTAGCTCCGTCGTGGAGGGGTCTATACCATCTACACTACCATCGACTACACTATTTACGGAGTTGCCCATCGGAAGCCTTGTGGTACCATCAAATATAACGTACGATGACATACTCGAGCGACATGGTGGTGCTGGCGCCATCCCAGATCCTAACCATCTCACGACAATGGCGAAAGACTTGAAGCAATTGTGCGAATTGGCCACCGCACGGAGTGATGCTTGTAACACAGGGATGCGTATACTGGCTGAAAGACGAAAGGATGCTTTAGCTGAAGAGAGGGAGCGTGAGCGTGAACAGGAGCAGGCACAACGCGTTCGCGAGGCGGAAGAACAACAAAACCTTAAGAGAGAAGTTGAGGAAGAAGACGAAATCAGAGAGCGAAAGGGTGGCAAGCTGAAGAAGAAGAAGGAACGCAGTAGCGTAAGGGAAGAGCGACCTCTGAACCACGGTGCACATGGCCTGGCGAGGCAAGACGGACTGGACCTGCCAATTGAAGGTAAGCCGACAGTCTTCCCCTCTCTCGAGTGAATGATGCAGACATCGCCACCATTGCAATGATTATAAGACACTTTTTGCGGCTGTATCATCAGCACGTTTTATTATTCGCTTACTGCATCTTCATTGTTCTCAAATTCTGGTTCCCCTTTCAGCTTTAGCACTATTTTGGCTTTTTTCACAATGGGTCAGCTTGACGATGAAAATGCGGCACTCGCGTTGTACAAAGAAGACGTTCGAAATAATCGCGGAAGCATTCGAGGTTCACTACTAAGGCCAAGAAGACATGTTACTAAAAGTGTTGCAGCTTCGCCCAACCAGGCAGCTAGAGCAACAACGTCTTCTCCCGGCAAACGAAAGCGTGAAACGGTATCTGGTAGCTCCTCATCACTATCTGAAGCTTCACCACCTACATCCCCCATGATTGCGGCGGCTCCAGTAGACCAAGAGTCTGCTCAAGCAACACAGTCTGCCAATAGTCCTGATGATGACGCACGCCAGCCTCTTCCTGCCGCAAGCATAGCCCAATATCAGACGTTTGGGCCGAATCCTTTGACCTTTGACGACCCAACTGTCTACGAGGTCCGCCCAATCACCGCCGACATGACCGACGATGAGATTAAAGAGATATACTGCGTTGCATCCTTCCCTCACGACGATCTACATGAACTCATTGCTGGTACGCCACCGAACAAAGACTTTAGCAACGCTGTCAAGCCCAATAACCAAACTGCCGCTGGTACGTACCAAACGTGGCTTGACAATTACCTAAGGCCACTAAAGGAAGAAGACATTGGGTTCTTGAACGAACGAGTAAGTGCTTTAGCCAGCGGAAACCAGTATTCCAGCTCACGAGTTCAGGGTGATCGGGCAGCTCCGTTTCTGATGCCTCCCAGAGGTAAGCGTCACTTTACAGAAATATGGGCGGAAGAAGACGGCTCCATGTCACGAGATACGCCCGAGCAAGATAGACTTCCTCCCAACCAACCGCGCGGCAGCCTCGAGGATATGGACGATGAGACCGCCGAAACCGATCAGGTATCGAGCGGTCCCCTTCTAAATCGGCTTCTCTCGACCATGCGGTTTGAGCATCGTCCTCCTCCATCGGATGCCCAGAGCAATGGTCTCACCAACGGCAATGGCGAGTCTTCTCTAACCAATGGCGACCTGCCAAACGGAACATCTCATTCTCATGAGACCCCTGCAAGCGATGAAAACAACAAGGTCTCTGCTCTACCCCCAGCCACTTTTCTCCCCTCCTCAGACCGACCTCTCACCAACGTTCCAAACTTGAATCACGCCCAGATTGACGAGCGCCTCAAGATGGAACTTCGACACCTCGGATTCCTTGCCCTTGACGACGAGCCAAATTACGACGCTCACTTTGACGATGAGATCGCCGAACGCCTTCGCTACCTACAAGAAGAGCTTCGAAGGGTCAGCGTCGTAAACGGAGCACGCAAGCAGCGAGTCCTCGAACTAGCACAGGAACAAATGGCATACCAAGAGTTCGCCACCATCCACGAAGACCTCGACGGGCAAGTCCAACAAGCCTTCTTAAAACGCAATCGTACTCTTGGCAAGACCAAGAAAAACACCAAGCGCCCTGGCGGCGCGGGAGGAGGCAGCCATCCTATTCATGGTGGTGTGTCGACGGATGGGGGTATCAGCAAGCCTGGGATTGGAGACTTGGCGAGGACTTTGATGACGAGGCGGTACAAGTGGCAGAGGGAGATTGCGCCTGTGTTTAGAGGGGATATTAGAAGGGTTAGGGGGAAAGGAGAAGGGATTTTTGGGGACGCGGATATGGAGCCGTTGATGCGGGCGGAGAGGGAGAGGTGGGAAGAGGACGAGAATGCTTTGTGAGAGGATATAGAGACTGGGATCATGGTGGCGTGGAGGGTACAGCGTGCGTTGGTCTACATGCACGTCGAATGCCTTCATGTTCTTCATCAATGACTCTACTTCGATACCTATGAATCATCTACCAAATCTAGAATAGGCTGAATTGATTGCAGCCAATACCAAAACTCTTGTAGAGTACGCGTCATGCATACCCATTCCACGTTTTCCATATTTGCCTCTCGTCTGAGTCAAAAACATTGCCGGCATTTTGACATTCAGTTAGAAGGACAATGGAAAGCATTTCTGCACTAGTATTGAGAACAATAGGCAGATTCGTCCTAAGATTCAGTGTATTGATCGAATCCCAAACTGGCTTAGTACATTGGACTCATTGTTTTACTTCATAAGTGAAGGAGCCTTGTTTAACACCGGCGTCGGAAGATGGCGTGCACGAGCTGTGTTTTCAAGGAAGAAATCGGCAATTTGAGTCTTCAAGAGTAATTGAGCTTGGACTTGACTAGTATGGAACCCTTGGACGCTGTCCTACCACGGAGATATCTCTGGAATTGCTTTCATAGATGTACCAGCGCCAACGCCATGGGATATCATCGACATAGAATCTGCACGTCTCCCCACGCCTTCAGCCGGTCAAGCAGCTCCTTCTCGCTGATCATAAGATCGGTGCATATCTCGTCGAAGCAGTGGGTACCGTCCAAATACTTCTCCAACTTCCCCTCCTCACTATCGTTCTTCTCTACCCGCTGCACAGTCCCGTTGGTTTCCTTCCTTTTTGCATGTGTGAAGTTCTCTCTCGTCAGACCCTTGGCTCGTCTTTTTGAATTAGCAAAAGCGTATTTGTGAACGCGATAGAGAAAGCCCTTGATGACGCCGAATGTGATAAACCGCCTGACATCGATCATCGACACCACGTCTGCATGCTCCATGCACCAGATCTTGACGCTCTGCCCTTGACGTAAGGAGAGGTATAACTCTGCCAGTCGCGTGCCATTGATCAAAGTTGTATCCTCGCCCGTAATCACGCTATCAGCTAGAGCAACATACCTCGCACATTCTCCTTGCGTCTCTTCGCTCTCCACAAACTCTGAGATCGATTCTGTAGGCGCGTAGATGGCCGAGAAGCTGAAGATATCGAGGAGGAGAACGCAACCGTAATAGAGCAGATGCCGTATCGCCTTCTTCACGAGCTTGAAATCCGCATCGGCCAGCAGGCTGATCTGTTTGACGCTGTTCACGCCGTCAATCCACGGTAGGATGCGCAGCATGGTCAAGTCCCAGTTCTCATCTACCAGGTTCTCCAATCGAACAGTGCTAAGGGGCACATGATGCGCATAGAGTGGTGGAGGCGGTGGGTATGTGGGGAAGAGCTTTATATTGAGCGTATTGGCTGCGTCGATGGGGATCATAGCCTCGCTGTAGTTATTCAAATCCTCCAGAAGAATCTCGCATAGCGCGTAGATCTTCCCCGTGTCGGGCGATGACCCATCTTGGGACAAGAACTGCGATTGCTCTTCTAAGGTCCGGAAGAGAGTATTGAGTTTCCGCACGACGGGGATGTAGGAGCTGAACTCGGCCTCTTCGGCCAATACGAGGCAGAAGTTGAAGGTGTATGCATTGCGCGGGTAAGATGGTGAGGCGATCGATTGCGGGTAGGCAAGAATGCGGTGATGGGAGGTTGTAAGATGGAGGAGGCCGATGTTGCAGAGGCTGGGGTGCGGAATCAGGGTGTTTGCGATGGGAGGGAAGTGGAGGAGGGGAATGGCGGGCGTCGAGGGCGAGGCGGTTATGGATGAGGTGGGTACTTGGTGGAGGACTTTGGGTCCTGAGGGAATGTTAGCTGCTTATGGTGAATGAATTGAACATAAGGACCTTCAACGACGTCGAAGGTGGCGAAGAAGATGGCTTTGAGCATGGTGAATTCTGGATGGACTCACATGCCTAGAAGGCAGTGACTGGATGATTGGATCACATTGTTGTTCGAGAGTAGTGCATGGGCGCTGGAAGGCAGACGAGGCAAAGTGATTTGAGCCGAAGGTTGACGGATAGGGATGTTGTTCCAGCAGCGTTTACTGTACCAACTTGCCTTCACTAGCACCTTGACTCAACAGATGTCCGAATCTTTGATGATTGATAGTACAGTATCGCCTCGCGCTCTGTGTAGCTTCCCTGAGAATCAAGCAAGACAAGCCACCCTTCTATTAGTCTGGACACGTATGGCATTAGAGGCTACTATGAAGCTAGCTTCGATGCATTGAACATCAAAGCCATGCGTCTGCCTTTCTCCATCATAGCATTGCGTTGACTGCTACCTATACTGAATTCGAAGCGGGTATCGGGTCAGTCATCATGGTTCTACTTTGATGGTGGCTTTACCCGCAAAACGATGTGCTTCGGGACTACGAGTAGCCCCCTCGCACTCTCTTTCATACCTCTCTTGGTACTAGATCTTGCAGTTCAATAACCTTAAGACAGAGCCATTGAACATATGAACTGCGTTCCCGAGCCTTACTCATCCCATGCGGATTCCTGTAAATGCCACTAAATCCGTCACTAGCTTTCGTTTGATTTCAGTCTGGTTACTAGACTGGTGTTACAATTCCTCCGCTGGAGCTTTGTGAGACGGTATAGACAGAAGCTTAGGCCAAATCGTTCTCAAAGCGGTCGGAATGATGTCTTGGTATTTGATCTAGTGAAGTGTGGCATATATGCTGCCGCTTGCTGGGGAGGTTGGGGTGAAAGCTTGTTGTCTTACCTGGAGCCGTGGAACAATGTCACCGGCGTCCTGCAGTATTTAACCGAATCTTTTACGAACTTCTACCAGACGGCCGACCAGGCCACGGATGGCCAGAATTTGGTTACGTTTGCCTGCACCGCTCTTGGCCTGTACGAAGATAATCTCGTGTAGTCATGCTTTCATTCGCTCTGGGTGCCAAGGTCTCTGAATCCAGACATCGTAGGTATAGGAGTAAGTCAAATCACTATTTTTGTTACCCCTATCTAGCCTGTAATCAGATCTACTCTTCCTTCTTTGCGCAAAGCAGCATGGTCTCCGTGGCCTCTCTAGCGACTTTATTACGTTTGTGGCCCTTCAAGTCAAGAAAGAAAGGGGAGAAACACCGGCAGGCCTTCGTCATGGCCGGAGTCGAATTCCAGAAATATCAATGTTATTACGCTGGCGCGATTCAGATCGCTGCCCATGTCGTTTCCCAGCAACGACCAGCAAATCGATGCAGCACTGGAACTTGACCTCCTGGACGCAATGCTTCTCGGTACCATCTCGATGAGTGGATCTATCCCCGTGGATTTTACATTAACGCTCATCACCACTTATGGGAAGTAATCGTGGTACCTGATCTTCCTATCAATTACGGTGCTTGGGTTATCTACAGGGATCTTTCTCTATTCTTGGCTCTGGTGACAGGCCTATATCTGTTGGTCGGGTGGGAGCACTATAGAGTCTATATATGGAGGCATCTTTGACGGCATTCCTTGATATGGGAAGTATGAATGCGCTTCAGCAGAAACACGGAACCTACTGGGCTCTAGCAAACAGGGCCCGAGTTGCTACGCTTGCGATCACTCCTTGCTAGTGGGCAAGGTAATTTGGATCAATTATGTCGTGTGGGGCGCTGCATTATCTCGTCAGGCATGCGATAAACATTCGGAGGCACAACTTAAAGAAGTCCAACAGCGTCAATTTTCAACACCCGAATTCTTTGAAGAAGGTCTGCAGTGACATCGGACATCATAGTCTTTATTGTTACACAGGTAATCTGTTTCGGCTACCAGTTCTAACTCTACTCTTTCAACTTTGCTCTCTGAGTTGGATGGGAGCTATAGCTTCGGACAAGTCGTGGCAATTACTGTTTGGGTTCCTAGCCTAATTGAGTACATCAACCTTGAGATCCGCAAGACCTTTATTCTGCACTTTTAAACACTGCGGTCCTTCGCTAACATGCGCCTTGGATAGTATAGCCAAAGGTACAGAGCACAATTTGGCATTCTCGTTTGCATATGTGCAAAAAAACGCTGCAATTTCTGGAACTACCACACCGGGCGGACACACGTCATGATGACAAGTAATGCTTTGTAGAGGAGCAAAGGGTTGGTCCATCAAGCGCAAAAGCCGAGTCACCATCAGATGTTAAATGCATGAGGAACTGGCATGGACCTCGTACTTATACTCAAGTCGACTGCACTAGCACTGAAGACTACCTCATTTTCTGGCAACTATTACTCCTCACGCTGACCTTGGTTATTCTTGCTTTTGTGAATTTGAGAATTCGACACTCAAGACTTGTTGATACAAATGCGAAGCAGAATTGTACCACTATGAAGTAATGGCAGTCTACCTGAACCTAGATTCGCCAGAGAAAGAGCCACTAGAGAATTGAAAACAGCTAGATTCACATCAACACCGTCTACATAATCTTCACACCACCCCAACACCGAATCTTTAGACACATCCGCAACACCAACCTCCACTCTCCTCATCCAAGCCGCCATGGCACCAACCTACCAACAACGCATCCGCCCAACCACCATGACACCACACCAGGACCTCACCACCCGCCTCCAACCCGTCCAAATCATCATCCGCTACCCTTTCCGCAACACGAACTTACTCCTCGAAGCCCTCCAAGCAGCCCGATCCCGAGTAGCAAACCCCGGCAACGAGCGTCTTGCCGATGGCAACCGCCGCCTCGCAATGATAGGCGATTCAGTTCTCAAACTCGTCCTATCAACGACGTGGTATGACAGCGAGGATAGTAGAGGTAATCGCCATATCATATGCCCAACAAATGTCGTCTCCCATTGAGGGCAACTCTTATTGACATGTATGACGTAGGTGCTTTCGATCTGAAGCTGAAAACCGTCATCACAAACGAGAACCTCGACAGGGTCGGTCGTCTGCACGGCTTGGATGTTTATATCGATAATAACGCGATGCAACGCACCAAAGGCCCCGGTCTTGTCACTGTGGCTAGTACTATCGAGGCCATTCTTGGTGCGGTGTATTTAGACAGTGGGAATGATGTGCAGAAGGTGAAGGATGTGATGGAGGTTTTGGGGTTGGTGATTCAGGGATGAGAATTGGAGACGTGGACGCGCGATGAGCGCTAGAGGGGTGGTAGCGACGAGTTGGCGGGATAGAGGAAGCAGTCATATTTTTTCAAGGAAGGATCCATATAAGCACGACCAATAAATCCACTATGTGTTAGTGAATTTCGACTTCTCTCAAGCAGATCGGCGATGCTTCACTACGATGCAACCATCTTGTCTTTGAGAACGCGGTGGTACATGTTGAACTCCCAACACACAATGTTGTCTCGCAATGCGAAATGAAGTAGCGATTGAGCTAGCCTGGTTAGGCTCAACAAGATGCGAGCAGGCATGTATGCCCGATATTGTGAAACATCAATCCTGCTTGACAAAACGTCTCGATTACGTTAACCCTGATCCATACGGGACAGGATAATAATCCTGCCCAACAAATGTCTGCCAAATTACTGCCTAACCTCTTGACCCTGATCCCTGCAGATGAGTCCTACGGATATATATAGGTACCACCGTTGCACTCCAGTTTTGCGCGTATAAAGCCATCGGATATTGATAGATCAGGTGGCTCTCTCTCTGCTTTCACTTTGTTTTTCTACCATCGTTGGATCACTAAGCCTCAAACATTCGACAGCAATGGATCCTTGACCTGGGAAGGAGAGTATTCGCATCCGAATGTCATTCATGATAGCCATCTGCCAGACAGCTGGATAGGTACGTCCTTCACGTCGGTCTCGACGCCTCTCGTATCACGACATTGATTCTCACTGCATGTAGATGCACATCACGATCTTGCTTGCCTGATACCCCTGACGAGCCCCGGGGATTCGATGGTAACGGCCCTCTGGTTTGAGGGTTAGGGCGTGAAGGTTTGACGGCAATAGCTCCCTATTTTAGATTAGAGAGCGTTCGCATCTGCATGTCGACTATGGTAGCGATTTATCAGACAGATACGTCCTTTGGATCGGTCTCGACTTCTCTCGTATGATAAAATTTGACTTCTTACTACTTGTGAACGCATGGCGCGAACGTGTTAATGCTGATTCTTTGTCAATGCATACCAAAACGGGCCGCAATACTGTTCAAGCGTCTCGAGGCTTCTTTCTTTGTCACCATTGCGTACTGTCAAGCACGTCATAGCAAGATGTTCAAGAAGAGTTGTTGCTCCATTCCGCTTGCGCTGTTTGTAATCCGTTCGAGATATGTCTTGGCATAAGGCTGAGAAAATAGGTGACAACAGCTTTCTAGTTCGATGATCAGCGGTTTTGGTACAACTTCGCCACATCTCTTTAATAACGCATTTTTCGGACATGGAGACTCATTTTGACCGGCAAGGCGTTATTCAAGATGAACCAAGACTTACAGAAGGGGGAAACCGCACGCGGTCTTACTGTAATTCCTCTTCCCTATTACCGACATTTTCTCGTAGCGCATACAATTTCGCTCACGGTCGGGACCTGGTTCTCCGAGTAGGGATTTAACGAATTTCCGAGATAGGCTGATCATAGGCAGCGATGTTCGCGTATACTAAAACACCCCCCCGGTGGCAAGAAGAACGGTCGCAATGATCTATCCTGCGACTGGTGACTTGGTGACAGGTACTTGCGGGCAAACGGGGCTAAAGACTGTCCACACCGCTCGAGACGTGTGCCCTAACCTGCGAATGACGGGAAAGCCGGTTGTGTATTGCTATAAACAGCTTTTGGTAGGTCGGTGATGCGCTTTGGACCGCTCTCCGAACTCCAGGTCTAGGGCTTGAGATGAATAAGGCCACGTTGAGCCTCATGGAACTTGCGAGAACGTACGAATGGTGTCTTTGTGAGTCGAAGTGGAGACGGAGAGAAGAAGAGGCCTAGAATTGGCCGCTCGATTAATAAACTTTCACGAGGTAGGCTTCCGCAGTGATGCAGCGTGCTTATGTCCTCTAGGCATTGCTTTCCTATCGACCATGCTCATCGAGGCTATGGCTTGAGATTGGCCCGGTCCAGTCATTCCTGGCACATCCGTCATTAGTTGCATCTAGATGGTGCGGTGGCTAGCCTAGTGGTAGGCTTGAGGGCCAACGGCCTTGAAACCTAGCTCAAGCTAGCAAAATTGTGGACGATCCTTTGCTGCCAAATACTTGAATGACAAAGTCAGAACAAGAGGCTAGGCAGGGTTTGTGCGTTCGATAGTAGGGTTTCGTGGTTCGTGGACCACTCCTTTTGCAGTATTCGCAGGCCCCCCCCGCTGATTTGGACAGCCAAACTTTGTCCTGCCGCACTGGAGGACTCGGTCCATGCTGGAATGGTACGTTGATTCAAGTGCCTGTCCACGCGAGTTCCTTGCCGATGAAAGGGAGAGATAAGCAGGCTTTCAATGGGGTCCAATAGAGGTCCAAGGAGGTGTCGCAACGAGTGTCTTCTGAATCAAGGCCAGCTTCTTTGGGAAGGCACCGGCCTACAAGCTTCGCATCAGAGCACGGCACGCCCACACTCGAGGCCACATCTTCATGCACAGTACACCTCGTTTCATGTGGGTCTGTTTGATCCTCTGTCTCAAATCGAACAGGAAGCAAATATGCTCCGAGCGGTGAGAGCGAAAGGAACATTGGTGCATGTCCTTGTGATGGAGCTGTCTGGCAAGAATAAAAAACGAATCACCAAACCGTAAACTTCACAGGTATCCACAGATTAAGTAGTTGTCAAAGTGCAAATTGAGGATAAAATTATGCTTCACTAAGGCGCAAAGAAGAACGATATTTACCTTATTTTCTTAGAGTCTTATTATCTTGGAAACCAGTAGCCGAGAGAGCACTGTAGCCGGCTACACGATGCAATCAACATGTTCAAAGCATCGTGCCTTTGCTTTTTCCCATATGCCATTAGCACACTAGTAGGACGGATGAAAGACAATACTGAGATTTGGCAACTCGTCCAATAGAGCATCTCTAGATTGTCAGGGTGTAACGCAGGGTCTCTTCAAGATGCGGGAGCCCCTAATTTCCTTAAGTATGATCCGGATGATGCGAATGTCGGCCACTAGAGATGGCAGCGGTCCAATGACTGGTGCAATTGACGGTTTGATTCCGCAGCAGGTGGCTCAGTATTGGCGTCCCGCTCGAAGCAGATTCAGACAACAGCTGAACGTGGCCTTCGGTATCATTGAGAATAGCAAGAAGAGCGGTGGACAGATGGACGTGATCTGCACAGGCATTTGTTGACCCGGTCTTGCATTAGTGTGGAGCTGATGTCGGCATACCTATATCAAGCTGTCTCGCACTCTTCAGAAGGCCGATATTTCACGTCTCCTTGCCCAACATCGGTATATCTCTTTCTCACTGTCTGGTCATCAGAGTCACAAAACAGGTTAGCGGTCCCTCACTAATTACCAAGTCCTTGGCAAGCCTCCAAGCAACCTGATTGGACGTTGCTAACGAACGGGCCCTGCACGCCTGCCTAGGCAGTGCTCAGTAATCAACATATAGGCCATCTCGGCCATACGAGTTGGGAAACCCTTGCGCTAAAACCGCATTTGTAATGGAGGACGAGGAGTCAGCAAGACGCCGAAATCGCGGATATTATGGATACAGTCCCCTCGAGATCTTTAGCGACTCCTACTTCACCCATCCCCTGCACCATGATGAACAGAGTACCAACTTCGAGCCAGAAAATTTAGGAATCGAGGATTTCGGTGCAACGAACTTTGCGAGCTCCACAGGCTCGGTCGCACAACAGACCGACTATCATCAGCCTTACCAATCGCAGACTCCAATGGACCTCGACCTTCTGTCAGCCGAAAATTATCACGAGGGTGTTTATCCTCAAAGTAGTTCGAGAGCGCGCAGCAGCGGCAGTATTGAACTTTATGGTGGTCTCCTAGCCACCAGTCCTGAGGTAACAGAGCCAACAAGCCCGCCAACGACCATGAAAACCCGCCGATCGAAAAAGGAAGCTTCGAGCGCAGATGAGAGCGGTACTCGCCAAAGAGGCCGACCGCGTCTGGATACCCGGGATCAGACTGCGGCTGAAGTATTTTTCCTCAATTTGATCATGAACCTTGGATGACTAACTTGGAAACAGCGTCGACGAACCCAGATTCGACTTGCTCAGCGAGCATACCGTCAACGTAAAGAGACGACCATTTCAGGACTGAACGAACGAGTTGTGTCGCTGGAGAAAACGATTGATGACATGAACAAGACATTGCTCGACTTCAATGACTTGGCCATTGCGTCTGGAATAGAACGAGCAAACCTCTCTCTCGCAAGAAGTCTCCAGTCGACGGTCGGGCGGTTTGCGGAGCTTGCAAGAAACAGTACCCACAAGTCAGATATTGAGGAGGACGACGATGACAAGCCTATCTTGTCAACAGAAGTAGAGCAGCCGCGGGTACGTAACCTTCAACGGAGAGTAGCAGCAGCGTCGCAACCGCATCCGGTGTCAATGCTTGGATATGAAACCACTTTTGAGGAAAGAGCTGACGATGATGACGGTGAGATTGCCCAAGATTTTTTGACGCAGGCGCAGTCGGAGAACCTGCCCATATTGTCGGACTGGACCTCGACTGAAGCAATGCAGCAATATCGAATTGAAAGGCCAGAAACCCCAGGCATTGTAGAGCACGATACTCGTTCAATGCAGCAATTGCGTTTCGAAGTTGAAGAAACGGCGAATGATACCGAGAATTTTGATGCCACTGAGCAAAGGCTGATGCGAGGAAAGCCATTCTCGTTTGGCGAGAAATTCCTTTGTGACTTCGATGCTTTGCCGCTTCCAAACAGTTACAGCTATCAAGAGACGTCTTTCGCACGTCGATTATTGCGGAGTAGTGTCGAAGCATCCTATCGACTAATGACAGATCCCAATTCTCGGCCCGAGGACAAGAGGCGCTTCTGCAAATTCACCTGGAATTTTGCCAATTCCCAAGAGATCATAGCTCATATGGGGAATGCCCTGGCGAAAAAAGCCAATGAGAGCCTTGAGCGATGGGGAGCACCTCAATTGCATCCCGGAGGAGCTGGGCTTCATTACCCACGAGTTGGCATCGATGCAGGGGGGCAACCCCCAACATGGTGGGCAGACGAAGCTCCAATGGGCCCTTCGCAAGCTGGGCAGCCCGAGACTCCGCCAGTCCCCAACAGTATGGCAATCTCAGAGATTATCAGAACATTGGGCATGGATGGTGAATGGTTCGATTCGAACGACGTCGAACAGTACTTGCGCAGCAAAGGGCTTCTTCTGGACGGCCAATCTCAAGTGGTAGAGATTACTGATACAGAGGACTCGGTTCCCGAATTGGTAGAAGCCCAGCCCCCTTCTGGCACTTCACCGGGCGCTTCTTCCTCACAAGAGAGCAGTTGGGGGGCTCGCAGTCCTCCAAACCCAGATTTGTTATGGTCGAGTGATCCGTTCTTGCAAAGCGCTGATTATCTGTGGGACGAAGATACGGCTGTAGCGTCTGAGATACCGGACGTAAACATGGATTTCTCATACACCGCTTATGCAGATTCGAAAGCCTTTGTCCCCTCTCTCGAGTTTGAAGTTGATCCCGCGACCATGCCTAACTTCAATATCAAGATGAAGAAGTTTGTCGATGTTGAGAAGTTCTTGAGCAGTATGTTACGAAGCCCCGTCTTCGTGTCTATGGAAAAGCTGACATCTCGATAGCTATTGTCCAGTCGAACGTGTGTCTTGGAAGGACGCCGGGTTTTCGGAGGGCTGCGGTGGACTCGGCTTTGGCTTTGGCAACGGTTGAACAGTACTAGCGCGGAGGATTATCGATGTTCGAAGGCCGGCTCGAGCTGGACAGTCAATCCTAGAGGGAGTAGAAATGGTGCGATGGATCTTTAGCAAAGGCGTTGTAGGGGGCATATGCCCAGTCTTGTTGGTGATCTATTGCTGCAAGGGAATGTACAAAGAACTCGGTTTCGAGAAACCTGCCAGCTTGAAGGTATGATTTGCCGTGCTACGACATCTGAATCCATGCTGTGGAGAGATCCAGTGTTGCCCAAAACAGAAGCGTGAGAGAAGTACCCGAATGATCAGCACAGGGATTTTAGCGGTGCCGCTAGTAACGACTCTTCAAATGGTTCATATTCCTCACCAGGAGTCAGGACAGAACAACCTGCTGGCTCGTAGGACATATAATTAGCCTCATGTCTCTATGTAGACAGTATAGTAGATCCACGTTAATGATGATCGGCCACCTAGCGTGCTGTGGTGGCATGTCCAAGTTTAGGATCAGCCTTACTAACTTCGTATTTCCCCGCTTATCAATACCATTCCTGGCCTATCGCTAGTGGTGATTGGGGAATCCCAGGATTGTTTTGATGCAAGGTCCGAAGGTTGCGCTCCTTATAAAAGATTCAAGAATGAGCTGGCCCTCGTTCGGACAGCCATTTTGATCTTTTCTTCTTCTCTTCTATTCATCGATTGCTTACCATTGGATTTTTACCCCACGATTTCTACTTGTGTACCTATGTAACTCCGTGGTTTACCTAGTTGATGATAATACGATCGTTTCCACAACCCCACCCAAACAGCTAGGATCACACCAATTTGTTGTACTGTCGAAGATACTAGCAAACACATAGCAGCAGACCCCAACATGGCACTCTGACCACGCAAGATAGTACCTGCATCAACTCTGCCAAACTTGTCGATTTCCACTCGCTCACCTGTTGGCTGGTGTTTTATATACCATAAAATACTACCCACAAGACTGAGCGACCTCTTTGATTCTATCGTTCTACAACATGGCTACCGTTCAACAGCCAAAACGTCCGGCACAACGCCAATCGTCTGGGAAGGACATCCTATCTAGAATGTTGCAGATGGAGAAGCAAAGCAAGGTCAGTCTACATCCACTGGGTGACATGGGCTGTTTGCACTAGCATCAATGCTTGCTGCCGCAAATCACTGGCAAATTGAGATCAATCGTGCTAATTCAAACACTGTAGCACCATCGGACCTCGTCTAATAGCCCCACCCTCCCTCTCTCGCCCAGGACAGACTACTTCAGCGGCTCCAACGCACGACCGTCGCCTTCGCCCACAAAGTCGCCAAGATCTCCGATGCCTACATCCCAATCACCGTTACGCGCTACCCCAATGCCTCGTTCGCACACCTCTCCCGATCTATCACTCACCGAAAAGGGCCTCAACAGAGCAGCACCAACATCTCAACCCACCGCGTCATTGAGGGTCAGCACTTCAAAAAATGCTGACAAGCCAAAGTCTAAAGAGATATGCCACTCACCAAGCTGGTCTGATCATGGTGAGAAGCAAAGAAAGAAGGGCCTAAAGAAAGCCGAGAAGGAACAAAAGGAGTGGGAGAAGAGACTAATTAAAGACGAAGAAAAGCAAAAGGCGTCTGAGATCAAGGCCGGAAAACGTTTGAGTAAAAAGCCACCCCCAGCCGCCATGGAAACCCAGAAGATGCCCCCAGCCTTGACAAGGAACTCGTGGATTTCCCTGATATCCTCACATACCGATACTGGCGACGACAAAAGAAGATCTTCTCGAGATGAGAGGAGGCTATCTAGAATGTCTTTTGGTTCAATGAAGTCGAGTCAGCGCTCGCAGTCGATGCCAGCCACCAGCGCTGAGGAAATGGCGGAAGGATCTGAGCAATGGCCTGCCATCGTGAGCCCATCCGCCCCAAAGCTTCCCAGCTTCGGTTGGTCGTCCCGCAGAAGCTCGTCAACTACACGCAAATCGCCCTCTGAGGTCAGTGAAGCCGCGTATGATGGCGACATTATCACGTTCGCCTATCGCTTGGATGGCGCAACTTTTGTCGATGAATCCAAAAAGAGAGATCGTTCTCAGGCACGGCAGAGTCCAAGAAATAGCCCCAAAAAGGAAACGCAAGAGGAACAGCCGAACATCTCGGCCATGAGCCTAAGCTCGAACAAGCCCAAGCTTCCGAGCCATACCGGGCAATCCTCGCCAAGCACGAGCCCACAGCGATCGCCAGCTGCGGAAAGAGACAGCTCCGAGAGTGAAAAGGCAAGAAATCAGGATCGCCCTCATGAAGGGCCATTGTCCCCCACAGCTTCTGCAAAAGGAACTGCCGGAAGAATGGTAGCAATGATGGCAGAAGAGAAATACGGATCCTATCGCAACTCGCCCTCCCTGCAAAGTGCACCCCTATCGCAATCGAGACCCTCTCATGATGGAGGCAGCTATGTACATAAGCAGCGCATGTACCAGCAGCAGCAGTCTATTGCTGGCTTTGAAGATCAGATGGCCGTCCAGGATGCAAATGATCTCGCCGCAGAGTACGAAGCTCTATTGCCGTCACCACAAACACCGCAGAGTGACCGGGGTCGTACACCGGTATCAAGCAAACTCGACTCGACACCAGCATCCAGTATGCTAGACTTGAAAATCGTCGATCAGCTTCCTGAAGCTAAAATACCTCGAAACAAGGAGGCTAGCGCGTCACCTCCACGCGTCAAGCAGCGGCACAGGAGCAATTCTCCTCACGTTGAGGCAGCACCGATAAAAGAGCATTCCCATAAGCCGTCTATCTTAGCGCAGGACATTTCCCATCAAGATCACGCCGCGGAGGTCAAGGAGAAGTCTCGCGTTCGCGAGTCCATGCAGAGCGCCGGAGAATCCGTGTCCGCTAGTAGACCACAAGCGTCGGCTGCTTTCAAGAACAGTAGGATACTCGGCTTTCGCCGGCGAGCAAAGGAGCCTCCAGCTCTTATAGCCATTCCATATGGTCCAGAAAACCATGTCCTAGCGGTCCAGTCGGCTCCGCTCGATGCGCCTCGTGAAGAGCCCGCAGCCAAACGTTCCAAAATCGAGCGACTGTTCAGGGAGTCGAAGCCAGCTTTTGCCGAGGAAGGTAGCAGGAGAAGATCTGCAAGTCTCGCAAAAAGCACGGCAAAAGAAGATAATCCAAAGTCTACGCAGGCCCAAAGCCACAGCAGAACTCGCACTGCTTCATCTACGGTACTGAATGGCAACTTACCGTCACTGAAGTCTCTACCTCGATCTAGCACTGAGCCAGTATTGAGCCCCATCACAAAACCTATCAAATCAGCGCTCAAGGTCAAAGTAAGCGCAGGGTCTCCAAACTCCAAGCATGATGCTGTTGAGAGCAAGCCAGAACGCCCACCCAGGAAGCAAACCACCATTCTGGTGGATCTGAAGCCTGCGAAGAGACCTGCAGCAGATGCGACCAGTGCGGCCAAGACAATAAGGCCTGTTTTCAGTTTTGAGGTCGAAGAGAAACCCACGAACAAGTCCATGCAAGAAGTCATAGTCGAGAGCGTAACCGGGGAAGGCCTGATACGCAAAGCATCCCTGACCCGTCCTCGCTCGAACCCACAGCTCCAGACGCAAACTACCACTTCAAACTCTCTACCATCGCTCGACTTCCTACCTCAATTGAAGCATCAGCCTCTCGTTAAGCGAGAGCGACAATTGCCAACTAGCCCAGCACCCCCAGACTCAACTTCAAAAACAATTGCCCAATTCCCTACGCCGATTGCCGCTCTCGCCTATCACTCTTCTTCCTCTTTCTCCTCCGAACTAAACCTGAAGCCCGACCTCAAACTCCTTCCTCGCTCTCCTCTCCGCCCCTCTCAATTTCCTCTTCCCAGCACAGCCCTAAACACCCGTGTCAACCGCTCCGCCACCGACGTCGGCACGCTCTCCTTCCACCAAACCGCGATCGCCGAGAATCTAGGCGCGAATCCAGTTGCGAAGCTCTTTGTCATCTGCTGCAAATGCAAATTCTGGCATGATATGCCGAGTAAGCTTTATGAAGCTATGGCTTTACCAATGGAATTGCATAAAGCCGGTGAGGTGAGTGTGGCGGGGGCAAGGTTGGAGACCGCGGTAAAGTGTCCTTGGTGTGAGCACGGCATGACTACTAGTTGTTGCCAGGGGTGGACGACGGTTGTGTATCTTCATGAGAGGCATCACTAAGTCACCTGGTTGGAGGGAACGTGTTTCTACTAATTAAATGACTTTCAAAGTTACAGCGGTTTTTTCTACACCTTTTAATACTGTGCTTCGGATCTCTTCCCTTCTCAATCCGAACACATGCGACACGTATATGGCTTTGGCGCTGGATATGGGCTGGCAAAACACTAATGCTCTATGATATACGCGGGACGAATCATGGCTTTTTCTGGGCGTTGTTGGAAAGCTATCTCAACGGAACGTCAACAAATAGGCAGAAGGAGTGCTTTAGTGCTTTCATAAAATTGGTGTAAACTCGACAGATTAGCAGAACCAAAAAGAATAATAATGCTCGAGGGCTTTCAGCACAGCATTCGCTGCAATACTATGACTTCCTGGAGCATCAATATAGTCTTAATGTCGTTCTGTAAAAAACTGGTCAGGCCTGGGGTTGATGTCCTACGATTCTCTGCAACGAAAGATGACATCAAGTCAAGATGCGGTCAGAGATTCCAGTCTCCCTACCTTCCATGCACCTCAAAGCTACAATTCGTCGCTTTACTCTATCTTGCAATGTATGACATCATCCCCATTGCATCTGGAATTCACTCGCTAGCCACTGCTGCAATGTTCAATGGGACGAGATTTGCGCTCTCTATGATTTTACCTGATCATAATACTCCGCCTTGCCAACTAGTGCCGTGCGTGCCAACTCAGCACTAAATCGCCAAGCCACTATATCAGGCTAATCTCAGTCAGCCCTACAGTCAAAATCCCACACAAAAGTGACTCACCCCCCTCCCCCCTCGTCCTTCCTTCTTCCCAAGCACCCTCACCACCACCGCTGCGTTTCTTTGCTCACATACAGATACCCCTACCCCTGGCAACAGGCTGGTACCGGTCGGTATCCCCCCCTCCCTTCACCGGGATCGGGTTATGCAAATGAGAAATTCGGAGTAATCTTCAACCATCCACATCACCCACTTCCATCACGGATAAGGGTCGTATACCGCCCTCGCGGGCCCGCCGCGAAAGCGGTCGCAAACTGGCATCAGAAACGCAGGACTGCTGCCTCTGCCTTCGGCACGGGGGTTGGTAGGTTCCTATGGGAGAGCCGTTGCGGAGATTGTGTGCCCTGTTTTAGTGGGGGTGACACTTTAGTGCAATACGCAGCATGCCCTTTTCCCTTCCCCTTTTTGAAGTGCGAGAGCATGGATTGGGGGGGAGGGGGGAGGGTATAATTCGATTCCGATTATTCTGGTGGGGAGGGGTGCTTCACCAACCACAATACCTTTTTTTTTTAATGGCTGGCGTTGAGATCCACGTGTTCGTCGTGCCGGCTACGAACCTTTCGCCTGCGAAGGCGGGCGGGAGAGCTAAGAGGTCTCTGGTATAGATTGTGGACGTGTTGCAGCTGGGTTTTTTTGGGAGACGGGCATGGTTGAGGAGCGGTTCTGGGAGGGACAAGGGATCGAGAAGGAGTAATACAGTTTGTATAGCGGAAGCTGATGTTGGTTGAGGTTTGTACTCTATCGAGCATTGCCTCAACAATTAGCCGCCCTGTGTAGACAGAGTCATTGATAGGAATTGCTGTCAGAGTAAGTAATCTAATTGCTTCTACGATCCCTTATGAGTGTGTTTATAAACGGGTTATCAAGTTCAATTTGTCTGCGCAACGGGATCTTGCCCTTGGCACTAGAGATGTTTCAAAAGCATTGAAGCAGTCACGTAAAATTCTGGGGAGATGATCTACCATGACCGCTCAAGCACCATTACTTCGGGCATTGTATAGCATAGAGAACATATGAATTAAGTTTTATTATTCCAGCCAGTCAGACATTGTTCCAGATCCCGAAACATCCGAATAGAACGTTAGCTACATGAGCAAGTATGGATCCTCAACATATCCAAGACGTCTAAATGACGGACAATAATATGTCAGAGGACCTGGTACGCTCCTCCGTCTGAATTATTCTGATTTTTTGCCTCTCTAAGCCTCCCTTACGTAGTGCTGTTGTGACGGGCGCGTGTTTCTGTAGCCAGCTGATGGAAGCAGCACCGCGCTTGTCCATTACCCAAACGTCGAGATTACCTAACCCTTCAAGGACCAGCGTGCGAAGCGTAATAGGACCCGTGCGATGGTATATTGATAACGCCTTGCTCCTCCCTCAAACCATTCCTTGCATCGAGCTCCTCTCATTAGATGGCCGTCCTGATAAGGCCGGCACAGTGCGACCTAGAGTCGGTGTCCCGGGACGAAGATGAACAGTATGATCAGGCAAACGCCGATGAGGACCGTAAAAAGCAAGACCATCATTGCACGTTTGTTCATGAGTTTTCGGATGTAGGGTTCCCGGATGCGTGACCAATTCATAAAGGTGTATTCGCTGAGGCCCGCTAGGGCGAGGACGGGATCGATGGAGTATTGTTGCGAGGAGAGGGCGTAGACGCCGATGGTGAAAGGGAGGATGAGCTGTTGTAAAGACAATATTAGCTGTACTCTATGCAAGCAGTGTAGCGGTATAATTACCCAGCAGCGGATGTGTTTCGGCTTATCGAGTAAGATGCATGCAAAGCCTGCCCAGAAGGCACCGAACATGCCTAGAAGCCCCAGACATAATCGGAGGAAAGAGCTTGGTGGTACTAGATTGCCGAGCGCTTTCGCACGAAGGAAACCTGGGAAAGCGTCTCGCTCCATGGCCTGGAAGGTGTAGTCCTTTGCCGCGTCAAAGACTTCGGGATCATCTCGGCCTTCTTCTTCGATCGATGTGGTGATATCGGTGAGGATGCCCTGGGGCAGGATGATCTCTCGCTCTGAGCCTGGTAGAAGGAAGGTGTAAAGAATCTTCTCCGCGCTAGCTCTTATGTCTGCTCTTGCAACTGTGTGTGCTGGGGAGTCTGAATTGGTTCGTCCTGGTGAGCCATTGGTCATGAAGCTTGCCCTTGGTGGACGCCCCCTGTCCGTCCCGTTTGATGGTCGATCTCCAGACGCCCGCATGTGCGATTGCTGGGAGCCCAAGCTACTGTGTGGTGAATGAGCCGCTGCTCCATTGCCATTGCCATTGCCATTGCCATTGCCATTGCCACTGCCATTAGAGTTCTCTTGACGTAAGTAGGCAGACAGATGTTGATCGCGCATTTTCTCAGCGCCATTGAGGTTGGTCGACGGGCCTGAGGGGTCGTTCATTTCGCCCATGTGGTCCAATATGTATGAGGAGCGTTTGGAGCCCTGCTTTTCCAGATCAGGAGTCTCGACGAGAACTGAGCGACGAAGCTCGCGGACATAATGGCGGCAGAGAGACAGGTGTTGAGAGACATCAAGCCTGTTGCAGAAAAAATTAGCGACCAGAAATTTTGTCGAGATCCTGCTCTATGGCCCTCCGCAACTCCCTTCACACAGCGCGAGAAAGCTCACCAGAAATCTAGGTAATCGACTGATCTTTGTTGATCTCGCATGTAGATGTAAAAGGAGAAGAGATCCACAGGTGCCAGGGTCTGCCGACTCAGGACCTCGAAGAGAGTGGGCAGGCGATTCCGATTAAGGTCTGGATGAGGCGAGGGAGTGTCCATCAAGGACAGAGACATGGCGGCGAATGCTGTTAAAGCGGTATCGGGTGTTCGTCTTGATCCACGTGGAGCTGTGGTGAGTTTTTGGTTGTCGCGATCAAGTAGAAATTATGCCTTTCATGTGGCGGACTCGTGGCTTGCCTTGCTATCGACGACCCTAGGCAGGCCGCTTCCAAGCTTGAGAATACACCTAGTATATACCCATTGGGATGCTAGCTCCTCTGGCCCTATCTAGATGTAAATGTTGGGGAAGTAATGTCTAAAGATCCATTCGGCGTCGGTGAGGTCGTGATCTACGAAATGGATTAAGATTACGGGCTAAGCGCCAAACCCAAAACAGCTAGTCTCACTTTTACATGGCTGCTCAAGAGGGTCAATTGCTTTTCATTTAGAAAGTTAGTGAAAAATCCATCATGGTTGTCATTTACTATCAATACTTGGGGCCTGTTAGTCTTGCCGCCAGGAGACTACGAACAAAGAGTGCTTTGTACCAACTGATATGCTAACTTAGTTGACAATCGCCCGGACACCTAGCTCCACTTCCCCGGCTCTTACTTCCTCCGGTCTATCCATTTTGAACGCCTTGCAGAGCCCTCGCAAGAAGTTCGTCTTATATTCATCTGATTTTCAAACGCCAAAGATACCTCAGAAAAACAAGCAGTATTGACACAGTGTGCGTTATAGTATACTTGGGTATTAAACAATATGAATCTCGTGAGTTCGCAGTTTGCCGACTGTGACCGGGTCGTAGCTGCTAATTTACACAGGATCTTAGTAGTAATACGTAGGAGAGATATGAAGTGTAATCGTGACGTCGTGCAGGTTTCCCGAGACTAGGAGGGCATGGTAATGACAGCGGTCCTGCAGTAGAGCATCAGCAAGGTCCGCGATGGCAGACATTAATAATGCCAAGGCTAAGGCGTCAATCAAGGAAGTGGTGAAAGGATCTTCTTCAGATGCTCAGTGGTGTCATGACATTGGCGACACTGCGTCGTCAGTTGGTGGTGGCCGAGCCAGCGGTGGCCGAGCCTTCTTCTCTGGTTCCTCTGCTGCTTCTGGAATCGTAGCACAGTACCGTTTGAGTACCTGCTTGAGAGCTGGTCGCCGAATTGGCTTTGGCAGGAAGAAGTCCATGCCAGAGTCCATGCACTCTTTGACGTTACTTTCCTCGGCAAAAGCCGTAAGGGCGACAATAGGAGCAGAGTAGCCCATCTCTCGGATGAGGCGCGTGCTTTGGATGCCGTCAAGGTTGGGCATCTGTTTTGTCATGTTAGCGAAGGTAGAGGCACTCCTGATATAAGGCAAGTACCTGAACATCCATGAAGATAAGGTTGAAGTATTTCCGCTGTTCCATGCTTTCTTTCACGAGCTCAAATGCTTCTTGCCCATCTTTCGCAACAGTGACGTCTGCAATATATCAACTCGAGCCATTAATCAAATGTAGGAGGCCTTACCATAGATATCTTCCAATTTCAACATCCGAAGTACGACTTCTTGGTTGACTTTGTTATCCTCTGCCACTAACACACGAACCTTGTCTCCACTTTGAGCTGCCTGAGCCGCAACGCGCTCGATCGCTGCCAACTGCTTATTGGGATCTTCTAGCGGCGAGGTTGCTGCGAAGAACGGTTGGCTCAGACCCACGAGGCGAGGCTTAGCGGGTGTGTCAAAGCCATTGAGTCCAGGCGGTACCGTCTCACCCTCCACACCTAAGTCGGAAGGGGATCTCTTCCGTTGTGGTGACTGAGTATCGTCTGCAGGTGCAGCCAGATTGGTACTGTTACGTCGTGAGTTCATTGAAGAGCCCGTTGTGCTATCGGCCCTTTCTTTTGTAAAGATCAATGGAATTCGCATCGTGAATTTGCTTCCAACTCCTTCTTGGCTTTGGAGATCTATCGTTCCCTTCATCAGGCTGGCTAGTTGTGAGCATATGCTCAAGCCAAGCCCTGTGCCTCCGTACTTCTTATTCAACCCAATGTCTCCTTGGACGAACGGTTCGAAAACACGCTGTTGCTGACTTTCGGGAATGCCTGGCCCGGTATCCTCGACTTCGAAATCGAAGAGCAAAATACGAGCATTCTGCGGTGGAGGCGTACAGGAACGTTCTCGGACAGCAACAGTTGGGATTGCTTTAGGCTCAGCCCCATTGATATGAAGTGCCGTATCCGAGTACTTGGCTCGTTCGCGGCCTCGATGACCGGAACTGGTCGAAGAGCCAGAGTCAGATGTCATACGTCCGAATCGCCTTGATCGTCTCGGCGATTGACGTTTAGACTGCTTCGATTGTTTTGACTGCACCGATCCTTTGCGACTCTCTGAGCGCTCCGGCGCATCACCTACGCACCTGATGCGCACGTTGACCGATCCATTTGGAGGTGTAAATTTCAGGCTGTTGCTCACAAGGTTGATGATGACTTGAAGTATTCGATGCTGATCACCCCACAGAAACATATCTCGAACACGACCAGTCCCATACGGTCCAAACCCGGTCTGCAGTGGGGCGCCACTCGCAGTTTCCATACCATCTTGTGGGCCGTGATACGTCACTCCCAACGTAATGGCCCCGTCTTTCGCCTGTTTTTCGAATATTGAGACCACCTGAGAGCACACATCCGCCAACCGAAATTCTCTCTCGTCCAGGGTGAGATGCTGGCCAATCTGGTTCTTTGTAAACGTCAAGAGATCTGTCAAGAGATGAAGCAGCAGATCGCCTGACTTGTATATTATGCCGAGCGATCTTTTGATTTTTGTGTGGTCCTCCTCTTGCATACACACGGCGGTCATCCCAAGGATGCCATTCAAAGGTGTCTTCAGCTCGTGAGAGATATTGGCGATGAACGCGGTCTTGCTTTCGTTGGCAGCTTCAGCGGCCTTCTTGCTTATCTCGAGCTCCTGTGTTCGCTCCTTGACTCTTTCTTCGAGTCGCTCGTACTGCAGCATAAGCTCCTCTGACATCTCGTTATACGTTCGTGTAAGATCAGTGAGCTCATCATGGATAAAGTGCTTCCCATCTTGGACTTTCCCAGGTATACGGAAATGATGTTGACACTCTCTGCGCTCCCGCTTTTTCTTTTGGCCGCGGTTTCGCCATGGCGAGAAACGTTCTATAAAACCCTCTTTTCTTGCCTCTGCGGTCATGGCCTCCTCCTCACCAGAACATCGGGCAACGTCATTGTCATCAGAAGTAGAAGATCTCTCACTTCCGTCCCCGTCCTCGGACTCGTACCTATACGGCTCGACTGTCTTTTTGGTCGCTTCTCGTAACCTCCTGATTGGTCTCACCAAGAAATGGGCCATGGGAAGCAGGAGGAGCAGGATGACACCGACAGTCCCAAAAACACAAGCCACGAGGACATTTCGGAGGTGATTGATCGGCCCAATTACTTCGCCATGTGATTGTTCAACGATGAGTGCCCAATTGACCATAGGAGACATGGGTAAAGCATAGCCAACGGAGACTGCCTTGTTCTCTTCATTGTGAGTAGAGATCAAGCTACCCGCGTTGGTAGGAGAGCCATTGTCTGACGTATAGGCATCCAACACAGCAGGATAGTCATGCATCTTGAAGGGAATGCTTGGCATGCCATAAGCTCGCGTCGCATGGCGAGTACTTCGAGAGGCATTTTGTACTGGTGGTAGAACATAATGAACATCTTGCTGCTCAGCTGCTGCCCTGTTAGCCTTTGAAGCTCCTACGCCTCGAATAGATACTGGCAACTTCTGGTCTGGTGTATTCGGCGCAACGATGAGAATTTGACCCGTATCACCCAACCCCTCGAATGACTGTGTGACGCTAAAAAGATTCCTCGCACTGCATATGATAGTGATCCATCCCAAATTGTCATCACCTGATGTATCGTTAACAATTGGTGCAGTGAGGGAAAGCAGTGCAAAGCTTTGATTGGTGAACCACGGTCCTAACAATATTGTCGAGTTGTTATATAGCTGCTGCCCTTCCCAGAAGGCCTTCGACCGGTTGAAGGTGTCATTGATAACTGTAGAGGTGAAAGTCAAGTTTGGATAGAGCTCGGCGGGATAGCCAGTGCCGTTGTCGCCCAAATACACAGGGAGGCCCGTACTATTCGTAATGGGCAGCAAGATCGACTTCACGATGTCAGGATTGCTGACATTCAGCAGACTGTAGAGACCGCCAGTGCCTGTACCATTTTTGGACACTACCATTGCCTCCAGTAGCATGTCTGCAGATCCTCCTCCAAGTGCGCTTTGCATGTCTTGATTTGCGCGGACCCAATTGGCACCGGTGTCGTTGCCCCCATTGTAGCGTTGCAGCGCGGCCTGGAGGGCGATACGCGTAGAGATAGCGGTGACGCTTGACTGGAGAAGGAGAAGGTTTGAGTTGAGCTGGTTGGCGTAGAGGGAGGCTGTGAGTGAAAGACTTGACGTTCTAAGAAGGGGTGAGCTTCGATTGTACGCTTTGTAGACCCAGTATTCCTTACCTGATACCGATGACAAAGTTGTAGTTGTTCACCCACTAGATTAAAGATGTAAGCACACCATACACGGAGACCAAATTCAAAGAGCCTGGTATTACCGTTGCAACAGCTACTACAGCGAGGGCAACCAGTGTTGTAAGAAGCACCAATAGTCCAAGTTGCTCACGTATACCTATCCGCATCGTGCTGTATGTTGACAATTCGACTTTGTGCCTCGGGCTGGCTGGTTAGAGGGAAGTCGATGCCCTTGGGTCTCAAAGACCCGGCATGTCTTGTCTGTTTTAGTTCAGGGCCGCTGAGCTTGCTCTGCGGAAAGGCAGTCCAACACTGTGGGCGGCTATTGCGCGGGGAAGCTCTGGTCGTTTTATTCCATATCGCTGGTTCAATATAGGTCGTCTGTCTGGGTTCGCTCGTGTGGGGTAAGTACCCTGTTTTGTCGTAATTCGTCCTAATTATGCATATAGAGAGCGCCTCATCAAAGGAGTGACTAGGTTTTTAAGGTAAAGTCGAAGGCTCTTCAGCGCTTAGCCTGTGGTCGAAGTGCTTGCAATTGTGCAAGTCATGTATTCGTAGAGGTGCCAAGGAGTTGTTAGCTAATAGAACTAAAGTATAGACGCTTTGGCGCTACATAGTTTCCGGCCTAGATCGTGGTCCCTTCGGTCCGAGCCGTTTGGGCCGAACGGGCTATATGAGAAAGTTGATCAAATTTCTGGAATTCCATGCTTATCCTTTCTATTGACTTCAGTGGTTATCATTTTCAATTTTTGTTCCTATCGTGATGTAGTCGAAGTATGCGCCATCCACTCAGAGACTTCTTGTTTTACCTCACTCCTCAGCATTAACCCCGCGCCTTTGAACTGCAAAAAGGTGTCCGTAGAGTGGTAAAGTACCAACAATCTCTCTCCTCATCCCCTGATTCAATCAAAAAAATGGAAAACGGTGAAGCCGTCAGATCTTTGTGGTTGAGCATTTGTGGTCGGTTTCAAGGCCTGTGTGATGGGTAGGCTGATCTGCCGCTTGATACAGGACGCTGGTCTCGTAAGACTAAGATGGCACTCTAATGGCTCTTTTGACAGCACCTTCCTCAGTACCGCCGCTTTGTTGGTCGACAACTTGCTCCTCCGTTCGTGCTCCTGCTGTTCTTCTATTGGCATAGCCGCCAAAACCTTCTGCATTGAATCCTTGTTGTTCACGCATTCGTCAAATATGCTCGTTCTAGCCTCTGAATGCATCTGGTATATCTCCTTCACCATGCTACCGCTGAGTTCGCTCTGTTCACCGAGGAAAACTGGGGGTTTCTTACGACGCCGCTCCAAAGAAAGCGCGATCTTTTTCCAGGACATCGCCATGTAAATCCTGGCGACGAAGATGTATTCAAGGATGCGTATCTCGAAATCCTTGAAACGTTCTTCCACTCGAGTCGTCCGGCACCTTCGAGCGTCATCTAGCTCCTTCTTGAAAGCGTTCAAGATCTCTGCTCTCCTGGCGTGATTGTTGTAAAGCGTGTCGTGACAGTACTCAGAAAGTGTCGGATCATCGAATTCCAGTGGGTCCACTCCAGATTTCAGATGGGCTCCTCCTCCTCTGACGCTTACGTCAATATCAGCTATGTCCGCGACTTTGAGCTCCGCAAACTGGTCCGGCCAACGATATCGAAGCGCAAGTGCAATGTCTGCATCGGAAAATTGGGGCCTTTTGTCCGTGTTGAGAACGCATGCGGTGTCTGAGAACCCAGCCATTGTAGGGGCATCGCAATGGTGACGACGAAGTGTGAACCTTCTCGGAACAATGACTCGAAAGAGCTGTTCGTCATTGTACGAACGTCCTAAGATCCTGTGTTGCCCTGGACATCCCAAAAACATGACGAATTTTTTTTCTCCAAGTTGCTGCGATTGGAGCTGATCGACTTGTAGGTTGGAGGCAATGAGGCAAACGGTAAGGGTGAACTTGGTACAAAGGAAGAAAATGATGATGGGAAGAAGCTTGGAAAAGTAACACAAGACCTACAGAGTGGGGCAAATATATCCGAGTAAACTTGACTGTACTGTAAGGTTGGATCATGAAAGGTGGCACGATGTGGCTTTTACATGGCCTGAAATCTAAGATCGCACCTGCCTGACTATTTCTCATTTGTTGGGTAGCACTTTCTCACGCTGAACATACTAGAAGTGCAGATCAATGCAGGCTAACAGCCATGTGTCGACCGCTTCTTCTGCTTCACTTCTGGACGACGAGAGGGAGTGGTTGGGTTTGGGAAGTGGAAGTGGCAGCGGAAGTGTGTCTTTTGCGAGGGCAGGCCCCGAAAATTTTCAAGCATTGTTTGGTCTTGAGCAGACAGTGACTCTCGGAATGGATCGATGCGTGAGTCTTGCGCGGAACCACGAGAAAGTGCAGCAAGTAATGTCCAGCTTGTTACTCGTCACTGAGTGTAAGCGAGCAGATTACTGCTCATGAGGCAAGTACCCTGCTTCAAGGAACAGGCAAACATCTTCAATTGAGTCTAGAATCCCTACCAGAATCCACACCAACTTCTTCCTCCATCACGGACCACCATACTCTGGCGCCGCATCCAGCAACTTTCTCCTCTCCCACTGCTGCTTCTCCTCTTCGCTCTCCTCTCCCCACGGATTGCAAGCATCGCTCAACCACACATTCAATAAATCCCTCGTAGCATCTTCACACCCTTCATCTCTCTCCCACTCATACGCATACTCATGCTCTCCTTGACACAGCATTGTATCAAGAGCGTGAACATGCGATTCTTCCATCCGAATAGCGTCAGGCACCACATCTTGGTACTTGTACTTGTACAAGATGCAGATTTCTTCAGCCGTCAGGGTAGTTTGGCGCACGGAAAAGGCGATGAGCCAGTGCGTGAACCAGGGCGTGTTCTTAGGCTCAAATGTGTCCCCGCCGTTGGGAAAGATGTCTTGTTGGACGTGAAGTGTTTCGATTAAGCGTTCGTTGTCGATGACTGATGGATGTTGGCTGTGCCATGGCCTATGGAACGCAGGCACATATTTTCGAGGCCAGCCTTGTCCTCGCCTGTATGGAGTGCTGTCTGAAATAGGAATCAATTAGCGTATCTGGCCAGCTATTTAAAAAGAGAGCTCACATGAAGACTTACCGCCTTGGGACGCTGGAAGAGTCGGTGCCACTTGCTGGGGTGATTTCGCATTCCTTGATGATCTACGTAGTCTCGAGGCGTAGTTGTCCAGAGGCTCCACGGAAGCATCTGCTCTTGGCGAGTTCACCATTTGCCCTAACTCCACTCCAGGACGGTGGTATTCTAGTGGAGGAAATATGTCGTCCCACTGCGTCCTCTCCGAGATATCGGTGTTCCTGTTGTTCCTGTTTGAACACATTTTCGAGCAAATAATATAGAAAAGCAAGTCTCGGAATCCAGCAGAGCCCAGGATGAGATTTCCTGCATCAAATAGGGACAAAGCCGTAACATGAATCATAGTATGACGAGAGTTGATCACAAGGCTGAATCATAACAGCGGAAATTTCTCAGGCGGTTGCACCTGGCATAAGGAATCCGGGTTCATAGTCTAGTGACACAATTTTCGGCTTCACCGTGGAAACCTGGAAGTGAAAGAATACGATCGGCCTCGGCAGGCTAGCTTATTGCAGATGACCTTCACGTTCGTCTTCCAGAGTCACAGTTTGAAAGACTTTGTGGCAAAATCTGCCCTTTTACTTCACCATCAGGCTACTGTTAGGTGGTAATAGAAATCTCCGGTCAGCACACAGGACTCTTTTTAATAGCTTGGAAATTATATTGTTGATACCTCAGACCTTGTTGATCGCTAGCCCTTTCAGACCCCATAAATCTTACGTTCTCTCTGGCATGCTATCTCGAATCCCACACCCTACCCTAACAGCTGTTGCAGGATCTTCACAAGGTCAGCCAATGATTCGCCTGAAGCATCTTGGCCGTCATCAAATTCGCAGCGAACTCATCCCGAACCCTGTCCACCTCATCCTGCGGTGCATGATCATACTTAAAGGCATGGGCATGCAAGTCATAACCGTGCAATTTGTGGCCTTCGTCCAACATAGCCAAGATCTTTGGAACATGGTGCTCCTCCATATATCTTGTGCTGGGATCCTTTGCCCTCCATCGATACCGGAAGAGCAGGCAGATGTCTGCGTCGTTCAGGTTCATGTGTTTTCTTGCGAATATTATCTCCCATTGAGACCACCATCTTTCGGTCTTAGAGTTAGCATGGCTCGTTGATGCTTGACGTTGCGGGAACCGTCGCAGAGCTGGACTTACAGCATATGACGTGGATCAAAGCGTGGGCTAGAGTCTAGCAGCGGGCGTCTCGGTAACACATTAGGGTACCTGTGTTCGAGCAACTCAAGCCCGCCATCCCGGACAGGTAGCGGTTCATCTCCATTGCGACGAGGTGCTGAACCTTGCCTTGGAGAGGCTTGAACACGCGACGGGGTTAGATCGAAACTTCGGGAAGGAGGGTCGTGTGGAGCCATCAGGAATGTCCAGCTCTCCTCACTCTGAGCTTGAGGGACCGTTACTATATCTGTGTTTGATTCTTCGGAGTGGAAGCTGGGTGCAGGAGAAGAAGGCGCTGTTTGAACAAATCTGGCTTCTGGCCAGTCAAGGCTGAGGTTAGGAGGGACTAGTGTTGGACCTTGTTTGCTTTGTCGGTACATCAAGCTAGGCGATGGAGAATTGGATGGTGTTTATGGGCTTCTTCGTTGTTGGTATAGCAAACTTGGCGGCATGGAGTTTGCTTTCAAAGAAATGGAAGTGTACGGAAAATGCTCGCGGCTGAAGGGTAACGCGAAGGATGAGGTTCCTACGAACGATGCTGCGCGAGGGTTCCAATCTGTCGTTGTGTCAAATTGAGGCGCTTATGAATATTAGCTGTGTTCTGACTTTGGGCACAAGTGGTGGTACATTACCAGGGAGAGGGCGACTCGCGAACATAACTGTCAGCCCCAAACGGAACACCGTGACGGCTAGTCACCAAAGAGGAAACAATATGGCTAGCCAGAGGAGCAGGAGTTGTGTAGTGTTAGCTCGTCGATTGTTCTGAGCTGATAGAGGAAGAGATACTTCAAAGATGGATAACGCCTCAGCTTACACAAGAATAATTTACAGCCTCCTCCGCGACTGTGGAAGAAGCTACCTTGCCACTGTGATTTTCTCCCCTCAAGAAGCCAGTTACGTACCCGACCCCGGAGACAGCGTGTAAGAGAAAGGGCGAGAAGACAGAGCCAGTGAAGATGGCTATGACTGTGGTCTATGGACAAGGATGTTTCAGTACAGAGTGAATGAGCATCTATGCTGGAGAATGGGGACAAGGAAACATGAGGCTCAATTCGGATCGCCTCGCCGAGAAGTTGCCGCCTACTTATTTGTGCAAAATCTCGGGTGGGTGGGTTTGTGTCACATCGGCTGGTTATGGAATCAGTATCCGTCACCGCATCAATCTTCAGCCATCGGAAGCATTAGCTATTTCGAGCGCAGAATTACTAAATCAAGTTTCTGTGTGAATGGTATCTTCCCTCCGCTGAAGTGTCTCTCTGAGCTTGAGTCTATTGCTTCAGTATATTGGCAGACAAGGAGAGACGTGAATTTCGCCAAGATAGCCAATCGCGACATTTATGCCCTTGTGTGACGGCCGATCACCTTCGCCACTGTTAGAGTCATATTGCAAGTCGCACAGCATGGGTGGTCCTTTGTTGTCTCCTTCAATGCCGTCTCCCTCAATGCCATTGTTTGGGATCTTGGCAGTCAGCTGCGCCATCCCCAATAAAAATTTGAGAAAGACTTTGTCGATGGAACAATGGAAAAGAGCACAGTAAATATTACTGATAAAGAACGCGTGAAATAGAAGTCATAATTTTTCTAACGAGAACTATTTCGATTTTCTCACCAGCTCCGAATCTCCACTCACTACCACAGTCACCGCGCCGCCATTACGTTTGGCTAGTGCTTTCAATCTCCAAGGGTCGCTCGTATACTGATTCATGATGTGTCAAGTCTCGAAGCTCTACCATGCGGGCTGTGATCACATAATCCGCTACCGCCTTGTCAATCGCTGCTCCGAAGGGTTTTGTCCTGATACCTTTTCTTGCAATGTCAACACTAATTGGATCATAGCATTTCGGCCGGTCTACAACCCTCGATGGTGCTATGACTGTCACGATGAACGCATTGAAGCCATTCGTGATTCACATGAAAACGACCAGAACGAGATCATGGAACAGGCAGACCGTGAGGATTGGTCAGACGAAGGTATCGAACGCGCTCTAGACCGGTCGGACGAGCAAGAAGCGAAAGGAATCGGAAGCTTTAATGCCGCACTCTGCGAGGTTCAAGCTCGGGAACAGAGGGATTATCGTGAGCGGAGACGTCAAGAAGGTGCTGAATGGGACAGCGATGCCGAAGAGGCTGCGGCTCTGAACGAGGAGTCTGATAGCGAGGACGAGGCAAGGCCGAATCCTGAAACGTTGGAAAACGAGCGTCGAGTCCCCGCTGACATCCTTGACTATAGCAGTGGCGACGAGAGTGACACGGAGGACCCTTCAAGACGCTTCGCCAATTGCGGATATTTCAGCGCTGGAGGCCGTGGTGAGAGGAGGGTCTTCGACTTTGACCAGTAACACTCTTAATCACGCTATGGCGTGACAATGAAGACTCTTAAGTCAGCTAAATCGAGAATATTAAGGTCTGCAATCTTCATGAACACGCTGTATCTCCCTCGTGATTAGATTGACATATAGACAATTTGAAATTCAGTATTGTCATCGAATACTCCAGTGCTGTCCATGAGTGAACCTGATCTGACCTTGAGCAACATAATGAGCTCATTGTATGTCTATTGCTCTTGTCAAGACCTTGTGGCAGGAAGATCTCAAGGCAGCGAGACGACGTTGTAGAGGTACGATTCAGCGAAGTATGGCTTATCCCTCTGCCTGTGTTCAATGCTCTACATATGGAGTATACCGCCTAGCATCCCAAGCACTGCGTCAATACACGCGCTCGCCAGAGAGCGTGGTGTTCTCGTGCTTCGCGACCAGACTGGACCCGTTCCTTACATCGAGCTAAACCCAAACGAGCAGGTCTATATGCTAGCTTCGGTAGCCCAGACCCTGAAACTTCCCTTTCCGTGCCTTTCCCAACCTCCCTCTCTTCTCCAGGCCACTCACCGCCATTGGCACGTTGAAGCCTCAGGCGCGCGACCGTGATGCCCGCGCGACTCTTGTGAAGTCTTAATGCAATGCCCGCTCTAAAAGAACTAATCAGCTGTTTTCTCCCTCGCATAACGTGTGAGTCACGGACGCGTTGAGTTTTGCATCGATGTTTTGGTCGTCAGGACGCGGGCGATGGGTGGATAATGGGGGTCTCTTTTATGGTTGGGGGGATGCCTTGATTTCCTGAGGTATCCACACTTTGTTGCTGAATTCAATTGCTTCAATCCCTTTATCGATAAGATGTATAACATTTCAATGAACGATTGAATTAACTGTGGCAATATTGAAGACCGTCTTAATCTCAATTGATCATCTACCTTGCGACTGATAGTCCTTTACTCCTTTGCTGTTACTCCTAGAAGCCGCTACGATTCACACGTATGTTATTGCTCTGCAAAGCAAGTTCAATGCCTGACATCTGCCTTCAAAAGACATACACTATTCTGAACGCTATGCTTCATCATAATGCATGCACAATCCGCCTTTCTCCAATTCTGGTGGACCGACAAAACTCGAGACACGTTCCTATCCTGTGTCCCAAAGGATGACCTTGCCTCCCTTCGTCTCGCTTGCCATGACTTCGGCGCTCGCGCTGCGCCGATACTATTCAAAGAGCTCTCCATCACTTTTCGCACGAGCGTCTTCACAAGGCCGACGCGGATGGCAGCCTTATGCCGTATAGGCCAGCATGTTCGAGCTCTCCGATTCACCATACCGCATGGGCCGGAAACTTTCCTGCCGCCGCTTCTGGATCCAGTCACTGGCAAGGAGACAGCCTTCATCTACGAGCCTTACATCACGTCGACTAGAGACTCCGCCTCGCGCCTCAGCGTCCCCACATACGGGAGCTGGGAGATCACAGATCTGCTGGTCAAGCAATACCCACCTCTATTTCATGCCGCCGCCAACGTCCCTTCCTTCATCAGAGCATTATCTGCCATCCCTAATCTAAAGCATCTCAAAATCTCGTGTCCAGGACAAGAGCCAAGCCAACGTTACCGTCGCAGTATCGTCGACTACGCCTTGATCTCTCTGCGTATCGCAGTCGAGCGGAGCAAGCTCACAGCACTCATGTCCCTCTCGCTAATGTACGTCCACCCTAGTGCCGTCTTCTACCTCAACCCATTGATGGGCTTTGGCGCCAGCCCAAGCTCTATGCGGCGATGGAGGCAGATCCGAGAATTGCGGATCGAGATGGACACAATTGCGTTGGGATATCCAGTAGATCACCTCAAATTCCTAAACTCATACCTTCAGATCTTCGCTTCTACAATCAAAGAATTCCGGTTCCGCTGGCTAGGAGGCAAAGGGCCTTGTCCGCTTTCTCTTGGCACAGAGACCTGCCTAGAGACAAGCAGTCCGCAACTAGCATGTCCGAGAACCTGCCACCTCGCTCTCCGCCCTCTACAATTCCAAAGGCTAAAGGTCATGGAAGTCGAAAACACCATGCTCGATGCCTCTCAAATATCCTCCTTCATCATCACTCACCGGCACACCCTTCGCGACTTCAACTTCGAAGACACCCATTTGCGCAAAGGTACTTGGGACGAGGCACTCGCTCCGCTTACAAGGATCAGTGGCAGTGACAAATGGAAGCAGAACTCGGAGGAAGTCATGGACGTGCCGATCATGCTGAGTGCAGTGGACTTCGAGCAAGAGCAGCTCAACAAGGTATGGGATGATCATATCAGGACTCGGAGTTCGAAGCCATTGCATGGAGCATTGCATAGAGCTGGAGCTAAAGGGAGGGAGCTTTTGTTTGGGACGGAGGAGCATATGAAAAGGTTTCTGTCTGGATTTAGCTGGCGGTGAGGGATGTCGGTGTCTGGCGTGGACTGCGAATCAATGACATTATCATTTTCTCGACCTTCCAACATCGCTCGCATAAACATACCCATTTTATTCCTCGGACTTTGTAGAGAAATCGCCGAAAGAAGCTGAGCCGAGGCTCAGTACAAAGGACCCAGTATGCCCAAAGCCACTGCATGCTCCACACTCTCGACTCCATTCTTTCTCCTCATCGGCATAATCAACACACCAACCGTGTGCAACGAACAAAATCCCCAATCCCCAATCCACATCCCCCCAAACCCTCCGTCACCAGCAATCGATAAGACTCCACCCCCAACATCCCTCCATCATGTCTCTCCAATCAGGTCCGCCCTGCCCTCCCTCCTTTTTCCAACTATCCACTAAGTACTTTACCACCCTACAGACTCCTTCCCGTCTTCTGCCGCCTTCGACGCCATCAACAGCTCCCTCCATTCCGACGATGCGGAGCGAAAAGACGCGGTCAAGAAGGGTAATGCCGTCTTCGCCTTCACACTCAAGAACAAAGCTGGGGAGACGGAAAGTTGGTATATAGATCTAAAGTCGAAGGGCGAAGTGGGGAGAGGGGTGCCTGAGAAGGCTGATGGTTGGTTTGCCTGAATATTTACTTTATGCATTTCAGGGGATGCTTGGGGACAGGGCGATCCTGGTGCCAAGGGGTTATGGCTTGGGGCTGCTGGCTGACGGTGGAGTATAGTCACGCTGTCGCTATCAGACGAGGACTTTGGCAAGCTAGTTAGCGGGAAGACCCAGGCACAGAGGCTGTTTATGTCTGGGAAGTTGAAGATCAAGGGGGATGTCATGAAGGTATGCTGTCTAGAATCTGTCTGAGCAGAGACATCTGCTAATCACGTATCGCTGCAGGCTACAAAGATGGAGCCTGTACTGAAGAAGGCGCAGACGAAGGCTAAGTTGTAGATTGGGATCGCCTGGCGTAAGATATGCGGTTCGAACCTCTTGAGAGTTCTGCGTATGTAGTATTGGCATGCTATTTGACTATTTACCCCAAACAAACACGTTCTTCGAACTTTTGAAGATTTTTTCCATGCAGTACCCCGGTCTCAACCCAATACACATAGACCATTGCCAGAGCTTTGTAAAGCAAATGGTAGTTCGATCCCTGTGCTTTTGAGCTCCAACCATGCTATTATACGCTCAACAAAGTCATAGCTCGTAGTCTTTTTGGGCCAATAATCTCGGCTTGCCAGCTTTTTTCCAGCTATATTTTGGTCTATTAGCCTGGAGTTTATGGTTTAGGGGAAGGCAGGAGAACAGAGTCGCTCTGGAATGTTTTCGAATTCTCTTGTGTTGATATTCACATGTGATTTCACTACATGGGCACCTTATAACAATACATTCATCGACACCCATTCCCTTTCCTATTGTAGGGCAACTAGAGAGTGAAATAGATATATAGAAAGTGAATATATTACTACCTTAGTCGAGAAAGTGAATACTAACGAGGATAATGAATAAATTTTATTTGATCTCAATTTTATCCTAAGAATCCTTAGTAGTAAAGAATATAATACGATAATAAATAAGGTAATAATAATTATAAAGATTGAATATCTTTTACTTAAGAAGTTACTTTAGATATTTAAATAATTTCTTAGAACTCTCTTACTCGTATAGTAGATACCTTCGTTGTCTATAGTGATTATCGACAAAAACTCAGATAATGCCCTCATTCTATCTCTCCGTGACATGCGGAGGATGTTTAGAGGCCTGGGATAGACACTAATCGGAACAGGCTAGAGCGGACGGAAAGCTGCCGCATGCGTACCTTCCAAACTTTCAACACCGCGATCCCACCTCTACACATTCATTTCGCGCCTCCGAACGGCCAATGCGACTCAGTCGTCTATCGTAATTCGACCCTCAATATTGAATCACCATCCCGACACGTACATAGATACTTCCTACACCGTTATCCGCAAACATGGCGGCGAAACGTGGCGCTGACAATCAGCTCACGAAAGATTCGGGCTCAGATGATGATGGAGTATCGGTGGGCTCGCAATTAGTTGGAGGTCAGAGAGCTACGGCAGCCCAGATGGCACAGCGGAGGTACGTAACAAATCTTTGGTGACGTCGGTTTCTGTTTTGGTGGGGGCAACACCGCGCTGCGTTGATTCACTATGCTGCGTTGATGCCGCGTTGACCCAGCGTCCCCGACCTTTTCCCACCTCACCTCACTTCTCAAAACACCCACTCACAACACGTCCATGAAAAATCCTTACAATGTCCACCCAACACCTCATCTACACATAACATCCCATCACAACACTCGAACATCCACCATGCCTCCACTGCTCCCAAGTATTCCAGAAGAAGACTCTCAGATTGATGTCTTTGAAGAGACTTTGAATGCAGCTATGAATGGCAGCGAGCAGCAATGGCAAAAATTTCTCCACGACATAAGAAACAACCCTTTCTATGACATTAACACCATACCAGACCAGCGAGGTACTAATCAAGCACATGATAGACTTGCAAAGCCTCGAGGAGGTCGCCGTCCAGTCGCTCGCCCACCCGCATTGCCAGCTCCTGGAATGCAGCAGCAACAATCTTTCCCTCCTCCTTCCTTCGGTCATAATAACACGATCAACACCAACGGTGCTCAGCAGCAACAGCCTTCGTTTGGGTTCGGTCAACAATCTCAACAGTCGAACGTCACTCAGTCTTTCCCACCTTTCGCTGGCGGCAATAATAGCGATGCTGGCCCCAACACCTCATTTCCTCCACCTTCATCAACTTTCAATTTCGCAAACGAGAAGACACAGTACATCACCAACCCCTTCTTGCCGGGTGCCGAACCGCTCCCAAATCCACAGAAAGGCTTCCAGGGTGATATATTCCGGATATTCCCAGGGAAAGAGAATAAAGAGGAGAAGAAGAGGAGAGAAAAGGAGGGTATGGAGATACCCCTATTCGCTCCTCATGACGCACCGGCGGGATACAAGATGACAGATGAGGAGGCGAAAGCGAGGTTCGAGGAGGGCGAGGAAGCACCTCAATTCGCCAATCACTCACCGTTCCATCAAATTCAGCAAGGAGTCATCGATCCAGCGTTGCTACAACAGCAACAGCAGAAGAACCAAGAACATCCACAACAGACTAGCGTCTTCGGCAACCTACCAACTTCGCAGAGCTTTCCGAGTAACTTTTTCGGTGGGGAAGCAGCAGCTACGTCCCAACCTCAATCCGCGCAGCCAACCTCAAACTTCTTCGGTCATATTGGGACGCCACAGCCCTCGAGTGTTATCTTCGGACAAGGTGCAGCGGCTATGCCTCAAGCACAGCAATCTGAGACTATCGCATCGCCAAACGACCAGACAATGATGTCTGCATCGCCAGATCCGTCGCCACAGTCACGGCCATTCGAGTTCCTGAATCAACCCAACAATCCACAGCCGAAGGCACAAGGTGGCAGTCTTTTTGAACGAATCACAAAGCCTGAAGATACTTCGAAGGAATCTCCTGCTTCAGGTGAAGGAGGTAGCCTCTTCGACCGAATTACAAAACCCGAAGACGCTTCGAAGGAATCTCCTGCTCCAGGTAAAGGGGGTAGCCTCTTCGACCGCATCACAAAGCCCGATGCCACCACTACTCCTGAAGATTCCTCTAGCTCTGCTAAGAGCGATTATGCTCATCCATTCTTCAATATTACCACGCCAAATGGGTCTATAAGCAATGGCCAAGATACAGTCAATCAAGCGTCGGGATCAACAAGCCCTGCGAAGCCGGCAAACAATCTCTTTCGTGGTTTCAAGACACCGCAAACACCCCAAGCATCATTTCCAGCATTCGCGCCAACACAGAATTCCAGCCTCGCTCTTTCTGCTGGCAAGCCGTCGGCAAGCACTCAAGCTGTAGCTCAGAAAGCAAACATACCTTCTGCCACACAAACTACCAGCAGCATCACTCAGACATTGTCGAGTAGCCAACGCACATATGGCACGTGCCCTGTGGCCCCCGCTGAGTTCACGGAGCACGAGAAGCGAGAACTTATCACAGGCTGGAGGCTCAAATGCTTGGAAGCGGGATTGCAAGGCAGTCTTCGCAAGAATCCTACCGAAGAGATGAAGGGACGTATCAGGATGTTCTACGACTACAGGGTCAAAGCAATACTCGCCGCGAATGGAGGACCCCTCGACACACCTACTGCAGGTGAAAAGCGAAAGCCTGCTGTCGCAGAATCAGAAGAAGGGTCAAATAGCAAGAAATTGAAGGCGGTTACCCCACGAAAGCCTTTGGAAGGACCAGATCCAGGCGGAAAGCGAAAAGTCGCAGATGCAAATCAAGACGATAGTCGCGACTTAGGCAAAAAGCCAAGGCTAGGGTATCATTTTGTACATGCCAACGGGGATGACGGTCGCGACTTGAGCAAAAAGTCAAGGCCTGGGGAGAAAGATACAGATGCCAACGGAGACAATGATAGCGACTTGGGTAAAAAGTCAAGGCTAGGGGAGAAAGTTGCAAATGCCAACGGAGACCATGGTCTCGACTTGGGAAGGAAGCCCACGCTAGGAGAGGGGCGACAGAACCAGGCGCCACTCGTGGGTCCAGATCCAGGGGAGAAGAGGAAAGTGGGGGACGCTGAAGACGACGCCGAAGCTCCACATGGGAAGAAGATGAGGGTCGAGAGCGCTGGTAAAACCCCGCCGAGCTCTCAAACCGCTACCATGTTTCAAACCCTTATGAGTAACAAGCCGGAAAACTCCAACATCTTTGGGGATCTCACCCATGAAGACAAAGGAGCTGAGGAGGACAACGAGGATGATGAGGGGCCTTCGTCAGGAGGTCTATTCGACCGAATCACCAAGGATGGGAAGGGCAACCCAGTACGCGACGAGCCGCCACCGCGTCAATTTCCTCCCCCAAAGCCATATCTGTTGACCTCGAGTATAACACCTCAGAACACTCGTCTCCTACCCCCACTCCCCTCCTCGCAGCCCGACCATACCTGGAAGCCGGAGAGCGCTATCAAATTTTCCCCAAGCCCATCAAAACCAGCACTTGGCGGACTCTTCGGTGCAGGTGTAAAGACTCCAACGAAGCCTGCGTCTAATCCCGTCAGCACTACTCCGACCAAAACTCCCAGCTTCGGGTTCGGCTTTACTCCTGCCAATACCACCAGCAAGATATCGGCACCGCTCTTCAACACTGAGTCGGCTACGACCGCGCCTGCTACCTCACCTGCTGCCACTAATGGCGACGGTGGCAGTATCAACAAGAAATCGCTGACATCGGCACCGCTCTTCAACCCTAATTCGGCTACGACAGCGCCTGCTACCTCACCTGCTGCCACTAATGACGACGGTGGTAGTACCAAGAAGAAATCGCTATTCAGGCCTGGATCAGAGCTATTCAGTCCTAGCTTGGGCTTCACTCCTACTAATGCCGCCAGCAAGACATTAGCACCACCTTCAAACACTGAATCTACTACAACGTCACGCGCCACTTCACCGGGAGCTACCACTGGCGAGAGCGCCACTGAATCCAATGCCGACGACGAGGATCAGATGCCCACGGACAACCAAATCGACCTCACCACTGACGGTCCTGGGGAAGAGGACGAGGATACCGTCTTTCAAGTCAAAGCAAAGGCAATGGTGTACGACCCGGAGAAGAAGACGTGGCCCGTCAAGGGCGTTGGACCTTTCCGCGTCTTGAAGCATAAGGAATCCGGCAAGGCACGAATGCTTATGAGACAAGATCCTAGTGGGAAGATTCTGCTCAACTCCGCACTGGGAAAGCAGCTCAACTACGAGATGGCACAGAACAAGGCGGTCAGGATACCGATTGTCAATGCTGAAGGCAAAGTTGAGATCTGGGTGATCAAGACAGGGCTTGACGAGGCTGCGAAGGAATTAGCAAGTCTTCTTGAAAAACATAAGTCAGCATAGAAGAGTGCATTGAAAGTGTGTATCCGGCGTTGGTTGTTCATATTCATACATGGCTTGCGGGAGGTCCATCTGTACATGGTGGCTTGTGGGACCTGAAAGATACCCTCATCAGCATTTTCGGGCGTTTCATTTCCTGCCGTTTTCGTTCTCTTGTACCAACTTCTCGATTCTTACTCGCTTGCTTGCCGATTGGTCATGTCCTTGGACGTTCGATCATCGTGAAGTCGGGGTGTTAGCTAGGGACCTGGGCTGCTCGCTTGCTTTCGACTTATCGCATCTTCGGATGTTTGATGTGTCGGGGGTTCGGTGGGTGGTTTAGAGAACTAGCTCCCTCGCTTACGTTATCGACTGATCGTGTCTCTGGACGCTTGATTGTCGGAAGTCGGTGGGATAGTTTACGATGGAGAGTACTTGCGTCGAATAGGCAAACCATGCAATGCATTTCTTGCGCTGGATAGGGATCATATGACGGGTTGCATGCATGAGCGTACATAGAGAGTGCTTCTAAGTCAATAAATCAACATCAAAAGCTCGTTTCCAACTAAGTCTACCGCTTCTTGGTTGTACTAACGCGTTCCGATGGTTACATGGGGGCTATATAACGCAAAATGTGCCTCATCAAAGCTTGCATTGCGAAATAACCCTCATAGATCGATAGATAAAGCGGTCATTTTGCCAATATCGTGTTCTACGGGTATGATGGATGCTACGCATTTCCATGGGGTTTCTAAACAGTACGAAGAAGCTACTTGTTGAATTTCATGACATGCCATTGGTCAGCACAACAACTATCTACATGCTCTGATGCATATATCTATGGGCTATCTACCTTGATTCAAATCCCAAATATATCTTCTACGAGAGCCGAAGTGCTCGGTGTTATACGGCTCAAGTCATCTAAACAGCAAATTAGCAGCATCTGGAGTGTCGAGCTGGATTTGAAGAGGGCTGTTGAGCCTTTTGCTACGCAATGGGTACGTCTTCATGCCCAGATGTGCGTCGCTTGTGGGGTATCATATCCTGCATCTCATATGGTCGTGATTTCATTATTCGTCAAACTTGATATCGCCCTTGCTAACATCAGGGTAAACATCGAACCTCCTCTGGGTGTAGATAGGTATGCCCTTCCTCGTTTCCTCGATAGCACCCTCCTCCAAGTCCGCATACACAATCTCTTCACTCTCCCCTGCTTCGCACATGACCTTAGCATTCGGATCAACAGCCATGCTGTGACCCCAAGCATGATAGCTCGCATCCATATCCCTCGCCGGACTGCACAATGCCACGTAGACCTGATTATCCATCGCCCTCGCCCTAGCCTGCAGTTCCCAATGCAGAGCACCAGTCGTGAGATTGAAAGCACCTGGGTACAGTAGGAGGAAACAGCCTTTCCTCGCAGCAATGGTAGCCAATTCAGGAAACCGGATATCATAGCATATCGCCAACGCAATCTTCCCATACTCCGGCAACTCCACCAACGTCAACTTATTCCCCGGACTCAGCACATCACTCTCCCTAAACGTAATCTTCCCTGGGACATCAATATCAAAAAGATGTACCTTTCGATGCGTAGCCATCAAATCCCCCTTCGGCGAAAACAATAGTGAGGTATTATGATATTTCTTCGTCGAAGGCACATACTCTGGTATACTGCCCCCAAGTAGGTATGCTTTGCTCTCAAGAGCTAGCGCAGAAAGGGCGTGGTACGAGGGCGATTGGTCTTTTGAGGGTGGGTGGGGCAGCAGGGTTTCGG
>JAABUS010000844.1_pt1 | contig 72827 bp, 60 predicted proteins | sample 5560161 | NCBI WGS metagenome assembly JAABUS01 (sample SAMN10711885, study PRJNA513376) | rock metagenome | isolation source: Antarctica rocks | place: Antarctica: Victoria Land, Trio Nunatak nord | collected 2016-01-04
TTGAGCCTCTGATGAAAGTGTTACTTTACTGTAACCATTTTTTTTACCATGATAGTTTGAGTTTTATGAAAGGGCAAGGTCGTACTTTTATAATTGAGGATCCTTCACCATAGGTGTTGGTTCAACAGGCGGCTTTGCTGCTATGCTGGCTGACGAATAAATTTTCATCTTTTTGTTCGCTATCAGTAGCAGTTTTGGCAGACGTAATTCTATTTGGTTTTTGTTCTTACCTTCATCATCAGTAATTCTATTAGGCTGTGGTTCCAGGTTGGGCATATAAAATTCCAGCACAGCAGCAAGCCCTAACGTTAGCGGCAAGCAATTGCAGCCCTCCGTCAGAACCGAGTAAATAAATACCATATCTTTGAACTAATATGTTGACATTTAGCACAATATTAAAGGAGCTTAGAAATGTTCCGGTTGACCGACTGAAAGACTTATATTCTATTATTCATTCTTTACAACCAAATACAAAAAAATCAGAAACAACAAGCAAGAAAATTCTCTCTTTTGCAGGCTCTTTTGATGACATGTCTGAAAACGATTACAATGATTTTTTAATACAGACAAAAGAGACCAGAAACGACCTTTTCGACCGTGATATCAACTTATGAAGCCTGCACTTGTTGACACCGACATCCTTTCCGAATTTCTTCGTGGCACTACCAAAGTGGTAGAAAATGCAGAGAAGTATTTGCAGTTCTACGATGCTATAAATTTCAGCATCATTACTTATTACGAAATTTTGAATGGGCTGCTGTATAAAGACGCTAAAAAACAACTGAAAAAGTTTACAGATTTTGCTGATCTTAATAAAATACTTCCTTTGACACTCAGTGCAACCAGACAGGCTGCTGAAATTTTTGTAGACCTAAAAAAGACAGGTCAACCAATCGGACACACAGATTGTTTAATTGCTGGCATAGCATTTACAAATGGCTTGCAATTAGTGACAAATAATATTGATCATTTCAAAAGAGTAAAAGGACTTGAAATTGTAAATTGGTTACAGTGACATTTGCTATGCCGCTAACAGCAGGTTTGGCAATAGGCTGGCGGATGGAATAACAATCATCTGCAAATCATTATCAGCATCAGTTCGGCAGACGAATATGTTTTGAGCTTTTAATTGTTATTTTCACCTTTAGCCTTTCAGTTGACTTTGGTTCCAGGCAGGACATTACAAATGCCAGCCCATCGCCAAGCCTTAGCCGTTATGGGCAAGCTAACACATCCATTGTTTCAAAAAAGAAGCCTGCCGGATTAGTGTCTATTTTAGTTTCCGCTTGTAATAAGTTAATCCAAATGGATTCATCCCTACAGTTATTGTTGTTCCAGGAGTAATGCTTCCATCTTTGCCCAATGAGTAGGTGGTGACAATATTAGAAGAAGGTCCTGGATGCGTAATAAACATTTTATCACCATCATTATTTACAAGAATATTATGAGGCGTATTTACAAGAGAATTTACGGGAGTTCCAACTAAACTACTATTGTATGTCTCTACGGTATAAATTTGGGTTCCAGTTATATTTGCTACATAAATGAAATTCCGGGAAGGGTTAGCGAAAATGCCGTGTGCTCCCACTAAACCAATATTCGAAATCTCCGTTAGATCAGTACTATTTAAAGTGAATAAAGTACCCGATTGGCAAGCAACAAATAATTTATTTGAATTGGATATATGATATAAATGAGGATTTTTAGCCACCGCCTTTGAAGCAAGCTTGTTATAATCAGTGGCAGAGTACATATAAATACTGTCCGGTATTTTTGGATCACCTGTTAATATAGAAACATATGCTTTTGTGCCATTTGCGTTTAAAAATATATCATGTGGTTTTATCCCTACATTAATTGTTTTGACTACTGTATTATTTGAAAGATCTATAACGGAAATGGTATTATCAATATCGTTAATTACCCATAATTGCTTTCCAATACCATCTGCCCACAGGTGAAAAGCTCCACTTCCAACAGGTATTGAGGTTTCAAGAAGTTGTGTGTTGGGATCAACGATATGAACTTTATTTTGTGCCCTGTCTCCAATGTATAACTTATCCTTAGAAGGAACATATACGACATACGCAGGCGCTGATCCGGGTATAGAAAGGGTATTTAAAACCTGGTTAGAATTGGCATCAATAAAACTAATACTACCACTTGACAGATTAGCTAACACAACACGTTCTTCATATTTCTTTTGGTCGTAATCCTTGTCACAGGCAGTAAATATTATTGATGCTAACATTAGTAAGGCTGTGTGTAGAAAAATGTTCTGTTTCATTTTTATAATTTTAAGATTAAAAAGAAATGATATGAAATTTTTAATTTTACCCGTTGGCGGAGTTAAATAGCCAAAACATGTTTAACTCTGCTCACCGGTTGGTTGTAAATGAATTCCGCTTTACAAATGTTTCCTGCTTAAATTCCATGATAATTCGGCATAAAGGCTAAGGGGAAATTCTAAGATTACTGTTTTCGTTACTTTTACGTATTACACTACAAAGATTCAAAGCTTAAAAGGGATCCGCAATACACCTTTTAGTGTATTTTACATATACACCTTATGGTGTAGAGGAGTAAGTCGAAGGATTGAAAAATGAAACAATGGTAAATTACAGCAGCTTATGATCAGCAGCATATTTAACCAGGGAGGCGGTGTTCTTTAATTGTAATTTAGCGAGCATATTTTTCCGGTGCGTATCTATGGTTAAGACGCTGAGAAAAAGTTTGTCTGCAATTTCATGGTTGGTAAGGCCATCGGCAATATAACGGATGATCTCAACTTCTCTTGCCGTAAGATGTTTTTCTTTATCTTCTTTATTAACGTTTCGATCGGTAAGATGGGTAAATAAGTTATTAGAAATTTGGGGACTGATATATTTTTCTCCCTGCATCACTTTGTCTATGGCTTTTAGGAGTTCTGTTTTGCCGGTATCTTTATTAATAAAGGCATCTGCACCGGCCTTCATCATTTTACTAACAATAGTCGCGTCGCTCAGCATGCTTACAACAATAACTTTTACAAAAGGCTTTTGCTGCTTAATCAGTTTTGTGGCTTCTAATCCATTTAATACTGGCATATTAATATCCATGATTACACAATCAATATCCTTTATCAAAATTGTATCCACTGCTTCACGACCGTTATTGGCAGAGTGGATTTCGCCAATCGTTTTTTCGGTTTCCAATATTTTAGAAATGCCATCAATAATGAGTTGGTGGTCATCAGCAATTAATAAATGTATGGGCACAGGATATGACGACATACTTAGTTAAGATTATATGGTATTTCAATCAGTACACTTGTTCCCTTTCCGGGATGCGAGTCAATGGTCATAACACCATTCAGTAGTTTGGTGCGTGCCTCTAAGTTATGCAGTCCGTAGCCGTCTTTATGGCTGTTTACATCAAAACCTTTTCCGTCATCTTCTATCATTAAAATTATTTTTTCCTCCCGCTGCCCTATCTGCAACGATACTTGTTTTGCTTCGGCATGTTTCAATACGTTATTAATCAATTCCTGGGTGATGCGGTATAAAGCCAGATCATACTCTTTTTGCAATCCGTGTTTCATTCCAAAAATTACAAGGTTGAAATGAAGCTGTTTGGTTTCATTAATCTTGTTTACCAATCCTTCTACTGCTGTTGTATATCCAAACTCTTCCAACACAGCAGGGCTTAAATTCTGCAACAATTGCCGTACATCCTGCACCGCTTCAGTAATAAATTGTTCTGAACTTATAGCTAATGATTTTATTTCTTCATTGTTTGTTTCGATTGCTTTTTCATGCAGAGCGGATATGAATAGTTTTAAGGCAGAAAGCTTGGTGCCTACATCATCATGCAGGTCTCTTGAAATGCGTTTACGTTCTTCTTCCTGGGTAGCTATCATTGATTTAATCTGCTCAGCCTGTTTTCTTTTTAAGCCTTGTATATGATTTCGATATAAGGTATATCCCACACTGCCAATGAACAATGCATACAAGGTATAAGCCCACCATGTGGCCCACCAGGGAGGCAGGACTTTGAAAGAATATTCAGTCTCGCTCCAAACGCCAAAGGGGCTTACTGCTTTCAGCTTAAGGCATAATGGCCGGCCCGCATATTTCCACAAACGGCGGTGGAATTATTGTTTAAAGGGCTCCAGTCTTTACTATAACCTTCCAGCTTATATTGGTACTTAACCTGTTTTTGCAGCGCGGGTTCTATTGCTACAAAGTCTATGCTTATATTGTTGTCTTCATAGGGTAAAACCAGGTTGATGGGTACCGGGTAAAACCTTGATACTCCATCCAGTTGTATATCACTATATTTTTCCCCCATGCTATCTAAAACTGCAGGTGATAAGACTTTCCCAAAAGATGTAATCATTTCATTTAAAATAGTAAGGCTATCCGTTTTATTGCCTTGCTGTTTATGTAACAGATTATTCCAGCAAACAGGTTCATTATTTATTTTTACGGCTTGTATTTTTAAGACCAAAGCCTCTGTGTTCTTATTAACTGCTGCATAATCAAACCGTATGAGTTGATTGTGTCCGCTCCCCAGCCATACTATTCCTTTATTGTCAACTAATAGAGAGCCAGAACCTACATCTTTTATAGGGTAGCCGGTACTTCTATTATAATTTTCAAACGCATCATTCTGTCTGTTGCTTGTAGTTGATGACTTTTCTTTAAGCCCCGACAAACCCTGGTTTGTTCCAAACCATATCATATCCCTTTGTTGATCTTCCACCATAGCCCATATATAATTATCTGCCAGCCCCTGTTCGGTGGTATAATTAGTAAATTTTTTCCCGTCAAATTTGCTGACACCTGCATTTGTGCCAACCCAGATGATTTCATGCTTATCCTTTATTAGGCTATATATCTTATTGCTTACCAGGCCCTCGGCGGTGGTATAATTAGTAAAGCTTTTTCCGTCGTATTTGCTTACCCCATTGTCATGTGTTGCAAACCAGAGGTTTCCTGCTTTATCCTGTATGATCCGCATTACATTGTTACCTACCAGTCCTTGTGCGGTGGTGTAATTGGTAAAGCTTTCTCCGTCAAATTTACTCACGCCTCCATGCGTTCCGATCCAGATGTTACCGGCATTATCCTGCCAGATACTACCTACAGAATTATTTACCAGCCCCTGGGCAGTGGTATAATTAGTAAAAAAAGTGCCGTCAAATTTACTCACTCCTCCTTTATCAGTACCAAACCAGATATTTCCTGCTCCATCCAGCATCATATTCCAAACTAAAATATCTGGCAGGCCCTGTGCTGTAGTATAGTTCGTAAAGCTTTTGCCGTCAAATTTACTAACGCCTCCCTCATACGTACAAAACCAGAGGTTACCGACTTTATCCTGCAGTATCCTGAACACCATATTGCCCGCCAGCCCATGTGCAGTAGTATAATTTGTCAGGCTATTGCCTTCGTATTTGCTTACTCCGCCATGTGATGTGAACCAAAGGTTGCCGGCTTTATCCTGCAGGATGCTGGTAACATTATTCTCAGCCAACCCCTGTGCCCTGGTGTAACTCGTAAACCTGCTACCATCATATTTGCTGATACCTCTTGCATTAGTACCAAACCAAAGGTTGCCGGCTTTATCTTGCGCGATGCAGGATACAGCATTATCAGTCAATCCCTGGATCGTGGTATAATTTGTGAACTTGTTCCAATCGTATTTGCTCACTCCTGCATTTGTGGCAAACCACAGGTTACCGGCTCTATCCTGGGTTATGCTATTTACAGAATTATTAGCCAGCCCTTGTGCTGTTGTATAATTAATAAAGGTTTTCCCTTCGTATTTGGTTACACCTCCTGCAGCAGTGCCAAACCAGATAGTGCCGCTCCTATCCTGCATCATAGAATGAATATAATTACCTGCCAGACCATCAGCAGTTGTATAGTTTGTAAAGCTTTTACCGTCAAATTTGCTTGCGCCTCCCTCCTGGGTGCCGAACCAAAGATTACCCCTGTTATCCTGCATGATGCATGATACAAAATTACCCGACAGGCCCTCGGCTGTAGTATAATTTGTGAAACGGTAGCCATCATATTTGCTCACGCCTGAACTCGTTCCAAACCAGAGGTTGCGTCCAGCTCAATTTGTGACGCACTGCGTCAAGATTTTGAAATGCCAGGTAAAACTAACGGATATTGCGGAGCTTAATTTCATCGAAAGCTTTTCAGAAGTTAATAGTCCGTTACTGGCTGAGATTCTTATAAAACTGCTTTGCCATAACCAGCTTTCGCCTTGCCCCCTTGTTCGTCCTTCACAATCAGCCGCCCGATTTCCAAGTATGTATTAAGTAAAATGGTGTTGGTGCTTTTATAAGCACTCCTTTCGTCTTGAAAATTATTTCTTTAATCGAGGTAAGCAGCAAAGTGTTTTCAATTTCATTCAAATAAAATCTTAAAATCTTTAAGCGTTAGAATAAAGAACTGTTGTTTCTGTATTTAGTTAAACATGGTAATTAAATAATTGTAAAATATACTGGCAGAAATCTTATCACGATTTTAAAATCATTGGATTATTTCGAAGATGTTGATAAACAGGAACATGTTAAGCTTGTAAATAAAACTTATTCATGGAATAATACTGAGCAACGTATAAAAGAAATGTTGCAACATACCGATGAGATATTCAAGTCGTCCCCGTATACCCTGATTAACAAACGCAGGCAGTAACTAAAACGCTTCAACAAAAAGAGCTGGCTTTTTCATTGCAAGCTTGTCTTCTTATATATTATAGACCGTTTATACTTGATCTGTTCAATCGGGTCTTGCTTTAAAACCTTGCTCATGGCCAGGTACAGGTCCGGTAACTCATGCTTAAAACGAAGGGGGTTTTCGAAAAACATTTCAACACTGATTGCCCAGAACTCATGATAGTTGGTAGCCGCATAATCACCCAGAAGATTCTTTTTCCCTTTCTGCATTTCCTGGAAAATAGGTCTTGCTATTTTTGAAAAATTCCTGAACTCCTTTATAAAATGTTTGTCTTCTTCTGTTTTGGTAACAAAATTAACATAAGCCAGCGCATGCGCCATTTCATGCAATCCAACGTTATTACTGTCTCTGTTAGTTCCCAATCCCTGTAAAAAATTATCCCACGATAAATATATTCCGGAACTGTCTACATGTCCCATAAAAGGTAAAGAGTAATATCCATAATGGTAATCATGTTCCAGAACATAAATATCACGAAAGTAATTGAGTTTGAATTTATCTAATCCTAAAGTAAGCTGGGCCGCAACGGCACTGATTAACACAGGCATTTCCGGACTAGCTTCCACGCCTACATAATGAAACTTACGAGATCGCTGAAAAAGATAGGTTCTGAATAAAAATTTATCCTGCTGTTCGGAATCCAGCCGGTGAAAAAAACGAATATTCCTGAAAATCAGGTCACGGTAATAAGGTTCGTGCTGAACGAATTCTTTTCTTTTCCGTTGCATCAGAAATCTTTCAAAGTATGGCCCTAGCAAATCGGGAAGAAAAACAGTACCGAATAAAAGCGTACAAATAATTAAAACTTCCATGCGGAATATTTTCTTTTTTAACAAGAAACTCTCTGTATCCTCAATATATCAGAAACATGGATCTAGTGTTACATTACTGTAAATTGACGTATTGCTATGAGCTGTCAGTAGAAAACACATCAGGCAGTGATCTCCTGACGGCTGATAGCTGACTGCTGATAGCTCTGAGACGAATTCACACTTAACACGACACTAGGTTATTGTTTTCATAACAAGAGCGGTATACTTTTAAATATGCACCAAGACCGGCTCATAGAATATCGAATATTTCTCGTAGATATTAATCAACACCATCAATCAGTTAATTTCAGGTGTTATGGTGTTAAATAGTTATTGATCATAGCACTTCTATTCAAGAGCATATTTGATTCGTAAATGCTGCATTTAGCAGTAAAATATGAATTCATTAATGGTTTCTTTTACCTTTGCACCCCTAAAACTTGCCGACCTGGATTTAAAAATTGGTACTGACAATTTAAATCATTCTTTTCATAAGTTTGGCTAAAAAATTTAATGATGTACAGAACACATACATGTGGCGAATTAAGAATCACAGATTCAACTATTGAAGTGTCTTTAGCAGGATGGGTGCAAACCATTCGAAAATTTGGCTCCATCACCTTTGTAGACTTACGTGACCGTTACGGTATTACACAATTGTTATTTGGAGAAGAGCTGAATAAGGCATTGGATGAAAATCCTTTAGGCCGTGAATTTGTATTACAGGCTGAAGGTATAGTGAATGAGCGTAGCAATAAAAATCTTAATATAGTAACGGGGGATATAGAAATACAGGTAAAAAGATTTAAGATCCTTAATAAATCAGCCGTTCCGCCTTTTACAATCCAGGATGATACAGATGGTGGTGATGACCTTCGAATGAAATACCGTTTCCTTGACCTGCGCAGGAATGGTTTGAAAAAAAACCTGGAGCTCCGGTATGCCATCAACCGTTCCGCTAGAAATTACCTTCATCATAAAGGATTCATGGATATCGAAACCCCTTTCCTTATAAGGTCAACACCTGAAGGAGCCAGGGATTTTGTGGTTCCTTCACGTATGAACCCCGGACAATTTTATGCTTTGCCGCAAAGTCCGCAGACCTTTAAACAACTCCTTATGGTAAGTGGATACGACCGTTATTACCAGGTAGTAAAATGCTTCCGCGACGAGGATCTTCGTGCTGACCGCCAGCCGGAATTTACACAGATAGATTGCGAGATGAGCTTTGTGGAGCAAGAAGATATTATTAATATGTTCGAAGGTATGATCAAATCCATTTTCAAGGAGGTTAAAGGAATTAATTATACAGATACTGTAACACGCATGAGCTGGGAGGACGCTATGTGGCATTATGGCAATGACAAACCCGATATCCGCTTTGGAATGAAGGTTGCCAATTTAAAGTCTGCTTTTAAAATCGGCGGAGAGATCATTGCCACCGGTGAACTCATCAATGGCGCCGGATTTAGTGTGTTTGATAAGGCTGAAACCGTAGTGGCTATTGCTGTGCCAGGTGCAGGAGAATACACGCGCAAACAAACAGATGAATTAACCGAATGGGTAAAGCGTCCCCAGATCGGTATGCAGGGTTTGGTAACCATTAAATGCAATACAGATGGTACTTTTAAAAGCAGCGTTGACAAATTTTACAACCAGGATAAACTTAAATCAATTGCAGAAGCATGCCAGGCTGAAGCCGGTGACCTTGTTTTAATTTTAGCCGGCGCGGAAGAAAGAACACGTAAGGCCATCAGTGATCTGCGACTTGAACTGGGGCAACGTTTAGGTTTGAGAAAAAATGATGAATACAGGTTGCTGTGGGTGCTCGACTTTCCGTTGTTTGAATACGCTGAAGAAGAAAATCGATGGGTAGCCCGTCACCATCCTTTTACAGCGCCTAAGCCGGAGCATATTAATGTGATGATCAACAATAACCCTTTGATTGAAAATGCCGCCGAATACCTTCAGCATCCTTATGCCAATATCAAAGCGAATGCTTATGATATGGTATTAAATGGTAATGAGATCGGTGGTGGCTCCATACGTATCTTTCAGCGCGACCTCCAGGAAAAAATGTTTGCCGCGTTAGGAATGTCGAAGGAAGAGGCCCAGCATAAATTCGGCTTCCTGATGGGTGCATTTGAATATGGCGCGCCGCCACATGGTGGCATTGCTTTTGGTTTTGACCGCCTCTGCGCTATCCTGGGTGGCAGTGAAAGTATCCGTGACTTTATCGCTTTTCCTAAAAACAACAGCGGCCGCGATGTAATGCTCGACGCACCTAACAGTATTGATGATAAGCAGTTTGAGGAGTTGCAGATAAAGCTGGCGCTGAAGTAATTGTTAATTGTTAACGGTTAGTGGTTGATTGTTTATCAATAGTGATTAATTGTTTTTTGAGTAACTGGTAATTAAAAGTCCTATTTACGTTAATCATTAATCATTAATCACTAATAATTAATCATTGTTAATGGTATTTTAAAAGACAAATTCCCGTTTACAATTAACAATTCACCAGTAACCATTATATTAATTTGCATACTATTTTTAACAAGATCTGACTATGAAAATCATTTTATTATTTGCTTTTATGCAAACTATATTTTCAACGCTTCCTGCAAAAGCTGTTTCGAAAGACACCACATCAACCCTCCCCTCTTCTGTTTACCAGAATGTTGCTTACGGTTCCGATCCTAAGCAGGTCATGGATATTTATCTTCCCGCAAACAGATCCGTTAATACAACCAAATTATTATTCATGATTCATGGTGGAAGCTGGTCGGGTGGTGATAAAAACGGGTTTAAACAGTATATCGATTCTCTAAAAAAACATCTTCCTGGTTACGCTTACGTAAATATTAATTACCGGCTTGTCAGCGCAAATCAAAACAAATTTCCTGCACAGGAAAATGATGTGAAAATGGCTTTGTCTTTCATTATTAATAAATCGGATGAGTACCAGATATCTAACAACGTTGTATTATTAGGTGCAAGTGCAGGAGCACATTTAGCCTTGTTGCAGGCATATAAATATTCAGACCCTATAAAAGTGAAAGCAGTTGTATCATTCTTCGGTCCTTCCGACTTTAACTACATGTATGATAATCCGGTATTTCCCCAGGTACCGCAACTGCTGGAGTTGTTATTAGGAGGCAGCCCCAGGGATAATGAAGCGGCTTATCATCAATCAAGTCCTATCAATTATATTACGGCACAAACCTGCCCTACATTACTGTTTCAGGGTGGTAAAGATCCATTGGTAAATCCCAAACAATCTGAATTGCTTAAAGCCAGGTTACAAAAAGAAGGAGTTACAAATAAACTAGTTGTTTATCCTAACGAAGGCCATGGCTGGTTTGGCAGTTCGTTAAGTGATTCTTTTAATAAGATCTCAAAATTTCTGAATGAAAACGTGCAATAAATTAATTAAGCTATCAGCCGTCAGCTATCAACGGTCAGGAGGAAAGTTTTTTAGGCATTGTTCTCCTGACTGCTGATAGCTGACGGTTGATAGCTTAATTGGATTTCATAGTTTACACCATACAGTAGTTTATTTTCGGGAACTTTGTAGTATGAAAGTAGCACTTCCTCCACTAGCAGAACGATTGCGCCCTACAAAACTTGATGAACTTACCGGACAGGAACATCTTACAGGAAAAGGCAGTATCCTGCGAAAGGCTATCGAACAAGGTAAGGTTCCTTCCATGATTTTATGGGGCCCGCCCGGTGTTGGCAAAACAACTATTGCTAATATAATAGCTCATACGCTTAATTCTCCGTTCTATACGTTAAGTGCTATCAGCAGCGGCGTGAAAGAAGTAAGAGAAGTTATAGAGGAAGCCAAGACAAAAGAAAGAGTGATTCTTTTTATTGATGAAATTCACCGGTTTAATAAGGGTCAGCAGGATGCATTATTGGGAGCAGTTGAAAAAGGCATTATCACATTAATAGGCGCTACCACAGAAAATCCTTCTTTCGAAGTTAATGCAGCTTTGCTATCAAGATGCCAGGTGTATGTATTAAAACCTTTGCAAGAAGATAACCTCATAGACTTATTAAAGCATGCAATTAATAATGATGAGGAATTGTCGAAAAGAGAAATTGAATTAAAAGAAACAGCAGCGCTTATTACTATTTCAGGCGGCGATGCACGCAAATTACTGAACCTGCTTGAACTCACTACCGATTCACTTGCAGACCCGGTAATTATCACTGATGAAAAAGTTATAGAAATAGCCCAGCAAAGGATTGCTTTGTATGATAAAAGCGGCGAACAGCATTATGATATCATTTCAGCTTTTATTAAATCTATCCGTGGAAGCGATCCTAACGGTGCCGTGTACTGGCTGGCAAGAATGATTGAAGGTGGAGAAGATGTTAAGTTTATCGCCCGGCGACTCGTAATCCTTGCAAGTGAAGATATTGGAAATGCAAATCCAACAGCCCTGGTACTGGCGAATGCTGCATTCGAAGCTGTAAACAAGATCGGTTATCCAGAGGCAAGGATAATTTTATCGCAGTGCACCACTTATCTTGCAGCCTCATCAAAAAGCAATGCCTCGTATAATGCGATTGACCAAGCTTTAGCAGCTGTTCGCAGTCATGGCGACCTGCCGGTACCACTGCATATCAGGAATGCTCCCACTAAGCTAATGAAGAACCTGGGATATCATAAAGGTTACCAGTATTCGCACAGTTACGATAATAATTTTTCGTTGCAGGAATATTTACCTGCTGAGTTAAGCGGCACTACATTTTATGATCCGGGAAAGAATGCTCGTGAAGAAGAGCTGAGGAAGTATCTTAAAAATCTTTGGAAAGAGAAGTATAATTATTAATGGTTAATTGTTAATTGTTAACGGTAAGTTCAAGAATGAAAAGGGGGTCTATCAAATCTAACCACTTCCCGTTAACAATTAACAATTAACAATTACTCCATTTTCAAGCTTTATAAACTTACTTACACACTCTGGAATTTCCTGCGGATAATGAGATACATAAATTAATGTTTTGCCGGTAAGGGTACAAATTTCATTAACCATGCTCCTGAACAAGATAACTTGGTCTTCATCCAATCCCTGGCAGGGTTCATCCAGTATCAGCATCGGTGGATTTTTAACCAGTGCCCTTGCAAGCAAGACAAGCCGCTGTTGGCTGTTTGATAACTGAGACAATAATTTATTTCGTGTATGCTCAATACTCAACAACTTCATCCACTTTATTACAAGCTCCGACTGAACTTCATTTAATAACCGGAACAAACCAATAGTATCAAACAGCCCCGATGCTACAACCTCAAAACAGTTGATACCAGCATCGAAATATAAGTGCAGTTCCGGTGACATAAAACCAATCTTCTTTTTTATTTCCCAGATGGTCTCACCACTGCCCCGCTTCCTGTCGAACAAATAAATTTCGTTCGCATAAGCCTGGGGGTTATCGGCATTTATAAGACTTAACAAAGTCGATTTACCGGAACCGTTAGGTCCTGATAATGACCAGCATTCACCATTACGCACTTCCCAGGATACGTTATCCAGAATTTTCCGGTTGTTATATTCCACCTTAACATGCTTCATCCTTACTGCAAACTCAAAGCTTTGATTAGCAGAAGCCGATACGAGCTCTTTCAACAATTCCTCCTGCAAAAAGGCAGTGAAAGGTGCGTCCGGTAAAACCTTTTTACGAAATGCTTCAGCGCCTTCCGTGCTGTAGCTGCCATCTTTTTCTAACGACAATACATGAGTGATAAAATCAGGGAGATGATGAGGCGATGTAACCAGTATGATATGAATATTCCTTTTAATGATGTTATTAAGCAATTCCACTAATACTTTTCTTGCCTCCGTATCTAATCCTGTAAAAGGACTATCCAGCATTAAGATAGTTGGCTTTAGCAACAAAGCTTTTGCAATCTGAAGGCGCTTATTTTCACCGTTTGATAACTGAATCAGTTTTACAGATAAAAGCTTACGTAATTGTAGCAGATCCAATATATGCGCTATTTCCGGTGAAAATTCATCCTGTTCATTATCAGCCCTGATATTTTCTTTCAGGGCTTCCTTTACAGTTATTGCATCCTCGGCATCAGAAGCATTAAAGCGCTGCTGGTAGTAAAATGTATTTGTATTAGAGAGGTTTTTAAAATGATGCTGCTGTTCAACCAATACAATTTTTTGAAAAGAGCCAGTCACTCCATCATTCAGGAAAATACTGCCACTCATAAAATTTCTCCTGCTTAAGGCATGCAGCAGGGATGTTTTTCCACTTCCTGAAGGTCCTACTATTGCCCACTGCTCATGATCACCAATAGAGAAAGATACATCTTTAAGTATCACATTGCCATGCTCCTTTACTGTAACAGCATTCACTTGTAAAAAAGCCATGAATATAAATTAAGTAGAATAAAAATAAATACAAATCATATTACAAGCCGCTTTTATCTCTTATTTTTAAATGTAACATAATATCTCTATATGCCTGTAAGCTGGAACTGTTTAAAGTTTGAACAATTAACCCTGGAGCAATTATATGCTATATTACAATTGCGTATAGAAGTATTTATAGTGGAACAAAACTGTCCATTTCAGGATGCAGATAATAAAGATAATAAAGGCTATCACCTGATGGCATGGAAACACAATTTGCTCATAGCCTATACCAGGCTACTGCCTGCAGGCATTTCTTATAAAGAGCCTTCAATAGGAAGAGTGGTTACATCACCAAAGGTAAGAGGTAATGGAATAGGTAATGAATTAATGCAACGCTCTATTGAAGGATGTTATTCTCTCTTTGGGAAAACCGACATAAGAATCGGAGCTCAGCTATACTTAAAAAAGTTTTATGAATCTCATGGATTTCGTCAGGCCGGTGCTATCTATGACGAAGACGGAATCGATCATATCGAAATGATCCGATCTCTTAATGGTTAATTATTAGTTGTTAATTGTTAACGGGTAGTTTCTTTTAAGGATTAATCAGTGTCGTTGACTTAAGGATTATGTCTTTAAGATGACGTCCCTTGTGCCCTTTGTGGATTGTCTTTGTGTTCCTTGTGGTTAAAAGACTCTTGGATTCTTAGACCGTATTTAACCACAAAGAACACAAAGGCAATCCACAAAGGGCACTAAGACTTCTAATCAAATCTACTTTCAAATAGGAAAGAACACTAAGTACTTATTAAGTCAACGACGTTTAATGATAATTATAAACAGATAGTTGCTTATTGTAAGCGGGGAATTGTTGACCGCCCTTTGTAACCTCCAACTTCAACCACTATCAGTTAATAATTAACCATTAACAATTAATAATTATCAACACACCAAAATCATTTTAAAGACGTTTGTACTGTAATAAGCCGGTGACGATACTTCCGGAAGCTTTTGATCCAATCCATTTGAAAAATAAAATCTGATATTTGATGAAAGGAAAGTTACACTCCTTATGGTATAAATGTGTTTTGTTTTTAATGGTATTATTTTACGCACCAACTTCTTACTGCCAGCTAACATTTAAGTATAGAATTCTGGAAGCAGGTCTTACTTTAGCGCCATCCAATTTACTCGGCGATCTCGGAGGCAATGCAGGAAGGGGTGGAACATTTCTTAAAGACAATAATCTATCTAATACAAAACTACTTATTGGCGCACATCTTTCCATTTTTCCCACAGAATGGTACGCAATCCGCCTGGCAGCTACTTATGGAACCATTGCAGGAGATGATGCACTTATCAAAGGTAAAGGTGGAGAAGAAGAATCCCGCAAAGCACGTAATCTTAATTTCAAATCAAAGATATATGAAGCGCTGGTAGCCGTAGAATTTTATCCTACGGTTTTTTTTGAGTATGATGCAATGACTCATGAACATAAAATAAGGCCTTACATTATTGCCGGAGTGGGGGCATTTCATTTCAATCCATTAGGACATGATGAAGTTACCGGAGAATGGGTTAACCTGAAACAACTGCATACAGAAGGGGAAGGATTTGGTGAATATCCTGACAGAAAAGAATACAAATTAAACCAGATAAATATTCCGTTAGGAATAGGTATAAAATATTTTCTTAGCGAGACAGTAAGCATTAGCTGTGAAATGCTATTGCGTAAAACATTTACTGATTATTTAGATGATGTAAGCACTACATATATAGATCAGAACCTTTTCTATAAGCACCTTCCGCTTGAAAGAGCAAAAGTGGCCGCAAGAATGTATGACAAAAGCACCAGTGCTGCCAACAGGAACGCCGGTGAAATAAGAGGAAAATCAACTAATATGGATTCTTATTATTCAGCAGGACTTAAAATAAGTTTTCAATTGAATAACAATGACAATTTAAAATATATGCGCTGCCCGAAGTATTAATGTTATGTTGACCGTTAAATTTCAGATGAATTGCTATCAGCAGTCAACTATCAGCAGTCAGGAAATCAATACCGGTAATCCTAGTGAAACCTGATTGCTGATAAGAAATGCATTGATTTATAATAAACATTTGAGATTGGAAATCAGAGAATGGAAATATAATAATGAGACAAAAATATCTATAAATCATGGCCGATAAGCGGTAGAAAACCTAGTATGATCCTCACTATCTGGTTATAAATATAACCTAATCCGTTCCCTATTTTACCCTTAAGTGGGATTCTATTAATCATTTCCTGCAAGTGCTTATCGGTTTTTAAACCTGCGATTTAAACCTATAAGGTAGGCTGTTTAAAAGTCAATAGAAGTTTTCGTACAGTTTTTTTAAACCCTAAAAGGGCTTCATATATCAGCACAGGGTGAAGCCCTGTGTGTTAATACTTGTAATGAACCACAGCCCTGAAAGGGCGAAATAGCATTGCCGCAATAATTATTACTGATTGATATTACGCCCTTACAGGGCTGTGTTCTATCACTCATATATTAACACAGGGTTTTACCCTGTGTTAATATATGACGTCCTTACAGGGCTAACAAAAGTAATATCAAGTCTTTGAACGATCGTACAAAACTGTTTCTTTTTGATAACAGTTAGACGCATTACTCATCTAAAAACTGTACGAAACTATATATGAACTTTTGAAGAACCTACCTTATAGATTTGAGTTTACCTCAAAAAAACTTCTCCTGCTTCCTTCCAGTTATTCAATCTGTCGTACTCAACAATATCAAGATTATGAGCTGAAGTAAACAGGTATTTTTTCCCCTTAAAAGTTCTTAGATTTTTAACATGGTCATCAATCATATAATCGCCACATACAAGACTCTTATCACCACATAATGCAATTTGTTTCCATGTAAAAAATGGGAAATGATCAAGCAGCCATTCCAGTTTTTCCTTTAATGAATTAGGGAATTCCATCGCAGCGGAAACAATAAAAACTTCATATTTTTTATTCATCTCCTCCAGCACCTCGATACTATCTTTTATAACAGGCAGGTTTCTGAAAAAGCCGGTGGAATATAATCTTTCAGTAACCAATTGCTGATGATGTTCCGGAAATCCTTTTACCCATGAGCCTCCTAACATTTTATTCTCATCGATTTCAAGCTGGTGGGTTTTCCGATACCACTCTATCATATCACCCATAGGATCAGCAATCACTTCATCCATATCAATTATTACTCTTTCCATTGATTAGCAATTCTGGTTTTAAAAATTTTCCGGTATAACTTTCTTTTACCTTAACAAGATCTTCAGGTATGCCTTCAAACAAAATCCTACCCCCTCCATCACCGCCTTCCGGCCCCATATCAATAATATGATCAGCCACCTTTATAACATCGAGGTTATGCTCAATTACCAATACCGTGTTTCCCCGATCTACCAATTTGGTTAATACATCCAGCAAATGCTGAATGTCTTCAAAATGTAAACCTGTTGTTGGTTCATCAAGAATATAAAATGTTTTACCAGTATCTTTTTTTCCAAGCTCAGTGGAAAGTTTCACTCGTTGGGCCTCACCACCACTTAATGTTACAGCCGACTGGCCTAATGTAATATAACCCAGCCCTACTTCCTGCAGCACTTTAATTTTACGGTAAATGTAGGGCACATTGGTAAAAAAATCAACGGCTTCATCCACGGTCATATTCAGCACATCACTGATAGATTTGCCTTTATAACGGATCTCAAGTGTGTCCCGGTTATACCTTTTGCCATTGCACTTTTCACAATGCACATATACGTCAGGCAGAAAATTCATTTCTATCACTCTCATTCCACCGCCTCCGCACATTTCACACCTTCCACTTTTTACATTAAAAGAAAAACGGCCCGCTGTATATCCGCGGATCTTTGCTTCAGGAACGGAGGCGAACAAAGTTCTGATATCGGTAAAGAAACCACAGTAGGTGGCCGGATTACTCCTGGGTGTCCTACCGATAGGACTCTGATCTATTTCAATTACTTTATCAATCAGTTCCAGTCCTGCTATACTGGTATGCTCTTTAGGATTTGTTTTTGAATGATAACAATATTGAGACAATAACGGATACAAAGTTTCTGTAATCAATGTTGATTTTCCACTGCCACTTACCCCGGTAATCAGAATCAATTTTCCCAATGGAAAACTTACATCCACTTTTTTAAGATTATTTCCATGTGCGCCTTTCAACACTAGTTTTTTTCCACTTCCTTTTCTACGTTCTGCCGGCACTGCAATTACTTTTTCGCCAAACAGGAACCTTGTGGTTTCTGACTGCGTGTTAAACATCTGCTTCGGATCTCCCTGTGCCACTATCTGACCGCCATGCTTACCTGCTTTCGGACCAACATCAACCAGGTGATCGGCAGCCAGCATTATTTCTTTATCATGTTCCACCACTAAAACACTGTTACCGATGTTGCGCAGGTTCTTAAGGGCTCCTATCAGCCGTTGGTTATCACGCTGGTGCAGGCCTATACTTGGTTCATCAAGGATATAGGTTATTCCCTGTAACTGAGAGCCTATCTGTGTTGCAAGCCTGATCCGCTGAGATTCGCCACCACTTAAAGATTTCGATGATCTATCCAAAGTAAGATAATTCAAACCCACGTCAAGCAAAAACTGCAGCCGGTCTCTGATTTCTTTTAATACATCTTTGGCAATGGTGTTCTGTTTACCTGTTAACCGCTTCTCGATCTTTGAGAACCAATCAGCCAGTTTATCAAGATTCATATTACTCAACTCTGCAATATTCTTGTCATCTATCTTAAACCAAAGGCTCTCTTTCTTTAATCTTGCCCCCTTGCATGTTTCACAGGTTTTCATCTCCATAAACTTTTCTACCCAATCCCGCAATGATTCACTGCTGCTTCCTGCAAACCAGCGACGCAACATAATTATCACACCTTCATATTCTGTCGCATATATGTTGGTGTTAGAGGTATCGAAATCAAATTCAATATCCTTGTTAGCAGCATCCTCAGTTCCATATAAGATCAGGTTCAGTGCCACTGGTGATAAATCTTTAACCGGCTTTGTTAAGCTGATCTTATTTTTTTTAGCCAGCACTTCCACCTGTTTAAAAACATAAGCCTGCCGCTCTTCTCCCAGTGGCGCGATAGCACCTTCACTAATGCTCAGTTCTTTATCAGGAATCACAGCCTCCATGTTAACCTGGTTAACCGTACCCAATCCTTTACATGCAGCGCATGCGCCATAAGGCGAGTTAAATGAAAACGCATTTGGTGACGGCTCTTCATAACTGATACCGGTATCTTCACACATTAACTGTTTGCTGTATTGAACAGGCTTTACATCATCGCCAACAAGCAGGAACATCAGGTCTTTACCCATCTGCAAAGATTTTTGAACGCTTTGGCTTAAGCGCACTTTCATATCTTCGGTTACTGCTAACCGGTCGATCACCACTTCGATATCGTGAATTTTATATCTGTCAACCTGCATGCGTTCAGTTAAATCCAGAACCTTTGCATCAACTCTCGCCTTAAGGTATCCTTTCTTACGAATGTCTTCAAACAATTCACGGTAATGCCCTTTTCGTCCTCTTACCAAAGGTGCCAGCAAAGTGATTTTTTTGTTTTTAAATTTTGTAAAAATGTTCGTTACAATTTCTTCTTCACTGAACTTCATCATTTTCTTACCGGTGTTGTAACTGTAAGCTTCCGCTGTTCTTGCAAACAACAATCTTAAAAAATCATAAATTTCTGTAATGGTGCCGACCGTACTTCTGGGATTTTTATTAGTTGTTTTTTGTTCAATAGAAATTACCGGCGACAAACCAGTGATATTGTCCACGTCCGGCCTTTCCATATCACCCATAAACTGGCGGGCATAAGCAGAAAAACTTTCCATGTAGCGTCGTTGTCCTTCGTTATAAATAGTATCGAAAGCCAAAGAAGATTTACCACTACCGCTAACACCGGTAAAGACGACCAGCTTATTTTTAGGAATGCGAATGTCGATATTTTTAAGATTGTGCTCCCGTGCTCCGAACACCTCAATGAAATCCTGTTCTAAAATATTATCCTGCGGAATTTTGATTTTTTCCATAATGTTAGTAATCAAATATAGCAACAATCACAGCATGATTAAGTTTAGTTGTCAGCTTTTAGCTACCGGCAATCAGTAGAACATCAAAAGTAAATAAATACACGTAAATGCTACCTGCTAGTGTCATGTCAACCGAATTGTCGCTTTGCTATCAGCCATTAGCTATCAGCTACCAGGAGGAAATACATTACCCATTAGCATTTTGAAAGTTAACGGTGAAGAGCTTTTTAACATTTTAGTTTTCCACATAATGTAATTTCTGGCATAGTATTTTAAGGCATGGGTGTGCTTACCTGTGAAAGCCATATTTACTTTCATTAAAAATTTAAATTATGAAAACGACAAAGATTTTATTAGCAACTATTGCACTTATGTTTTCTTTAGGTGCATACAGCCAGACAGATACTACAAAAAAAGATACCATTGTACGTAAGACGGACACTACTGTTCATAAAACGGATACTACAAGAAAGCGTCAGGGGTTATCAGAAAGTGCTACCACACATTCACAGGATCAACAATCGGTTATTTCTCAACAAGCAACTACCAAACCCGGAACAACAAATTCATCCAATAATAACACATCAACTAATAATTCCGGTACAAACCCTAATAGTAATATAACATCCGGTTCTTTATCAGCGAATAATTCACAATCATCTACGCTAAAGCCAAATTTTGGCCGGTACTATATACCTGTATTAGGAAGTTATAACGCCGTAGCAACTACAGTTGATAACAAATCTATTAAAGTAACAGGAGATGAAAATAATGCGGGTAAAATCTGGGTGGAAGGTCTTTCCGGAACCAGGTTTTATGCTTTACTTAAAACCGCTCCTAATACATATAAAATACCTGTTCAAAAACAGGATGTTACTACTATTGCTGAAGGAACTTTAATTTATGACGAAAACAGCAAACAGATTAATGTTTGTACAGGTTGCGGATACAATGAACAAGCACCTGCAGTAACTAACGGAGTGGCTACTACAGCATCTGTAGTTTCTAAAAGCAAGAAGAATCAGCAATCAGAAAAAGTTAAAAAGACACCAGTAATTACTTTTACAGGAATTAAAGCAGACCAGGGAACAGTAAGTTTACTGAAGTAAACTTTAAAGTATTTATAATAAAAAGGGTTGATGCATATCTGCATCAACCCTTTTTATTATATCTGAACGTAAATTGATGTAGTTTGAAACATTTTCCATGTCACAAAATTTAGCTGCAATAACAATAATAGTGTTATGTTAATGTAAATAGACGTATTTGCTATCAGCTTTCAGGTATCAGGAGGAAACTTAATATACTTTATCTTTAATGTTACATTTGACTGCCTTATTAAACACTTAAATATATAATCATGAGTACTGACCTTCGCTTTGAAACACTTCAATTACATGCCGGACAAGAAATTGACCCTACCACTAAATCCAGGGCTGTCCCCATATATCAAACTACTTCTTATGTTTTCGATAACACTGAGCACGCTGCAAACCTGTTTGGCCTAAGGCAATTCGGAAATATTTATTCCCGTATAATGAATCCTACCACGGATGTGTTTGAAAAGCGAATGGCTGCTTTGGAAGGCGGTGTTGCAGCGCTGGCAACATCTTCAGGCCAGGCTGCTCAATTTCTTGCCCTTAATAATATTTTACAGCCTGGTGATAACTTTATCAGCACAACATACCTATACGGTGGAACTTATAACCAGTTTAAAGTTGCTTTCAAACGCCTGGGCATTGAAGTGCGCTTTGGTGACAGTGATAACGTGGAAGACTTTGCTAAGCTTATAGATAACAACACAAAAGCCCTATACCTTGAAACAATTGGTAATCCAAAACTGAATATTCCGGATTTTGAAAAATTTGCTGACCTGGCAAAAGAATATGACCTGCCTTTAATTGTAGATAATACTTTAGGAGCAGGTGGTTATTTGTATAAGCCGCTGCAACATGGTGCTCATATAGTTGTTGAATCGGCTACTAAATGGATTGGAGGCCATGGCACCACAATTGGCGGCGTGATCGTTGATGGAGGAAATTACAACTGGGGAAATGGTAAGTTTCCGCAGTTTTCCGAACCTTCAGAAGGTTACCATGGCTTGAAATTCTGGGATACATTTGGCGAAGGAAACCCCCTGGGTATGCCGAATATTGCTTTTATTATTCGTGCAAGGGTAGAAGGACTTCGTGATTTCGGTCCCTCTCAAAGTCCGTTTAATTCATTCCTGCTATTGCAAGGGCTCGAAACATTATCGTTACGGGTTGAAAGGCAATCAGAAAACGCACTGGCTTTGGCACAATGGTTAGAACAACATCCAAACGTTGAATTTGTTTTTTATCCGGGTTTACAAAGTAGTGCCTATAATGCTCTTGCAAAAAAATACCTTCTTAATGGCTTCGGCGGTATATTGCAGTTTGGTATTAAAGGCAACAAACAAAATGCTTCAAAATTCATTAATGAATTAAAGCTTGTCAGTCATCTTGCTAATGTGGGTGATAGTAAAACACTTGCTATTCATCCGGCATCTACCACTCATGAACAATTAAGTGAAAGCGAACAAAAAGCAGCTGGTGTAGAACCAAATATGATCAGGATATCTGCGGGCATTGAGCATATTGAAGACATAAAAGCAGATATTGAGCAGGCGATTCAAAAAGCAATCTCTTAATTATGATTAATGGTTAATTGTTAATTGTTAACGGAAACATCAAAATAAGGAAAGAGCAGCTTTAAAATTTAATCACTTACCGTTAACAATTAACCATTAACAATTAGTTTATGGCGGAAATATTTACTTATAACGGAGCACTAAAACTTGAATCGGGTTTTATCTTACCTGGATATCATCTGGCTTATACAACTTATGGAACGCTGAATAACTCAGGTGATAATGTTATTTGGATTTTTCATGCGCTTACTGCCAATAGTAATCCTCATGAATGGTGGCCCGGGCTCGTAGGCCCAGGTAAAGTGTTTGATCCTGCTCACTACTATATTGTTTGTGTAAATATGCCTGGGAGTTGTTATGGAAGTATAGGTCCATTTGATATGAAACCTGGTGAAGGTGTAATGAATAATTGCTGGTATCATGACTTCCCGTTTTTTACTCCCAGAGATATGATACATTCTTATATGCCTTTACGCGAAATGATGGGCATAAAAAAAATTCATGTAGGAATTGGTGGTTCAATGGGAGGACAGCAACTATTGGAATGGGCCATTGAAGAGCCGCATTTATTTGAATACATTTTCCCGATCGCTACCAATGCTTACCATTCACCCTGGGGGATTGCTTTTAATGCTACCCAGCGTATTTGCATTGAAACAGATTCAAGCTGGCTTGATAAAGATCGTAATGCAGGCATCACCGGCCTGAAAGTGGCAAGAGCAGTAGCGCTTATATCTTACCGTAATTATGATACTTACCAGTTAAGCCAATCAGAAAAAACCAATGAGCTGATTGATCATTTCAGAAGTGACTCCTATCAACGTTACCAGGGTGAAAAGCTTGCAATACGTTTTAATGCTTTTAGCTATTATAAATTAAGTCAGTCTATGGACTCTCATAATGTGGGTCGTAGCCGTAAGAATGCAGTAACTGCTTTACAACAAATAAAAGCTAAAACCCTGATCATAGGTATAAAAACAGATATTCTTTTCCCGGTTTCGGAGCAAAAATTTTTAGCTGAAAATATTCCGCAGGCTTCATTTGAAATGATCTCATCTTTGTACGGTCATGATGGCTTTTTGCTGGAATATGAACAAATAGATAAATTAATCGACTCATTTATGAGAGAAGGCAATTCAATAAATGATGCTAATGTTATGTCAACCATAAAATGTTTGTAAATATTGCTATCAGCTATCAGCTATTAGGACGCTACTATGTAATGTATTTCCTCCTGATTGCTGATAGCTGACGGCTGATAGCAAAAGCGACATAGCTGATAAACAGCCTTCTTCATATAAGTTAAAAATTATAACCTAAGTATGGATACGCATAAACAATTGGTAATTGGATTATTTGGATTTGGTGTTGTAGGTGAAGGCTTGTACAAAGTTTTGCAACAAACGCCTTCTCTGAAAGCCAGATTAAAAAAAGTCTGTATAAAACATCCCCGGAAAAACAGGAACGCACCGGAAGAATTATTTACTACTGACAAAGATATCCTGCTGGATGACCCTGAAATAAATGTAATTGTTGAAGTTATAGACGACTCTGTTGCTGCTTTCCAGATTATTTCAAAAGCTTTAAAGAACGGAAAATCTGTTGTGAGCGCCAGCAAAAAAATGATTGCTGAAAACCTGCCGGAAATACTCCAATTACAGCAGCAAACCGGTGAATCCTTTTTATATGAGGCTGCAGCGTGCGCTTCTATACCGGTTATCCGCAACCTGGAAGAATACTATGATAACGACCTGCTGCATTCTATTAAGGCTATAGTAAACGGATCTACAAATTTCATTCTTACAAGGATGTTTGATGATAAGCTTGAATTTCAACAGGCATTATTACTGGCACAACAACTGGGGTTTGCAGAAAGCAATCCTTCACTTGATGTGGAAGGGTATGATGCTGTAAATAAATGGACTTTCCTTTTAACGCATGCATACGGAATCGTTGGAAACACTGATAATATTGTTTTCAATGGTATTCAGAATATCCAGGCCGGGGATGCGGCTGTTGCAAAAGAAAAACATTATGAGATCAAGCTGGTGGCGCAGGCAAAAAAATTATTAAATGGCAAAGTAGCTGCTTTTGTATTACCCCAATTTATAAAGCAAGACGATCATCTCGCATTTGTAAAGAACGAATACAATGGTGTTGTAATAGAAAGCGGATTTGCTGATAAACAGTTTTTTTATGGCAAGGGTGCCGGAAGTCTGCCAACAGCATCAGCTATACTGAGTGATCTATCAGCATTACGCTATCAATACAGGTATGAATACAAAAAGTTGTATCATCACAATCCTCATGAGCTTACGAATGATTTTTATGTTCGTGTTTATATAAGCTTTGAAGACTGGAAATATATTCCCCGTGAAAAATTCGAATGGATTGAAGAATGGCATGCTGAGGCAGTCCGCAAATATTTAATCGGAGTGCTTCCTTTCAGCGAATTAAAACACCAAACCTGGTGGAAGGAAAACAATACTTCTTTAATTCTGGCACCTGAAGCACTCATCGAAGAAATAGAGACAAGAAAACTTAAGAAAAGAAGTTTGGAGTTGGCAGGAAGTTTTATTGTTGAATAATGAACGTTGATCAACTAATAACATCTTACAAAACAGACTCTGAACCTCCGAAGTCTTGGCTGAAGAAGGTTCCAGGCTGGCACTTTAAAGCAAGATGGTGACTTCCGAAGTCTTAAATCTTAAAGGCTTACAACTCAAACTCAGACTTCGAAAGTCTTGAACGGGTTAGCTGTATTTTTTAGCTTCAAAATTTATCTGGTTTTGAAGATGTTTTATTCAAGACTTTTGAAGTCTGCCTATGTAGTGTAAGTTGCAATTATTCAAGACTTCCGAAGTCAGCGTATCCCTTCAATAGTCACCAACTCATATATCAATAAACGCTGTGCGGGATTAATCTTTTGTTTAGCTACATCAAGGTTGAACCACTCCCCTTTATCAATCTCAGGAAATGATTTCATCTTTCCGGATTTAGGCGGCCATTCTATTTCGAAAGAGTTTGAGTTTACCTGCGAAGCATCTATATCATGATCTAATGCAAATGCAATTACTACTTTACCGCTTTTTAAACGCACAGGGGTAAGCGCAATAAAGTCTCCATCCACCTCAATTCCAGTCTCTTCAAAAAATTCTCTCTTTGCAGCAGTTAATGGTTCCTCATCTTCTTCATATTCACCTTTAGGTATTGACCATACACCCTCATCTTTCTTCACAAAAAAAGGACCACCGGGATGTACTAAAAATACTTCCGGAGATCCATTCATAAGGCGATATAATAATATGCCTGCACTTTTTTTAGCCATTATCAGGTATGAGCTGTGAGGTATGAGGTATGAGGTATGAGGTATGAGGTATGAGGTATGAGGTTAAAAATTAAACAGTTTCAAATTGGAATATGCTAAATTAATAATTTAATTATTTTAAAACTTAACTATCTTGTCATACCTCATACCTCATACCTCATACCTCATACCTCATACCTCAAAGCTATCAGCTATTAAATACCCTATGCGTATTGAAATTCCTTTCTCTCTGCACATTACCATTACTACCTTGTACTCTGGAAGGAACATTCCTTTGGATAGGTTGCTGTGTTCTGAAATTATTATTGACAGGCATCGCAAAAGGATGATCGGTAATTACCGGGATAGCGGGTGAAATAAGCTTGTTAATATCTCTCAGGTATTCTCTTTCTTCATTATCGCAGAAAGAAAGCGCGATACCACTTGCTCCTGCCCTGCCTGTTCTTCCGATGCGATGTACATAAGTTTCCGGAATATTTGGCAGTTCAAAATTTATTACGTGTGAAAGATCTTCAACATCTATTCCCCTGGCGGCAATGTCGGTAGCAACAAGCACTCTTATCCTTCGGGTTTTGAACAGCATCAATGCACGTTGTCTTGCCGTCTGTGATTTATTACCATGAATTGCTTCAGCTTCAATATTAGCCCTGTTAAGTTCTTTTACTACTTTGTCGGCACCATGCTTGGTTCGTGTAAATACCAAAGCATTCTGTATATTATTGCCTTTTAACAAGTGCAATAACAAGGAACGCTTATCATTCCTATCAACAAAATACAAACCCTGGGTTACTTTTTCCGCTGTAGTGGAAACAGGTGTGATAGCTACTTTCACGGGATTCCTCAATATGCTTTCTGACAACTTTGATATTTCGGGAGGCATGGTAGCAGAGAAGAACAGCGTTTGTTTTTTAGCCGGCAGTTTTGCGATGATCTTTTTAACATCATGAATGAAACCCATGTCGAGCATGCGGTCAGCCTCATCAAGAACGAACATGCTTATGCGCTGTAGGCTTATGAAGCCCTGGTCAACAAGGTCAAGCAGCCTTCCGGGCGTAGCGATCAGGATGTCTACACCACTTCTTAATGCGTTTGTTTGTGCGAGTTGAGAAACTCCACCATACACTACCAGGTGTTTCAAGCCAAGGTATTTGCCGTAAGAGGCAAAGCTTTCATCAATCTGGATGGCTAATTCTCTTGTAGGAGTTAACACGAGTGCTTTAATGTGATGAGAACCGGCAGTTTTTTCCTGCTGCATTATTTGTAAAATAGGGATGGCAAAAGCGGCTGTTTTGCCGGTGCCTGTCTGGGCGCAGCCCAAAAGGTCTTTATGGTCGAGTACTACAGGAATTGATTGTTCCTGGATTGGGGTAGGATTAGTATATCCTTCTGCTTTGAGCGCCTTTAATATGGGCTCAATGAGATTTAATGTTTCGAATGACAATATATAATTGTTTAGTGTAAATGAATTACAACCTTTCAAATAGTATGTAAAGATTGATTGTATATGCTGCTCATCAAATGACTTGATGAAGCTTTAAAGTGAAGAAAGTTAATCGAGTCTGCTAAGAGAGCGTATATGATGGCCCCGAAGATAGGGATTATAATTGATAATTATGCTTACACCTATAAGGTTTTAAAAACCTTATAGGTGATCGTTCTCACAGCTACTTATTCTCACTCTTGGCCTTTCTTCTAAAAAATCCCCTTAATAAAAAATTATGCTGCAGCGCTTCCATATTCTCATCCAGCTTTTGAGTACTGGTTTCAAGATTCTTCATCGTATTCTTAAGTTGTGAGGCTGTCTCTTCATCATTGAGTAGTAAACCAATTGGCTTATTTTTATTATTAAGCTGACCAGTTGTTTCTTTAAGACTTGTTGTGATGGCACTAGCCTGAGTTGCTGCCTGTTGTAATTGAGCCACTACTGATTTAAGGTTACTGAATACAATAGTATCAGTAACCAATTCACTAGCTAGAGAACCTTTAGTCTGTAACTTTGCGGCAAAATCAGAAAAATTTTTTACAACCTTATTACTGTTCTGAGAGGCTGTTTTGAGGTTACTGGAAATCGCATTCAGGTTATTCATGGTTGAATTTAACTTTTGCGACATAACCGAGTCGGCTAACAATGCGCCGATCGTTCCTTTTCCATCCACAAGCCTTTTGCCAATAATTTTAAAGTCACCGGTGATGCCTATCAGGTTTTTATTATTTTCCTGCAGGTTAGCCATCATCTCATCAGTATTTAATGGTTTATCGGCAATCAGTTTGTCTCCATCTTCTATAGCTTCCGTTCTGGGTGACCCACCATAAATTACAATAATTTTATTACCGATCAATCCATCAGTACTGATCTTCGCTTTTGCATCTTTATGAATATATTCTTTGGAAGCATTGTCGATATTCATACTGATATCCACTTTAGAATCCCCGGAGAACTGAATCTTTTTAACAGTGCCAATCTTAACGCCGGAGAACCATATATTGTTTCCTTTTTGCAAACCACCCACATCATCAAAGGTAGAATTAACCGAAATTGTTTTAACAAAGCTTTTGCGTTGGCCCCCTAACGTTAGTACCCCGACTATTAAAATTATTATTCCTATCAATATAAAAGCCCCTACTATTACGGAGCGCCTGTTATTAGTTGTACTCATAAGTTATTGTATAAAATTATATTCATAAAAGGCTTTTACTGCCGGGTCATTAGAATTAAACACTTCCTCAAAAGTGCCTTGATGAAGAAATATTCCGTTAAGCAACATTGCAATGCGGTTACCCGTAGTTTTTGCACAGGTAAGATCATGCGTAATGATAATTGAAGAAGTATGATATTGTTGCTGTACTTCGTTGATGAGATTATTAATTTCAATGGAGGTAATCGGATCAAGTCCTGCGGTTGGTTCGTCATACAACATTATCTCGGGCCTAAGGATTAAGGTCCGGGCAATACCGATGCGCTTTCTTTGTCCGCCTGAAAGTCCGGAAGGCATCTGGTCAATAGCCTGGAGCAATCCAACTCCTTCCAATACTTCTTCTACTGAGTTGTCAATCTGTTTCCTGCTCAGATTTCTAACATTTCTTTTTAAAGGAAATTCCAGGTTTCCCCTAACGGTCATACTATCATATAATGCACCGTTCTGAAATGAAAAACCTATTTTTAAACGCAATGCCTGCAATTCTTTACCGGAAAGCGTATCCACTTCATTGCCCAAAACGTTCACCGTTCCTCTATCTGGTTTAAGTAACCCTGAAATGATTTTTATCAAAACAGATTTACCGGTACCCGAACGGCCCAGCACCACTACATTTTCTCCTTTAAAAATATCCAGATCAATGCCCCGGAGTACAGCCAGATCTCCAAAGGATTTTTCCAAACCCCTGATAGTAATAACTCTATTGCTGGTATCGATATGTGAAATATCCTTCCTAATCTCCATCTGGTTATCTTATAAAATTAGTGATCTGTACAATAACTATCTCCTCAACAAAAATCAGGAACATAGAAAGTACAACAGCCGCGTTAGCAGCCCTTCCGACGCCCTCCGTTCCCTGGGATGCATGATACCCTTTGTAACAACCAACGATACCTATAGTAAAGCCAAAAACGAGCGTTTTTACTACTGATGAAATCAAATCAAGGAAAGTAATCCTTTCAAAAGCCTTCTCAATGAAACTTACATAACTTGTTGCTTCATTAGCATGTATATCAAGAAATGATCCGATCAATGCAACAAATGCTGTATAAAGCATTAATATCGGTATCATTAATGTGGTGGCCAGAACCCTGGTGACTACCAAAAACTTAAAAGGATTGGTTGCGGAAACTTCCATAGCATCTATCTGCTCGGTAACTTTCATGGAGCCTAGCTCAGCTCCTATGTTAGAACCTACTTTACCAGCAGCAATAAGCGCAGTTACAAGTGGCGCAAGTGCCCTTAGCACTGCAATAGATATAAGTGAAGGCAGCCAGGATGTTGCCCCGAAATCAGATAATGACGGCCTGGATTGTTTTGTAAATACTATCCCGGTTATAAATCCTGTTAAAGAAATTAGTGGCAAAGACCTGTAGCCAATTTCAAAACATTGCCTTACAAATTCTTTTCCTTCAAAAGGAGGAAAAAATAATTCTTTAAAAAAGCGAAGTACAAACCTGTATCCGCTGTACATATCCTGGAAGGTACGGTCGAGGCCTTTGGAAATTACATATTTCTCTGATGCTGATCGGATATTGTAAGCCATTAATTATTCATTTATTTCAAATTACACCGGCAAGATACCGATTTACCAAACAGCACCTGGATCGTTTGCTATTTTTATACCAAATCTGTTATGCAATAAATAAGCCCTAATGTAGCTTGCTATTGGCTATAACGAAGAAAGATCTTTATTATTGAACTCTTACAAAACAGAGGCTGACTTCCGAAGTCTGGAAAAGAGAAAGTTTTTTGAGCTTACATAACAGAGGCTGACTTCCGAAGTCTTTAAATTGCGATATCTTATCCTACAGAGGCAGACTTCGAAAGTCTTGAATGGATACGCTGCCCCTAAGCTTTCAAACTTTATCTGCTTGAAGATGTCTGTATTCAAGACTTTCGAAGTCTGCGTTTGTATGGAAAGAGGGTGAAATTCAAGACTTCGGAAGTCAGCGTCTGTATTCAAGACTTCGGAAGTCGTTCCTAAACCTTGGGATATAGAACCCAGCTGATAGTTACTTATTAGCAATATTCCAAAGTGTTAGAAATGCCTGTTTCGTTTGAAGTGACAATAAGGGAAAGTTGATCTTGTCGGGCGTATCCGTTGATTGGTGGTAAGCTTTTGGATACCCGGAACCGGTTTGAATAATGGAGATTCCTTTCATATAGAATGGATAACTATCAGAACCTGAAAGCCAGCGATTGGGTAATTCAGGCTCCTGGTACCTGTCATCAAGATGTAGTTTTACTGATTCATTTGAAGAGACCATCGCATTTAACAATCCATGCTTTAAAGTATCCCTGATAAGGAAATAAGCATAATTACTGTCAGCCTTTCCTGTATGAAAAGAATCTATACTTCCTTGTGAAGCAAGATTATATACTACCCAGGTTTTATTATCAGCATATACAGGATTGTGGGCGTAATAATAGGATCCCAGTAAGCCAATCTCTTCTCCTGTAAAAGATGCAAATACAACAGACCGTTTTGGGCGCAGACCCGTTTGCGCGGCTTTCTGCATCAGCTTTGCTATTTCCATCAGGGCTGCGCTGCTACCCGCATTATCAGATGCGCCACTGAAAAGCTGTCCGCCTCTTTTTCCTAAATGGTCGTGGTGAGATGAAACAATCACTGCTTCAGCCAGCGTATCTTTTCCTTTAATAATACCAATAACATTAAGCGCCCGCTCTATTACAGAATCAATTTGTATGTCTATACTTATAGTAGCTTTTGTTAAAAAGGGAAGCGGGCGGTGTGATCTCCGCATATTGATCAAAAGCGATTGAATAGAAACATCATTTTGCTGCAACAGTTCATTGATCATTTTTTCAGAAACGTAGATCCTGGGTAAAGGATTAAGCACCGCATCCGGGTTCCGGTAAGATATTAATGCTCCTGAAATTTTTAAAGCTTTAGACGACCTGTCAAAATCATTAGTTACCACAAGTACTGCTGCTGCACCTTTTTCAGCAAGGTTCTTCAGGTAATCAGCACTGATGGAAGACCTTGTTGCTTTCGCCAGCAGCTCCGAAAGTTTATCCGCAGGCTGCACCTGAACAATCATTACTACTTTCCCTTTAACATCTTCCCCTAACAAATCATTGTAACGATCCGATACAATTCCATAACCACCAAAAACTACAGGAAGTGAATTCAGTTTTATAGATTTATAGGTGCTGCCGGGGAACAGGTACCAGTCATTGAACTGCTGGTAGTTTTTTCCAGTAGCGTTAATAGCGGCCTTCGTTATTGATATTTTCTGTAAGGGAACAGGCTGAAAATAACTGGTGCCATTGCCATAAGGAGCCAGCAGTCGATTTTTTTTAAACCAGTCAGCAATGTGTAAGGAAGCCAGGGTATCGCCATGACTGCCGGCAAAACTGCCTTCCATTTCAGGGGCGGTGAGCTTGTAAACATTGGCCTTGAGATCTATGGTGGAAGTCTCATTGGCTATCTTTAATATTTCAGGCGTTTGCGACTGAGAGATAAAAGGTAACAAAATAAATAATAAAAATCCTTTCATAAGCCACAAAAATAACGGACATGATTTTTTTAAGTTGTTAAACTTTACTGGCTACTTTAGGATTTTTTTAAAAAAGAAAAAAGGTAACTTACAAATTCCACCAGTAAGTAAACTTCAATACCAGTGCCCGGTTGCGTACTGCAAGCGGAGTAGAATAATAATTATCCGTATAAACAAGAAACAGATCCGATGCAGGTTTATACCGCCATTGCAAACGCGTGTTTACGTTGATGTTATTAAGCTGATTATTATACTGAGTGAACAGTGTAAAAAATAGCTTGTTGGTCATAGTTATATCAAACCTGGGCCCTATCAACCAGAAATCATTTACTCCCCAGGGTTTCGGCAAATCGATATGATTGTAACTGGTGCTTACGGCGATGCTTACAAAAGGCTGAAAACGATAACCCAGCTCACCTGAAATATTAACCCTACTACCATGATTATAATACCCACCCAAGCGGGTAGATAAGGAATAGGTGAATAACTGCTGGGGCCTTGAAATAAAATCAGCTCCAAAGGCATTCCAGCGATGCTGAGTGCCACGGGCCAGCGTGTCTTTACCCGAATTAGTAGGATCGAAAAATTGAAGCAACTCTACATAATCATGCGCCACCCATGCATCAAGCACGGCCTGGTCACGAAAATTTACCACATAAGAAATGGCAGTTTCATTATCCGTCTGATGAAAAGATTCATTAAAAAAATAGGTTGAATATATTTTCGGGCCATGACTCAATACAGAACCGGATGAAGGAAAAAACAACCTGCTGATCATTGGGTTAACCTTGATATAATGACTTCTGGGAACATATCCTACTTCTGCATTATAGTTTTGTCCTACATATTCATGCTGCCAGGATATCAGCCATTTTTTACCCGCATATTGCAGGTTTGCAGCATGAGTAATATCCTTACTGGTTTTACCCGGACTAAAAGATTTAAGGAACATTGCTTTTCCCGTCCATAAATTATTTGAGGAAGCAAGGTTATATTCCACTCCGAGATTACGGTTATATTGCGAGTATATTGGTTTAGTGGAGTCTTTGCCCCATTGATAATTTATAGCATTTTTATTAACGAACATCAACCTGATATTGGAGCGTGCAAACATGCGGCGTTGCAATGCTACTACGGAAAAATTTTGTGCTGGCGATCCTGATCCTTCATTCTTTTTGGTTTGTACATCCATAACACCTATGCGCCAATTTTTATCAAGACTACCACTCATTCTTGCTCCATAAGTGATAGGCACGCCTAAGCCAATACGCCTTGAAAAGAAAGGGCGGATATTGGCATAACCAAAATTTGAGAACAGGTCGTTATTCTCCAGGAAGAATTGTCTTTTTTCAGGAAAGAATAATTCATAGCGGTCGAGGTTTACAACCTGCTTGTCTACTTCCACCTGAGAGAAATCAGGATTGACAGTGAGATCTAAATTGAGTGATGAGGTAAGAGAAATCTTTGCATCAGCACCGATATCCTTGCGAAAGGTAGCAGGCGTTTTCCGGTCATAATTTTTCGAAAGGCCCGCCAGCGTATAAGGAATTAAAGAGATATTGGAACCTGCTTCCGGGGGTGGCTGATCCCAGAGGAGGTTGCCCGTATAGGCTAGGGAGGCTGTAGGGAATTGCCTTGGAACAGGCGCCCAGCTTGACTTTTCAGCAGCCCTTATATCAAGCCTGCTAAAATTTATTCCCCAGCTGGTAATACCTTTTTTATACCGGATGGATTTAAAAGGAATAGAAGCTTCGAAGATCCATTTATCAGGATAATTTTTTACAACAGAAATCCATTTATTGTCCCAGCTAAGATCGGCATTGCCGCCATTATATAATGACCCATCCCATTGGGCGCCTGCTGCGTTTGCACCGAACGTGAAGCCATTGGTCTGGTCGTCAAAGGGATCAATAAAAAATATAAAGTTGTCATTTTTACCAAAGCTGAAGTCACGCCTGAGCGATTCAACCATATACCGGCCTGGTTTAAGAAGATAGCAGGTAGCAATAATATACATATTTTCATTATCATAAGTCATGCGTACTTCCGTATGCACATTTGCCTTGCTGGTGTCCATAGGAAACACCATAAAAAAATCTGTAGCCATATCTGCATCTTTCCAGGCATTTTCATTCATAACACCGTCTATAATAATGGTAGATGTTGCTTTATGCATCAACATCTTATAGGTGCTGTTCTTCTTTTGTGCAATTACTGAAAAGCTGATCAGCAGGATGCTGATAATAAAAATACATCTCAAGGAAAAGCCGTTTTAAATTTTTTGAATGTGTACAAGATAGTTATTGTTTTAATGCAATGGTTGATAGACTATGGAGAACGCTGTTTTTTTTAAATTAAATTATCACCAGCTATCAGTTACCTGTACAACGTTGTATCAACGTTTAACCCCCGCGTTCCTTTAAATCTTTTCCAAAAACTTTCACGTTCTGTGATATGTTTAAAATCTTTATTGAATGCTTGTTTGTAATCTATAACCGGATCGGTCATAGTAGGTTCTATCATCTTAAGCGTATCAATTACAAAAGGGATCACGGGCACATCTGCACTTACTTTCTTTCGTATATACCTTCGAAGGAGCCTTGTCTGAAATGGGTCAGAAGCAACAGCGATTGTTTTAAAACCAAGCTGCTTTGCTTTCTTATACGAATAATAAATGTTTTCCGTACTGTGCTCCGCATTGGTTTCCGTAAAAATATTTTTCGCCGGAATACCTATTGCTTCCGCATACAATGCCATGATCTTACCCTCATAATAAGGTGAATAAACCGAAGAGCCGGAATACATTATATTTTTAGCTACCCCTTTATCATAAAGAAACTTGGACCAGTAAACCCTTCCCTTCATGTTTCTATCCCACACAAAATTTTTAAAAGGGAAACCCGGAACAATGATAAGATCATAGCTGGTTTCAAGCGATTTATTTACTAACCTTTTGGCAGCCTTCGAAGAAAAAGAACAGGAATTAATGATGATCGATACAAAGAAACCCTGTAGTATCAGTACTACCTTGTTTTTCATAATATTCATAGAAGTGAATAGAATTATTTAGTAAATTTCATCCTAATTATTTAATTGCTTGATTGTTATTATCATAGCTGAATGAAGATAAAAAAAGTCTTCGAGTTCTATTAATTCATTCAATTGTATTTAGGCTGATTGCAATTTTTTAATCAGTTCATTACTCAAATTAAAAAGCAATTATTTTCTTGCCACCAATTTAATACTAAATCCCGTTGGCATCATAGTAAACGCCAGCACCTCCCTGACCTCATCCGGATTAGTTTCCAGGGTAACAACAAAATTCTTACACACCATCGCTAACACCGATTTTATTTCAATCATTGCCAAATTATAACCCGGACAAAACCGCGGTCCGGCACCAAAGGGTACAAAAGCTTTTTCATTATGTGCTTTATGGTAAGGACAACCACCCGCTATCCATCTTTCTGGAATAAAGTTATCGGGGTTTGAAAAATGCGTTTCCTTTATAGCTGAATAATGTGTTTGCAACAAAACACCTGTATTTTTAGGAATTTTAACTTGGTTTATAAGCACATCTTCCAATGTATCAAAAAATAACATCGGAGCTACAGGCTTCAATCTCATAGCCTCGTATGCTACCGCTTCTATATAAGGCAAGTGCGTAGTTTGTTCAAAGTCTTTTATAGCATTATTATCTCCCACGATCATATCAGCCTCCTGCTGCATTTTATGCTGAACCTCAGGATGTAAATGCATGAAATAAAATATCCATGTCAAAGTATGTGCTGTTGTATCCTCCCCTGCCAGCAGCATGGTTAATACATTTCCAATTACCATTTGATTTGAAACAGGATTGTCATGGTCAGAATCAGCAATCAGGGCCTGCAGAAAATTAGCCGGATGATTTTTAAGTGCCGGATTTTGCTTAAGCTGCTCTCGTGTTTCATCTATTACACTTTGCATCGTTTGCACAATGATGTGCAAAGATTTTTCCACTCTCCGGTCAGCAGGCAATTTAAAAAATCGCCAGTAAGGTACCGGCATGTTAAGACGTTTAAATATTGCCGGGAATATATTTCCAAGGTGGTCCTGTATGATATCATTATTTTTTTCGATGGTATTCATGTTGTATCCGAATGCAAGTCGCGAGGTGATATCAACAGTATAGCGCATCAGTTCCAGTTTGATTTCGATGCTTGCATTTTCTTTTGATAACTTATTCCACCGGTTAAATAATTTTTCAGTTATAGAAACAAGCATTGGAAAGAATGTGGTTAAATGATTCATGTTGAGGGCTTGTGAAACAAGCTTGCGCTGGTGTTTCCAATCATCACCTTCAGCATTAAAAACACCTGAAAAACCCATCTCACTAATGATCTCATCCATCTTGGCCACCCTTCTGAATTTTTCCGGCCTGTTTTTCAGTACATATTGAATAGCCTCCGGATCAGTAATAACAACAACAGGCATGGTTCCTAGCTTTATTATAAAAATAGATCCGTATTGATCGCCCCATTTTTCAAGGAAGCGATGAAGTTTTGCAGGAGTAAACTGAAGAAGATTCCCTAGTAAAGGCACACTTGCAGGCCCGGGTAATTGATTATACTCTATAGTATCAGAATCAAGTGTTTTTTTAGCTAGCGGGTTTTGAAGGTTGGCTTGCATTGTAAGATGTTAATGCATAAAGTTAGCAGATATTTAGTGTTTACCCTATTGTAAGAAGGAGGGAACTGCAAGATCTTATGATACAATTCAAATGATTTTATATACGTATCGCTTTTCCATATAGCTCATTAATAAATATGATACATGTCTTGCACCTCTTTAGTAAATCAGTATATTTAGCATACATAAATTGATAGGTGAATTTAAATAACTGCTTAAAGCCTTCCAGACTTAAATAATTTAACATCCATGAAAATCGTGTCTAAGTTCAAAGCACTACCCGTCTTTATTCTAATTACTCTGTCGCTTTCTTTGCAGGCGCAGAAAAAAGGCTCTGCATCTGATCCATATATTTTAAATCCTTCTTCTACTACGGTGGCTTGGGGAAGTTATTGGTCGGAGATGCCTCCGGTTCTTCGCATTCAATCCGGTGATTATGTAAGGATACATACACTGCTTACGTCTACCCCTGACAGATTGGAAGGGGCAGGAGTTAAGCCGGAACTGGTTGAAAAGGAATTGCGTGAAGTGCAGACAATGAAAGACCGTGGACCCGGTGGCCATGTTCTCACCGGCCCAATATATATTGAAAATGCAGAACCGGGCGATGTGCTTGAAGTACGTATTCAGTCTATAGAACTGGCTATACCTTATGGATACAATGCAATAGGTCAAAGCGGGTTTTTATCAGATGAGATCTTTGATCGTAAAATGCGCATCATAACCCTTGACAAAGATAAAATGCTCGGGCACTTTTCTGATGGAATAGATATTCCGTTGCATCCGTTTTTTGGAAGCATGGGAGTAGCGCCTCCTAAGGAAGCTGGTCGCTGGAATAGTGCTCCACCATGGATCCACGGCGGAAATTTGGATAATAAAGAATTGATTGCAGGAACCATATTATTTCTTCCTGTTCATGTAAAAGGTGCATTATTTGAAATCGGCGATGGTCATGCAGCGCAGGGTAACGGAGAAGTTGATATTACCGCCATTGAAACGTCCCTTAAAGGAAACCTTCAATTTTTAGTGCACAAAGGCAAAACGCTGCAATGGCCCAGGGCAGAAACATCTAATCACGTTATAACCATGGGTTGTGACAGAGATCTTAACGCCGCTACTCATATCGCGGTGCGTGAAATGATTCGTTACCTGATGGATGAAAAGAAGTTATCACAGGCTGATGCCTACATGCTTTGCAGTGTGGCTGTGGATGTTAATATAACCCAGCTTGTTGATGGAAATGTTGGTGTACATGCAATGCTGCCGAAAGTTATTTTTACAAGCAAATCAAAGTAGGTTAGGATGCTTTGATGGGGCTTTCATTTTGGGGCTTATCGCATAGTCTTCTATATGTTGTACGTAGCCTTTCCACTATTTGTCCTCTAAATCCTTTAGTCTATTTTTCGCTTCTTCATACATAGGCGTTATTTGAAGTGCTTTTTTATAAAACTTAATAGCGTCTTCCTTTTTGTTTAGAGCAAGGTAAATATTGCCCATGGTAACCAGTATTAAATCCTTGTCAGGAAACTCATTAACATTGTTCTCCGAAATTACTTTTGCATCTTCATATCTATTTAAAGTTAGAAGCTGCTGTGCAATAAAATTCATAGAAATCCAATCAATATAGTAATGTGCTGAATCAATTTTCATTTTTTTATATTCAGCAAGAGCTTTTTCAACGCCTATTTGTTCAATGTAAGTTTCCATTTTTTTGTGTACAGGCTGTTTCAAAGTGACAGGCTTGTTATATAATACTTTGTACAAATTGGTTGTTATACCAAAAAAATCGGTTGGCGAACTGTTACAAAGTATTACTACTATACTTTTTGTTGAAGGAATTCTTCGGATAAAAGAAATAAATCCATCGGTCATTCCCAAGTGAAAATTTGAAGCAATACTATCCGTGCTTGTATATTTAAATTGTTTATTAAACCATCCATATCCATATTGTGCAAGTTCAATACCAGGTTTAAGCATTTCAGCCGTCAATTCTTTATTAAGTAATGTGTTATTTGCTACAGCCATATGAAATTTGAAAAGGTCTTCTACTGTTGAATAGATGTCGCCAGTACCCATAGTATTTGACTGGTCCCTGAAATCCGATGAAGTATAACCACTAAAACTGTAATCATAACCAGTTGCCCTGTTGGGTACAACTTGTGTGTGATAATAAGCATTGTAGCTCCCTCTGTTGGTAGCGGAGCCAGCGCTTTAGCCATTCAAAAAGACGGAAAGATTATAGCTGCAGGTTCCGGTAGTGGTTATGTCAATAATACACCATCAGGCCCATCAGGCGATTTTACAATGGCAAGGTATAACACCGATGGCAGCATTGACTCAAGTTTTAATCACAACGGAAAAGTGTTTACTGACTTCATGGGTGATGAAAGCGCTACGGCAATTGCGCTGCAGGATAATGGAAAAATTATTTTGGGGGGTAACAGGTATTATGGCCACCGGAATGAATGTATTGTGGCGAGGTATAATACAAATGGCAGTAGTGATTCAACGTTCCATGGTGGTGCTGCGTTTCCGTCATTTGGCCCTACTTCGGATTACACTACTGGTGTGGCGGTGCAAAGTGATGGAAAAGTTTTACTATCAGGTTATTATTTTAATCAAATTTACAAGTTATCTGCTGACACATAATAAATGCTTAAAAAGTTAACGCACAGCGGGTACGGCTTTGGGTAGTATTCCGTCTGCCTATACTAAAGTTGAATTCTTTAACTAAATGCTCAATTTTCATTCTGTTGCTCAACCAATGATTTCCTGCTTAATAGCGATTCATATCCTATTGGTCATCCGCCCAGCCTTGCTTGCACAAAGCCAATGTTACCGACTGGGCTAAATCCAACCCAGACGGATAAGTATATATCTTGCTATAACTGCTGCTATAACTCCAATAATGATTTTTCCAAGTTGTTAGTAATCCAGTTGAATATCTTTCGTTTTTTGCCACGGCTGCAAAACACCGATGCTGTTGGTAAATTATATTTCAATGCGTGTTTAACCTGGTCTGATAGCTTTTAGCATGTTTTATTACTCACTAAGATATCTTAAATGCATGTACAATAATATATAACTCCTCAACGTATGGTTATATGCTCAAAACTTATGATTTCTAATTATTTTTTTTATAAATGATGCTTCTTATGTAGTTGCAAGAGTTCAAAAATCCGTTATATGAAATATTCAAAATTCAACTTCAGCTCTTTAATGAAAACCTGGGTTATATACTGTTTTTGTTTAATTACATGCCTGGCCAAAACAGGTAGCACCCAGGCAGGATCTGTACTTCCACTCAGGCTGCTTTCATTTATTGCAAAAAATATTAAAGAGAATTCGATCCTTTTAGAATGGAGGACAATTGGTGAGAATAATACTGATTACTTTAGTATTGAACAAAGTACAAATGGAATTACATTTACAAAGATAGCTTCTATAAAAGCATCCGGAATAAATCCGTTAAACCGTTACTATAGCTTTACTGATCGTAAACCATCAACAGGAAATAACTATTACCGTCTTATGATGTATGATTTGGACGGTAGCATTAAAATTTCAGCAACACAGCTAATAAAAGCAGAAGGTGTAAGATATTTGAGTGTTTTTCCTAATCCTGTAAACAACTCATCAAATTTAAATATTTACTGGAAGTCAGGTACCGGGGAACCTGCTTCTATAACTATTCACGAGTTAACCGGAAAGCAAATATATGAAGGAAAATTTGGTGCTTCCGGCAGGGCAGTTATCCCAATTAGCAATTGGCCTTCCGGCATCTATAGTATCACGTTAGATAATGGATACCGAAAGGAATTCAGCAAGCTAATAGTATGTCAATAATAAAATGAAGCATTAAAATCTGGCGGTTTTTTGCAGCAACGTAAGTCGTTTCCTTTCTCTGGTATTTCTCCTATATATCTACATTCGAAAACAAATTAAATTTCAGGTTCGCAAAGAGTTTTTGAATCACGAAGACACGGAGGCACGAAGAAGCACAAAGATTTTTTGAAAAGTAAAACAAATGAACAAGATCTTTGTGCCTCTTCGTGCCTCCGTGTCTTCGTGATTCAAAAATAACTAATGTACAGTGCCGAGGCTACCCTATTTGTTTGCTCTTGGCATTCACAACGGAATATTTTATCTGTTTATCCCCACCAGAAGGCTGCTGCAATAAGACAATACAATCCTATCAATGCAAGACCTTCCAGCCAGATAGATTCTCCGTCAAATACAATAAACGCACTTACTATTACTGCGAGGGCCAGACATACAAGGAGCATAGGGGTAAGCACAAATGAAAGTATTGCACCACCGAGCACAAATGAAAGAAGCACCAATAAAGGGAATAATCCCAATGCGATCTGGAGAGAACTGTTTAAGATAACACTTACCGCATAGTCGCTCTGGTTTTTAAACGCCAGCTGTATGCCTACAAGATTTTCTATAGCATTACCAGCTATTGCCACAATTACAAGCCCGGCAAAAGTTTCATTTATTCCTAATGAAAACATTGCCGGTTGAAGGGCTGTTACAAACCAGTCAGAGACAAAGGCAGCAGCTACACCTGCACTTGCAAGCACTACCAGGGTAAGACCAAGCGACCATGCCTTATGCGCTTTGGCATCATTTGGCTTAGGTGATACCACTGTTTTATCTCCTTTTAATGAAAAGTAAAGGCTTGCAATAAAAATAATAAGTAATACCACCGCAACAAAAACATCTAATGCATTAATGTGAGATGCAGCAGATGTATGTAAATGATGGGTAAGTGTAGGTATAGCCAATGCAGAAAAGGCAAGTATCATTAAGGTGGCAATCATTCTGGGTGGCTCGGAATTAAATCGCTGCGTTCCATTTTTAAGTCCGCCGAAAAATAATGCCAGCCCAAACACCAGTAAAGAATTACCGAGTATAGAGCCAATGAGCGCAGCCTGAACAACTTTATCCAATCCGGCCCTGAGCGCAAAAATACAAACAAATAATTCGGGTAAATTTCCTAAAGCAGATTGCAGAATGCCTGTCGCACCGGGTCCAAGCCGGCTACCGAGTTGTTCTGTAGCATCCCCAACTATCATAGCAACAGTGGCAAGGGCGCCTGCAGTTATTACAAACGTTAATACTGCATTCGCTTGCAAATAATGCAAAGCACCAGCTAAAATAGTTATGAGTATGGCCGCAAGAATTAAAAATTTTTCCTTCTTTTCCATAATAATGAGAATAATAAAAGGGAAGATAATATGAATTGCAGGATTGAGGAAATCAAATTTCACTACCATTTCTCATGCTGGGAATGTACTTTGCTGCAGCCATTTTAAAGCAGCATTTTTTATTCAGGAAGTTATTGCTGAAGCGGAAAAATTAAACCTGTCGGGAAATCATTTGTTCCATTCGTTACCGGGTCTTCTTTATTCTGATCTCGATGTAACAAAAGCGTTACAGCATTTTCATTTATCATTAAATATTGCAGAATCAAAAGCCGATAAAGCTACGATCAACAGGTTAACAAGCTTTCAGTAGTTTTTTAATTTCAAAGAAGCTTTATATCTTTAGACACACCTGCAAAATAATATGCCTAAACAAAACTATCATGAAAAAAATTCTTGTTTCGTTACATTTATTATTCTGTCTTTCACAACTGAACGCTCAATTTAAAACAGCCTCCTTTCCTGTTGCGGATAAGCAGGCGCATTGGCGTACCATTCATGGTGACAGCGTTCTGGATAGCTATTACTGGATGTACGACTATTTCGGCAAAGGACCGGACAGCACAAAGGTGGTAAGCTATCTGAAAGCAGAGAATGCGTATTTGGATACCATGATGAGCAATACCAAAAAATTTCAGGCGGACCTGTTTACAGAAATGAAAGCCAGGATTAAAGAAAAAGATGAAAGCGTGCCTGCATTTAAAAATGGCTACTATTATTACACACGTACCGAAGATGGCAGGCAATATTATAAGTATTGTCGCAAGAAAGGCAGTTTAAGTGCGAAAGAAGAAGTGTTGCTGGATATTGATAAACTGGCCGAAGGACATTCTTATTATGCAGCCACAGGTTTTGAGGTAAGCGAAGACAATAATTTACTGGCCTACGGAATAGATGAAGTTAGCAGAAGGCAGTATACTATTTACATAAAGAATATTGTAACAGGAGCGATATTGAAGGACGCTATCAAAAATACGCAGGGAGATCCCTGCTGGGCCAATGATAATAAAACAATTTTTTATACTGCAAAGAACCCCGTTACATTATTATCGGAAAAAATACAACGTCATGCTTTAGGTACCGATGAGGCGAATGATGCTGTTGTATATGAAGAAAAAGATAAGAGCAATTATATTGGAGTGGACAAGAGCAAAAATAATAAATACATCTTTATTGTATCACAGGCTACTATGTCTTCAGAATGGAGAATGATCAATGCAGCCAAACCTGGTGATGAATTTACGGTTTTTCAACCGCGCCTGAAAAACGTATTGTATGAAGTAATTCCACTGGCGGATAAATTTCTAATCCTAACTAATAAAGATGAGGCTAAAAATTTCAAATTGATGAAATGCCCGTTAAATAAAACAAGCGAGGCTAACTGGAAAGAACTGATTCCTGACCGCAAAGATGTATTACTTCAAAGTGTGATGGAGTTTAAAAATTTTATTGCGATCAACGAACGCAAAGATGGATTGGTAAGAATGCGTATCAGGAATTTAAACGATAACAAAGAACATTATATAAACTTTGGTGAACCGGCTTATGCGGCATTTTTCAGTTTTAATCCCGATTATAACAGTTCTATCTTACGTTATGGCTATACTTCATTAACCACACCGTCTTCTGTATACGATTATAATATGGCTACGAAAAGTAAAAAACTGATGAAACAGCAACCCGTTTTAGGCGGATATATTACCGGTGATTATGTAACAGAGCGGTTAAACGTAACAGCAAGAGACGGAACAAAAGTTCCTCTTTCGCTGGTTTACAAAAAAGGCTTTAAGAAAGATGGTAATGCTTCTTTGCTTTTATATGCATACGGTAGTTATGGTGCCAGCACAGATGCCGGGTTTAACAGCACCCGGCTGAGTTTGCTCAACCGCGGTTTTGCCTATGCGATTGCACATATCCGTGGCGGACAGGAGATGGGTCGCCAGTGGTATGAAAATGGTAAGATGATGAATAAGAAAAACACATTTACGGATTTTATAGATTGCGGTGAATTCCTGATAAAGGAAAAATATACCGGCAAATCGCATTTGTATGCTCAGGGTGGCAGTGCAGGGGGGTTGCTTATGGGTGCCGTAATAAATATGGCTCCTGATCTCTGGCATGGTGTAATCGCGCAGGTGCCTTTTGTAGATGTAGTGAATACGATGCTTGATGAAAGTATTCCATTAACTACAAATGAATTTGACGAATGGGGAAACCCTGCAAATAAGGATGCATACACCTATATGAAGAGTTATAGTCCTTATGAAAATATAGAGAAGAAAAATTATCCGAATTTGCTTGTTACTACCGGATTACATGATAGCCAGGTACAGTATTTTGAACCGGCCAAATGGGTGGCCAGGCTCAGGGCTTTGAAAACGGATAAAAACATTCTACTGCTTCATACTAACATGGAGTTCGGTCATGGTGGTGCCAGCGGTCGTTTTGATTACCTGAAGGATGTAGCTTTGAACTATGCATTTTTATTTACTCTGGAAGGGATAAACCAATAAAGTGTTTCAAATGAAAAAAATCAAAGCTGTAATTTTCGATCTTGATGGAACACTCGCTAACACCTTACCCTTATGCATACGTGCATTCAGGGAATCAGTAGAACCCCTGATCAACCGTACTGTTTCTGATGAAGAGATTATTACAACATTTGGCCCATCAGAAGAAGGAACTATCATGGCACTTGCTCCGGATCATTATGACAAAGGTGTTTCTGATTATTTAAAATTTTATGAAGCATATCATGACATGTGCGCCATACCATTCGATGGAATTTTACAACTGCTTACAACTTTGAAAAATAAATCAGTTCGCATTGCTATGGTCACCGGTAAAGGTGAATACAGCACCAGCATCTCCCTGAAACAATTTACCATGGAACATTTTTTTGAATCCATCGAAACAGGCTCGCCAAACGGTCCAAGAAAAGCAGACGGCATTCAAACAATATTAGATCAATTTGATGGTATTGAAAAAGATGAAGTCATCTATGTAGGCGATACAACCGGTGATATTATTGCAAGCAGGAAAGCAGGGATACCTGTAATAGCAGCAGCCTGGGCCGCTACTGCCGAACCGGAAAAATTAATAAAATTAAACCCGGATGAACTATTCTATAACATCAATGACTTTTCAACCTGGTTATATGAAAGAACCTAGTGTCATGTCAAGCATACTTTATCGTATTAATTGCTATCAGCTGTCAGCTTTCAGCCATCAGCAGATCAAAGCGTATACCAAACTCTGTGATGGAATCTAAGTTCCAGTAAAAGAAACGGTCTTTATTATGTGCTGCTTTATTTTCACAAAGTTATCTCTTGCTGATGTTTGAATTTCATAAATTCATCAAGGACTCTGTGTTAAAAAAATGCACTCATCAGCTAGAAAATATACCTCAAACCCACCTGCATCTGCCACCGCGAAGGCAAGTCCGGACTGGAAGTAAATGTTTTTGTTGTTGAAGGATCAAAAGTATAACCTGGCGCATTGTTATTATAATTAACTGATAACGGCTGAAAGTATCCCGAGGTAGTGGCATACTTTCTCACGCCCCAATTGCTGTTAAACATATTGCCCAGGTTTACAAAATCAAGACTAAGCTGTATAGTTTTGCCAGAAGATCCAATTTTAAAATCCTGTAAAATTCGCAGATCAAGCTGACTTACCCATGGGTTTTCACCTGCATATTTTTCTGTGTATTTTCCTCTCCTGTCGCTCAGGTATTTATCCTGGTTTATAAAAGTTTTGAAAGCAGCCTTTTGTTCCAAAGCGCTTTTAGCATTACCTAATACATCTACAATAGGCGTAAAGGTCATCTTGTCTATTTCCGCATTTGTAGGAACGTATAGTAAGTCGTTTGATGCGGTACCATCATTATTGATATCACCTCCATACACATACGCAAAGCGGTTTCCTGATGTCCAGGAACTGAAAAGTGAAATGGTTGTTGCTATGTTTTTCTTGCTACCATAAGTGAATTTTTTAAACCCTGCAACAAAGAAGCGGTGTGTATTTCCATATAAAGAAGTGGTAAGATTGGCTGTATTTGCATTGTTCAGGATAGGGTTCCTGTCGAAGGCATCGCTGGAGATTTCAGCAGAAATTGAACTGGCATCTTTGGCAATAAGGAAGTTATAAGCGGCCATAGCAAAGAAGCCGTTCTTAAAGTTTTGCTGTGCCTGTAAAGAGAGATTCACCTGGTTACCAACTTTCGTGTTGGTAAATACATAAGTGTTGGCAGCGCCCTGGTCAGTAGCAAGATAAATCTTTCTATTATCGCCGGTTGCTGAGTTTAAAGTTCCTGAAGGTGTGCCCAGCTTGTAATTTCGCACCATCATGGCATTTACATCTTTTGTATAAGAAGCGTCAAATGTAAATATCGTTCCCGAAGGTAATTTCAAATCGAGTCCGAGGTTACTACGCCATACTTGTGGCCACTTGAAATTCTTACTGGTAACGTTATAGAAAAAGCTAAAAGGATTGCCAATATGATTGCCTATCCATACAAATGGAAAACGGCCTGTGAACAAGCCTGTACCGCCACGGAGCTGTAATGTTTTATTTCCTGTCAGATCCCAGTTAAAACCAATACGGGGTGAAAGCAAAATTTTTTTCGTAGGGAAACGGGTGTTGTCAACATCTTTTCCAACGCCGTTCGATACACGGGTGCCGTTCTCATTGAATAGTATAAGGTTGTCATTATTAGGAACTGTTGGAAAACCTTCAGTAAAAGAACCGGCAAAGGTTCCATCACCTTTTATATTAGGACTGCGATAGCTTGAATTAAAATAATTAGGTTTATCTGCTCTAACGCCATAGGTTAATCGAAATTTAGAAGAAACGGACCATTCATCCTGCAGGTAAACTGAAAGCTGTGCAACCGTTAGATAATACCATGTCCAGTCAGTTGTTTTTACCCTGTTCTTGGAATAATTTACATCAACATCCAGGGGATAGGCGCCGAAAATAACATTGCCACCTTTGGGAACACTGTCAATAAATGTTTTAATATCTATATCACCGAACAGGGCTGCACCATAGCCCGTTAAATTAAACGAGTTGCCAAACTTAAAAGACTCATATGATGCGCCTGCGGTCAGGGTATGATTTTTATAAAATGCATTAAAGTTATTGGTAAGCTGGAATGCATCCTGGTTCAGGATATTGTTAATTGAAAAGGGTTCATGTCCTGCAATAATATACGGTACACCATTCTTTGTAATATTCAGAACTGGAAAGGGTGTTGAAAACGGTTCTCTCTTATCTCTGAAAGTAGTATACACTACTCTTAGCTTGTTGGCATATGTGCTGCTGAAATTCGATCGTAGTTCAGTGCTGAAGGAATGGAGTTTGTTGATCATTTTGTAGCCGGAATTTGCAAATTGCAATGTAGTAAAATCCGGCCCGCGGCGGCGGATAGCGCTGGGATGTGCGGGTTTACCAAGACTTGCGTCAAGTCCGTTGTAAGTAAAGGAAAGTGAATTTACCTTGTTGATGTTCCAGTCAATTTTAGCAAGCCACTTATAGTTTTGCTGTTTTAAAGTATAGCTCTGGTAAGGCCCGGTTTCATAGCCAAAGCGTGATTTTAATATCTGGCTCACAGCCTGCAGATCTGATTCCAGCACTCTTGAAGTATTTGTTTTTCCGGTGTTAGAGCTGTTCTGCGCTTTATAGCTTGAAGCCTCATCAGTTCTTTGCTCCGTTTCAAAATTCACAAAATAAAAAAGCTTATCCTTCACTATTGGTCCTCCTATTGAAAATCCACCCTGATAATGATTCAGGTTAGGAACAACCAGTTTGTTCTTTTCAATATTTTTACCTGTTAGTGATTGGTTCCTGTAAAAACTATATACCGTTCCTGAAAATTTATTATTGCCTGATTTGGTTACCGTATTAACGCCTGCACCTGTAAAGCCTGCCTGGGTTACATCATAGGGAGCAATATTCACTTGTATCTGCTCTATTGCATCCAAGGAAATAGGTTGTGCGTTGGTTTGTCCACCTGGTGTTGGTGCATCTAAACCAAAAGGATTATTGAAGACGGCTCCATCTACTGAGAAATTATTATACTGCCCGTTTCTTCCGCCAAAGGATAACCCATTATAAGTAGCAGAAGCGGATGGGGCAAGCCTTAAATAGTCATCTGCGGAACGTGAGATAGTAGGAAGGTTACGCAAGGTTGTATTACTGATATTGGTGGAGGCACCAGTTCTTTTATTATCAAATATTTTTGAACCAATTCCAGAACTTACAACAATACTCTCCAATTCAGTGCTTTTGTTGATCATTGAAATCTCTACGAAGTTATTTTGTCCTAATTCAAGGAAAATGTTTTGAGCCGCTGCGTTTTGCTGACCAACATGACTGACAGAAATTCTATATGGGCCACCAACTCTCTGATTAGCCAGCGTGAATCTTCCATCACCTTTAGTAGTAAGTGATTGTTTTACTCCTGCATCAGGAAATTCAATAAGCACTGTTGCTGCTGGCAGGGGTGCACCTGAGGCGTCTTTTACAATTCCACTCAGTGTAGCGGTAGTAACCTGTGCCATTAAAGAAGAAGCGCCAGCCATGCAAATAATAATCAGGGAAAGATACCTTTTCATGAAAGTTTTGTTTCTCATTATAGTCGCTTTTGGTTTGATAAAATATCAGATGGCAGGAAAGAAAGCAGTCGTTAAACAAAAAATTATTTTAAATTAGGATTTATTTTTAAGAATTCGCTTTTAGAATAAAAAAAATAATTTTGTCTGAATTGTTTACGGATGTCTAAACCATTGATGAAAATGATTAGAGGCATGACTATGTACTCTATTCAAACACTAGCTTTGGAAACCCCAACAGGGCACTATCATTAAGTTAAGGAATTTGGAGTGTGATAGGGATACGTTCCCCTCCTTAAAAAAGGAGGGGACGTTGCTAAACGGTGCAAAGTACGTTTAGTAACGGGGGTGGTTATTGAATGTGAATAGTATTTAACTTGTACGCGATGAGCGTCTGTAACCGAAGGATATTATCAATCACAGATAATGAGGTGAGTAAAAAAATATATGTACAGGGGCGGAGTAGGCGCCGTACCTAACGGTGAAAGATTTGGTGACAATTACGAATTACCCAATACAACGGCTTATAATGAAACCTGTGCTGCCATTGCAAATGTGTATTTTAATTCAAGGATGTTTTACCTGCATGGCGATTCAAAATATATTGATATCCTTAAAAAATCATTGTATAATGGATTGATCTCCGGTGTTGGCATGAATGGCAAGTCGTTCTTTTATGGAGGTAAAAACGGTAATGGCTAATAAGAATGTAAAATCAGATTTGGGAAAGCTGGCACTTCAGCGCGGGCCTATTATATATTGCGCTGAGTGGGTTGATTACAATGGTAAAACCAGTAACCTGCTGCTTCCTGAAAAGACTTTGTTTACTACTGATTTCAAACCTGGATTGCTGAATGGTGTGATGGTGCTGAAAGCTGAAGTTCCGGCAGAAAATATTAATACAGAACGAAGTGCCGTTAATACCACAAAACAATCGTTTACTGCTATTCCTTATTATGCCTGGGCGCATAGGGGTAAGGGAGAGATGACAATGTGGTTCCCATCGACCGTTAAGAATGTGGAGATATTAGCTGGCGAGTAGGTTGGAGAATCAAAACGCTGACATCAGAATTCAAACGCTAACTTTCGAAGTCTTTCCTGCACTGACTCACAAAGTCTTTCAGGAGCTGACTTAGGAAGCCAGACGCTGACTTTAGAAATCAGAAGTTGACTTCCGAAGTCTTTGGGAGCGGTATCTTACACAGAGTGATCAGACTTCAAAAGTCTTAAACGGAAACAGTGTCTGTTTAAGCTTTCATAATTGTATCTGTTGAATGAGATGTCTTATTCAAGACTTTAGAAGTCTGCGTTTGTATTGTAAGATGCGTTTATTTAAGACTTCGGAAGTCAGCGTCTAAAGCCGGAAGCCAGTGTCTGAAATAATGTACCTCTTAGAAAATATCTTTTTATGATTTTTTTCATCCCGCCTTAGCTGGTTGTACCTGGTAAAAACTATTTAATTTCTCTACCCTGCAACCATTTCTTAAAACCTCCGTATTAATATAAAAGAAAGCAACTGTGAACAATATTACCTTAAGAGAATCCAGCATTTCAAGTAGTTAATGCGTTTTTAAATCTTTAACAGGACGATATAATTGAATGAAATTATAGACATAATAAAAGGCTGTATATCTAACGATCATAAATACCAGAAGCTGGCTTATGATAGGTATCGGGGCTATGCTTTAAAAACAGTGTTCCGTTATATTTATACCTATGAAAAGGCTACGGATGTGATGCATGACGGTTTTGTAAAACTCTTTCATCATTTTTCAACATTCAAATGGAAGGATATAGAAGACCTGGAGAAAATGCTGATGGGCTGGATTCGCAAAATAATGATCAATACCGCTATTGATGAGCTAAGGAAGGCAAAGATGCTTCCCGAAATCGGAGGTATTCCCGAGCATGTTTGGGATATTCCCGACAATAGCCAGCAGGCAGACCAGTTGTTATTATACAAAGATCTGATCGTTTGCATCAAACGGCTGCCACCACAATACCGGATCGTTTTTAATATGTATGTTGTTGACGGGTATTCCCATTACGAAATAGCTGATGCGTTACAATTTTCAGTGAGCGCATCAAAATCAACCCTGTCAAGAGCGAGAATGTTATTGCAAAAATTTATAAAGCAGGAAGAGGGGGAAGCAATATGCAGCATTTAGATCACGATATGGATGATTTGTTCAGAAAAGCGGGAGAAGATTATCCGCTTAGAACGGATGAAGATGACTGGGATAAAATTTCTGCAAAGCTTGAGTTTACACCTGTTGAACTCATCATTTTAAAAAAGAAGCCTTATAAGGATTATCTCTTTTTATTGTTTGCATTATTGTTGTTCATGATTTTAGGTGGATTATATTATTTCAATACACCGGAAAAAAAACAAATCTCTGCATCCAGATATATTTCATCTACAGTAGATTCATTAAGACCCGGAACTTTTAAAAAGCATGATGGAGCGATTATAAACCTGATACTACCAGGTAATAAAACTTCTTTAAAAAAAACGATAAGTTTAAATGGAGAAAAGAATTTAATTCACAAAAAAAGTTTTAATATCCCGAAACAGGAATCAGCAAAAACAATTGATATAAGCACAAAAAATAATAAACATAGAATATATAAGGAGAATAATTTTAAGACTGATAATACATTAAGCTTTTCTACATTACCGGAAACTTCAGATCAAAATGTTTCAGCACAAGAGTATGTCCTTAAAAATACAGTGATTAAGAATATGCCATTGTTCCTTCAATATGCTATTGCTGAACCGGCCTTTCATCTTTCACCTTTAAAAATATCTCCTATTAACAAACATATCAAGCAAGGAGTATATTTTGGATTGACAGGCGCACCCGAGTGGAGTAAAGTTGGGTCGCAGGCGAGCACTAAAAGTGGTTTTCGCGGAGGGATCATATTAGGATACCGTTTGCATTCAAAATTCAGCATAGAGTCGGGAGTAACACTTGGCAAAAATAATTATTATAGCAAGGGTAGCTATTTCAATATGAGTAAGGTAGCTCCTAGTATGCCTACCGGTATGGAGATACTGACAATAGATGGTCAGACCACCAATGTAGAGATTCCGGTTATTGTAAAATACTATTTTTTACAAAGGCAACATGCTGAACTATTTTTTACAGGCGGGGCATTATCAAATATTTACCTCCGTGAAAAAAATCATTATCAAACAATGCTCAATGGTGTAAAGAATAACGAAATGGTTTTATATCCCGGGAATCATTTTTCCCTTGCTTCACAATTACGGATAAGCATAGGCTATGAATATATGGTAGGAAGATTGAACAGTTTCAGAATTGAACCGTATAAGAATATTCCACTCAAAAAAACCGGAATGGGTAGTATGCCGGTGTACAGTTCGGGAGTTAATGTAGGATTGGTGCACTTTTTTAAGAGATGAGCAATCAGCAGTCAGCTATCAGCTATCAGCCGTCAGGAAGAATCTTGTTTAAAATTAGTCATCTGGCCACAATCACACGAAGGCACAAACATTTTTTTAATATATCAATTCTTAATTATACAAACGCGAACTACCAAAAGGATTATGTAAACTTTTTGTAGAATTTAAAATGCATATCAGGTCGCAGTGTATTTAATTCTTAGCTGCACTCAATTAATATTATTTAAACTTTTTTAAGTCGCTGACAGCCGATAGCTGACAGCTGATAGCTTATTACCAATAATAAAAATTTCTCCATCTTTTCATTCAAACAAAAAATCAATTTTATGCAGAAAGTAATTCAAATTTTATCTGTTACAATTTTTGCCATGGCAGGAACATTTTTGATTTCCTGTAACAAGCTGAGTGGCATCTTCGATATGGGTAACTCGGGTGCTAAAGGTTATGTATATACGATGAGTAACGATGCAGCCAAAAACAGCATACTGATATACAAGCACGATGTAAATGGAATGCTTAGTTTCGGCACTATGGTTAGCTCGGGCGGAAAAGGCATGGGAGCCGGTTTAGGGTCGCAAGGCTCTGTGATACTTGATAAGAGCAGCATGTTACTGTTTGCCGTTAATGCCGGCGACAACACTGTTTCATCGTTTAAAGTTTCATCTGATGGTAATCTTAAACTGGCTCAGACAGTAAACTCTGGTGGAACGATGCCGGTAAGTGTAACGGTATTTAAATCCCTGCTTTATGTTGTCAATAGCGGTGGTAATATCTGCGGGTTCACAGTTTCTAATAACGGAGATTTAATGATGATTCCCGGATCAACACAGCCACTAAGTAAAGGTGATGCAGGTCCTGCTGAAATTATGTTTCAACCAGACGGTTCTCATCTTGTAGTTACTGAAAAGAACACAAATAAAATATGCACTTTTAAAGTAACTGGCACAGGCGCAGCAGAAGCACCCGTAGTAAATCCGGCTTATTCCGAAACACCTTTTGGTTTTGATATCGCCGGCGACAATCAGTTGATCGTCACCAATGCATTTGGCGGTAATGCGATGCAATCTGTAATTACTTCGCTTACCATTGGTGCTACAGGCGTTACAGGTTTGTCAAGTGCGGTTCCTACACAGCAAACATCAGCCTGCTGGATTACCCTGTCTAAAAACCAGGAGTATGCTTATGCTACTAATACCATGAGTAATACTATATCATCTTTACATATAGGAGCTAAAAACAAACTGGAGTTGGTAGATGCTGCCGTAGCCAAAACAGGTACCGGTCCTACTGACATTATATTAAGTGGTAATGCCGGATATATTTATAACTTAAATGGCGGTTCTCATTCTATCAGTCAGTACCAGGTGCTGCCTAAAGGAAGATTGCTGAGCATGGGAGAAGTTACAGGATTGCCATCTTTTGCTGTGGGTTTGGCAGCTTATTAATAATAAAAAATGCCGGTGCAATCTTAGGGTTGCTTCGGTATTTTATAATTAGCATTGAAAGAACAATAACAAACATGGCCTTCTCATTACTGTCTTGTCAATTATGAGCTGACTATAATTTTGCAACAGCAGCAGCCAGGTTTCAGTCTGCTGCTGTTGTTCTCTCCTGATAGCTGATAGCTGACTGCAAAATAATAATCAGGATATAATTGACATGACATTACTTTACAGATCAATTTTTATTTAGCATCAATTCATAAAAATCAATACATTTAGCTACCGTTATCATGCACTAATAATAGCATGGTAAGGAGTGCTATTATGGAAGGCATTGTTAATTGCATTGCTTATTGTGAAGGTCGCCGCGTTGCAAACATCGAGATCAGCAAGATCAGCGATATGTTGCAGCATAAGGATAAATTTGTTTGGGTTGGACTGCATGAGCCGGATGAAGAATTACTGAAAGCAGTGCAGGAAGAATTTGGATTGCATGATCTTGCTATTGAAGACGCACACAGTGCACACCAGCGCCCTAAACTGGAATCGTATGGTGACACCATCTTTCTTGTATTACGTACCGCAAAGATGAATACTACAGAACACCACATTGATTTTGGGGAAACTCATTTTTTTCTAGGCTATAATTTTATTGTGAATATTAGGCATGGATCTTCTCTTTCTTATACAGATGTAAGGTCGCGGTGTGAGAGCACACCGGAGTTATTAAGTAAAGGCCCGGCCTTTGCCTTGTATGCTGTAATGGATTCGATAGTTGACCAGTATTTCCCGGTAATTGAAGCGCTGGAGCAGGAACTGGTAGAAGTGGAAGAAGAGATATTCGGTAAAAAACCAACGAGGGGTACCACGCAGCGGATCTATGAATTAAAACGCGAAGTATTAGAGGTTAAGCGGATTATTACCCCGCTGATAGATATCTGCAGCAGGATGATGCGCTTTGATATTAAACTGGTTCCTGATGATACGCGGCCCTACTTCAGGGATGTATACGATCATGCATTGCGGATAAATGAAATGCTGGATAATACGCGAGACCTGGTGACTGCTGCGCTGGAAGCCAATTTCTCACTCACCTCCATTTCACAAAGTGAAGTATCCAAGAAGTTTGCCGGATGGGCTGCCATCATCGGAGTACCCACTATGATCGCTGGTATTTACGGAATGAATTTCGAAGCAATGCCGGAACTGCATTGGAAGTATGGTTACCCTGTAACAATTGTTTTAATATTTACGCTTTGCTTTGCTTTGTATATTATATTCAAACGGTCGGGATGGCTGTAGAGTATCTTAGTATGTTTTTAATCCTGAAAGTTTGCTATCAGCAGTTAGCTATCAGGAAAGAACACCAGCAATAGATTGGCTTATAGCTAACAGCCTTTTAAATCTTTGTTTGGATGATAAACTGTTAATCCATACATTTGCCCCCCACGAATAACTCACTTGAGTTGTTTTGAGTGGCTGTCTTATCAAGTAGCCGGAATAAGACAGGTTGGGATCGTGTTCGGGGCGTAGCGTAGCCCGGTTATCGCGCCTGCTTTGGGAGCAGGAGGTCGCAAGTTCGAATCTTGCCGCCCCGACTTTTTGGATTGATTATCAATTAGTTATGAGCTGTTCGGACATATTCCGGACAGTTTTTTTTGTTTTTGAATTTAGGAATTCTTTTGCTAATTAAGTTTTATATCCGGGAACTAATAATTAAGGAGTTTGGGCAACTGGTCAAAGAAAACATTAGATGCAATTGAGTTAAATGCTGTCTTTTGAGACAAATTAAACAGGTTTTCATTGATTGCGTTGTAGTAAACCTTTTGGTAAGTATTTGTACTTAACGTTTTATCACCTGCCTTTTCTTTTTCAAATAAAATTTTCCACCAAAAGTTATCAAATTCACTTTTTGCGGTAGTAGATAATGAAAGAAGAATTTGCTTTATCATACTTGTGACAAAAGCATAGTGGGCTCTGACCTCATTTTTATTTTTTTTATCAAAAATTGGAATAGATACAATCCACTCATCATTCTTAAGCTCTTTTGCTATCTTAGTGTAGGTAATTGATTCACGGACTTTTATCGTAACCCTGTTATTCTTTGCGAGGAGATCTTTTTTTGTACGCGTTATTTCACAAAGAATTATTTGCAAAACGCTTACAAATTCTTCTCCAATTGCATTTAATTTATATGAATTATCAAAAGCAATTTGAAATTCAATATTAATGGCATTAAACTTTATTGATTTTTCTTTTCCCAAATCACTTAAAGGTTCGCTGGTAATGTGTCTTTTCGCAGCATCAATTGTTTCTTGGGTTCTAATTAATGTGTTTTCAAATTCGTCTACCATAGGGTTTATATAAACATTCCATAAATCTCCCCATTTATCGGTCCTATAATTAAGATAGACAGTTATATCAGGAAAAAACTTTTTTGAAGCAAATATTATAAACGCGATATCTGGAAGTGTTTTAGAAAAAAACTCATCGTTATTGCCCGCCCATCCTTCAGAATTGAACTCCACCCGAGATTTCATGAACAATTCAAAATCATCTAGCGCACTAATCCAATTGCCTTCTCTAAAGTCACCATGGACAAGAAGTGCCAGTCCCTGAGAGATCCGGTTATAAATAGATTCATTTTCAAACTGCCAGGTTGCCCAGATAGAGCATAATGAATAATATTTACCAGCTAAGTTCATCCCTACCAAATAATACACTTGGGATAAATTAAGAAGCGACAAAATGTAACCTTCCTTTGTTTGCTCAAGGAACCATAGATCCTTCGCCTTATGGAAACAGTTAATTGCTTGAAGAACATTATAAATTCCACCTGTACTTAAATAATCAACACCTCTCCTGACTAGACTCTTAGCTACGATAAGCCTTTGCGCCGTTGCTGAAGCTACCTCCTGAAGCTCATCTACAAATGTTTCAATTAGCAAAATTATAGAAGGATCCTTATTAAAACGAATCAAAAGTGTCAAAATTACTTTGAGAAAATCAAATAAATCTGAAAGGGAATACAACTGAGTCTGGGAAAGTATTGGTAAAATTGCTTTATAGTAATTGATTGCATTGCTGACATCATGTGACCGTAACAAGTTGTTCATGCTAGTATTTAGTTCAAGGTCCCCCCGTAGCTCAAGTAAGATGCATTGATCATCAACAGTGTTATTTAGTTGTAAATTTTCATCTAAAAATATTCGAATAGTTGAGTTCCAGGTAAGTATTTCTTCTGAGTCAATAGAGATATAATTTAATAACACCTGTGGTGAAACAAGTTGAAGAAGATTAATATCTTCCTGAATGGCTCTTAAATTATTGCGATGTTTCCATTCTTTAAAGTAATACCTTATTTTATCTTCATATCCCTTGAATGAAATTATTACGTCTCCAGGTTCAGGATTTGGTTTTAGGACTAAAAAAAGGAATTCATAGATGGCCTTTCTTTTAATATAAGGTTTTGTATTTTGATTGTTTGTATAAAGTTCCATCAGGGACATCCACAAAGTCTTGTGTCCCATCTGATGAAAATTTTTTCTATAGTATTGAGAAGCCTCTATTATTTCGTAAAATTGACCTGCTTGAAATTCTTCAATGATATTAATAGAATACCATTTGTCATAAATTTCTGCATACCATTTGTTTTTCTCATCTCCTGCTTCCAAAAGAATAAGATCCATTAACTTATTGGATAATTTCCTGTTTTCAGGCTTATCCTCTATTGAAGAGCTAGTGACCTTTCTATATAATAAAGAAAATGCAACTTCTTCACTCTCCCTAATAGGTACAGGAATTTTTTGAATTAGTGTATTGATATTACTAAGTTGTTTTTCTATGGCTGCATTAATTTCGATACCATCAAATTGCCACGTGATAGATTGTATGAAATTATTGTAGACATCATCAGCTAGATTGTTAAAGAGATTTACTGCTTTTTGTAATTCCGGCTTTATGGATACATTTCCAATTTTTTGCGTATACTCCTTCTCGATGTAATTTGTTAAGATAACTTTTACTCGGTCTTTAATTTTTTGAAGAGATTCACCAATAAGATTTTGCTGATTATTAGTCCAGATCTGTAGCAAATCTGCATCATTACCTTTAATAACCCGTTCGGCAACAGAAGCATTTGTTTCAAATGAAAAAGTAATTTCGTCAAACATATAGTCACCCTTCACAAAAAGCATAAAAAAGTTTGCGATGGTATCTTGAATTGCCTCCGATGAAAAAGAGAAATTGGTTGAGTACAATTTTATTTGTCGGAACTTTGATGAGCCTTGCGATAGGTTCCGTTGAAAAATGTCTTCTTCAAAGTCGCAATAAATTACCTCTTCTGTATTATTAATTCGAATTTGTAACCATGATTCTAAGGTTTTCAGATGCTGAAATTCATATCCCCTCAGTGCGGCGGTAGCATCACGTTTTTTTGAAAATATTTGTAGTTGTGACAGAGACATCTAATGACAAAAATCAATTTTGTTAAAAGTAATGACTAGAACACCATCCGTCATTACGATCGAATGATTTGTTTTTTATTCATTTAAATTTAAGTCTTTTTTGGGAAAAAGTTTTTTGATATCAATTTCTTTGTTATCTAATGTGATGGTAAAGATTTGTTTCACATGGATATCTCATTGAATAGTTTAAATGGAAAAGAATTATTGTTATAAGATAAGAAATTAAATCCCTAATACGCTTTTTGATTACTTTCATTTAATTAATTTTAATCTTTAGTACCCGAAAATGTGTCCTTTGTCTTTAAAGCAAAAGTTATTTACGAGTCTCTTCCTTCGAAATATGCTGGCTGATTTCGGCTCTCGATCAGCATATTCTTTATCCGACAAGAACTTCATTCCTTATTTTGAATACAAGATCGGCTCTTATGAACCAGACCAATATTTGTACTTCTCAAAAAAACCGCTAGCTGCCCAATACAAAAACGAAATCTTTAACAAGCTCCGCGAATATACCGGGTACGATATTGTTCAATACCAAGAGTTTCATTTTGAAAAATACTGAATAGATCACCGAGAAACAGACTGAACACCGGGCTTCGCAACAGCAGCAATTAAAAAATGATATTGAGCAGGATGTTAGATCTATATTAGAAAACAATTCAACCCGTCCAAAAATTGATACTTAAGCTGCGGTGAATATTTTATCGGATAAGCTAAGTAACAGGATGGAAGTCCTAATATCCGACACAGCAACGTATGGAAGCCTTGACCAGCTCTTTCATTACTGGCAACATTGAACTTAACAACCACAACCACCAGGAGAAGCTTGTCCAGCTACTCATTCTTATTTCAACTATTCAAGCTCCTAAAGAATTAGCAAAAGGCGAACAGGTATTCAAACGTTTTTCATTTACTGACGTTGCATCCCTTCTTCATTTACACTTCGAAGCATTCAAAAATAAAAAGCTTAATACCGTACAGGTTAACATTAAAGAAAATAACGAAACATTAAGTCATAAGAACCCGAAAGTGCTACAATTAATCGCTGCTTTCCGTGATTTCTTCTATTGATGCTATTTTAATTACTCCCACTTTATTCCTCTTAAGCAATTTCGATTGATATAACTCCTTCTTTATCAATCTAGAAACATCCATGACCAATCCATCATTGACTTCTTTGCAATCTGAAGCAGTTTACATCCATATAAATTTATTTATGGAAACACTATTTATCCCAAATGAACATGACTTCCGGAAATGGATACTGGAAGCAGTAAAAGAATCTCTCCAGGCATCGTCATCATTCAAAATAGGTGCGGGGGAAAAAGAAGAATCACTGGTCAGTAGAAAAGAAATTTCTGGTTACCTGGGCATCTCCCTTGTGACACTAACTGACTGGTTGAAAAAAGGTCTTCCTTTTCACCGGCTCAATGGTCGAATCTACTTCCAAAAATCTTAAGTGCTGGAGTATGTCAGAACTAATCGTAAGAAACGGATCTAGATTCCCATCAACTTATTCACTTTAAATTTTTACATTATGGATTATGTTCGTATCGGAACCACCTATTATAAAAAGGTACGTAAACCACTTGTGTCCAGTGATACCGTTAAGGATATGCTGGCCTGGTCAGTAGAATGTATCAAGCAGGATCAGGGCAAACACTTTCTTTCATCTATTCCCCGGTTCGATGGATTTTGCCTGGTACCGAGTCATCTCGAGTACAGGCGTGAAATCGCTAATTTTTACAATCGTTATCATCCGTTCCAGCATCAGCCCATACCTGGATATCCAAAACAAACACTTGGTTTTTTAATGCATGTGTTTGGAGAACAACTGGATATCGGATTGGACTACCTGAAAATTATGTTGATGTATCCTACCTAGGTATTGCCTATACTTAGCCTCGTGAGTACCGAAAGAAATACCGGCAAGACAAACTTTCTGAATTTTCTAAAAGCCTTGTTCGGTGATAACATGACCATCAACAGGAATGAAGACTTCAGGAGCAACTTCAACTCCGAGTGGGCAAGTAAATTAATCATCGGCGTTTATGAAACGCTGCATGATCGTAAGGAAGATTCCGAGCGAATAAAGAGTTACTACCTCCTTAAAAAATATATAAAGTTGATACTGGTTGCAATAATCCGCAAATTTAATCACATCAGCTTTGCCTGATATATTTATATTTTTGATGACCTTTCCATTTTTTTAATTATTTTTTAGCGCCCCAAAAATATTTTTTAAAATCTGAACATTATTTTCAACGGTTTTCTGGTTTTCCGCAACCATGTTTTTAATAAAGGCGCTTTCCTCTGCCAGTTCTATATGTGATTTTAGAATACTCATTAGGCGTTCCATTAACGGTTCATTAAGAGAACAGATCTTCCGTATTTCCCTGCCTATGACTATTACTGAAATTTCTTCAAGAGTTCGTTCGTCCTTTTCGTCTTTAAATAAATCGGCATGATTATCATATATTAGGTCGGCCTGTAGGTCAAAAAAATGGGTAATGATTCCTGCTATATCTCTGGCATCCTTACTTCGTTTTTCCGGCCGGTCATCATAAGCGATCAATTTTAGCAGAATGATTGAAGGCAATGTAGCTACTTTAAAAGCATGACCAGTATGCATTTTAACTTCGCTTGTTCCACCCTGGTATACCTCCATAAAGCCATTTACCTTAATATTGGTAAGCCCGGCTCCGTCGATATGCACTCTGTCGTCTATTTCAATCTCTCCAAAAGGAAGAATATCAACCTGTACGCCGGAGGGTGCCAGCATTACAAAGGCATTTTCCTTTGTAGTTGTAAAATTGCTATTTTCCTTTAAGTAATTCCTGATGGATTCATAATCTTGTTTGCTTCCTACTAATACTGCAAAATCAACATCGCGTGTTTGCCTCATTGTTTTATTTCCCCTTGAATACCAAACATCCTTCGCCAGCGCCCCAATAATATAATAATCTGTTCTTGTTTTAGTAAAAGCATCTTCCAGTGCATTGAAAGCATTAGTCAATTCTCCCTCTCTTATGTTATTCAATTTCATTTTTCAGGTATTTGTTATAGATCATTTCCGCTGTCTCTATGCATCTTGGATCATTTGTAAGCACCAGGTCTGCATATACCAATAACGGAGGGGCAAACATTTCAGTCTGCACTTTCTCGTCTTTCCAGAACTTTTGATTGATTTCAAGATCACCTTCTTCATCCGGAATTAATGTCCATCTTGTAACCAGCGTGCTTTTATACCCTGTATAAACGGTAAGATGTGCGGGTACCAGGTAATCAGTTATTAGTGCACCTCCGGTTTCGCCTCCCCAAACGCCTTCACCTGGCTGAAGTGGCAGCGTCTCCCAGTTTCTTAATTTTTCGTCGTTCCAGAACCTATATTTTCCTAATAATAAGGTTGGCTTGAGCGTTTCACCATAGCCGGTAATCCATCTTTCAAGTAAGGCTGTTTTGTTTTGTAATTTAAACGTGTTGTCATTTACGTGAAGAATAAATCCGGCCGTTTTCAGCCCTTCGATAATATTTTTAATATTACCCAATGCTACTCCAGTTGCGGCTGCCAATTTCCTATAAGGCATATTAATTGCTCCATCATTAAGTAGTAAATAGAAAACGGTACGTAATCCTGTTTTGGTGAAAGCCCTGTTTGTAACCGTTTTTTTATCTTCTACAACCTTATTACCATCAATCCATATAAAATCCTCATTGGTGCGCGCATATATATTCCCGGCAGTATCCAGGTAGCCAATATTTTTCTCCCGTAATAGGTGTTTGATGGCTGGAAATATCCTTTGAGCCACCACCATAAAGTTCGGGTGTTGGGTGGCCATGTCCAGGATTTTGGGTAGCTGATGATTTCTTAGCTCTTTTTTGACCTCTACAATAAAATGCCTTATTTTATTAGGCATGTATAAGTCCAGTTCACCATCGATTACCCCATGCAGAGGATTCCATTTGCCTTCAAGCCCCGTATGCTGGTGGAGCTTTTGTAATGCCTTATCTACTATTTCATCTTCGTTCATAATCAATCTTGTTCACGTAACGTGAACGAACAAATTTAGTGAACATAAGTGATTTTACAAATATTGTTCATTAACATAAGAAGTTCACGTTACGTGAACATCTTATGTTGTCGTCATTAATTACCCTGCAAGGCTTAGTCATAGTTCATAATTCTTTAGAAATACTCGTGACAGCGTAACGACTATTTATTAGATAGTATTCTCGCTTCTTATTAAATTTTATGCAGTGAAAAATTCTTGAAAGTCCGGGCGGTGCAACCTATATCGAGTTTACTGGTAGTTAATAAACCATATTGAATAATCTTCGACTAGCTGGTAATCCTCCGATTCTAAGTCTATTGTTCTTAAATCCATCAAAGGCAGTTCAAATCGTTTTCCATCTGATAGTCTTTGTAGTTTAGCAAACAAGCCATAGTCTATTTCAACGTGGGAAGAAATTTTAATTATTTTGAAAACATCGGTATAAGAAGGCTGCGTTTGTTTTAACATTTCGTATTCACGTTTATTGCCAGGACCGAGCACGTAAAATTCTTCCCAGCTAAAATCTTCTATGCCTTCTACAAGTACAGGAAGGTGTAATGTGTTTTCTAAATGCGACTTATAAAATTCAAGCGTTTCCGGACTTCTTGACAAGTCACTAAATTTTTTGCCGAATAATTGTTCAGTTCTCTTTTCATGCCCTTGAAATCTTTTATTCATAATTTCTTTTATTTTAAAAATCATAAACCAGGATGCGAAATTTAATTAAATCTTGAAAAGGTTAAAGTCGGTTGAAAGGCTGGTACTACATGCAATGTTGCTTTATTTTCACCTTGAAATAATCTTCAATTTCCCCTCCTTATGAGGCAAGAAAGCTTCGCACCTAATTAAATATGCTTCCATTGATTCAAGGTTATCGTCATAAACATAGCTACTGAACTCCCATGTTTTTAATAGCATTCTAATATAGGCATCTCCATCCCTCTGTTTGGTAAGTTTTTTCAGGCTTCCCATATAATCTTCCCGGTAAACTGTTGGTATAATAATCTTCGATAATCCTTTGGTACCGAGTTCGGCATTCATCATAACCCTCGCAATTCTTCCGTTACCGTCAAGGAATGGATGGACCTCACTGATCATGAACATCATGTAAGCAGCTTTCGCAAATGGATGTTGTAATAATGAGTACCACTCATATCCTTTTTTTAGTGTGCCAGTCACTAGTTGCCAGTCAACAAATTCGGTACTTCCTGCCCTGTTGTTCTTGTCTTTGAATTCTCCAGGATTCTTTGAAGTTCTTGCACTCAGTAGTATGGCATGCCGTTCTTTTAATAATCTCAACAGTTCATTCGAATCCTTTGGTTGTACTGACATTTCATTCCTGTTCGACACAATCTGATATGTTCCCAACACATCATGAGAATCTTCATCTCTTGCAGGTAATGGCGCGGATGTGCTTATAATTTGTTTCGCTTCTTCGATAGTAAACTCAGTGCCTTCAATATAGTTAGAAAAATAACTTTCGAAGAAAGCAAAATTTTGGTATGATTTTATTGTCTTGTTTTTATCTGTAAAATCCGGGAACTCTCTTTTTATTAAGTCTGCATAAAGTGATTCAAATAGTTGAATTCTGTCGGCATCCATAGGTTCACCAAAGACCCTCGCTTTTGCAACATCACTAATCAAATTCTTCGAATTGCCAGTTCCCGAAAGATCAGTAACCAATTGATTTAATTGTTGATATTCTTTTTGCATTCCTAATACCGGTGCAATTTCCTTTGCCCTGTCTCTTATCTGGTTTAAGGCGCTATCACCTTTTACTCTTAAAAATAATTCCATCCTTTCTTCTATTTTTTCACGACTCAGTGTTTTCGATTCATCGCCCTTCCCTCGACTATTTTGTAGATTTTCCAAATAAGATCTTGCCAGTCCCGAGGCTCTCAAATTCCCAAAAAATAGTTCGTCATCAGAAATTGGACCATGGCCCTTCAAAAAATGAATAGTCATACCTGGTAATTCTATAAGGTCGGTATAGCTATGCGTAAGATAGACAGAATAGTTTTTTGTGAGCATCCGTTCCAGTGCACTGCGGTGACTTAAAAAAGCGCGTGGATATAATTCCGAAAGTATTCGGTACCAGTTGCGTCGCACTATTATTTCTACCGGTTCTTCAAGGTTGGATGTGTATAACCGGGGTGCGATTTTTTTTACAAGATTTTTCTTTTCTAATTTATCGATCTCTTTTGAATTATTCTTTGATCCTATTACAATTTCTTGTACTCTGGATATCGGCATTTCCTATTATATTTATCTTTTAAACATATTCTCCTACTAATATACATATTTAGGGGATATTTTCCTATTAATAGATGAAATTGCCGTTTATATATCTTGTTAGGGCATTTTGTCCTAATAAGAAAGACGTTTGGGAGATATTTTCCAATTAATCTATAATACGTCCTTCTAAACATTTATACATGAATCCGGCTGCCTTAAATAAACGGTGGTTTTAAAAAGTCCTTATCAATGGTTTTTCCCTTGACTTAGTTGATATCATCTTACAAAAACAGTGTTTACAAATTCTTATTCGAGGCGAAGATGCTGCTATTGTATAAAGAATACTCGTTAGGACACCAAGAGCCAAAATAATAATCAGCTATTATTTTTTCAGTTCTAATTTTATCGAGACAGATGGTGATCTCTTTTAATCAAACTTTATTTAAATAAATACAAAAAGTTATTTAACGATAAGATATTATTCACGTTAACCATCATTCGCTTACCTAGAATTAATTAATTTTAAGCTGTGTTAACCTGAAAATTATGTGTTATGACTTTGAAGCAAAGGCTGTTTACAAATCTATTCCTCCGCAATATGCTGGCCGATTTTGGTAGCCGTTCTGCATATTCACTTTCCGAAAAAAACTTTATCCCATATTTTGAATACAAGATCGGCCCTTATCAACCAGATCAAATTTTGTACTTCTCAAAACAACCTCTTGCTGTTCAATACAAAAACGAAATCTTTAACAAGCTCCGCGAATATACCGGGTACGATATTGTTCAATATCTGGAATTTCATTATGAAAAATATTCTGACAATAGTGAATTCCTTAGATTTCTATCGTATGAAGTAAGCCAGCGCATCAATCTAAAGTTATCCGCAACAAATAAATTAAAGTTAGGAACCGTCAATGAATGGATAATAGAGAAACAGACTGAATACCGGGCTTTACAACAGCAGCAATTAAAAAATAATATCGAGCAGGATGTTCGATCTGTGCTGGAGCATAATCCAGCCAGTTCAAAAATTGATACGGAGGATTCGGTAAATATTTTGTCAGACAAGTTAAGTAACCGGATGGAATCCTTAATGTCGGATACAGAGCAGCGTATGGAAGCATTGACCAATTCATTCATCACCGGCAACATTGAACTTAACAACCACAACCACCAGGAGAAACTTGTCCAGCTACTCATTCTCATTTCAACCATTCAGGCTCCCAAAGAATTAGCTAAAGGCGAACAGGTATTCAAACGTTTTTCGTTTACCGACCTGGCCTCGCTTCTTCATTTACACTTCGAAGCATTCAAAAATAAAAAGCTCAACACCATTCAGGTTAACATCAAAGATCATAATGAAACATTAAGTTATAAGAACCCCAAAGTCCAAAAATTAATAGATGCTTTGCGGGATTTCTTTTATTGATGCTATTTTAATTACTCCAGTTTATTCCTCTTAAGCAATTTGGATTGATATAACTTCTTCTTTATCAATCCGAAAAAATCCATGACCAATCCATCATTGACTTCTTTATCAATCTGAAGCAGTTTACATCCATAAAAATTTATTTATGGAAACACTATTTATCCCAAATGAACATGACTTCCGGAAATGGATACTGGAAGCAGTAAAAGAATCTCTCCAAACATCGGCATCATCCAAAACAGGGGCGGGGGAAAAAGAAGAATCACTGGTCAGTAGGAAAGAAATATCCAGTTACCTGGGCATTTCCCTGGTAACACTAACTGACTGGATGAAAAAAGGTCTTCCTTTTCACCGGCTCAATGGCCGGGTCTACTTCCAAAAATCTGAAGTGCTGGAGTATGTAAGAACCAATCGAAAGAAACGGAACTAAACCGCCTGCAACTTATTCACTTTAAATTTTACATCATGGATTATGTTCGTATAGGAACCACCTATTATAAGAAGGTGCGTAAACCACTTGTGTCCGGTGACACCGTTGAGAATATGATGGCTTGGTCAGTCGAGTGTATCAAGCAGGATCACGGCAAACACTTTCTTTCATCTATTCCCAGGTTCGATGGATTTTGCCTGGTACCGAGTCATCTTGAGTACAGACGGGAAATCGCTAATTTTTATAATCGTTACCATCCATTCCAGCACCAGCCCATACCTGGCTATCCAAAACAAACACTTGGTTTTTTAAAGCATGTCTTTGGTGAACAACTGGATATCGGGTTGGACTACCTTAAAATTATGCTCATATATCCGACCCAGATATTGCCCATACTTTGCCTAGTGAGTACCGAAAGAAATACCGGAAAGACCACTTTCCTGAATTTCTTAAAAGCCTTGTTCGGTGATAACATGACCATCAACAGAAATGAGGACTTCAGGAGCAACTTCAACTCCGAGTGGGCAAGTAAATTAATTATCGGCGTTGATGAAACATTACTTGATCGTAAGGAAGATTCCGAGCGAATAAAGAGTTTAAGCACGTCCAAATATTACAAGGTAGAATCCAAGGGGTTTGACCCGGCAGGAAATTGAATTCTTTGGGAAGTTTGTTTTCTGCAGTAATAATGAAATCAATTTTATAATGATGGATCTAGAAGAAATCCGTTACTGGGTAAGGCGTTTAAAGGTCCTTGAAAAAGAGAATAACAAAATGCTGGCTGAACTCACCATTGAAATGCCGGTTTTTGTTCACTACCTGATGGAGAGACCATTTACCACTGAGCATACTACCAGGATGTGGTTTCGGCCTGACCAACTAATGACAAGCGCTTTGAAAAAAATTAAACGATTTAATAGGAACAAGCTGGATGTGGAAATGTCGCAGTTGTTGTTATCTATTTTAGATAGCAGGGATTCTATTACTGAAATATCTTTTACACTTAGTGATATCCAGGATTGGCTGGCAAAAAAAGGATTTCGTCATGATAGCAGTACGATCAGGACTGTCTTGCAAACTACCTGGCAATTAAAACCAGTTCCAAACTCACTTACATACCTGCAATACAAATTTGGTATTGATGGCATTTATGAATTTAATAGCAAGGGCAGGTTTTACACGGTCGCGCAAAAACTGGTCTTAAGTCTTAATAATCTTGATGAATTTGATGCGGAAGCTATAAACACTTGTTAGGCAAAGAAATATGCGCATCAAACTTGTCATCAGGTCGCATCAAGAAAATTTTTCAATAAACATAGCGATGCTACCTGATGACAAGTTGATGACCACATACGGTTTTCATAATCAGGATGTTATAAAGCTTCGCATCAATTCATCAAATATTTTACGGTAAAGAGGCTCTTATGTCTAAGGTGTGATTACCGATTGCAATTACATGTCCTACCAGGTGGACTTTTTTTTCAACCGCTATATCAAATACAAGTGAGAACCATGAATGATATTTCGGTGCTCATCTTTTAAATCATTATAATGGATCAACACAATTTTTCAATCCAGGATGCCAAGCAACTGGATATGATAGCATACCTCGAGCAGTTGGGGTATGTTCCTACAAAAATAAAAAACAACGATTACTGGTACCGGTCACCGTTAAGGGACGAGAAAACAGCATCTTTCAAGATAAATAAAAGTCTCAACTGCTGGTTTGATTTCGGACTAGGAGAAGGAGGAAGTATTATTGACTTTGGCATCAAGTACTTTAATTGCAGCGTTAAAAATTTCCTTGTCCGACTGAATGAAAGCAATGGTAATGATAAACAATCAATACAATCTTTTCGGCTGGTGCATTCCAATCTATCCATTAAAGAAGCCGATGAAAGCAAGATTAAAATTCTTGATGTTCGTTCTTTTCAATCCCCAACACTTATAGATTATGTTAAGAGTCGTTCAATTGATATAGAGTTGGCAAAAAGATATTGCAAAGAGGTCGACTTTAATCTTTATGGCCGAACCCATACCGCTATTGGTTTCAATAATGATACCGGAGGGTTTGAATTGAGGAACAGTTACTTCAAAGGAAGTAGCAGTCCCAAGTTCACCACGCTTATTTGCAGGGATGCATCGTATAAAGAACTGGTAGTTTTTGAGGGCTTCTTTAATTTTCTTTCTCACCTGACTGCACAACAGATAAAGCATAAACAGGAACAACAGCTGCCGGAAAGTCAGCCTGCCTACATCATTTTAAATTCACTGAGTTTCTTCGAAATGTCCAAGTCATTGATGGAACGGCACCACGCAGTGAAGCTGTATTTGGATCGTGATAAAACAGGAATGCAATTCACTCAGAAAGCATTGAACCGAAGTGCGAAGTACCAGGATTGCAGCAGTGTTTATGAAGGCTTTAAGGATTACAATGATCTATTGACGAATAAACCTTTGAAAGAAGAAATGGTGAAGAGGATCGGAAGAAGAATTTGACTTTATAAGGCAAGCGGTGTTTTTGTCGAACAAAAACGAACCCGCATGCTTTTGCTCCCGTTGGTCGCAAAAGGAAAAAGACAATAACAATGAAAATCAACATGCATGGAGACAACTAAAGAAAGAAAAATAACAAAGGGCAGGCCGGTGAAATCAGTGAAAAAAGAGATTAGGGCAGCCATTCGATTTTCAAAAACAGAATATTTTGTGATCAAAGAAAAGGCTGCGAAAGCCGGCGTGAAGCCCGCGTTTTATATTCGTCAGACTGCTATTCATGCTGTTGTTAAACCAAGGTTAACGGAAGAAGAAAGGCATTTTGTCAGGCAGTTAATAGGCATGGCGAACAACCTGAACCAGCTTGCAAAATCTTGTCACCAGGAAGGCGTGTTTAAAGCGATGGTTTATTTTGAAAGTTATAGGAAGAAAATTGATGACATCCTTAAAGATTTGAGTCATGGTAAGTAAGGTGTTGACAGGTCATTCTTTTTATGGTTCGGTGCGTTATGTTCACCAGGATGAAAGTCGGGCAGTGATCCTGGCGAGTGAAGGTGTAAGAGATCATGATTATAAATTGATGATACAGGATTTTGAGCTGCAGCACCAACTGAGGCCATCAAAAAAACAAGCCTGCTTTCACAGCATCTTAAGTTTTTACCCTGGTGAAAATCCTGGTGATAAAACGATGGCGGAAATAGCAAAGAAATACCTGGCTGAAATTGGAATCAACAACACTCAATATGTTATTACAAAACATACTGACAAGGCTCACCTGCATATGCATATCATTGCGAACATGGTTGATAATAATGGCAACTCGATAAAAGATAATTGGATTGGTTACCGTGGTAAGCAGGCAGCGCAGCAGTTGACGCAGGAATACAAATTGATCCCCGCTGTTAAGAAGGATCTTGCTTTAACCAACCTGAAAGCGCTGAACGCTACAGAGGCTAACCGGTATAAAATTTATGCAGCAATCACAGAACTATTACCAGCTTGCCAGAACATGGAAGAACTGCAAGCCCGGTTGTTTAAACTAGGGATAGAAATACAGTATAAACTCAAATCCGGGACTGCTGAAAAACAAGGAGTCAGTTTCAAAATGGGGCAGGACCGTTTTAAAGGAAGCAAAGTTGATCGGAAGTTTTCTTTGGGGAATCTTGAAAGGACACTAGCAATGCAGCAAAGACAGCTGCCAGCTCAAAGACAGGAGAATCAAAAAACCTGGTTAAATGAAAATTTACATCACAGGCAAACCGGTTTATCGGGTATTAAATCGGCAGATCAGCAAGATCTGAAGCATAACCAGCCAGGCAAATCGTTACTGGAAGTTTTAATGAAGCCAGAGCAATCCGGTAATCAGTTAGCAGGTGAATTATCACAGGATCTTGCTCGCCAAAGAAAAAAGAAACGGCAACGCCGTTTAGGACATTGATATTATAAACGATAAACTAATATTACTATGGACAATCTTACAAATGAAGCAAGCGATGTTTTTATGGAAGTCGCAGTGAAGAAGATGGAGTTACATGACAAAAAACTAGCTGACCTTGAAGAGCGATTAAGTAACGGGCCTGATCATACCAAACATATTCAGCAATTAATAGTAAGTGTGGAAGGGTTGAAAACAACCTTTAATTCCGGACAACTTTCAAATAAGGTACAGGAACTGTCTGCCCGGATAACTATTGCCATCAGTCTTCTTCAAAAGCCGGTGGAAAAGAAAGTAAACCATCATCATCATGTTCCAAAGCTAATTTGGGTAACAGCCGGTTTGTTTATTGTGCTTGCTCTGGTTTGTTCCGGGTGGTATACGACCAGTGAAAAGTTAAATGGTTTTGTGGCTAATGATACCAAATTTCGAAAGCTTAAATTGGATTCAGCGAATAAACGTTTGCAGAATGAATTATACCTAGTGGACAGTTTATACCGGGTTAATCCAGATATCAGGGAAATTGTAATAAAAACTGAAGAAGAAAACAAGAGAAATCTTGAAATGCTGCAGAGGGCGAGGAATATGGAAAATGAAGCAAGTGAATTGAAAAGGAAAGTTCTGAAAAATAATTAAGGAATATGGTTCTACTGAGACCTGTTAGCCAGTGCATTATTTTTTACGTTTACGTATGTTCATTATATTTGTTTGTTCGTGAATCACGAACGTTCATAAATTTGGAACATGGATAATATACACATTGTTGACAAAGCGATTGAAAGACTTCATGAACTTACGGGAATTGAAGTTCAATACAAGCCCCAAGCGACTCATAAAAATAAGGAGGATGGCATGATCAATATAGGAAAGAAACCGGGGATTGATTTAAGCGCTGAAATTAAAAATGAAATTAGAGAAGCACAAATTCCTGCTCTAATAAACCAAATGACCAAGTACGACGGACAATTTATCCTGGTAAGCCGATATATTCCTGCTCCTGTAAAAGATCATTTAAAAACCGAAGGGATAAATTATTTAGAAACTTCCGGCAATTGTTTTATTAGTAATAACCAGCTGTTTGTTTATATAAATGATCAAAAAGTTACCTCTCAAAGGGAAACGTGTAAAAGTGTACTCTGGAATGCAGCTGGGTTGAGATTTGTATTTGCGCTTCTGCAGAATCCTGACATGTTGAACCAACCTTACCGTGAAATTGCTAATGCTGCGAAGGTGGCTTTGGGAACCGTTGGTAAACTAATAGAAAATTTAAAAAGTGAAAATTTTCTAAAAGAAGGAAAAAAGAATGACGATGCAATTTTGTTTTTGGAAAGAAAAGATGAATTGGTAGCTAGGTGGGCTACTCTTTACAATACAACGTTAAGACCTAAGCAATTAATTGGTCGCTTTAAAGCTATTGGTGATACTACAGTGAATGATTTAATACTGCCACCGGGAATACTTTGGGGAGGTGAACCGGCGGGAGCAAAACTCACCAAATTCCTAAAGCCTGACAGATTTACCTTGTATACAACTTTAGAAAAATTGCAGGTAATGAAACTGCTGAAACTCGCTCCGAATCCAAATGGCAATATTGAACTACTAAGCATTTTTTGGAACAACGAAACCGTCAACATTGAAAAGAACACGGACAAAATGCAAATTGTCCCACCATTAATTGTTTACGGTGATCTACTAGGAAGCTATGATAGCAGAAATTACGAAACCGCGGAGCGTATAAAAAGTAAATACTTTGAAGAATAATGTTGACATTGATCCGGTAGTGGGAGAGATGCTTTTAGTAATTGAAAAGGTCTTTAAATCCCTGGACATCAATTTTTATGTGGTTGGTGCGATAGCTAGGGATCTACAACTAGCAAAAAGACCGCAATCAGTCAGCTTGCGAAAAACAAACGATGTTGATTTGGCAATAATGGTAGGCACTGAAGAAGATTTCTATATAATAAAAGAAACTTTACTTAATACAGGTTATTTCAAAGGGCACAGTTCAGAACCTATAAAACTGTTTTATAAGGAAGCGATTGAGTTGGATTTGCTGCCATTTGGTGGCATTCAAAATACAGAATATGAAACAACATTACATAAACCGAAGTTATTTGTAATGGACATGCCCGGTTTCAAAGAAGCTTTACAGCACACCGATGAAATTATTATTGATGAGAAACTAAAATTGAAAGTGTGTTCGCTTGAAGGGCTCGTAATTCTTAAGCTCTTTGCTTTTGCTAATAAGCCGGATAGAACCAAGGATATTATCGATATTGATCACATTATCAGCGCTTATTTTGAGTTATGTTCTGATGATATTTATGATAGCTATATGGACGTAATGGAAATGTATGATACGGTAAATCCTCATTACCTTAGTTTAATATCGGCACATGTCATCGGACGGAAAATTAAGGTGATCTTATCTTCAGATACTTGGTTGATTAATAGATTGGCAGACGCTCTAGCTAAAAGGCCGACCCCAGACTGGGCTGCATTGCTAAGGGGACTAGCAGAGTAAGGGGATGTACAAAAAACGTTTAATGCTTAGAAGCTGTCTAAAAACGGTAAAGGATTAAACCATATAATTTAAATTTAACACAGAAGGCTGCTGCCAGTCCAGAGATAATTGTTATTATTTGAATAACCACACTCAAATAAAATGACAAATT